>Ga0136560_1001297_pt1 | contig 12796 bp, 8 predicted proteins | sample AntRauMeHopE1497_FD_104925 | JGI IMG/M metagenome (GOLD analysis project Ga0136560, IMG submission 104925) | Saline lake microbial communities from Rauer Islands, Antarctica - Metagenome Hop E1 #497 | ecosystem: Environmental > Aquatic > Non-marine Saline and Alkaline > Saline | place...
GGGCGTGGCTGGCCGGCACGCCGAACCAGACCGACTACGACCTGGGGGACGACCTCCCCTTCTACGCGCAGTGGGCGGGGTGGCCCCTCGCCGGCGCGGCGCGCACGGTGTCCGACGCCTTTGGGACGGGCGTGGCGCTCCGGCGGGCCTTCTTCCCGTGGAACAGGACGTTTGAGATCGGGCTCGAGTGACAGCGCCGCGTGCGTGAAGAGTGCATTTGCAGCGGGCCGGCAGAGCCGAGCGTTCGGCTGCGCTCTCGGCCGCGTACGCGCGCGGCGCCGCGCCGCTCGCTCGGGGCACACGGGACGGCCGCGGGGCAGCCTCTGCCGAAGCCGCCGCGTCGGGCTGTCATCGCCGCTCTCGCGCCGCCGTCTCTGCGGCCTGCACGAGGGACGCGCCCACCTCGTCTGCGCGCCCGTCTGCCAGCGCCCGCACCACCTCTGAGCCGTCGACGCGCACCAGCGGCGCGCCCGTGAGGGATCGGAGGAGGCGGCGCCGGGCCCGCTCCGCCGGGAGGAGGCCGCCGTCAGACCAGTAGCTCCTCGGCGTCTCACAGACCACGGCAATGGGCCGGCCGCCGCCCGCGGGGCCCAGCAAGACGTCGGCCGTGAGGGCGCGGCCGAGGACGCCTCCCGACGCCGCGCGCCACTGCCCGGCACCGGTCACCGCCCCCACTGCAGCGGCGAGCGCGGCCTTGTGCCCCGGCTCCCACCCTGACGACGGCATCATGGACCTCCTGAGAGGGTCCTGCGCCAGCGCTCCCGAGGCCAGCGGCGCCCGGAGCCGGTCCGTCTCCTTGCGCGCCCCAGCCAGGACCGCCCGCAGCCACGGCACGGCCGCGGTGACCTCGTCGAGGAGTCCGCCGCCGCCGGCAAGGAGGGCCGCCTCCGCCGCGAGCACCGTCTCGCCCGGGCCCATCCGGGGCGGGAGCCCGTCCCCGGAAGCCATCGCCGCGGCGCCCCCGGGCAGCGGCCCGTCCGCGCCCAGGCGGAGCCCGTCGATCAGGAGCGACGCAGGCACGTGGGACTCGCCAGGGGCGGCACCGGCGGCCAGCGACCACGCCACCGCGGCGACGTGCATGGCCGACGTCCTCTGCCGCGAGACCGCGCGCCGGAGCCACGCTGCCGCCCCGACTCGCAGCTCCGCCGGCTCCCCGCCCTCCTTGGACAGCAGCTCGAGGCGTGCCATGGCCCAGAAGCGCTCGAGCTTGGAGCGCTCCTTGGCGAGCCACGCGGGCTCGTCGTCGGGCCCGGGCCCGTCCTCGGGCTCGCCGAGGAGGCCCGCCCAGCTCTCCCCGTCGCCGTCGTAGTCGACGGCGAGTCCGAGAGGCAGGCCCGGCGCCTCATTGGCCTCCTCCCCCGCCTGGGGGCGGCCCCCAGCCCAGTCCTCCGACTCGGACGGGAACCAGCGACTCCTGTCGGGCCTGGTGCGGCTGCGGTCGCCTGCGGGCGTCAGCGATGTCCGGCACAGCCCGGCAGCGACGATGTCCGCGCGGCCCCCGGGCTCGGCGGCCGACGCCAGGGCGGAACGCGCGTCGGCCCAGCACGGGTGACCCGACGACGCGAGGCCGAGCACCGTGGGCGCGACGATGCCGGACGACCGCTGCCCCTCGGTCCAGCGGCCCAGGGAGAGCGCCGTCGCCGCCATGGCCTCCGGGGCGCGGACCCTCGAGGTGCCCGCGGCCCAGGCGACCGCGGCGCGCTGCTTCACCGTCAGCGTCGTGCCCCGGAGCGCGACGGAGCGGAAGGCGCGGGCCGCGGCGCGCCGGAAGGCCTGGCGGGTTGCGGGCGCAGAGGCGGCATCGAGCGACGCGGCGGTGCTCGGCGCCAGGGGCTCCGCCGCGCGGTCCCGCGGGGCGAGGCGGGAGGTGAGTGCCGCCGCGGTGGACGGGGAGCCGGCCGCGGGGACGAGGGAGACGGCGACCGAGGCCGCTGCGACGGGGTCGGCGTCCAGCGCGCGGTAGCGGCCCGTCGCCACGGCGCGGACGAGGGAGGCCATGGCGGGCGCGGCGCGCTTGGGCGGGGCGGCGGCGGCGACGAGTCGCAGCGCCCTGGCCGCCTCAGTGGGCCTGAGGCCGGCGGTGGAGCGAGCCAGGGAGTCGGCGATCTTGGCCGCAGCCTCCTCGGACAGCGCCGCGCCGCACGCGCGCGCCGCCTCGAGGGCGTGCAGGCAGTGCACGGGGCTGGGTGGGCGGGTCGGGTAGCGGCGGAACGGTCCGGCGCGGCCCTTGCCCGATTTAGCGTCGGCAAGTCCGAGCGTCATGGCATCGCGGCCCGCCGCCGCGGGGTCCATGTGCCGGACCATGACCTTGGACAGCGCGCGGAAGGCGTCCTCCGAGCCCAGGTAGAGCCTGGCGCGCTCGGTGTTGTCGGCGCGGCGGCGGCCGGCCTCCGCCAGAGACGGGCCGGAGCCGCCCGCCCCGGCCTCCGCCCCGGCCTCCGCCCCCCCCGGCGCGGCGTCCAGGATGGCGGCGCGCGTGGCCGACGCCCTGACACCCTCGAGCACCGCCGCGAGCGCCCTCGCCGCCACCGTGGCGTCCGTGGGCGTGGCGGCCTCGAGCCTCTGCGGGTGGCAGAGCCTCTCGACGCACTCCTTCACCACCGGCAGCGCGAGGTCGAGCCGGCCCGTGGCGGCGTAGGCCGAGGCGACGGACGACAGCTCCCGGGGTCCCATGCGCCGGGCCTGGGCGAGGACGAAGGGCCGGAAGGCCGGGAAGACGTCCGAGCCGAGGCGGCCGAGGCGCGCAGCCTGCGCCACCGCCGAGGCGGCGACGGCGACGTCCAGCGGCTTGGGCCTGGTCAGCGCCAGCAGCCGGTGCCCCTCGGCCACCATGCGCCGCTCGACGGCGTCGGCGGCCGCGGCGTGGATGACCCCCGTGTCGGCCATGGCCGCCGCGAGCATCTGCACCTCGATCACAGTGTACCGCTGCGGCCCCGACGCGAAGCGCTCCCCCATCGCCTCCATCAGCTGCGCGTCGCGCCGCCCAGCCTTGCACACGGCGGACGACAGCATCGCTACGTCCTTGGGCTTGGCGGCGCGGGCGATCTGGGGCAGAGCCGCCGCAGAGAGCCGGTCCCAGAACTCCGGCGTCTCGAGACCAAGCTCCGCGGCGGCCCGGCCCATGCTCGCCAGGACGCCGATGGGCGGCGCAGCGGGGGAGGCCCCGAGGCTGGCCTCCATGCCGGCCAGGAAGCGGGTGAGGCGCGAGCGGGGCAGGGCCTCGCGCTTGTGCGGCGCCTTGCTCTTGTGCAGCGCCAGGAGCTTCGCGCCGGCCGCGCCGTAGTTGAACGGGTCAAACGCCTCCACCTCGGCCTCGAAGACGTCCAGAACGTCCATCGGCGACTTGCAGTCCTTCAGCATCGTGGTCACGTACGCCTCCCTCGGCGGCCCCTGCACCGAAGGGTCGAACCGCACCCGTGCCGCGCGCATCGAAGGACGTGCAGGAACCACGGCGGCCTCGCGCTGCCTGGCTGCCGAGGAAGGCGGTAGGGAGCTCAGGTCGGGCAGCGGAAGTTGCTTGGCCTTGCCCCGCGTGCTTCTGCGAGCGAGGCCGCCGCCCTGCCTCGGCGCGGGCGGCTTTGCTGCCCTGCCCTCGTCCGATGCTCCGCGGATGGCGTCCCCCAGGCCCGACATTCGCCGCAGCTGCGCCGAAGAGCGCGGCGTCGCGATGGTTCCCGCGGCCCGGTGCGCCGCACCGTCGGCCGCGTGCCGCCATCCGATCGCAGACCCGCGGCTGGGCAGCCTTGTGCGCACAGCTAGGCGCATGGGCGCTCGGCAGCCGGGAGTCGGCTCGCGTCGGCCAGCTCAGGCAGCTTTCCTCGGTGGCGCTCCCACAACAGGCCCCAATGCTGACGTGCGCAACGAATCGGCGGCTGTGGTGATGTCTGCGTCTCGTAAGGCGTGCAGGGATGTGGATCACGAGGGCGGGCGTCAGCAGCCTCGAACAGTCGCGCCGAATCTGATGCTTCGACTGTCGATGACATTTAGCCTGGTCTCTCCCGCTCGCGGCCTCCACTCCGCGGCACGTTTGACCCCGGTCTCTGACCTGGGGCACGGCGATCCCACGATGAAGTCGCTGGCTCGAGCGTGCGCGGCCGCTCTCGCGGCTTTGGCGGCGCTTTCGGCAGTTGCAGCAGCACGCGGACACGCCGCGGCCGCCGCCCCGTACTCGCTCCATCTGGACTCCATGTCGGCGAAGCCCATCCTCTCGGTCGCAAACGCCGTGGGCGAGGGCCACAGCCCGTGCAACTTCACGTTCAACCCAGCGTGGGTGCCCGGGGCCAACCCGCCTGGCATGTTTGTCCGCGCCGCCGAGTGCCCAGAGGCCTGGGGAGGTGACAACGACAAGATTCTGTTTGCCCCTTGCAGCCTGGACGGCAAGTGCGAGGCCCCCTGGCAGTCGTCTCGCTTCAGCTTTCCGGAGGGCAGCGAGGACCCTCGCGTGGTGTTCGACGCGGCCACCGGCACGTGGGTGAACTTCTGGTACCAGCCAGGGTCGTCGTCGTCGTGCTCCGGGTCGCAGTGCACCGTGGCGCTGGGTTTCTCCAAGGACCCGCTCAACGCGTCGTCGTGGTCGGCCGAGGATCCGATCCGCCTCCCCTGGCACCGCAACGGCTGCCTGCTGCTGCGCAACTCGCCGCCGCACTACGCCATCTTCGGGGAGGGTCCGGGCCCCCTCCCCGGCATCGGCATCGCCTCGACCATGGACCTTCGCTCGTACACTACGCTGAACGCGACATGGCTTCTGCCGCTCGGGGCCGCGGAGGACGAGATCAAGCTCGAGGCCGCCACGCCCCCCGTGCGGCTGTCCACGGGAGACTACCTCTTCTTCTACGCGGCCGCGACCCCGGGGTGAGACGGTCCCCTCGCCCCGCCCACAGTTTTGGCGGCCACCGCGCGAACGCCTGTCGCAGCCGCCCTGCCGCACGACCCCTGCCTGTCCCCACCACCCCGTTTGCCCGTCACCACCAATGATCCCCCCGCAGCTGGGTGGCCAACGGCAACTACACCGCGGGAGCGCTCATCCTTGACGGCAGCGACCCCACCATCATCAAGCAGCGGGTGCCACACTTCCTCGTGCCGCTCCTCCCGTACCAGCAGGGCGTGCCGCCCTTCCCGGTGAACCGCCACCGCGTCATCTTCCTCCCGTCCGTTGTGCCGCTGCCCGGCCGGCCAGACTCCTTCAGGCTGTTCTTTGGAGCCGCGGACGCCAGCATCGGGATGGCTACGGTGACCGTCACACCGACACACGAATGATGGCCAGTGGCTCCGCTGCATGTCCGCGGGACAGAAACAATTGACCTTACCGGGGCGGGGGTTCAACCTTGAATGGCAGATGCGCAACGCGCCACGCCCAGCGCCACACACCGCCCCCGCCGTCGGCTGGGACACGCCACCATGATCGTCCTTCGTGCCGCGATTGCGGCCCTGGCGATCGCTGCTGCGTCGGCCCAGCTCATCAATAACTGGGTGCCAGGAATCTGCAGCTCGGACCAGCTCACGCCGTCCGTTGGCGTGGGGTGCGGCATCATCGCGTCGGATCTCAAGGCCGTGAGTATGCGCTCCGTTGGTTGCGGCAGAAGCGCGACGCAGGAAGGTGCCGTTCGGGGTCAGGGGCATTCGTCGAACGTGCTCAAGCCGGCGGTCCCATTAGGCCAGGGCCGCGCGCCGCCCCTGGGCGCTCCTGGGCGCCAGCTCGCTCCATTGTGCACTGATGTTTCGTGCTGCCGCAGTATTCTCCGCCGAGCAAGGCGTCGATCAGGCCCATCGTGCAGAACGTGCTGTGCGACCTCAAGTGCTACTTCCCGGGCCACGAGACTGACCCCGAGTGCCAGTACTGCGTCTACGTGGACCATCTGCACAACAACACACCGTTTAAGGTGCCCAAGAACGTGTTTGTCATGCCCTGGACCGGGTCAGACACCTGCTTCGAGAACTCGGTCGCCTCCTCCTGGGACGACGTGACCACGGTGATCGCCAGCTCCCATGGGCACAACGGCTTCTTCCACTGGAGCTCTACGGTGACGGAGAAGTTCCTGCAGCGCTTTTTCAAGAGCTACGCGTCGCTCTCGCTGTTCGTGCAGCGGTACGTGTTTGCCTCCGTCGTCCTCATGCCCGGGCAGAAGCTCGACCAGGACTTTGAGACGCGCATCAGCCTGCTTCCCACCAAGTTCGACGCGTCGACGAGGGACAACTTCTTCGAGTTCATCGAGAACTACGGCACGCACTACATCGACTCGGCCTTCACCGGCGGCGTCGCCGTGCTCACCTCCTACTTCGAGTCCTGCCTCTCCACCACATTCTCGGGGCAGTGGGTGTACCACATGAGCGGTGAGCGCGGCACGGCTCGGCACCGCGAAGCGTGGCCCTTCCCAAACCCTCCCAGCCTCACCCAGCCCCGCCCCTCCCGTTTCCACCCCCCGACACGCACACCTCTGCCCTGCCCGCGCAGGCAGCAGCTTCTTCGGCATCTTCAACCACGACCACAAGCACGAGTCCGGGTGGAACCACACCGACAAGATGTACAAGGAGAACTCCAACTCCACCGTAAACCTCTTTGGCGGCAACGGCGCCGAGTGGGGCGACTTCAACTGGACGCGCCCCGTGGCGGCCAACTTCTCGGCCGCGTGGGCGGACACCATCTACACGGACCAGGTCCCCGCCATCTTCCACGTGCAGCCCATGATCAAGATCTTCCCCGCCAAGTACGCCGCCCAGGCCGCGGCGCTCAACGCGTCCATCCAGGCCTACTTCGACCAGGTCGGCGCGAACAACACCATCAAGGAGAAGGCGTGAGCAGACCGGCGGGGCGGCCCCGACAGCCCCCCTTCCCCCGCAGCGACCAGTACCGCGCCCCGACCCCCGACCCCCCCACTGGGCCCAGGGCACGCAGCATGCGTGCTTCGTCGTGCCTGCCGGCGCCACCGATCCCTCACCGCCCCGCCCCGCCCCGGCCCGCCTCGCAGGATGGGTCCCCGCGTGAACCCGATGCCCGACTGGTGCAAGAGCTCCCCCGACGCCCAGGCGATCCGAGCCATGGGGAAGAAGGGCGAGGAGCTCGCCGCCGCAGCCGCCGCGGAGGCCGGCCGCCTGGCTCTGGCACCGGCCGACCGCGCCGGGCCGAGCCCCCCGCCTCCCCTGCCCAAGTGCCCCGACATGATGGCGGAGCTCCAGGAGCGCAGGGCCCTAGCGGCGCGCGTCTACCACTCGCAAAAGCCCCGCGAGTGAGCTGCTGCGGCCCGCCGGTCATGACAACACTGCACTGCCGCTTTCGCACCTTGAAGCAACCCCACTCCTGCCAGGCATGCGCACGACTCTCGCCGCCTGCGCGGCCGCAGCGTGCGTGTGTGCGCTGGCGAACGCATCTGACGACATCGTGACGCCGCCATTCGCGCCGGCAGGCCAGGAGGCGCCCGGGTTTGAGCGCGCCTCGGCGATCGTTCCGTCGACCGGCCGCAACTACACGCGCTACGTGTCGGTGGTGGACCCACGCCGCCTGAGCGTGGAGCTTCCCGACCCGCAGGGTTGTGAGAAGCTGGTGCACGCCACAGAGACGGCCAAGGAGCACGGATGCGTGGTCGCCACGAACGGCGCCTTTTTCGACATGAAGACCGGCCGGCGCAACCACTGCATCGGCAACGTCGTGGCAAACGACACGGCGGTGCAGCTGCCCGGAGGGGATGGCGCCAACTTTGGCCTGGACAAGGCGAACGGCCGGTTCGTGATCGGGTTTGCCTCGGCCGCCACGCTCAAGGCGCAGCCCGTCACCGACGTCGTGCAGGGCCGCGGGTGGCTGGTCCGCGACGGAAAGTCGTGGATTGACAGGTCCCCCGACCTTAACATGTCCACCAAGTTTGCCACGGAGAAGGCACCGCGGACGGCGATCGGCGTGTATCCGAACGGCACGGCGGCGCTCGTCGTGGTAGATGGCTCCGAGACGGTCAAGGAGGGCCTGGGGCTCGACGAGTTCGCCGAGATCCTGGCCGAGCAGGTCGGGGTGCTGCACGCGATCAACATCGACGGCGGCGGCTCGTCCGTCGCCGTGCTTCACGGCAAGGTGTTCAGCAAGCCGACCTGCGTGGACACGCCGGTGCCCATCTGCGAGCGGGCCATGGCGACCGTCGTGTGCGGGAGGTGATGCCCCGGAGGGTGCGTGGGCGCGCGCTGGCTCGCCGGCCGTGAGGATGACCGCCGAGCTACTGCGGCCATCGAAATCGCCCACACGGCGCCATTCGCTCACCAGCAGCGGCTTAGAGCCTTCCCGACACGCGCACCGCCGTGCCCTTGTGCCACGACACCGAGCGGAGGTCAGCCCCCGCGGGCACGCCCGAGAGCCGGAGCACCTCGTCCGGGCCGCCCCGCACGCCCGTCCCGCCGCGGACGGCGACCACGGGCGCGCTCGCCGGCACCAGCCTTGCCCCCTCCGCCCTCGGCTCCGCCTCGTACCCGATCCTCACGGCACCCATTGGCAGAGCCGCGTCGACGGTCTCCGCCCCGCCGCCGGCCTCGAGCGACTCGAGGAGGCTGCAGGCCTGGCAGAACTGCTGTGACGTCATCAGACCGCATCGCTCGCACGCAGTGATGGGGCGCGGCTCGCGCACCTTGCGCCCCTTGGCCCTGCTCCGCCCCGACGACGACGAGGCCGCGGCCGAGGAGGGCGGCGCCGGCCCGGAAGCCGCCGCTCCGGCCCCCGGCTCCGCCCCAGCCTCTCCCGCCGCCGCCCGGGCCACGGCCGCCTTGGCCGTCCCCGCCCTGTCTCCCTGCCCGAACATGGGCGCGAGGGCCTCCCCCGCCCGGATGGTGTCGAGGATGGACGACGGCCGCGCCGCCTCGATCGCCTTCACGTACTCCCTCGCGAAGCCCCGGTACGCGTTGGGGCTGTACACGCACTCGGTGGAGAAGTAGTCCAGGCGGTTGTGGAAGGCGTAGAGCACGATCTCCTTCTCGTAGGCGCCGACGAGGGGCTTGCAGCGCGGCACCGCCGACAGCGAGGCCTCCTCGCCGGGCTTCCCCGCCACCGGCGCGTCCCCCGCCGTGACGGGGTCGACGCACCGGGAGAGCCGCGCCGTATCCCCGCGCAGCAGGTTCATGAGAACCGTCTCCGCGACGTCGTCGGCGTTGTGGCCCGTGGCAACGATGTCCGCCCCCGCGAACCGCGCGCCGCGCTCCAGCGCCGACCGGCGGAACACCCCGCAGTACGTGCAATTGCTCTTCAGGCCCGTGCGGCGCACCACGCGGTCCATCGTCCACCCGTCGTACAGCTCGGCGTACGAGACCACCCGCAGGTCCAGGCCGTACACCGAGCTGTTCCGCTTCACGGTCTGCGCAAGCAGGTTTCGGACACGGCAGTGGGACCTTGCACGCGCCCCGACGCGGGCCTGACGCGCAAGCAAGTGAGAGCTCGCTCACCTCCAGGCTGTCGTCCCGGTACCCCGTGATGCCCTCGTCCACGGACAGCAAGAACATGTTCAGGCCGTAGTCGAACCGGTCATTCAGCCGCTTCATGACGTGGATCAGGACCGTGGAGTCTGCGGCAGGCGAAGGAAGGAGGCGGGGCGAGACCTTTCGCGCCGAGGCCTGCGCGCTCCATCCTCGGACGACCTCTGACCCCCAGCCGGAGGGACTTTCGGCGCGCAATGCGCCTCGCTCCGCTCGCTCGGCCGCGGGCTCACCCTTTCCGCCTGACGCCGCGAGCGCCACGCGCTGCCCTCGGTGGAACATCCCATGGCGCATGATCGACGCGTGCACCTCATCCTCAAACGCCTCGCAGAAGCACTGCTTGCACAACCTCGTGCCATCACGCGGACGTGGTACCGCCACGGGCCGCTCGCCGCAGCTTTCGCACTTGCGGCGCCCGCCAGCCGGCATTGCCAAGAGCTGGCCGGTCTGACTTCCCGCCTGTATGTATGAGTCGAATCAGCCGAGGCGTCCCGGCTTTTGGGGACCAATGTATCGGGGAGTGCCGACAGGTCATCACGCCTGCCAGCAGCGACTCGCGGCTAGCGTTTTTGCAGCTCCACCAGTCGCCGGTCCTTGTGCAGCTCCCAGCCTGCGGATTGCCCCACACCTCACGCCTCCGTGTGGGCTGCATCGTCGTTGGCACCGTCGCGGGGACCAAGGTCCACTTGACGGGGCCGTCGGACTTCATCACGACGGACAATTGCCATGTCCCGGCCGCTTTCTTCCGTTCTGCTGCTGGCCCTGGGATGGGCTACGGCAGGAGCCACGCCCGCCTTCACATCAACGCTTGCGACCATTGCCAGCGGAGCAGGCCTCCCAAGCCTCTCGAACCTTGCGGGCGCTGGCCAGGCCGTGGGCTCGGCCGATCTCGACGGCGACGGGCACCCGGAGCTGATCATCGGCGCCCCGGCGAGCGGCACGAGTCCTGGTACCGTCTACAGTGTCAAGACTGACCCTTCGACGTTTGCCATGCTCAGCTCCGTGGCGCTCACGTCCAATCAGGGCGGCTTCGGGGCCTTGGACATCCCCGCCGCGGCCAGGTTCGGCACGAGCGTCGCCCCACTCTACCACGCAGCATCGGACGGGAAGAGCATGATGGCAGTCGGCGCGCCAGGTCACTCCTTGGGCGTGGGTGCGGTCTACATCCTGTTCCTCGACGCCAACCCGGTCAGCGTTGATTCGTTCGCCGTGGTTTCATACGGCTCGGGAGGGCTGCCGACCCTAGCAGGCACCACGGGCCAGCTTGGGAATGCCCTGGCGTACTTGGGTGACGTGGACGGGGATAGCGCCACGGTTGGGCTCGCAGTCGGGATCCCCGACGCGCCCTCGGACGGCCAGGTCATGATCTGGTGGATCTCCGCGTCGACGGGCCAGGTCACGAGCACCATTGCCCTGCACAGGGGCGCGGGGGGCATCGGGTCCGGGCAAATCTTGGGCGCCGGCCAGTTCGGGGCGTCGGTGGCCAGGGTCCAGACCGCGGCGTTCGAATCAGCCGGCGGCGGCTTCACGCTGGCCGTGGGCGACTCCGCGTACGACGTGGCAGGCTCCTCCTTCGCGGGGGCCGTGATTATGCTGTCGCTGAAGGACTCGCCCCCCAACGTCGTGAGGACGTCGGTGCACACCAACGGCGAGGGTGGCGTCCCAGCCTCCACGCTCGGGAACCAGGAGCTGTTCGGGGCGGCCGTTGCCTCGGTGGGCAACACCCTGAGCGACTCCTGGGCCACGACGACGATGCTGGTGTCCGCGCCCGGGAACGACGGCGCGGGCTTCAGCGCTGGCGCCGTCTACGTCCTTGTGCACTCCACCGCGCCAGGGATGGCGGTGCAGACCGTGACCAAGCTCCTCCCGGGGTCCTCTGGCTTCACGGGCGCCACCCCCGGCTTCCTCGCCGCGTGGGGCTCCTCGCTCTTCGCGTCCAAGGACCTCACAGGGTCGGGTGCCGCGTCCCACGTGCTCGTTGGCGGCAGCGGGCGCAACGGCCAGAAGGGTGAGGTCCTCGCGCTCGTGCTCGACGACGCCCGCCCGCTCGCCATGGCGGTGTCACTCGCGGCCGTGGAGACAGCGGGGACCGAGCCGCCCCTGCTCCGGGAGAGCCCGTTCCAGCGCCTTCCCACCGTCGCCGTTGGGCCTGACGCCGGCTTCATCGTCCCTGTGAGGCTGCCCGCATCCGCCGCGGGCCAGGCCGCCCTCGTCTCGCTGCAGCTCGGGGGGCGGCCTTGCAACGCCACCACGCCCGCTCCGGCAGGCTGGTGGGCCGGCAAAGGGCTGATGTGCGTCGGGTTGCCGGGCGTGCCAGTCGAAACCGCGGTCGACATGACGGCGGGCGGCCTGACCCTGGCCATCGTGGCGCCGGGGTCCGTCACATCGTCGACGGCAGAGGCGTTCACGACCACACGGGGATGGCTACGCGTCGCGCCCGGCACGGGGGCGCTCCTTGCCGGGTCGATCGCGGACAAGGACGAGGCCGGCTCGGCGGTGGCGTTCCTCGGCGACATTGACGGCGACGGCATTCCCAACGGCGTGGCGGTGGGCGTGCCGGAATCGCGGGGCGGCGGCTCCGTGCTCATCATGACGCTGCAGACCTATGCTTCGGGCCAGGCGGGGCAGCCGGGCGAAAGTTCGGCGTCACAGGGGCCGGTTGTGGGCGGGGCGGGAAACCGGCGCTCCTTGTCCGGCTCGCAGGCTCCGAGCGAGTTCGGCATGGCCGGCACCGGCCTGCCCCTCGGGTACGTGACCATTTCCGACGGCACGGCCGGGCTGCCGGCCGGCACTCTCTCCGCGGGAGACAGCTTCGGGAGGAGCGTCGCCCTTGTCCATGGCATGACCTTGGCCGACCAGAACGCCATGTGGGACGTCACCATCGCAGTGGGCGCTCCGGGCGACGACGCAGCAGGCTCCCAGGCCGGCCGGGTCTACCTCCTATCCTACAGCACGGCTGAGGCGGCCGTCACGGGGGTCCGGTCCATCGTCCCCGGCTCGAAAGGGCTCAGCAACACTGGCCTGGGGGCCGGCGCCCGTTTTGGTGCGGCGGTGATCGCGGGAGCCTTGCCGGCCACAATCCTCGTCGGGGCGCCCGGCGCGGCGAGCGGCACCGGCGCTGTCGTGCGAATCACCCTCAACCCTCTGAGCGGCAGTGTCCTCTCCAGCGAGCTCTTCGCCCCGAATGAAGGGGGCATGCCCGCGGGGATCCCGGCTGCAGGGAGCGCGTTCGGCAGCTCCATCGCGCTGGCTCGGACCAGCACTGCCGCCTCGGCCGTCCCAGCGATCATTGTCGGAGCTCCCAACCACAATGACGAAGGCGGCACGATGGTTGTCCTCCAGCGATCGATCCTCTCCA
>Ga0136560_1001298_pt1 | contig 12796 bp, 4 predicted proteins | sample AntRauMeHopE1497_FD_104925 | JGI IMG/M metagenome (GOLD analysis project Ga0136560, IMG submission 104925) | Saline lake microbial communities from Rauer Islands, Antarctica - Metagenome Hop E1 #497 | ecosystem: Environmental > Aquatic > Non-marine Saline and Alkaline > Saline | place...
ACGCATTACACCACTGTATGCACTCTTGCGGACCGCAACAACTGGGGCTCTGCCTCGCGGCCCGACCGCCCTGCGCGCCGGTAGAGTTCAGGCTGGCACGACACACCCTGGCCGCCGAGCGAGTGTGGGACTTTCATGTTTGCGGGGGCGCGAGTGGCTCTCAAGAGGGCCGCGGCCGTCACCAGCGCGGCCCGCAGCCGCCGCCTTGCCACCGAGACTGGCGCACCGTGGTCTCGCATCTTGCGGTTTGAGGAGGACCCTTCGGGCGCGGAGCACTTCGGGGTGCTTGAGGACAGCGGGAGGGAGGCCAGGCTGGTCACGAGGGGGGCGGACGGGAGCGTGAGCCTCAGCGACCAGCGCCTCAAGGTGCAGGCGGTGCTCCCTCCCGTCGACCCCGTCTTCGTGTACGGCGTGGGCCTGAACTACAAGGCTCATGCCGCGGAGACGGGCATGCAGTCGCCGCCCCGGCACCCGGTGGCCTTTGCCAAGGCCGTGACCAGCGTCATCGGGCACGAGCAGCTCATCGTCATCCCGCAGTGCTGCTCGGAGCCTGCCGAGGTTGACTTTGAGGGCGAGCTCGCCGTTGTCATCGGGAGGCCTGCGCGGGACGTGTCTCCGGCCGACGCGCTGTCGTACGTGATGGGCTACACGATCGCCAACGACGTGACCGCCAGGCGGTGGCAGGGCAAGAAGGGCGGGGGGCAGTGGCTCCGCGGCAAGTCGTTCGACACGTTCTGCCCCCTCGGTCCCTTCCTGGTCCCGGCGGGCAAGGTGCCGGACCCGCAGGCGCTGACGCTGGAGACGAGGCTAAACGGCGAGGTGGTGCAGCGGGCGTCCACTGCGGACATGATCTTCCCTGTGGCGGAGATCATCTCGCACCTGTCCCAGGGCACCACTCTGGTGCCCGGGACGGTCATCCTGACCGGCACGCCCGAGGGCGTCGGGCACGCGCGGGACCCGCCGCGCTTCCTGGCCGCGGGCGACGTGGTGGAGGTGGAGATTGAGGGCCTCGGCGTCCTCCGGAACCGGGTCGCTGCCGAGACCGGTCGCCCGGGGGAGCTCAAGCTGTGAGCTGGGCGTCGGTGGCTATTGGGGGGGTGGCAGGGCTGGCTTGCAACGCGTCTGGCGCCTGACCCCGCGCTCTTAGCTGGGAGAGCGGCGCTCCTTGCTGTGGGCGCGCATGCTGCCGCGTGTGCGTGTGTGTGTTCACGGAGCCCCGGAAGGACACGAGCGGTTGGAATAGTCTCAGTTGCGAGCGGTTGGGATAGTCTCAGACGCGTGCGGTCGGGATGGTCTCAGCGGTTCGGCGCATACAGCTGCTGCGAGAGAGCGTCAATCGTACCAGCGCGTCAGGTTCCTTCCCACGCTTTGCCACGCCTGGTCACGAGTCACCGGGCCGCCTCGCTCCGGCCGCCAGCTCCTGCCGCAGGCTCACGGGCTCCGGAATTTCGCCGAGGCTCGCGGTGGACGTGGCGCGGGTCGGGAGGGCGATGGGGTGTCGGGCCGCCGGCGCGCTCTTCCCTGCCCACGGTGGCACGCCGGCGATGGGTGTCACGACGGAGCTCGGGGCCTTGGGCTGGGGCAGCCACGACGAAGCGTCGGCGCCGAGCACGCCGTTCCAGCCCGCGAGGCGGCTGCTGGCTCCGTCGCGCAGCTCGCCGTGCTCTGCCTCGGCGGTCAGGCGCGCCGCGCAGGGTGGCATGCACACGAGGCGGAGGAGCAGCAGGGCGGAGGGGGCGACGAGGCCCTCCCAGCCGAGGGACGGCGCTGCGGCCGTGGCGGCCAGGAGCCCGACGACGGCTCCGACGACGGCGGTGGCGTTGAAGCGGGTGTGGAGGCGGAGGGCCCAGGGCGTGAGGAGGAGGACGGCGGCCACGTCGCTCACGCAGGCGACGAGCATGCCCAGCGGGGGCAGCGCGAGGACGGCGGCGAGGAAGGCTCCGTCGCAGGTGATGGGTCCGGGGCGGGCGAGGGCAGCAGGGTCGACGACGCAAGCGAACTGGGCGTGGAGGACGAGGGTGCTGCAGAGGGCGGCGACGACGGCCGTCGACATTGCCGCCACGACGGGCCATGGCCCGCCGCAGGGGCAGTGGCACGGCACCAGTGTAGGCACGCTGGTGGCGGCAGCGGACCAGCCGGGAGTGCCCGAGCGCGAAAAGCCTGGGATGGCGTGGGCAGGCACGACGGGGGTCAGGGCCCGTGTGCACACGATGACGCAGCGCCCCGCCGAGGCGTGGACCAGCCCTGAGCAGCCGGCCGCGGGAGCTGGGATGGCGGGGGACGTTCGGCGGTCCCTAGGCATGTCCGGGACGCCGATGGTGAGGGCAGAAACGCGCGGCTGGCGCGGGCGGAGGCCCGTGCCGGAGCCGCCCGACTCGGCGCGGATGAGGCGGCGGTCAGAGCCGCCGCCCGGGGTGTCGGGGGCGAAGCGGAGCCGGCGGGCGCCGGCGAGCGGGGCGGCGGGCCTGTCGGCCAGCTTGGAGCGGATGCCGGGGGGGCTGGCAGGGGCGATCTGTGGCGCCAGGCGTGGCGATGGTGCCTCGATGAGCTCTGACGGGCGTGGCTGGCGCTGCTGGTGAGCCGGCCGCGCCGTGCCGGCGGCGGGGCTTGGCTTGCCGGGTCCGGGGCTCCTGCCCCCGGTCCTGCAGCAGCAGGCTCTCGACCGCCCGGGGCCGGCGATCACGCCGCCGGCTCCCGAGGCCAGGACGGTGGCAGCCCCGGCCTCGGCAAAGCCCAGAGGGGCGCGGAGGCCCGAGAGCGGCACCACGGCCAGCGATGTCATGGCCGTGGGTCGTCCCCGCATGGCCACGGCCGCGAGGGGGAGGTCCTCCGCCTCGGCCACGCGGACCACGAGCGAGTCGGCGGCGCGGAGGTGCCGCCCCACCGCCTCCCACGGAGCGAACCACACGTCGGAGCGGACGAGGCCGTCGCCCGCCGGCTCGATCCTGGTCTTGGCGCGGTGCGGCGCCCACAGGGCCCAGCGCACGTCAGTCACCGCTCGGTTCGCCCACCCAGGGGCGGCGAGGGCCGGGCAGGCCCACCCGGCGGCGCCGTCGCAGCATGCCCTGCACGCGGTCCGGGGCAGGAAGCGCTGGCCTCGCCAGTCCCGCCCCACGCCAGAGGCCGATGCCTCAACGATCCGGGCGGCAGAGCCGCCCCCCTGGGAGGGCCAGCGCGCCGAATTGCCCCCGGCGGCGAGCCCCGCGCCCTGCTGCATCGCCGGGCGGCTTCTGATCGCGTCGTCGTCGTCGTGGCCCAGGGGCTTGACGAAGTCGTCATCGTCGCTGTCCGCGTCGCCCTCGCCGTTCCGCCCCTGCACGGCGAACCCAGCGGGTTCGGGACCCTGCAGCGCCGCCAGCCCTGCAGCTCCTCCCGCCTGGCCCAGGGCTGGCGCCCCGCTACTCGCGGCCGCGCCAGATGCGGTCGCCGAGGGCAGGCGGTAGGTCGCGTCAGGCTGCTCCTGCTCGGCCCCGCCCCGCCCCCGCCGCGCCTGGCGCCGCATCCTGTTCCGCTGCGACGGGAGCACGGCCACGTCAGGCCCGGGCGCGCGCCCAGCCGCGGGCCCGGTCGCGCGAAGGGCCGCGTCAGCGGCTGGCCCGACCTCGTCGCTGCCCCCGCTCGCACGCCATCCGCTGGTGTGGCCATCGTCAGCCGCTCGGCGTCCTGTTGCTCCATCTGCGGGAGCCGGCGCCGCAAGAAGCGCCGGGGGGGCGTCCCAAGCCGCGGGAGACCCAAAGTCTGCCGAGCGCTCCGGCGGGTCGTCGTCGTCGTGCCGCCGGTCCGCAGGCTGCGGCGGCGTCGGGGTCGCGCTCAGCATCGCGCTGTCCGCGCGCTGCCTCGAGACCACCGTGATGACGATGCCCAGGCGAAGGCGCGAGATGGGCACCGCAGGCGGGACCTCGTCACCCTCGGCGTCCGCCGAGCCCAGGAGAGGCCGCTTCATCGTGCTGTGCACGGCGCTCTGCACGGGAGAAGTGCCCTGGCGCCCCGTCCAGCTGCCCTGGGACGAGTTCTCTCCGTCCTCACCGCCACCCCAGTCCCCGGCATCCACTCGTGCCGCATCAGCCCCTTCCGTCCCCTGGCTGGCTGCCCTCTCTGTCTTTTGCTCGGGAAAGTCGTCAGCCGCCACCCACGCGAGCGTCAGGCGCACGCCCGCGCGCCCCAGGACACCGTGAGTCGGGTGTCCGATGGCCCGCGCCGCGCCGAGGAGCGGCCCGGCGGTCCCCGGCACGTCCTGTCGGCGCACGGCCCTGGCCGTCGCGTTGAGCGCGGTGAAGGCCTGGGGCCACGCCTCGTCCACGAAGTCCGTCAGCCCCCGGAGGCGGGGCAGCGACCGCACCAGGGGGTCGCAGGCATCCAGGTGCAGCGGGCTGACCGCGCTGCCCTCGCCGCAGAAGACAAGCACGACAGGAGCCCGGAGCCCGTGGTCCGAGGCGGCCACGGCGTCCGTGGAAGCCGGCTCGGGGCCGGACCCGGCGCCCGCGCTCCCTCGCTCCTCGTTCCGGGTTAGGTCCACGCTCGACACGGTTAGGTCAGAGCTGACGTACACCCGCACGCGCCCCGAGCGTGCGGGGCAGCGCAGCATGCCCCCGCTCCCCCCCGCGTACCGCTCTTCCTCGTCCGCGACGGCGGCCGCCAAGGCTGCCGCCCGGGCGAAGCGCCCTCCGGCGAGCAGCAGGTCGGAGACGCCGGGGGCCAGCGCGGCGGCGAGCTGCACGGCAGCACCGTCCCAGCCCCAGCGGAGCTGCTCGTTGAGCCGCCGCGCAAATTTTGCGTAGCGCCCTGGTCGCAGCAGGGCTTCCGCCGCCGCAGGGGCGCGCTCCGGCAGCCGCCACGGCCTGCTCGGCGTGTTGTTGCCGTCGAGGTAGAGCCGGTGCACCAGCTTGGGCACGTCAGAGTCGCGGAGCGTGGTCAGGGGGGCGGCGCCCTCAAATCCCGGGAGCCCGCAGGCCGCCCTGGGCACGCAAGCGCAGACGGTACCGCGACCTTGCAGCGGCGCCAGGCGCTGCGGCCGGTCCGCGCTGCCCGAGGCGGCGCCCTCCGCGATCGTGCCGTACCCCGACGCCGCCTGCGAGGAGCCTGCCCAGGCGGACCCCGCCTGCCCTGCGGCCCGCACCGCCCTGTCACGCTTGGCCCCGAACACGACGCGCTCGGCCGAGCCCGGCTCGCCGCCGCACAGCGCGTCCCCGCTGCCGCACCGCCTGCGGCACATAGCCCCGAGCGCGAGCGCCACGACACTCGCCGCCGCGACGGACACGGCTGCGGCCCCGCCCACCGAGCCAGCGTCCTCGAAGACCCCCTGCAGGAAGCCGACGCACAGTGGGTACACGAGCCCGCCCTCGCACTCATAGGGGCACTCCCGCGCCGTGGAGCCGGCGCCCGTGTAGCGGCTGTGAAGAGGGCGGTTGGAGCACCGAGAGCAAGCCGCCGTCCCGGCCGTCTCCTTGAACGTGCCGAGCGCGCACGGCTCGCAGTTCACGCCCGCGCTCCCGGCGTCGCAGGGCGGCATGCCGAGGACGCCTGCGCCCCCCGGCGCCCCCTTGCCAGCGCCGGTGCCTGCTGCGAGGAGCAGAGCCCCGGCGAACGTGTTCCTGCCGGCCGACGGGCGGGTCAGCGTCCCCACCACGATGCGCCCCCCGCCCCCGCCCCCGCCGGCCCCCGTCGCGTCCCCTCCCAGCGCGCTGAGCTGGCCCGCCCCCTGGAGCGAGTCCGTCCGAAGCACCACAGTGCCCCCAGAGCCGCCGCCCCCCGACCCCTGCGCGGCCGCGCCGTCCGCCGTCACAGCCCCCGCCACCGTCAGCACCGGTGCAGACAGCCTCACGAAACCGCCACCCGCGCCGCCGGCAGAGCTCACACCGCCGCTGCCGCCGCCGCTCCCGCTGAACTGTGCCGCACTCACGCCGCTGCCGCCGTACGCGGCGCCGCCCGTGTGACCCATGCCGTCCGGTCCGCCCGCGCCGCCGTGCCCGGCGCCGGTGACCGCCTGCCTGGGCGCCGCCACACCGGGTTGGAACGAGGCGCCCGCCCCGGGACCCTTCTCCGCCCCGCACCCCAGGCCCGCCGTCTGGACGACCCCGGACACCGAACCGCCCAGGATGGCACACACCGCGACGGACGAGGCCCGGAGCTGCGCCAGCGCGGGGGCCCCGGCCCCCCACGGCCCGACCGACGCCCACCCGCCCGAGATTAGCACTGCCGAGAAGTTCAGGGGTGCCGGGTGCGGCGTCTGGGGGGTGGGGAGCCACCCGGTGAGGTCGGCGCAGGGCGCCCTGGCCCCGGCCTGGCCCGCGTGCTGGCAGGCGCCGAGCGTCCCCGTCGCGCCCGCGCTCCCTGTGACGGTGAGGTTGGTGCCGGCGGAGAGCGCGAGCGCCGGGGCCTGCAGCTGACCGGTCACCAGCACGGTCCGGTCCCCCCTGAGGCCGAGGGAGAGCACTGACGTCGGCTCGCCCTCGTCCACCCCCACCGCGTCCACCCGCACGCTCCCCGCGACCGAGACCGCGTTGGTGGCGCGGACCAGGACGGACCGGTCGCTGGTCACCTGGGAGGATGCCCCAACCGACACGTTGGTCGCCAGCAGCTGCACCACCGTGGCCTGCGCCACCAGGGAGGCCTTCCCCAGCAGGGTGATGTCCGCCGCCTGCAGGTGCGGCGGCGGGGGCCTCGGCGCGTCCGGCTCCGCGCCGAGCCACCGGCCGTCGTCGTCGTCGGCGCCGCCCCCGCCGTCATCGTCATCATCGCCGCCCGAGGGCCGCGCCGGGTGCTTGCGCACCAGCACCGTCGCGTCCTTGACCAGGATGAGCGACTCCTCGCCGACGTCCCCCTCCCCCTCCCCCAGCAGGTGAGCCCTGACCCGCCGGGACGGGCTGCTCCCCGCGCCGCGCGCCCCCCCCACACGGCGTTTCTTTCCGCCGGCGGGCAGCCACAGGCCAGAGGTCAGCACGTTGGCCGCGCCGCCGGCGCTCACCGCCGCGACGCCCTCCCCGGCAGGGCCGGCCGGCACGTCGACGGGCGTCAGCCCCCACGCCGGGGCCCCGCCGTTGTCCACAAGCACCGTCATCGCAGCGCCCCCGCCGGGGACGCCCCGGTCTTCCACCGTCACGGTCCCCGCGCCCCCGGCCCGGCACCCGCGGACCGAGGCGTCGTGGTCCAGGTGGCGCACCACGCCGCCCCGGGCCCGCAGTCCGTCGAGGTCGAAGCCGGCATCGACGGTCCCCACGCTCACGAACACCCGCCCCCCGCCACCCGCCGCCCCCGCCGGGTCGTCGCCGCGCGGCTGCAGCGGGTCCGACTCCCTGGCGTCGCCCCCCGACGCATCGATGGTTCCGGAGCCCCGGAGGCCGAGCGCGCTCACCAGCACGATCCCTCCGGCACCCGCCCCCAGGGACTTGTCGTCCGCCATCGCCCCCGCCGCCGTCAGCGTCCCGTTCACATCGAGCCACCCGGAAGCCTGGACTCCGATGCGGCCGCCCCCGCGCCCCGCCCCCGGCTTCCGCCCGGAGGAAGAGCCCCAGCCGAGCGCCCAGGAGCGGCTCGCGTTGATGGCCGACCCCAGCAGTGAGGCGTCGGTCAAGTTTGGCGTCGGCAGCAGAAAGTCCGCGTTGCTGCAGCAGGCATCCCCCCAGAAGAGCGGCGCGCACGGCGCGCGGCCGCCAGCACCCCCGTGCGACGCACCGTTGGCATCGCCCGTGGCGCCGGGCCCCGGGCTCAACGGCGACAGGCCATCGGCCGAAACGACCGATGTTGAATCGATCGACATCGGCCCCGAGGCCCGCAGCAGGACTGAGCTTCCGTTTAAAATGGTTGATGCAAGCAGCAGCGTCTCGATCGCAGGGTCGGTGACCTCCAGCCGGCACGGTAAGGGCGAGCAAATCACTGAGGCGTCCCTGAACTCGACGACTTTGGCACCCACCGTGTCGACCGGGCACACCAGCTCCATGCCATCGGTGAATGTGCAGTTCTTGACCACGTGGGCGCCGGAAATGCTGCACTTTGAGCCTCGAGGGTCGGGCTCCTGGCACCAGCCGGCCGCCTGCACCCCCGGCGCGGACCAGACCGCTGCTGCGGCAAGCACGAGGGGCAGCCACATGGCAGTCGCGCCCTCGCACGGTGCAGGGACACGTTTTTGGCCCAGGGTGCGCTCGCGGTGCCGACTGTCGTGCGTGTTGAACTGCCACCAGCGTGTGTTCTGATTTGCCCGGCGCGCGCAGCGGCCTCTCCCGCAGGCCCCAGCTTCGACGAGGCAGCGGACAGGCCGTTATAATCTTGCGCTTGTGCACTGATGCTGGGGTTCAGAGCCGTGACGCGGGTCCAGTCTCGACCTGAGGGCAAGAGTGGAGGGCACACGGCTGTGATTCCCGCGGCGCCGACGGAGTGTGGCACGCAGCGCTTGCGCAAGCCTTTGCCTGTTGGGGCGGGGCGGCCGGCGCTCATCGCACCTCGCGGAGTCGGGCGGCAAGGTCGAACCGGCCCGAGGCCTTGACCTCGGCGGTCGAGGGCATCTTGCCCATGCGCATCAGCTCGCGGGCCGCCACCGCCTGCGGGTCGTCCTGCAGCGTCGCCACGGCGGCGATCTGCGGGGGAAGGATGGGGGGGGGGAAGGGGGGAAGTTGCGGGCGGCGGCTTGCGGAGAGCGTGGTTCCGCGGGCTGGCAGGGGGCGGCGGGCTGTGGCGGCCGCTCACCTTGTCGCCACAGGCGTAGAAGACGGTCGCCTTGGGCTCGGCCAGGTCCCCCTGCACCAGCGTCTCGTCCCACTCCATGGCGTTGCCCGCGTAGCGGATGTTCTTGCCGAGCTGGCCGCTCCAGAAGAAGGGAACGCGGTCAAAGGCCTCGTCCGAGCCCAGCATGTTGCGCGCCGCGGTGCGGCCGTGCGCGATGGCCACGTCCCAGTGCTCGACGCGGAGCTCCCGGTGGGAGTCGTGCACGGCGTGGGCGTACGGGAAGCGCGCGATGTCGCCGCAGACGTACAGGCCGTCGGCCGCGCGGAGGCGGTCGTCGACCTTGACGCCGCCGCCGCGGGGGAGCACCTCGACGCCTTCGCCGTGGAGGTACCCGACCTCGGGGATGATGCCGGCCCCGATGATGACGACGTCGGCGGGGAGGCTGGAGCCGTCCTTGAGGGTCACGCTGCCCACGGCCGCGGCGTCGCCCTCGCGCGCGTTGAAGCTCGTGAGCGAGGTCCCCAGGCGGAAGGTGACGCCCTGGGCCTCGTGGAGGGCGCGCATGGCGCCGCCGAGCTCGGGCCCGAGGATCCGCTCGAACGGCTCCGCCTCCATGCCCACCACGGTGATGCTGCCGACGGTGGCGTCGGGCGTGCCGAGCTTGCAGGAGGACGCGAGGTAGGCCGCGGCCTCCATGCCGATGAAGCTGGAGCCGAGGACGACGACGTCGGCGCCCGGCTTGGAGCGCACCGCCCCGCTGATGGCCGTGGCATCGGCCGGGTCGCGGCACGTGTAGACGCCGCCCAGCTGCGCCCCCGCGATGCTGAACCCCTCGCTCCTGTCCTCGCGGAAGGTGCGGGCGCGGCCCGACGTGGCGCACATGGCGGCGTCGTACGAGAGCGACGAGCCGTCGTCCAGGGTCACCAGCTTGGCGTCCGCGTCCAGCTTCGTCACCGTGCTGCCGAGCCGGAGCTCCACGCCGCGGTCCCCCCACCAGCTCTCGGAGCGGAGGCTGATCTTGGCGCTATCCGCCGCCGCGGCCATGTTCTTGGAGAGCACGGTGCGGTCGTAGTGGTGCGCAGACGCCTCCTTGCTCAGCACCGTGATGCGGCCCTCGAAGCCGCGGACGCGGAGCTCCTCCACGGCGGCGTGCGACGCGGCGCCGGCGCCGACGATGACGAAATGCCTGGCGTCCGCGGGCGACGGGTGGCAGTAGCTCGGCTTCACCGAAAGGGGGACCTCGCCCTCGGACGGGAGGTCCACGCACACGTACCCCTCCTCGTCGACCGTGGCCGGGAACGTCGGGAGCTTGTCGAACGACGGCCCGTCCTCGATGTCGCCGGTCCGGAGGTCAAACTGGGCGCCGTGGAACGGGCAGCTGAGCGAGCAGTCCGCGACCACGCCCTTGGAGAGGGGGAGGCCATAGTGACTGCGAGGCATCTCGTGCGGATCGGGCTCCGTTCGGCGGCGGCGCGGCGGCTGTTCGCGAGGGCGTCAGTCACACGTCACCGGACGTCGGCTCACGGGCAGCGGTTCACGGTGGCGTAGATATCGCCTGCTCCCGACTGCGGCGATCAAATTTCCAGCGGGCATGTCACGATCGCGCCTGAGGAGCGCCGACGACGACGGCAGGCCGAGGAACACTCACGCGGACAATGAGGAGCTTGACGTCAGCGCCGCCTCCAGGCGCCGCGACCTTGAACTCCTTGGACGTCGCGGCCGCGATCTCCTCCGCACGGATCGTGCGCACGCGCTGCGGGGAAGCACAGGGGTCGGGGTCAAGGTCAGGCTCGGCCGCGGGTGACTTGCACGAACACGTGCACTTCGCGCGGCCACGCCAGGACCTCGTCTCACCGTCGTGGCCACGGCGGAAGCTGCTGCGGATGCTGCCATTTCAGAAAAGTGGCGGATTCCCGAGGCTGCTCGTCTCGCGAGCATGCGTGTGGCGGCTGGCGGCGAGCACGGCTGTCACGGATCAACTCTGCGCTCATTGTTCGTGGCCCGCACCCTGGCACCCGGCTCGGGCGGTGCGCCCCTAGACGTCACCTGCCACAACATCATCGTCAAGGAGGCCCAGGTCCCGCATGGCCTCGGCCTCGAGGTCCAGGCCGCCGCCGCCGCCAGCTGCCGCCGCCGAGGGGTCTGCCCGCGACGCCCACAGCAGCGCCGCGACGCTTGTTGCTGCCGGTTCGTAAACCCCGCCCGCCAGGCGCGCTGGCTTCGGCCAGTCCTTGGCCTGCGGCCCGACCGGCCCGTCTCCGCTGGCGTGGTGCCCGGCAGCCATCGCCCGGTCATCGGTGTCCGCGGAGCGCACAACCAGGTCGTTCAGCACCGCCTCGGGCGACACGCTCCCCCTGCCGTCCATGATGCGCTGCACCACTGCGCGGGCCTCGGCCTCGAGGGCCTCGGCGTGCGGGCCGGAGGCGGCGGCGCCGGCTCCACCCTCGCTGGCCCCGGCCTGGCCTGGGGACCTCGGCGGCGCCGCAGGCATCGCGGCCGGAGCCCGGGCGCCGGTAGGAGCGTCCCGCGTCGGCTCGCGCCCCACTGCCGCCCCCTCGGCCTCGCTGGCGCCGGCAGCGCCGGCCGAAGCGGCGGTGCCTGCAGCCGCGGCCGCCTCTCCCCCCAGGGCCTCCACCAGCGCCGCGCACGTGGCGGCCTCGTCCCCGCTCACCCACACGTCCCTGAAATTCCACGCCGAGCCGAGCGCCAGCCCGCCCCGCAGCCCGCACTCGGCTCGAACCGCGGCGCGCTGGTCGCGGGCCGCGCTGACCCGGCCCCTGGCCTCGGGGCCGAGCTCTTCCAGGCGGCAATGCTCCTCGCACGAGGCGCAGGCCGAGGCCAGCAGGACCCGCGGGCAGGCGGGGCCAACGGCGAGAAGGAGTGGGAGGAGCGACGTCGCAGGCTCACCAACGCACACCAGCGCGTCCGCCGACGCGGCGTCGCTCAGGTGCAGCCGCTCGAAGCGGGCGCTCATGCCCGCCCCGCCGTCCGCCGCGGTCGTTACCGCCCCGCCGCACCCACCGCATGCGACGTGCAGCCGGGACCCGCCCGCAACGTCGTCCGGCTGGAAGGACCACCCGGGCGGCGCCCCCCCGCTGGAACGCGGTCCGGGCGCACCCGTGGCGATTCCGCGCGCCCACGACTCGGTCTCCAGCACACCGGCCTCGGTGCTTGGAACGTGTCGGCCGCAAGCGGCGCAGCCGGCCACAAGCGGGGAACCTGCCACCGGCACTACGGCATCATCAAGCAGGCCGGCATCCGCGCACATGGCACCGTCCGCCACAGTATACCACCGGAGACACTTGCCACCGGACGAGAGCCACCTGGCCAAACGCCCGCCGGGTTGGCCGTTTTCAAACGCCCCCGCCTCACCGGCTGAGCCGGCAGCCGCACGAGGCCTGGATGACGAGTCAAGCACCACAATGTTCGACGACGTGGCTAGGCAGTGTACCGCCGCGTCCAGACCTTCGCGGCCGCCAAGCACAGCCCTGCGGCGGTCCTCCGGCACATCCGTCGCGTGGCTTGCCGCCGAGCCCATGATTGCCGGCCTCCCCCCTTCGCAGCCCCGACAAAATATCTCTGCTGGGCGCTTTGGGGCGGGTCTACCCACAGCACGAGTGAGCTGGAGCGCCAGGACCAGCTACCTCTGCTTCCAGGCCGGCAGCTTGCCCTCGTGATCTAGCACCGTCACCCCCATCCCCCCAAGTTCCATTCGGGCCGGTGCGCTAGGAACACATGGCGTCCTATGACGGGGTTCGAACACAGATCGACCTGGTGAGACGGGAGCCTCGGGCGCTTCTTGAGCCAGTTGCCCGGAATTCGCTCCAGGCCAGCACCTGCCCCAGCCCGTCGCCCGACCGCGCAGGCCATTACCTTTGAGAAGAGAGGGTTCGGGATCGAGGCGACGGACCGTTTCGTCGCCGCGCTCAGCAGCCTGATAGGTCTGCTGGAGGCGGGGCGCGGCAGCAAGGATGAGTGAGCGTCTGGCTGGATTTCCGCCGCGGCACGGGGCGGCCCTGCAGCCGCAGGTCCGCTCGAATCAGATGTGTATGCGTGCTATTGGCCAAGATCGAGGCGCCACCAGGGTGGCTTATGGTCGTTGTACCCCCCCCCCCACAGGCAAGCGACCTGGGCAAAG
>Ga0136560_1001299_pt1 | contig 12793 bp, 5 predicted proteins | sample AntRauMeHopE1497_FD_104925 | JGI IMG/M metagenome (GOLD analysis project Ga0136560, IMG submission 104925) | Saline lake microbial communities from Rauer Islands, Antarctica - Metagenome Hop E1 #497 | ecosystem: Environmental > Aquatic > Non-marine Saline and Alkaline > Saline | place...
CCGCGACACCTGGACCAGGGCCTGGAGGCTGAGCACGGACCACATGGCCAGCTGGCCGGCCCGCGACGCCGACCGCCTCAGCGAGGTCAGGTCCCACGCGCACAGGGGCACGCGGCCGCGGTTCTTGTGGATCAGCTTGCGCACTGCGTTGTCGCCCTCGGCTTCGGCCTCCTGCTCCAGCGCGCCGCCGTCGACCAGCGCCGCCCGCGCGCTCTTGCGAAGCGCCAGCTCCCGGAACCTCGGGGGCGCCGTGCACTGCAAGCAGATGAAAACTAGCACGAAAAGCACGACCATGGCCACCGCAAGGCCGGCGTACAGTGCCAGGGGCACCAGGATGAGCTCCGCCGGCGACGCCGTCGGACATTCTTCGCAGCTGCCGCGCTCCAGGAAGAAGCCCGCGGCACATTTCCTGCACGTAGAGCTTCCGTTCACGCGATTCTCGCACGCCGCAGCGGAGCTGAGCCCCCTCATCTCCGCCAGGGGGAGCGGGCTGCCAATGACACGGCCATTTTTGGACACGCGCGGGTCTCGCTGCCCGTGCCGCAGGATTCGGGCCCCTGGCCCCTGCTTCCCCTTGGTATCGAGGCGCGAAGCATGGTTTCGCGGCCCGGGGCCAGAAGGGGGGAAGGGAAGGAGGGACAGCAACAGCGTCGCGCCAGACACCGCGGTGGGCCCCGTCGGTTTTGCACCCGACGGCTGCGCGCGGGCAGCCCCGGTACTTGCCGCCTCGGAAAGCCCGACCAGAGCCACACCTTGATGACTAAGTGGCGGACCGGCCCGCGCTGCTGGTGCAACAGCCCGCGCCTGGGCCGGGAAGCCTGGGAGGAGCGAGTGCGACTTGAGGTCGTGCTCGTCGGATCGGTCCCATGGGCCTCCGACCGACTCTGCAATCGGCCCCAGCTGCGGAAAAATGATAAAAGCCACGGACAGGCAAGGTCATGGGCTCGGAGAGGCCATGGCTTCGCGAGATAGGGCTTGAGAGGGCGCCTCTTCCTGGGCTCATGCAACTGACTGTTCCTTCTGTCCACGCCCGCCGCTCACGTGGGGGCGCAGAGGGAGGATGGGCGCGCACCAGCCTGCCGGTTTCCGCGGCAGCTCTCACGGTAGAGGGGCTCGGCTTCCACGCCGCGCTTCCTGCTCTCAGCGCCGAGGCGGAACTGGAGCCTGCAAGTCGCGCGCCATTGACGCACGACACCAGGACGAACACGATCGATGCCGCGCTGGCACCACGGGCCTTGAAGGCCACCATAGAGTGCTACCTCGGCGCAAGGCCACCAGCACCCGTGGGTGGAACCTCGCAGGACTGAGCGAGGATGAGTGGTTGCGGTGGGTGAGCTACCAGGGGCTCTGGACTTTGTCGCCGAATTGACCTAATTCAGGCTGTTTCAGGGTTAAATGACCTTTCGGTGGCTATCGATGATCGGCCAAGCCCTATTGCAATAGCCCGCTTCCACCGTTACCTGCTTGCCTTTGTGCATGTGAGCCCCAGTTCTTCCCGATGGGTAAGGGCAACAACAACTGACATGATGCAATCTGACGCCGGCTCGTGACCTGGCAATTCCACTCCGCCACTGATCGTTCGGCATAGAAAGGCACCGGTGGGGAAAGGCGGCCATGAAACGCTGGCCCACAGAACCATGAGTGGCCTTGCATGCGCCTGGCACGTCAGTATCCGAGCTCGCCATGGCGCAGTGAGCGCGGAGTGACGGAGACTTCGGTGGCTACAGCCCGTGCCGCTTGCGCCCGCAAGAGCGCGCAGTCGGTTGCCGCAATATTGAGCTGAGGGGGCTGTCACCCCGCGTCACTCGAACTCTGTGAGCAGCTGCGCCACGCCGTGCTCCCACGCCGCGTCCGCATGGTCCGCGTCCCGCGTCCGCTCTGTGGTGGCGCCCCCGTACCGCATGCTGCTGATGCTGCGGCGCAGCCGCTCCATCTCCTCCTCCGGCGCCGGCGAGGCGAGTGGCGGAGGTGCCCGGGACGCCGATCGGCTCAGCCCTGGCGGGCCGCCAGCCTCGTCGTCGTCGGACGATGAGCCATCGCGCGCCCGCACGGGGGACACGGGAGGCTCGGGGCTGTGGGCCGACGGCAGCGGCCGCTGGGACAGCGCGAGCCGCGATGCGAATCGGTGCACGGCCAGATAGTCTGCTGCGCTAGGCTCCTCCGCGGCCTCACCCGCCGTCGCTCCCTTCTTCCCCTTGGCTGCCTGTCTGGCCTTCGCCTCGGCCTCCTCCCGCGCTTGTGCGTCGAGGTAGTCCTCGCCGTAATCCTCGTCGTCGTCGTCGTCGTCGTCGTCACGTCTCGCGGATGCCGCCCTGGCTCTGCTCATGAGGGCTAGGGACCCGCGGATGTTGGCAGCCGCCCTCTCCCTGAATGTGGACGCCACGCTGAGTAGGAGCTGTACGGCCATAGTGAGCATGGGGCCGCAGGAGGCGAGGACGCCGCAGGGGATTGCGACGACGCGGTCCAGGGTGGCGAGGAGGAAGCGGCGAAGCGGAGCGACGCGCTCGTCCACCACCGCGTCCCGCATGTTCGGGCAGCCGTTGAGGAGGACGGCGAGGAGGCGGGAGGTGCGCCACAGCAGCATCGCGAGCTCGCCGCTGGCCATGCGGCGGGCGGCGCGCAGCACCCTGCGGCGGGCCCGGCCGGCTGACCGGGCGAGCACCCTCACGCCAGCCTTGTCGTGCTGCTCGGGGTCGGCGCTGGCCGCGGCGGCAGCCTCTGCCTGCGTCATGGTCATCGACCGGGTGGATGACGCGAGGGCGCGGGCCACTTCCTCGGCCTCGGCGGCGCTCAAGCCAGCGGACAGGCTCTGCGTGAAGAGAGGCGGGGAGAGGAGAGCGGTGTGGCGGGGTCGCGGGGGACGGGGGTGCACCTTGGCGGCGGTGCCAGGACGGAGGGCGGCCGGCGGGCCAGGCCGCTGCGGCGTCGCTCACTTCGAGGTAGATGGTGACGCGGGAGAGGAGGCCGAGTGCGCGGGCGACGAGGTGCAGGGCGAACGGGCGTATGAGGACGTCGGGGGCCTGCGCCACGATGACCGTCACTCTGTCCTGGGAGGAGGCCACGCCCTCAGTGATGAGCTGCGGGGGAAAGACGGGCAGGAGGCGGTGAGATGGGCGCCGACGATGACAGGGGCAGATCGGGAGCGGGCTGGTCTGGGCGCTTCCTGCGACGGGGACGAAGGGCGGCGGCGGGGCGGCGGCTCTGCGGCCGGCGGCTCACCAGCTCTGCCGCGTCGTGGATGCGGAGGAGGACCTCGATCTGAAGGCCGCGGATGGTGGCGATGGCCGCCCAGGTGAGGCGGCGAGGCTTCGCCGCGGGGGCGGGCTTGGGGTCGGGCGGCGGGCCGGCGTCGGGGCGGCGGGGCGTGTCGCCGGTGGGCCAGACGAGGGGGAGGGGGGAGGGGGCCGACGGGGGGAACGCGACGCGGGGGCGGCCGGGGGACGGGGGGCTGGGCGCGCGCTTGCCGGGCCGCGTGTTGTCGTCGTCCGAGGGTGGCAGCCCGGGCTGGGGGGCACGGACGGGCGGGAGGGCGCCGCCGCCCGCCCACATCGTCGCCGCGCGCAGCTGCATCAGGGGCACGGCCGGCATGGCGGGGGCGGCCCCGTCGCTCGCCGTGCTCGCGTCGGTGCGCGCGGTGGGCGGTTCCTCCCCGCCGAAGCGCTCGCCGCCGACGCTGGAGCCGCCGTCGCTGAAGGCATCGAGCGCGTCGGCCGCCTGCCGGAGGACGGTGGCCTCCGCCTCCCGCTCCGCCCCTCGCGCCGCCCCCTCCTCGTACGGGTTCACCGGCAGCGAGAGGACGCCGACGACCCGGTGCCTGCCCCGCTGGTCCAGGAGCGGCCGCATGCCGCTCCCCAGGTCGTCAAGGACATCAACCACGGCGCGGGAGCGGGCCGCGAGGCTCATGGGAACGGGGGACGCCGAACGGGCGGAGCGGCGCGCCGCCCCCGCGCGGGGCGAGGGACCGTCGCCGAAGCGGGCCCGGCGGCGATCGGCGGCCGCGGAGCGCATTGGCGAGACGGGGGGCGAGTGGGGGCTCCTCGGCGACGGGCGGGGCGCTGAGGGCGGCGCCGGCGTCCCGTCGGGGCGGTCTGGCCTGCCTCCGGGCGACGGAACGAGCTGCGGGGGCGACGGCATGCCGCCGCCCCATTCCGGGCTGTCCCGCCTCGGCCCCTCGTCCTCGCTCCCTCCGTCCTTCGCCTCGCCGCGGCTCCTGCGGCTGCGGGAGCGGAGCGAGCCGAGCGACGTCGGGGCGGGGGAGCCGGCAGAGCGGAGAGAGCCGGCGGTGGAGGGAGAGCCGGCACGCTGGAAGGCCCGGATCGTCGCCAGCGTCTCCGCCGCCGTGGCTCCCACCTCCGCCTCGATGGTCTCCTCGTCGTCGCGGAGCAGCCGCCGCGCCGACCGCTCCGCCTCCACCCGGGCAGCAGCGGACCGCGACGCCACGCCCCCCCTTGCGCCCGCCACCGCCGCCGCCGCCCTCACCGCCGCGGAGCCCCTGGTCGCGACGACGCTGCGCGGGTGCGTGATGGAGTTCCCCCACCGCCGCGTCACCGCCTCCGCCTCCGTCACCTCGGGCGGGAGGATGCCGGCCGACTGCGCCCGCCGCTGACGCTCCGCCTCGTGGATGCGCCGCTCGGCCTGCGATGTCTCCAGCAGCCGCTGCGCCGCCGTCCGCGCCCGGCCCCGGTCCCGCGCCGACGACTGCGTCACCGCCTCCGCGAAACCGCCGGCCTGCTGCGCCCTCACCGTGGCAGAGCCGAGCGTGAACATCGCCCACGCCCGCACGGCCAGCTGCACCTTGCGCCGCCGCGACCGGCTCGTCGCCTCGGCGCGCACGGGCGACATCTGCCCGACGCCGAAGATGCCGGAGGCGCGTGACGCCGCCAGGATACGGGCGATGTCCCCGCGCCCCGGGACGGCCAGCCGCCGACGCTCCCCCCCGCCCCCGGTAGAGCCGGACGGGGACGTCGCCCTCGAGACGTCGCCGGAGGAAGGCTCGGGGGACGATCGGCCCGACCCGGCGCGGCCGCCGTCCCCAGACAGGTCCGCCCTTGCCCTCGCCTCCGCCTCCGCCTCCTCCTCCGCCTCCGCCTCCGCCTCGGCGTCCCTCGCGTCTGCCTCGGCGGCGAGCAGCCGCTTGGCGTCGGACACCTCGTCAGCCCGAAGGTGCATCAGCCGGCCGAACCGCGCCTCGGCGCGTGCCCGGGCCAGCCGAACCGCCATCCCCGGCCGCCGGCGCACCTCGTCGAGGAAGCCGTCGTCGGAGGACGACGCCGCGGCCTCCGCCTCGGCGGCGGCGCGCGCCCCCATCCCCCGCCCCAGCCCGAGCCGCACCGCCGCCACCATCTTCCGCCGGGCCCGCCGCACCGTCCGCCGACGCGCCGCCTCCAGCCGTGCCGTCCGCTCCCTCGCCCGCCGCTTGTACTCCTCCGCCCCCAGCTGCCTCTCCCCGCGCCGGAACGCGAAAATCCCAGTCGCGGCGCGAGACAGCAGCGCCTTGCCGCGCCCCGCCGGCGCCGGCGACGACGACCCGAACCCTGTCCCCAACCCCGCGGGGGTCTCCGCCCCGTCCCCCCGGGCGGCCCACCCGAGCGACTCCACCCGGTCCGCCGCCTCCACGGCAGAGCCGTACCCGTAGAAGCGGGACGGGTCCTGGGGGTACGGCGTCGACCCCGTCGCGAGGGACTCGCGAAACCGCTCGAGAGCCGTTAACGGCTGGTCCCGGTCGTCGTCGCCGTCGTCGTCGTCGTCGTCGTCGTCGTCGTCGCTTCGGCCGCTGCCGCCGTCGCTTCCGGCCGCCCGGCCGTCGGGAGCGAACCCGGTCCTGTGCTCCGCCGCCTCCGCCGCCTCGGCCGTCATCGCCCGTGCCGCCCGCCTCCTCAGCTCGCGGTCCGCCGCCATGACGTCACGGGTATACCGCTCCGGCTCCCGCACCAGGCCGAATCGCGAGGCTCTCACGCCTCGCAGCCGCGCCTCCCGCGCGCAGGTGAGCTGGTACGGAGTGTCGGCGGTGCGGGCGGCGGCGCGCGGGCTGCGCATGCCCGCGCGGGCGGACAGCCCCGCGGATGCCGAGGCGGACCGGCCCATGGCCGTGAGCTCGGCGTTGGAGGGGACGGTCCGCTCGAGCAGCGACTGCAGGTCCATGAGACGCGCGGCGTCGGGGGGCGACGGGGCCGCGCCGCCAGCGGGGGCGGGGCCGAGGCGGCCGGGGTTGCTGCCCGAGGCCGCCGGCGCCGGGTATCCGAGTCGGAACGGCGCAAAGGCGGCGTCGCGCACGTGCTCCCGCCGCTGGGCGTCGAAGCGGACGGCGGCGTCACGGCGGCTGGCGCCCACCGTGTACGTCCCGAACGGGGTCGAGACCACCGTGCGCGCCCCCACCATGCCGTCGTCGTCCTCGTCGTCCTCCTCCGGGCTGCCGCCTCGGCCCGGGCCGGAGCCGAAGCCGGCGCTGCCACCGCGCCCCGCTGGGTCCCACCGCTGCGGCCCCGCCCCCCTGGCCCCAGGCGCCGCGTCCCTCGCGTCCCTCCTCGCCGCATGCAGCGCCGCGTCCCTCGCCTCCCTCGCCGCCCCCAGGCTCACCCGGAACACTGCCGCCAGCGCCGCCAGCTCCTCTGCCTCCTCCGTCGTCTCCCCCGCCCCAGACTCCGCCTCGATCCGGTCCCGGAACGACGGCAGGGCGCCCCGGTGACGCCCGTGCCTGTACCTCGGGTCGCCCGGCACCACCGGCGCCACCCCGCCCTGCCCGGCGCCCGTCCGCTCCGCCCGCTCCGTCGCCTCCTGCAGAGCCAGGTGGTAGGCCTCTACCACCCCGGGCACCCAGTACAGCGGCGTGGGGTCCTCCAGCAGCCCGAACACGGCCCCGACGAGGGACAGGCCCTCGGGCGCGGCCGACAGGGAGCCGGCGCGGACGTCGGCGGGCAGAGCCTCGCAGGCGAAGAGCGCCGCCGAAACCGCCCGGAGGCCCGCCGTCACGCTGCGCGCCCGCTCGTAGTTGCGGAGGCGCCTGGCCTCGTGGGTCCTGACCGCGGCGGCGCGGGCGTCGGCGCCCACGGGCAGCGGGGGCGGGATGTGCCGCCTGACCTGCGCGATGTCTCGCCGCACGCCGTCGAGGAGGCGGGGCAGCATGCCCCGGGCGATCACCACGTGCTTCATGCCCCGGTCGAACCGCAGAGCCGACGTCAGCTCTGCCAGGAGGGAGGAGCGGAGGAGGGAGTCGCTCGCGGCGGCGTCGGTCTGAGCCTGGAATCGGTCAAGGATGATCTCAGCGGCCGCCACGTCGGCAGCGTGGGCGTTGACCGCGTTGGAGGCCTCAGACGGGTGCCTCGGGACGTCGTCGTCGTCGCTGCCGCCGTCGCTGCCGGGGCGAACGACGACGCCCAGCCCGCCCTCCCATGACCCGCTCCCGCCCCCCTGCGACTCCACGCTGGCCAGGCGAGCCGCGGGGGTGTCGGCACGCTGGAACCGGGAGCTGAAGTCGGAGTCCCACGTCGCCGCGCCGGTCGGGGCGCGGCGCGGGGCGAGCTTGCGCCTCCGACCGCCGACGGGCCGAGCCGACCGCGGCCGCGGCACCACCCCGAGGTCAACCCGCACCGCGATGGGGAGCTTGAGGTGCACGCGCTCCCAGCCGGCGTGCCAAGCAGCCATGACGTGCTGGGCCGCAGCGCCGCCGTCCTCAAAGGCGAAAATGCTCAGCCCCGGGCCCAGCTTCGAGCCGTACACCACCACGTTCCTGGTCCCCGAGCGGAACCGCTCCTCGATAAAGGAGGGCTCCGTGGGGCGGATCGTCACGTCGTGCACAGCATCCCAGGGCACGGAAACCACAAGCGGTGCGTCGTTGGCAAAGAACGCCGGCTGCACCAGCGAGATCCCCACTTCCGAAATGGCCATCGCCATCATCACTGCGAGGCGCGCAAGCATCGTGGGACAGGGCGAGGGCATCGTGGCAAAGGCATGCACATTGGCGGCCGTTGCTGACAGCCGGTCCCGCTTGCCCCGGGAGGTCCCGCCGCCGCGCTGGGCCAGCGGCGCGTCACTCACTGGGAGGCGTTCCGTCCGTGCTGTGCTCCGGCAGCACCGCAAAGACCATCTTGGCAACTCGGAACGACTCGCGCTCCTCCGGCGGCAGTACCGGCAGCGCGACCCAGTCCCCCCGCAGCCGGTTCGACTGCATTGCCCGACTGCCCCCTTGCGTGTGATATCACGGCACGCGCTTGGGCCGCGGTCGCAGGGGGGGGGGCGGGCGGAGTGCCGTCGCCCTGCCTGCCGCGAGCGACCACAGACCTCACTGCCGTCAATACAGCGATGCAGGCCGTGCCTCCGCGGTGAGCCTGTGCGATGATACACACTGATCATGTGTGTGAAGCTGCATCTGCCCGGCCCGGGCGACGGGCCGCGCATGGCCCGGCCTGCGTGCAGGGTCGGGCCGACCCCTTGGAACGGGTGCCCCGCCGCCGGCCTCCTTCCCACGGACGTGCACTGCAGCTATGAGCATTTGGGCTGGACCACACGCTTCTCGAGCGCGCAGCCCGTCGCACAAGGCGGGACAATCGACGGAGCAGAGCGAACGATCGACCAACTCGGCGCAAACGAGAAAACTGGACGGCTGGCGGGCACGCGCGGCCTGTCGAGCATGTCGTGGCGCGGCTATGTGTCGAGGAGCACGCAGAGCGTCCGCTTCCTCGTGGACAACAACCAGATGGCCAGGGGTGGCAACTGCTTCGGCGTCAAGTGAGCTGGCGAGGGCGGCCCGCACGCGGTGCTGCCTTGGTGCCCGCCCCCGTCCCACCGCCGGCCCTCTCCCCGCCCCACGACCCACGCAGGCAGTGGTACGAGCAGAACCTGAGGCTGATGAAGGAGCTGAACCCGCACTTTCCGTTCATGCTGCGCGGCTTCGACTACGTCGAGCCAAGCCTTATGATCACCTTCAGTAAGGCCAGTGCTCGCGGCTTCCCACCCTGCCACGACGTTCAAACGTGCCGGGACAGGCTGCTGCGAGCCGCGGGGCGCCTCACCATCCCCCCGCTGCCGTGCTTCGCTCGCTCGCAGATGACGGCACGTCCCGCATCGAGTCCATCGCCCACAAGACTCCCGCGGACATTGATGCCATGCTCAGGCAGTCTGTGATTGACGCCGTGAAGAAGCCGCGCGACGAGATCCGCGAGACGACCCACATGGTGCACGTGCGCGCCTGAGTGATTTGCCGCTGCCTGCAACGTGTCTGTGTCCGCCTCAGATAGAACTGTGTGCGCGGGGTACTGATCGCGCGCACGTCGTGCCGCTCTTCGGAGCGGCTTCTGCCCGTGCCTTGGTCTCGGCAGGCGTCGCGGGGCGCGGTCTGCAAGCCAAGCAGCCCAGGACACACCACCGCGTGCCCAGCGGCCGCCCCCTGCTCGTGGTATGCCGCTCACGGCCGCACGGGGCGCGGGAGGACCCGGAAGGCGTCGAGCACGGCCCTGGCGCCGCCCGACTTGTAGGCCCACGCCACCACAAAGGCAGCGACGCCGCACCACATCGGCGACGGCATCAGGTCCCCCGCCGCCAGCTCGGGCCCGTCGAAGTGGTAGAGCGCCTCCATGGAGCGGCGCATGGAGCTCTGCAAGGCGTCGGGCCTGTACTCGAAGAGCAGCATCACGGCGACCCACACTCCCACGGCGAGCGCTGGGTAGACCCTAGCGAAGGGCATGCCCTCGAAGGGCGTCCCCCTGACCTCCGAGGCGAGCCTGCCGGCGGAGATGACGACGCGCGAGAGGACGTAGAGCAGGATCTGGTAGCTGATCACCGACGGGGACGCCCACACCAGCGCGGAGGCCACGCCCGCGGCGAGCGCGACCTGGGCGGGGTGCGTCGGCCGCGCAGAGAGCAGCGCAAGCGCCGAGGCGCGGAGGTCGCGCGGGGGCTCGGACCCCGCGGGAAGCGTCGTTGGCAGCCCCCCCCGCTCCCAGGCCAGCCGCGACAGGTACAGAATGAGCTTGTACGACGTCGCAAAGTACGCCAGGTTGCGCGAATGCACCCATGTATCGCGGGTGATGGCCACAAGGTTTGCCGTCACACCACGGTCCAGCTTGAACAGCGTCGCGCTGACGGCCGAGTGCGGCAGCCGCACCTTGGTCCCCACTACCACGCCCTGGCGAAGCGCCCGTCCGACCAGCCCGGCGACCCGTGACGCGTGCGCGGCGGCCTGTTTTCCCAGCATCCTGCTCAGGACGGCGCCCATTCTGGAGCGCTTCGCGAGGGAGTGCGCGCCACCAAGCAAACGGGATGTTTTGGCCTGCTCGGCGCCCTCGTGTCGGAGTGCCGCGGAGGCCGTCGGACGGGGAGGGGGCAGAGGCACTTGCCCGAATGTCACCGATCCGAGCCGCACTTTGCCGCAGACCACACCATGGCATCGACCGGTCGGGGCAGCCGAGGAGCACCGCCCGTCGTGCTGGAGGCACAGCGGCGTCTGATCGCCTCGTGCAAGCTCGACGACCTTCCTCGCCTTGCATACCTGATCACCGTGAGCCAGCGGCCCCAAAGCCCGGGGCGCACGGCTTGCCTTGCGTGCGTAGCTTTCGATTCCTAGGCTCGCTCTGGTCCCTCGGTCTTTTCATCGCAGCCGGCGCAATACGGTGCCGTGGTGATTGAGCGCGCAGCCGGCCTCGGCGTGTGCGCCTACCCCGCTTGCAGCCGCCCCGCGAAGGTGACGGAGCTTGGCACATCCGTCCTCGCCGGGCGGCGGCCCGCGGGGCCGGGCGGGCTGGTCGCCACACGGTCGGCGTACTGCAGCGAGTTCTGCCGCCGGGCCAGTCGTTTCGTCGCCGGGCAGCTGTCCGAGGCTGGCCCGGGCCTACGCAAGCTCGAAATCATTGCCGCCCGGGCCGGTGCCGTCGTCCCCGGCTCGTCCCAGGCGTCCTCGGGCGGCGGTTTGCTCAGGCTCTACGAGACGGTTTGCGACGGCGCCGTGCCGGACTGGAGCCAGGCCGCGGACCCCGCGTGGTCCGGGGCGGTGCAAGCCCCCGCGAGGCAGGCGCCTTCGGCCGCCGCGGCGCCTGCGGCCATCACGGAGCGGCCCGTCGGGCTGGCCTCGTCGGCCGGCGGTCAAGCTGCCCGCGCCGCGGGCCCGGCGGCCGGTGGCGCGGCGACGAGACAGCCGGGTATGGACAGCTACCGCCCGCCAAGGGTGGGGGCGGCCGAGGAGTCAGCCAAGCACGGCCGGCCGGCAGCCGCCAGCCCCGGGGCCGCGGCTCCGAGAGTGGTGGTCATCGACAGGCGGCCGATGGAGCACGGGGAGCTGCTGCCGCTGGGCGTGCCCGAGGAGCGGCCGCGTGCGCGGGGCGGGGTGACGTCGGGAGCAGAGCTCCGCGCGAGGCTCGCCCGCCGGCGGGAGGCGGCAGGGCGAGGCGGCGGGGCGGCGGGGGCGGGACCCGTCGCGGTGGCCTCGGCGGGGCGGCCCGGAACTGCCGCCGGGCCGACCGCGCCGGACGAGACGGTGTCGGGGAGGCGTGCTGCGTGGCTGGCGCAGCGGGCCGCGGAGGCGGTGGACGGGCAGCTGAACGACGCCATCGTGAAGGGGACACCGGGCCTGAGCGAGGCGGTGGAGGCGCTGAGGAGGCGTCAGGCGGGGGAGGGGACAAGGGGGGGCGACGCCGGGGCGGCGGCGGGCGGCGGTGCGGGGGCGGCGCGCGGGCGCGGGTCCGGCCCCGCCCGTTCGACCACCCTGGATGGCATCCCGATGGCCCGAACCACCATGAGTCCGGAGCGACGGCCGGACACCTCCGGCAGGCCCATCGAGCCGGGGGTGCTCCCTCCCTTTGCGATCCGCCGGAAGAAGACCGGAAGGCAGGGCCGGCAGAGCCGCTCGTCACCGGGTGACGTCCGCCGGAAGCTCGCGGTGCGGCCGCCGACGCTGCCGTCCCACGCTTTGGGTTCCGAGAACTCGCCGGCGCCGAAGCCAGCCGAAGCGGCGGCGACGGCGGCAGCGGTTTCGGCTTCGGGCGCTGGTGCGGAGGAGACCAAGGCCGACGAGGGGGCGGCGGAGGGACCGGAAGCGGAGGCGCTGTCGCCGGGGGACGCTGCACCGCCCGATGACGTGTCAACGGCACGGGCCGTCGGGGCCGCGATCGCAGCGGGAGCAGGGCCGGAAGCCAGGCCGGCCGGCCGCGAAGCGCCCGCCGGAAGCGCCGCTGCGGCGGCCGCTCAGGCACCCGCCGCCGCTGACGACGGCATGTGGTCATTCAGCGACGAGGAGGAGGAGGAGGAGGACGGGGGAGGCGGCGCCGCAGACCTCATGGGCCTCTGGCTCGACGAGCCGGTGCGCACGGCGGCTGCGGCGGCGCCCGTGGCAGCGCGTCGCAGGGCAGCCGGGCCGGCCGCGGCGTCGGCCGTAGTCGGTGGGCGTGCCCCGGCCTCCCGCCTGCCCGTCGTGCCGGAATCCCGCCCTTCGGCCGCCGCCCCGGCCGCAGCCCCGACCCCTGCCGCCTCCGGCGCCGCCTTTGGCACCATCCTCGGAGCCCTGTCCCCCACCACCACGGCGGAGGAGCTCAGGGCGGCTGTGGAGGAGGCCCGCGCCGCCACGGCAGAGGCCGAGGAGGACGACGGCGCCGATGACGTCATCACCCCCAGCACGCCGTCCGAAGCAGAGCTGTCCGAGGCAGAGCCCTCCGAGGCGGCATCGTCCGGCGCTGGCGCACCCACCGCTCCTGCTCCCGCCGCCGCCGCTGCCGCCTCGGCCGCCGGCGCGGCTGCTGCCGCCGTCGCTGCCGCCTCGGCCGCCGGCGCGGCTGCTGCCGCCGTCGCTGCCGCCTCGGCCGCCGGCGCG
>Ga0136560_1001300_pt1 | contig 12790 bp, 15 predicted proteins | sample AntRauMeHopE1497_FD_104925 | JGI IMG/M metagenome (GOLD analysis project Ga0136560, IMG submission 104925) | Saline lake microbial communities from Rauer Islands, Antarctica - Metagenome Hop E1 #497 | ecosystem: Environmental > Aquatic > Non-marine Saline and Alkaline > Saline | place...
CGGCGAAGGCGGATGGCTTCTGGGTCGTGAGAGTGGAGTAACTCACCGTCGTCACGACCACCCACCTGCAGCACAGCTTGACTTGCCTCGAGCAACTCCCCCCACCGTGCTTGTCGCTCCAGGCACCTGCACAACAAAACCCTTGCTTCAATTCCCAAGGGGTGGATTCCTGTAAGTCCTGCATCTTCAGATGCCTGCTCAAGCCGGTGCACTGCTCTCGAATACTCGCCGCGAGCTCGAAGCAGGCGGGCGAGCTTCATAACGTCCAAACCATTCCCGTGGGAGAGTGCGCACGCAAACTCAGCATATATTAGTCCCGCTTCTTCACGGCCGTCGTCCAAACATTCGGAAGCAAGCTACCTGTAGTGTTGTAGCGAACTATCGGCCATTCTCTTCCCTCCTTCCTGCATCGATCCACTACGGAAAGCGCTATGCCAGCGCAGCAGGCCTGAGAGCTGCTTGAGTTTAGGTAATAAATGCAAAAGCACGGTTGCTCCGGAACCAGTAGGAGCAGCCCCCTGAGCAAGTTTGCGAGCCGACGCCTTGCGGTTCGAACGGATCGCAACTGCCGGGGGCCCTCGTCACACCCCACGGAACGAACCGGATCCATCGATACGCAGCCTTGACTTACTTGCTCATTCCTGCACGGTGTGTTTGTGAGTTGGCCCGTTGCCAACGTAATTACCATGTTAAAGCATGCAATACCGCTTGGCGTGCTGTTTTTGTGCAGTGCGTTTGCCGGAACGAAGCGGCAAACTCCATTCAGTAGCACGACAATCAGCAGCTTGTTTCGAATCGGGGATTCGACTGCGGGTTGCCCTATCGTCCCCCCGACCACCAACTTGACCATCCGACCGGAACTACCTGGTCCATTGAAAGCAGCACTGCCATTGATTGATGCTGCACTAGCTTCTGGCGTTGGTGCAACCCTTCAAGTCCCTGGCTGCATCGTGGAAATTGCCTACCGCGGCGATATCATACTGCAGAAAGGCTATGGACATGAGAATGCGAGCGATTCTTCTCCAGTTCCAAATGCATCTGATGCTGTCACCCGCATTGCAAGCGTATCGAAGCTGCTGCCAACCCTATTGATGCATTCCCTGTCGACGAAGGGGCTCTTGAATCTAGACGAACCGATCGAGACATCTGTCCCCGAGTTCAAGTACCGGAACTTGTTTCCAGGCCACGTGAAACCAACATGGCGTATGCTATCGTAGCAGAGGTCAGGGCTTCAGCGAGAGGCCCCGCCCGGCAGTACAACAGATCAAGTACTTGAGGCTCTCGCGGATCGGCTCCTCATCGCTCCGCCAGCGACGAGGCCGAGCTACTCGAACCTTGGATTTGCTCTCTTGGGGCACCTGCTCGCCGAGCGTATCTTGGATCCCCCTATGACTGTCGCAGAGGCAGTGCGGTATCACGTCCTCGACCCGGCAGGCCTCAACAGTACTGGTTTCGACTACTCCCGCACTGGTATAGCGGACCGACTGATCCCAGGGAATCAGGGTGGCGTCGAGGTGCCGTTTGCTGACCTGGGATGGCAATTTCCTGCCGGGTCTGCGTATAGCAGCGTATCAGATCTGACGGCTCTCGGATGGGCCCTCATGCGAAGGGCAAAGGGCGAAGGCGGTCCGCTGGAGACAGTGCTAGGAGTCGCAGAGGCCAGGGACTGCCTTGGAGTAGACATATGGAATAGGGACGGGACCACTTTGATGGGAGCACCGTGGGAAATGGAAGTTCAAGGTCCATTTCTTGTTAAGCGCAAAGGTGGTAATCTGCCTGGGTATTCAACGCTCTTCGCTATGGTCCCTCAGCTGGACCTCACGGTGATGATAGGGTGGAACGCGGGGCAGAATGAATTTGGTGCCGTTCCTGATGCTGTCTACAAATATTTACTCCCGGCAATGAACGCTAGTTTGACCGAGGCATAGCCCGAATCCCCCGTGGATCCTTCCCCTCACCCATTGGACTACACAGGCACGTACACAAGCCCTCAGGGGGTGACACTGGCGGTGACCCTGCTGGGGGGGCCTGGTCGACAGGACAGTGCAATGCTATTTGATGCAACTGCACCAGGATTTCGAGTGCAATTCTACCTCCAGTGGCTGGGGATAGAAGCAGGGGGGGATGCCTTCGGTGCGTGGGCACCTTCCGATGTCTACGGGTGCTTGGCAGGGGAGCTGGAGGCAGTGTAGGGACAGGTGGTGCAGTTCCACAGAGATGCCGAGGGGCATGTGGTGGGATCGGATTTCCTCGGGTGGTTGCCCGGCGTCGTTTTCTCTCGACCCTCACAGCACTGAGTGTTCTCTCACTTACTGCTGGGCTCGCGCAAACGACAAACGATTCCGAGTGCGTTCATCCACGGATCGTCGTATCACATCAGATTCTGAATCCATGACTACTGATCAGCAGTGAATTGTGGTATCAATGTGTATCGAGTATCTAGTAGGGACCCTATTTTTGGGATTTGATTTACACAATTGATGGACTTCAGATGTAGACTTACGTTGTATGTCATCGCCGATCGGCCTACGATTCGCCATCTCACCAACATCGGCGCTACAGATCTACCGCGACGACCGTGAATCTAGAATCTAGTATCTAGATCTTGGGTTGGGGTGTTAGATGTTTCATCACCAGTTCTTGACAGGTGAGTTCATGCCGGCCAGCTGGCCTCCTCGTTGCTCCAGCCTCTTCTGGGTGGTGGCTACCTCCCTCTTGATGTTCTTGCGCATCTCTTGCTTCACCTTCTTCAGGTGGGCCCGGTCGCTGGGGAACACGAGCAGGTATGCCAGTGTGAGCAGCATCATGGCCAGCAGCAGGTACAGAAATACGCGGTACTGGAAGAAATATCTGAAGAACGCCAAATACCTGATCTGGTACCCGAAGATCTGGTCGGCGTCCGTGAGCCGAGCATAGTCAGCGAATGCCTCCGTACAGAACTGCACCACAGGGATGCAGCAAAGCATGACCAGCCCTACGTTGAAGAAGAATGAGTTGGGCAGTGTCTTTCCCTTCACCATTGGATGTATCTTGATGAGGAAGAATCGAGACCCAAACTTTGCATTTCCCTTGAGCACTGCAGCCAGCAAGTACATGGCCATGACTCCGAGGATGAGAGTCCCGATGAAGGAGGCATACTGGTCGAAGAACGTGAAGATGTCGTTCAAGAACGGATGCACCGGCGGATCAGATAGCATGTACAGACCAATGTGCAGGATCCACACTAGCAGGAAAGGCACACCGAGGAGGCCGCAGCACAGCTGTGAATAAGCAACGAGCGGCTGACAGCTTTCTGCCTAAGCCTCTTTCTCCGACAATCGCAGAGTCTCGTATCTTTCTTCCATGTCCATCACGAGGACGCGGTACCTGTTGATGTACAGTTGCTAGTCTTGCTCTGCCTCCACTCGTGCCGCCCTCCCTCTGACATTGACTTGTTCCTCCACAATCTCCCGGCCGAGATCCGATCCCATGCTGACCAATTCTTTCGCCTCTTTCTGCATCGACTGTTTCATCTCGACTCGTGTAGACGTGGGGAGTGCGCGAGGCCGCTGTGTGAATGCAATGATGTTGTCGAAGGGAATGGCTACAATACCGATACCGCCATACAGTGAGAACAGGAACCACCCCACGAATGAGATCAGTGCACCCACAAACACGACGAAAGACACCTGCAGCACCAGCTCCGTATCTACAAAGGAACAGCTCCCTTCACCGCACGCCTGTTGCGCCGCGACGGGAGTAGTCGGGTCCGACCATGCTGCCGCGTTACCCACGTCCACCTGTACAGCGGAGAGTGGTATGGCGGTGTCTGACAGGAACTGGTAGCCTACTCCCATGAGTCCACCAGCGATGACGAGTACGATGGCCGTGTAACATGCAGCTACCATAGGAGCACTACTGGCGACAGAGGCACAGCAACACACGGTTTTCGATATGCATGTGCACAGGCAGCAGCACCACCAGGGGCAGCCACAGCAGGATCCGGTGCCGCGTGGCTGCCTGTCGCCGATCAACATGGGCGGAGGGGCGTTCTCCAGATTCTCGTAGTAGAAAATGGCGAATGGGATCACCACGACGACCATGGCCGCCACGATTACGTACACGGCCTGCCAGACCATGGTAAGGTCAAGGCCGCCACACTGGTCGTTCCAGAAGCCGCATCCCACTATTCCAGATCGGTTGGCCTGCGGTGGCGAACGCGAGATACGAAACGGAAATGATACGAGCTCTCGCACGGACCGTAGCGTAGCCGTGCCTTGGTGTTTGGTTGCTGCGCATGCTTTCTTCATGAAAACTTACGATGTCCAGCGGGAGCAGCAGAACTGAGCATTCCGCTATCAACAGGCAGAATATCTGCGGAGCAGTGGGGAGGGTTTCATAAGTAAGTTTGCGCGTGAGCTATTGGTGCAGTTCGTGCGTGCCTCGACGATGGTGCCATCCACCCCCAGACCTCACAAGCATAATCATCGTTGTATAGTCTGCACATCCACGGACACCTGCCGGCGGCAACTGGATGTAGTACAAGACGAACAAAAGATTTATGGTTGTGAGTATCAACGGCACAACCACCGCAATCACGATGAGGAACGGATCATTAATGTCAACCATCAACTAGGGTGGTTAATAAATCTAATTTGACTCCGTAGCTCGGGCTTCGTACCGGGTTGTCGGCCGAGATGCGCGAAATAGTTGACGAGATAGTTAATAAGCCGAGACGTCGCAAAGAAACCCGCGTCTCGACGTTCCGCAGATAAGGTGGCGCCGCGACGGGGATCCTTCGTTTAGGTTGCAACCACAACCAGGATCGACGTCACGAAGTCGCTGCAGTTTCGCCACGCCAGATCGACACTAGCGGGGTTCATGGGCAATATTTTTGATTGCGCATCTAGCCCACTTGATGCAGATGGTCGGGCTGATGATGGAGAGCTCGTTTCAGTGGTGTTGGAAAGGTCCGTCCCTATGCATCGATCGTGCGTGTGGGAGTTACAAGCAGCATTCTACAGGACGATGAGGCAAGAAGCCTGGAACAGAGAGGTGGTGCCGTCATTCTTAACCACGAATGCGTATATTGCACGCAGTTATGCGAACGTTATCCTTGGTGTTCTGCAGGATTCATATGCAGGCGACAAGTCATGCTCCAGAACGTCGCCGAAGTACCGTCTCCATGCTGGGTTACCAAGGGGTCATATATCACGCAACGGCCAGCCTCCTAGCGCTGCTAATGCGTGTTTAGGATTACTGGGCCCATCGGATCGTTCTCGCGCTGCGGACTCCCAGCTTCGGCACAACCCCATGCCTTCAACTGCGGCTGCTGGTAGAAGTAGTAGCAGCAGTGCCGGCACCTCAGGCACCCCAGACCAGGTACCAGAGTATGCTCGCCCTTACAAAGCCATGGGTGGCGACCCATCCAGACCTTGGGGCACTTCCGGCTCTGAGCCCGTTTACATCCTAGAACTTGGCGCTGGTCATGGCAGGCTCGCCTTCCACATCCTCGAGTTTCTGCGGAGGGCGCGGGATAGCTTCCCCGCGAGCAGCACAGCCACGGGGGTACCCTTCGTATACATTGTGTCAGATGCATCGGAGGAGAACGTTCGTGAACTAGAGACGAACGCACAGCTCCAGCCGTTTGTTAACCTGGGATGCCTCGACTTCGCAGTTGTGGATGCCGATGCGGAACTTAATCCGGGGGAAGGGGAACGCGCGGCGCTCGACCCACGTGATCCCGGCTCCGATAGAGTCCATCCATACTCCTCAGTGAGTGCATCGTATTGCAGTGCATTGCCTACCCAACGCCTCCCTCCCTCTATCTATCTCTCCATTTCTCGTGCCAGCATGATGCAAGGCTCGCACACTCAGCTCGCCACCATCCCGCAGATTGTGCTGCGATCATCAGGCACTGTACTACATCCAGGCACACTCGCACACCCTCTGGTCGTGGTCGCAAATTACGTCGCCGACAGCCTGAGGCATTCTGCATTTCGAATCGACAGGGGCGAGGTTAGGGTCTGCGACGTCACAATGACAGCTACCATCCCCGCGAGGGAGAGCGAGGGTGAGGATGAAGATACGCAAAGGCACAGGGGTGAGGCGATGCGCAGCACTGTAATGGCTTAGCGGCATGATCGTGAGGCTAAGCCGTTGGAAACTTCGACACTCCCTGAGATGACCATCAGTGGAGCCTCTCTTGCTCCCCGATCATGGCTAGAGTCTCGCCCGCCCTTACTCCCAGGGAACAAGGATGCCCCTTTGGTTAGGACGTTGTGCCTGTCACATCTGGCTAAAGACCCTTTCCATCGGGTTACCCCAAAATGGGGCTTTGGAAGGATGGCATTGTCAGCCGAAGACACGGAGGCGACGGTGACGGCGACAAAGGCAGGAGCAGGAGCAGGAGCAGGAGCAGGAGCAGGAGCAGGAGCAGGAGCAGGAGCAGCGGCAGTGCCTGACATGGACAGTGCCATGGAACGAGAAGAAGCGAGGAGAAGGGCCGGCGAGGCTCGTGCACTCCTGGTTCGCACTGCAATGCAATGCGGTGGCGATTTCGACGCGGCGGCGCTCCTACTAGAGTATGCTGCGATGCCAAGGCTGCGGCGCGGCGCCGACGTGATGCTCCCCCTGGGTATGTTCCGCTTGCTGCGGCGCCTGCATGCAATCGCAGACGGACGTCTGGTGCTACTTGCTGGAGACAAGGGACACCTGTTCCCTGAGTCGTTCGAGCGAGCGCCGTCGTCGTCGTCGTCGTCGTCGTCGTCCAATGAAGCCGTTGCTGCTCCTAGCATCCCATCAGCTGCATTGCATGGCAGTGCCGGCACTGCCCAAGAGACGGCTGTGGGGGGGCCCACGATGCAGATCGAGATGACCACGGCACGGGCAGGCGCCACGCACGGAGCGGAACCTGGTTCGAGATCCGATGTGGGCGGCGCCTCCAGGAATGCGGGGGAGCACCCATTCGAGCGGCCTGGGTTTGCGGAACCTCACATGTCGGTGCACGGTAGCGTGTCATTCATGGTGAATTTCCACGCGATCGCCCGATGGTTCCATCGACGGGGCGGAGAAAGCATGTCGACCGGTCGATTGGAGGGACTGAAGGTCTTCATGGGGTGGACAGGGGCCCCCGTCGGTGGCTGTTCACAGGCACGTCTGTGCTTCCACCAATTTGTGGATCCATCTGGTTTCTCTCCCGATGATTTCCACACGTTACAAAGAGAGATCAAGGCCAAGGTGGCAGCACCTCCTCTCCGGCTGTGTCTCTCTCTCCTGCGGCTGGCGTCGCATGACTCGGAGGTCTACTGGAAGCTGCATCGTAGGATCCTGCAGACCTCAAGGGACCCGGATATGAGCGTGACAGTAGACAGAGACGCTGCCATCGATGTGAGCAGACTAGCGCAGACGAATTTCTCGGTAGTGGAGCGTCACGATGTTTGTTTCGAGGCCGGTCGCTGGCTCATGGTGCTTCGTCGGTTCGACGTGGCTCACAGGATGCTCGCCCGATCGCTCGCTCTTCATGGAGAACATTACGTAACTCATCACAATATCGGTATTTGCAAGTTTCGGTGCGGTGACCTTGAAGGCGCGATGGATTCGTTCGAGGCATGCCTGGCAGTGAAACCACGATATCGTGAGGCGAGGGCATGGCTGGAGAGGACACAGGCCAAGCTAGGGGGCGGGTCACCATCCGGCCCACGAGCGAGAGGCAAGGGCGGAGGAGAAGGGTCGAGACTGAAGTCAGAAATGGCTGCCATGACCGGGCAAGGGATCGTCCACGGTGGTGGGGTTGGGATTGGGGTAAGGGCTGGGGGCGGAGAGGGCGAGGCGAGCGTGGCTGAAGGGAACTACTGAGCATGATTTGTAGCACCCTATTACATTTTTGTCGTCGGTTAGGAACAAGTTATGACGCACTCGTGTTGTGCACGCAACGTGCATCGGAACGTTGTCCGTGGGTTGCGCGGCGCCGGCGGCGGAGAGGCGAGCTCGCTGGCCTTTTCCGATAGATAACTAGAAACAGATATGCATCAGCAAGTTCAACATGGCTACCCAGCATATATGATGTAAATGCTAAGTTCGAAAGGTCTTCAACCGAAGTTGTGGCGCGATTTATCTGAGGCGAAGGGTTATGCAGAGCGCCGGAGTGCCGCAGAATGCCATGCCGCTGCTACCATTGCCAGCCTATTGGAGGAGATTGAGGCATGCAAACAGCGCATCCCCTTCGGTCGATGCTATCGTAGATATCAAGTTCGGGCTGAATGCTCAGATTCGAGGCTTCAAGCGCTGCGGACAGCTCGAGTTGCAGCTAGCATGGTGAAGCTAGCGACCGCCTCAGATTCTGGGCTAGAGGCAATCATCTCAATGTACACCCTGAATGCTTCTCAGGGATCAAATAAGCAGTCACGGTCTGACCTGTAGAAGCTTGGAGCAGAATCCATCATGATGGCACACCTGCGTGCCGCTTCAGCTTTCGCGATGGCAGGACAAGGAGCGAGGTGCATGGCGTGGTGCGATAAGGGATAGCACATCGACCTGAGACAGTATGGCTTGGACACTGCCAAATCAAGGTCTATCTCCATTCGATTGCAGACATCCTTAGCAGCGTTATCTCTACGGGAATGCATTAATTTGGCTTGGGAATCCGATCACATCACTAGTGGTCGAGGTCGGGCGCCCGGTAACCACACTGTGATCTAGGCCAGACGTGGCAGGTCGTATAAGCGCCCTTCCTCTTTTCTTAATCGTAAGGTGGATGTTGCTTACATTAAGAGGCCACAGCCCACCATAGTAGCAGGCCCGCGTGCTTCAGCTGTGACGTACGGGCGAGAGCAGCACCGCACGGATAGCATGAGTATGGTCATTCAATGCACCTAGCAGGTGCTCGAGCTGCTATCGGTCGCAATACCAGGAGATTCTACGGCGGTAGCTATGTGGCCGATGCGACTCCCCGTCTGGTGGAAGCAGGGCGATGCTGGTGAGGCATGGCACCCATCATATCGACTTCGACCTCGATCCCGATCTCGATCTCCACCAGGACATTCTGTTGCATCTGGTTCTGTGCCCCCCCCGGGGTATAATCATTGTAGACAAAAAGCCACGTGCTCCAGCTTGAGTTTGCTACATCGACAGGAGATAAGCGGGAGCTAGGATGGGCGGGGCCGGGACCGGGGCCGTGCTGCTTGTGTTGCAGAGTCAGGAACGGCATCCGGTGTTGTATCCCGACCGACATCAAGAAGTAAAGAAATAGACGCTACTGAGATCTATGGCAAGCTTAAGTAGGAATAGCAAAGTGCAGCAGAAATGCAGCGAGCGCTACTAGGGTGCTAGGGGGCTGTCGATTCACTAGACACTAATGGTACAATGCTCGCGGTGCAGGCCATACTGGACCATGCCATCGGTCTTGATTCAGTTGCATGGCTAGTGGAAGGAATCCGCGGCATCGCCTTGCTACGACCCTTACGGATACAATGCTTGCATGCCCTAGCACTGCGATGCTCTGAGCGTCACTCGAGGACGTGTGAGCTGGTCCATGTAGTCAGAGAGCTTGGGGCTGAGCTTGCACTGCTTGGGGACTATGACGCTGGCTGTCAGCTTTTGGTATGTGTCCTACAGCATGCAGGGGACACACGTAGAAGGCAAGCCCAACGGTTGGTGGCGAGCCAAACTCGGTTTAGGTGCAGTACATTCACTGACACACGAGGATTGGACTCGATCCCGGCTGAGGGCGACATGTGCAACGTATCGAAGTCAGGGATCTAGATGCAGGGACATCTGGGGCCAGTGACACTCGGCTGGAGCAGGAGCAGTCGCATTATGGCTGCAGCTCGTTAGATCGAGTCAGACGAAAGGGCGCGGGCAGCCGTCGCGATTCGAGCTGCAAACTTGGGACTGGTCTCTCCATCGGTACCGAGCTCATCTCCCCCGGGGCCAAGACCATCACCGCCCATCTCTTCGGTAGGAGCGCCCTTGCATGGTGGAAAGACAGACAGTCTTTATGGTGCACTCCGACCAATTCGTCTAGACCATTTGCAACCAGGTGGTTGCGCCTCCTATGAAAGCACCCAGTGCCAATCTACTTGGATGAGGCCGTCAAAAGAGCGCATGGATCTAGTTAACGCCCCGTTGCACCCTACCGCTACCCATGCCGACAGGGTAGCTCACGTAGGTGATCCTGTTGCAGTTACGGCGGGAGGTGCCCGGACACCGAATGGCCCTTCGTTACACGCCAGGGAACAAGCAGCCGAGGCGGCGGCATTCCGTACAGGCCTAGGCATGCGACTGCTCTCGATCAAAGAATACACTGCTGCGTCCTCTAGGGCTTATCTGGCCCCAGGGCAAAGAGCTGCTGATGTACGCCTGTCGCCCTTGCAAGCTGGGTCCAGTTCCTTGATGGCGACCCGGCTGCGTACTGACAGTGCCTTGGTTCTTCGGTCGAGGCATTCCGACACCAGGGTACGTCTGCTGCCGGATGCCCAAAGGGAAGCAGAGAGGAAACTGATTTAGAGTGCTTTGCTGGATACTGGGGAGTACAAGATCAACCGTGGGGGCACGCAGTTGCTCGACGGCATTAGGCGGAGTATACAGGTGGGTCCATCCAGGCAAAAGGAGCGTCGAGGATTCGGTCGGAGTTCGTATAGGTTCAGGTATCTTGATCTTGATACGGAGAGAGAGTGATAGATTGAACTATGCCCGAGTGGTGCTATGATCCAATTGCTTCATTCGATGAATGCCATACAGGTGCAGATGAAATCTAAGATTAGGATTTAAAGCACGACTGCCACTATAAAACTCTGTGCTACCAAACACCCTGGCTTTTGCAAGCTAGGGGTGCATTGGCAGGCCTTCAGGACGGTTTCCTGCGTGACATGTAGACAACATGTTCGCAGTCTCTGAGACACTGGATTCGCACTGACAGGCAGGACTCGAACGATACTATGGTGCGGCACGGTCATAATCCGAACGAAGCCGTTGCCACTCGATCGGGATCGATCGCATGCACTGATGATAGTCGCCCCGGAGATCCAGATCCGAACGTCGACCCACCACGACTGGCCGCATCCTCGTCACCTCCATCGCCTCTTCCCCGCAGCCGCTGCAGCCGCGTGGAAGTGGTCAAATCTCGTTTCCTAACCGCAGCTTCGGCCACTGCGATTGCCCTCTTCATTTTTTCCTCCGCTGGGTCAGTGGGTCCCTCCCCTGCAGCGACCATGGCAGCCTCGTGTTCCGCTTTGTGCGCGGCTTCGAGTGCCACGCGAGTCGCCTCTGCGAACTTGTAGGCCTGTTCAACTGTAGCACCGGCTGGACGGGAGATTCGCGGCGGAGGAAGCATTGTATGCCCCGTGTACGTGAGGGTGTGAGCTTCATCGTCTGGGTCTTCCCCTGCTCCTCGCGTGTGCCCTCGCCCAGATGCAGATGCAACTGATCTAGGTCGCCCGGTGGCCGCAGCGTAGCCTCGTCTCGAAGCTGCCGACATGTCGTCTCCCATTTCTGCTTCTGACCTGTGGTGTTCTGCGGCGAATATGTAGAAGCGGATGAGGCCCGTCACGTTGTGCCCATCTATTCGGATCGATAGATCTGTGTGGCGAATGTAGGACAACTTTGAGTTGCGCTTTAGCTAGTCTCACCGCTCAGCAATGTTGGCTCAGATGCGTCGAAAGGAGTGAAATCGTAGTAAATTACTGTTCTCGGCAGTCTGCTACGGCCGAGAGTAGCAGCAGCACCTTCAATTCTTAAATCAGCGAGGGCGAGCGAGTCGTTTGTAATTGACGATTCATCCGATTCTCTACCGAGAAATAGCCTAATCTATTGCATGCGACCATGGCGCTCGACCAGTTTTCGCTTAAGGGCCCATATTTTGGTAGTTAAGGGTAGAACTAGCTCGATTTTCAGTCTAGAGAACGCACGACCAACTAGTTGCAGTTCTATCAGGGCGTAGGCCGGATCGTGCGAGCTATCAATCATCACCAAGGGTCTAGGTGGCGGCGGTGGCGGACCGGTTGATTTCATCTTCTTTTTCCCTTTTTTCTTTGGTGGCATCGTCTTGTATCTACGCTGTAGAGTGAACCTAATCCGGATACAAACCTGATTTCCGTTGAGCACTACAGTGCAATGCATATGTGCAAATTTCGATCCGACCTCGAGGGAGCAAAATTCCCCCAAAATCCGTGCTAAAAATTTCCTGGTAGAAAATTCGACTCGAAGTGAAAAAACGGGCACTTTTAATCGAATTTTAGACCCACCGCTGAAGATTGATTTGCTCGGTCCTGTATCTCAAATCAGATTTTATTACAGACCATGGCCGAAAATTGGGCATAGATAATGGATTCTCGCGTCTGGGGCGCGTCCATGGAGGGTGACTCCGAATCTGAGATTCCGATCGGATCTATCTCGTGATCGGCGAAGCACGCTGCACACGGATACACCATTCAGCACTCGACGGGCGAAATGTTTTACAGATAAGATTTCATATTGCTCAGCCATATGCCAACAAGGGAAACATGCAGCTTCACTCAGCGCAGCCCCTGTCGCGCTCGGCCGAATTTCAGAGTCCGAACCACACTGATGGCACAGACAGGCGTCAATCTACGAGTAGATGTGGCACTCAGTCTGCCGTTCAGCATTAAGTCCAGTGTCCGCCTCGAGAATCGAGATTGTAAGCAACGCAGGATCACTTGCCTCCCTTCACCTTTGCAGCATGCATGATGCCGGCCATGAGCTGCATCACCATCTTGGGCTTCACCTCGGCGATATCCTCCCACGTCAGGAACACGCTGGCCCCGATCTTGCGAGCCACTGAGATCACATACCG
>Ga0136560_1001301_pt1 | contig 12788 bp, 5 predicted proteins | sample AntRauMeHopE1497_FD_104925 | JGI IMG/M metagenome (GOLD analysis project Ga0136560, IMG submission 104925) | Saline lake microbial communities from Rauer Islands, Antarctica - Metagenome Hop E1 #497 | ecosystem: Environmental > Aquatic > Non-marine Saline and Alkaline > Saline | place...
ACCTCGCGGCCGTGTCGTCGGCGGTGCCTGACGCGGCGGCGGCCGCCCACCTTCGCGCGGCCGCCGAGGCCCAGCAGCGCAGGGACGCGGGTCCGTGGTCTGACTCCGACCCGGAGCAAAGCCCCGCGTGGTGCAGGGCTCTGCAGGGCTGCTTCACGGTCGACGCCTGGCTCGGGGACGGCGTGACCTCGGGCGACGTGGACGCCGACGCGGTGACCGCCGTTGCGGCAGAGCTGGCCAAGTCGCGTGCGCGCTTCTCCCGCGCGGGCGACGGGTTCGAGCTGGAGGGCGTGTGGTCGCCGCCCGGGCCGGGCGCTGCGGGCGCCCGGCTGGCCGACACGTCTCTGCTGCGCAAGAAGGCTGTCCTGCGCGTGCTGCACGGCTCCGAGGCGGTGCTGCGCGCCGGCGGGTCGGGCGAGGAGACGGTGGTGACGCGCTGGAGCGGCGTCGCGTGGCCCAGCAAGCGGCTCTCTGCGGAGTGGCAGGCGGGGGTGGAGGCGGCGGCGGGCCGCGACCACCGCACGGTGGGGACGGCGCAGTCCCTGTGGTCGCTGCACCCGTCGGCGCCGGGCAGCCCGTACATGCTGCCGCACGGCCTCCGCCTCGTGCGCCGCCTGCAGGCCCTTGTCCGGGCCCAGATCTCCGCCCGCGGCTACCAGGAGGTGGACACGCCGCAGCTCTTCTCCACGGAGCTGTGGCAGCGGTCGGGGCACTGGCGCAACTACCGGGAGGACATGTTCGTGGCGGCGGGGGCGGACGAGTGGGGGGCTGGGGCCGCGCCCGCGGCGGAGGACGCCGAGGGCGGGGACGACGCTGCGCGCGTGCTCGGCCTCAAGCCCATGAACTGCCCCGCCCACTGCGTCGTCTTTTCCTCCTCCGCCCGCTCCTACCGCGAGCTCCCGCTCCGCATCGCCGACTTTGGCGCCCTCCACCGCAACGAGGCGTCCGGAGCCCTCACCGGCCTCACCCGCGTGCGCCGCTTCCACCAGGACGACGCGCACATCTTCTGCGCCGCCCTGGACCGCGGCGGGTCCGGGCAGGTCCGCCACGAGGTCGCGCAGTGCCTCGACATGGTCCACGAGATCTTCCGCCGCGCCTGCGGCATGACCTACGGCCTGCGCCTTGCCACGCGGCCCGAGAAGCGGCTGGGCGCAGACGAGGCGTGGGACACCGCCGAGGGGGCCCTGTCCGAGGCCTTGCGCGCGCACGAGGAGCGCTTCCCGGGCGAGGTGGTGTCCCTCCCCACGGCTGAGGGCGACGGGGCCTTCTACGGGCCAAAGATCGACGTCACCGCCACCGACGCCATGGGCCGGCACCACCAGTGCGCCACCATCCAGCTCGACTTCCAGCTCGCCGGCAGGTTCAAGCTGCTCTACCGGGACGTCGACGGCAGCACCCAGACCCCGGTCATCGTCCACCGCGCCCTCCTCGGTGAGCCACCGGCTCGCGCCCCGAGCCGGGCCGCACGACTGCCGGCCAGCGGTGCTTGCGCCCCCTGTTGCGCCCTGCGTGGGCGCCTGTCTCCCGGCTCCCTGCTCCCGCGGCCCTCACCGCCCCCTCCTCGTGTCCCCCGCTTCGCAGGCTCCTTCGAGCGCATGCTCGCCGTCCTGGCAGAGCACTTCGCCGGCCGCTGGCCCCTCTGGCTCGCCCCCCGGCAGGTCGGCGTCGTCGCCGTCGCCAAGCACCAGGCCGCCGCGCGCGCCGTCGCCGCCGTCCTCGCCGCCCCCTCCGCCTTCGCCGTAGCCCCGGAGCTGCAGGCCTGGCAGCTGGGGCAGCAGGGGGATGACCTCGAGTCCGCCCCCGCCCCCGGCTCCGACGGTACGGGCCTGCACGTCGAGCTGGACGAGTCCGACGCGTCAGTCAGCAAGCGCGTGCGCAGGGCGCAGCTCCTGCAGGTCGCCGTCGTCGTCGTCGTCGGCGCGAGCGAGGTCGACAACGCCCGCCTCGCCCTCCGACCCAGGGACGACGGCGTCAGGGCAGCCCTGCGCACCGCGGCGCTGGAACTCTCGGCGGCGGCCCAGGAGCTGGCCGCAGGGAGGGCCGCCGCGGCGCCCGGCACGACCGCGCACCGGTCCGCGCTGGAGGAGGCATCGGCGCTCCTCGGGCTCATGTCCGCCCGGGGGCTGGGGGACGCCGCGTCGCTCAGCGAGGACCTCATCGCCGCGGCGAGGCAGCCCGACGACGCGGACATGGAGCTCGTTCCGGCGGCGGCGGCGGCGGTGATGCGGGTGGCGACGGCCATGCGTGCGTGACGGGGGGCAGGGCAAGGCCGGCCTTCGCGCTGATGCGGGTGGCGACGGCCATGCGTGCGTGACGGGGGACAGGGCAAGGGGGAGCCTTCTGGCACGCCCAGCGGACCAAAGCCGGCGCTAGCGAAGCCGTCAGCTCAACAAGCATTGCTGTCACGCAGCCGCCTCTCGCGCACACAGCTCACTTCTCCCCCTCCGGCACACCCGTGCCCGTCGCCGCGGCCCACGCAGAGGCGATGGACTCGCTGCTGACCGCGGGGGCGGGCGCTCTGGCCTCTGCCGCCGCACCCGTCCTTTCCCCCGCAACTTCCTCCGCCTCCTCTGTGCCGGCACTGGCCGCGGCGGCGCCCCCCGCCCCCGAGGCCGCACTGCCAGCCCGGAATGCCGTGGCGGCGGCACCGGCTGCGGCCGCCGCGGCGGCTGCAAGATCCACCTCCCCGTCGGGCCCGACTGCGGCAGCTGAAGGCGCGGCGGCGGCGGCCCCGTCGCCCTCCTCGTCGCCCTCCCCCTCGCCGTCCTCCCCGGCCGCCTCGCCCGCCGCGCCCCGGAGGCCGAGCTCCCTCTCCAGCTCACGTATCCTCGACCGGCGGTGCCGCTCCGGCAGGCCGCACGTGCTCGTGTAGAGCTCCTCGAGCTCCGCCTCGGCGGCCTTGAGCCGGGCGCGGGCCTCGGCGTGGGACTCGCCCTCGCCCTCCTCCGCCCGGCCGGCGTTAATGTCCCCCTGGCACTTGCAGCACAGGTCCTTCCCCTCCCCGCACCCGGCGCACAGGGTGTGGTAGGCCCTCACGATGTTGCGCTCGTGGCAAGCCGTGCTGCGGGAACAAACAAACGAGCGCCGCAGCGGTAGCCTCTGCCCGGGGGCTCCTCAGGCGCCGGGCGTGCCGGCATAGGCAAAGCGGTCGAGCTGCGCGCGCACCACTGGGCTCACCACTTGGCGGCAGTCTTGAGGGGCTTGTACTTGCGGTACTTCTTCCTCCATGCGAGCTGGTCCCTGCACCTGCGGCACACCCCCTCGTTGTGCGACTTGGCCATGATCTGCAAGGCGGTGGGACGGGGCAGTGGAAGGCATGGCCCGGCTGCCGAGCAGGGGCCTGGGAACCAGACAAGGCTGGCCGCCGCACCGCGCCGTACAAGGCACTTACCTCCTTCGACTTCTTGCTGTTCGAATTGTGACGGAAGCGGAACGAGTTCTGGTGCGCGGGAACGCGGCCCGTGGCGCCGTGACGGCGAGGCATGGCGAGAGTGGACTCTTTGTCGCCGGAATTCAGGCTCTGCGCGACGTGGATGGCTAGCACGGGCTCGGAGAGCTGCCGCTGGATGTCGCCCGGGTGTTGAAGCACTTATACGGCTTGGTGGTGTCGATCTTGACGTTGTCGAACGAAATGTCCTGGCAAGGCTCGTTTGGGGCGCAGTTGAAGCAGCCTGCGTACGCCGAGCCCATTCCTGTGGCAACGACGTTACGGAACGTGAGACCCCGGGCCGTCATCCAGCTAGCCCGGTCCGGGTTCTTGGGCTGGACGCATTGCGACGGCGCGGCGTCCTCCTCGAACACGTTGACGTACACCGCGGCGTTTCTTGGCGATGTAATCGTCACGCCGTCCCACGTCACGTTGCTGGCCGAACCGCCGCAGTCTTTGTAAGACTCACTGCGGCAGGGAGATGAGAGAGGGGGTTGCGGCCTGTTTGGGTGAAGGTCAGTGGGAGAGCAAGTCCACGCCACAGATCGACGCCAGACCATCCTTACCTGATCTTCATGCCCGCACCTTGGTTCAGGTGGTACGCCGAGATACTGGAAAACAGCACGTCTGACACGCTTGTGTTGCCAGCCCCGAGGATGACGACGCCGGAGTTGGTGCCGCAGTTGCAGCTGATGTTTGTGCCCACCACGTTCCTGGTGTTTCGGGCCTTGTACCACGGCGGGAGCACGTCTGCGTCGCCAAGCGGGATGCAGTCGTCTCCGTTGTGGGCGAACACGTCGGCAAGGAAGACGTTGGTGCCTCCGACGTTGTATGCGTCCGTGTTGGGGGCGCTCTCGTAGCCGCGGCACGAGTCAAGGTTCGCCTCGACGCGCGTCCCCGTCACGGAGATCCGGTCTCCGCGGGCCATGAGGTGGAACGATGGTGAATTCCGGAGCGTCAGCGAGTCAAGCCACAGGCGCTGGACGCTGGGAATCCGGAAAAGCGGGGGCCGAGGCCGGGACTTGCCGAACGGCCACCAGCGCCAGCCCTGGCCGTCGATGACGCCAGCCCCTCGGAACGTGACGTCCTGAATCACGCTGGACTCGTTGGCGGAGAACATCGGGGAGTATGCCCCCGTCGTGCGGTTGTAGGTATCCAGGTCACCCCACAGCACGATGGTGGCGCCCTCCTCCACCGTGATTGTGAGCCCTGAGTGGCGCAGCTCGAGAGGCCGAACGAGATACGCTCCCGGCGCCGGGAACGTGAGCTCAGAGCACGCATCCAATGCCCGCTGCACTGCCGTGGTGTCCTCGGTCTTGTTGTCTCCCACGGCCCCGAATGTGATCACGCTGCATGCATGCTCCGCTGGGAGCCGTGGCATTACAGGCTGGGCGAGGAACCACGGATCAGCGGGAACAGTGCCCGTCGCAGGATACCCTTGCGGGGGCCAAGGCACGGGTGATGCAGCGGATACCGACAGCGCCACGGCTAGAAGAGCAGCATGCGTTCGCATGCCAGGTGTTCCTTTCCTCAGCCACGCGTGGCTTGACGGTGGTGTGCCCGGCTGCTGACGCGAGGCTGCAGTCTCTGCAGCCTACGGATGTCCCGGGCCACCACCGCACAGCCTTCCTCTGAACCGCGCCTGGTCGCCCCTTCACAGCGTTCGCGTGCGGTCAGGACGTAAGCTTGCTAGCCAGAGGCACGCCAAAGCAATTCCGGGGCTGGGCGCAATGCCGGACCTCCTCCCCATGGCGTCGGTGACCTGCGTCGCAGCCGTGCTTGTCGCTACGACGGCAGTGTGGCCGGTGCTCATCGCCCCGCATGTGTCCGTGGCAACCGGCCAGCTGAAGGCGAGGAGCATGTTCGTCTCGGACACGTCAATCCTTCGGGCGGCCCGCCCCGCCGTGTTCAAGGACTCTTCGTCGGCGCCTCCAGCAGGAACGATGCCTCCGTGGCGGATGAGGCCGTTCTGGGACGCGGAGACTGACCCTGTGAGCCGTTCATCACAACCGGAAGTCGGGCTCGTTCCGGTCTCGCCGCCCGTGATCACGCCTGCGCTTTGCGCCCGCGTGCCTCGACGCAGTCCCTGGTTGGACGTCTATCTGCGTCCCTGGCCTTCGCGCTACGGCCCGCGGTACAGTCCTCGCCGGATCGTGGCGGCCCATCGCTGGGAGTCAACAACGCCTCGACCGCATGGGCCGAGTGCGCCGCCGGCATCCTGACGACGGGGCCCAACGAGGCGTGCGGCAGCCTGTGCGCCGAGGCGGTCACATCCCTCTGGGGCGCCGCCAACGGCACGCGGGAGGCCTGGGAGGCGCGCTCCACGCCGGCGCAGCGGGCGGCGGCCGCGAGCGGCCTCTCCGCGGTGCCCGGCGGCGTCGCCGTGAATCCGCTCGGCGGCCGGTCCGCGGGCGCGGCGCCGCTGAGGATCCGTCTGGCTGCCCCGCGGCTCGGCTCGCCTTGCCTCGCCGTGCTCGCGGCACGGCCGTCCGGCAGCGGGGGGGGCGCGCTGCCGGCGGCGTGCCTGGGACGCGACGCGCCCCCCGCGCTGGCTCTCCTTCCCGTGCTGGCCCGTCGGCTCGCGGAGTCTCCCTGGCTCGCGAGGCGAGTCGACCTCGTCGTCGCGAGCTCTGCCGCCGGGACGGACGACGCGCCCCTGGCAGAGCTGGAGCTGCGGTCCGAGTGGGGCCGGGAGCCGTTGTCCGTGCAAGCGTGGTCGTCATCGGGCCGCACGGATCTGGACGTGGCGATGGTGGCGTGGGGCGCGGCGCAGGGGGCTTCGGCGCTGTCGGCCGAGTGGAGTCCCGTGCCGCCGGCTACCGGGGAGGGGGTCGGTTTCGGGGCGGCGGAGGCGCTCGCGAGGGCGCTCGCGGGCGGGGCGGCGGCGGTGCTGCCGGCTCGGCGCACGGGCGACGGCGGGTTTGCGCACGGGATGCTGGCAGCGTCGCTGGGGTCGGACGCCGAGGACGGGGCGGCGGACGGGGTCGGCATCGGCACGACGCACCGCCGCGTCCGGCGCTCGGCCGGGGGCGGGTGGACGCTGGAGACGGGTGCGGTGGAGGGCAGCGGCGAGCCGTCGACGAGGTGTGACGTCACCATCGCGCCTGGGGCGGACGTGGCCGGCAGCGCGCTGGTGGCCGCGCTCCGCTCGACGCTCGGCTCTGCCGCCGAGACGGCGGCAGCCGCGGTCGCGGGCTCTGCCGATGCGTGGCAGAGCCAGCACTCCGTGGTGGGGCGGGCTGCGAGCGGGCGATGCCGCCAGGGCCGCCAGCGGAGCCTCACGGGCGTGTCGGCGACGGCGCTGGCCGTGGCGGCCGGGCAGTTCGTGCGGCAGGTGGGCTCGCTCCCGCACCGGCCGCACGCCGCGATGAGGCGCTTCGCCACTTCGTCGGCTCTGCCGGGGTCGGCTCCGCTGATCTTCTCGTCGGACGAGGCGCGCGCGGCGTCGCTGCCCGCCTGGGCTGGTATCCTGGCCGCGGCGGCGGCGTCCCTCGCGGCGCTCGGCCCCGTCCTCCTCCGCCGCCCCGCCGCCGGCCGGGCCTCCTCCTGCGACGCGGCCGCATCGCTGGCCTGCGCCGGCCTGCCCCTCGTGGCGGGTGTGGCCGTCCTGGGCGGGGCGGCGGGCTGGGCTGTCCTTGCCGCCACCCCGGGTCTCGACGTCGCAGCGGCGGCGATGTGGCGCCGACAGGGCCCTCTCGACGTCAGCGGCCCTCTGCCCGCGGCCGCGGCACACGGTCTGCAGTGGCTCGCGTCGGGCGCCTCCTCCCCCTGGTGGTCGCCGGCCGACGTTGACGCGGCTCTGCCGCTCCTTCACGCCACGACGGCCGGCAGCCCGCCGCATTGGGGCGCCGCGTCCGGCTGGGCGGCGCTGCCGACGCCTGCGGGCGCTGCCGTGTCGCTCGCCCTCGTCGCCGTCGTCGGCGTGACCCACCTCCTCGCTGGGGCGGCGGAGGGCGGTGCTGAGGTGCTGGCCGGCGGGGCCGTGTCCCCCGGGTCGGGCCTGCTGGCCGGCGCTCTGGCGGTCGGCGCCCGGGCCGGGTGTCTCTCGCGCTGGCTCCGCGCCGTGGACGGGGTGCTCGCCGCGGCGGCGGCCGCCGAGGAGTCGTGCGTCGTGCCCGACGCGGCTTGCCCCGCCGCCCGCGTGCCGCGTTGCGGGAGCAGGCTGCAGGGGGGCGAGGCGGAGGTGGTGGTGTGGGGCGGTGACGAGGCACCCGGCTCGCTGTTCGGCCGGGCCGGTGCCGCGCTGGCCGCCGGGCCCATCGCCGTCGCGGTCGCGGCGTCGAGCACCGCTGCCGCGTCGCTCGGCCAGGAGGCGGCGACGGCCTTTCTCGACGAGGCGGCAGGGCGCGCGGCGATGGGCGTGTGGGCGCCGAGCGTGAGCAGCGGCGAGGTCAAGGCGGGCGGGTCGGCCCTGGGGCGGAGGGGGGCAGGGTCCGGCCGCGCGGGCAGGTGGGTGGCGGACGAGGAGGAGGACGAGGCTGACAGCAGGGCTGTGGAGGAGGCAATGGCAGCGGCCTTCCTGGGCGGCCTTGGGCTCAGCTCCGAGGGCGTGGGGATGCCGGCAGCGCAGGAGCCGACCGGCGGCAAAGGTGACGAGGGTCGGGGCCGGGCTGGTGGCGGCGATGACGGCGGGGCGACGCTTCTGGACCTGATGCAAGAGCCAATGGGCCTGCCATCGGAGGCCGAGGCCGCCGTGGCCGACGCCGACGCCGCCGACGCCGCCGACGCCGAGGAGGAGGGCGCGGGGGGCGATCGCTCCACGGCCGCGGTCGGTTCGTCGGCACCGCCCGCCGTGGCGGACGTCGACAGGCCCGACCCCGACGCCGTCCTCGCGAGACTCCTCCCCGCCGCCACCCCGCCCGCAGCGCTCTCTGGCGCCGTGAGCGACGCGTCGGCCCTGCCGGACGCCCCCGCGGCGGGGCGGGAGCCGGCCCTCGGCGCCGCCGCCGCGCTTTACGGCGTGATCCTCCCTGTCCTCCCTCTGCGGACCGGCGGGGCGGTCGCCGTGTGGCTTGACGGCGTCGCCCTCGCCCTCTGGCAGCTCGCCTGCGCGGCAGCCGAGGCGCCCGTCTCCGCCGCCTGGCCCAAGGACGTCGGCACGGTGCTCCGGCTCACAGAGGCAGAGGCCATCGCCGGCCTGCAGAGCCGGCAGCCGGACCACGGAGCGGACGCCCTCCACCGCGCCGACGTCCCGTCCGGCGCCCTCCCCAGCCCTGCCACCCTGAGGGACCGCGCTGCCGCGTCGCTCAGCGTGTCGGCCGTCGCGGTCCTGGCGCTGGCCGTCGGCCCGGCCGCCTGGGCGGGCCTGAACCACCCCCTCGCCTCGCCGCTGTGGGGCGCCTGCCTCGGCGCCCTCGCCGTCGGCGCCGCCGGGGCCGCCGTCCTCCACGCCTCCGCCGCCTCCCTGTGCGCGGACATCGCGGCGGGGGTGACCACCACTCGCGCGCGCGGCTCTGCCGCCGTGGTGTGCTCCTCTGCCGCGGCGCTCCTCCCCCTGCTCCTCACGGCCGGCGCGGCACACGTGGCGGGCTCGGGGTGCGGGCCCGAGGCGACCGCCGGTGCCGTGCCGACGCTCTGGCGCGGGGCGTGGCTGCTGTGGGCGTTCGTCAAGGAGGCAGTGGCGGCCAGCGCGGCCGCGGCAGCGTCGCGGGGCGCCGACTCGTTCGCGTCTCTCACCCTTGGGACGCTCCTCTTCGCTGTCCTGCCGCTCGTTGCCCTCTGGGCCGCGCTGCTGGCCTCGGCGGCGGCGCTGACCGTCAGGGCTGCCGCCCGCGCCGCCTGCTCACGGCCCTCCGCTCCGCACACCGCTGCCGCGTAGCGCGCGCTCGTGAGTGTCGGCTGGCTGCAGCGCGGTGGCGCCGGCGTCGGCTCAGCAGCGGCATCGAACCCGCGCGCAACACTCGCCGACGCACGTGCACGGCATGCCGCGCGGGGCACGCAGCCCGGGCCGCTCACTGCGGCAGGGCGCCGTGCGGCAGCGTCCACACCACCTCGCTGGCGGCGCCCGTCACGGTCAGCGTGCCGCACAGTGCCCCGCCGTCCCAGCGGAGCGCCGCCCTGTCCGCCAGCGCGCTCTCGGCCGCCCGGCCCCGCGGGTCTGTGGCCGCCGCCGCCCGAGACCGGTGCACGGCGGCCGGGATTCGGCCGAAGCCCCCCACCCAGACGTCATAGACCCCCGGAGCGATCACGGCGGCGTCGGTGCCGCCGACAGCCTCGTACTCGCAGGCCGAGCACGACCCCGGGCGGTCCGTGGGCTCTGCCGCGGGCGCCCCTGCCTTGGCCGCCGCGAGGAGCAGCGGCCGCGCGAGATCCAGGGTGAGGCTCGCGGTGCCGCCGGCGGGGACGAGCGCCTTCCCGGCGTCGGCCAGGGCCATGACGGGGCCACGCGTCGCGTCGCCGGCCTTGCGGCGCCGCGAGAGGAAGGCCATGACGGGGCGGGCGGCGTCCTCCGCGCCGCCGTTCCGGAGCGCCACGGGAAGCGGGAGGCCGGCGAAGGCGCCGCGGCCGCCGGACCCACCACGGCCGTCCCTCGCCGCCGAGGCGAGGTCCGCGACGGAAACGGACACCGCGAAGCCTTCGCGGAGCGACCGTCGGTCGGCCCCCGCCCCTGCGGAGGAGGGTGTGACGTCATCGAACCCGAGCCAGTGGCCGAAGGGCCACTCCTGCTCGTACGCCGGCTGCGTGTACCGGAACGTCCTCCCCGGCCCGGCCCGCATGGACATGTCCGACATGTTCACGAGGTCCACGTAGCCGGGGGGCAGCAGCTGGTAAGGGAGCGCGCCGCTGGGGCGCACGCTGCCGAGGAGCACGCCCGCGAGCGCCGTGCCGGCCGCCTGGCCGCCCTCGAGCGCCTCCACTGCCGCGCCCAGCCGCGTGTCGTTCCACAGGCCGCCGACGGACACCGGCCCGCCGTTGCCGAGGACCAGCACCACCGGCGTCCGCGGCCGGACGGCCCCGAGCACGGCTCGCACCAGGTCCAGCTGCGCCGAGGGGAGCTCCAGGGTGGTGCGATCCCCGGCCTCGTGCTCCACCGTGCCGTCGATTCCCACGGCGAGGACCACGGCATCGGCCGAGGCCGCGGCCGCACGGGCGCGGGCGAGCCCGCCGTCGACGGGAGCGGTGACGCCGCTGCCGGGCTCCGCGGTCACGCGGAAGCCGGCCTCGGCCGCGGCGGCGGTCAGGCCCTCGAGGTATGTCACGATGTGCGCCGGTGTGTAGTCGTGCTTGCTCCCCATCAGGAAGGTGGCGTCGTCGCCGACGGGGCCGATGAGCGCGACGGTGCTGCCGCGCGCCGGCCGGAGGGGGAGGGTGGCGTTGCGGTTGCCCAGGAGGACGATGGACTGCTGCGCCGCCTCCAGCGCGAGCTGCTGGCTGGCGGCGGTGTTGGAGTCCGCCGCTTCGGTGGCGTTGGCCAGCGGCTGCTCCGAGGGCGGGTCGAACTCGCCAGTGCGAACGCGGGCCGTGAGGGCGCGCACGGCGGCCAGGGCGACGTCCTCGGGCCCGAGGAGCTTGAGGCCGATCGCTTCCCTGACGGCGTCGTACGTCGATCCGCAGTCCACGTCGGTGCCGGCCAGGATGGAGGCAGCCGAGGCGTGGGCCGCGTCGGGCACGTACTTGTGGGAGCGGAACTCGTCCCCGACCGCGTCGCAGTCGCTCACCACCATGCCGTCGTAGCCCCACTGGTCGCGGAACAGCCCGTTCTGCACGGCGCCGAGCGCGCAGGTCGGGACGCCGCCCGATGCCGCGCTCGCGTTTGCCGCCGCCACTGCGTTGTAGCTGCACATGACCTGCAGCGGCTCCCCCGCCTGGATGCTGGAGCGGAACACCGCGAGGTAGGTCAGCACGGCGTCCTCGGGGCCGACCCGGGAGGTGAAGGTGTGCCTCGTGAAGCCGTCGCTGGCCTCGAGCGAGTACGCCCAGGAGTGCTTGGCGCACGCGGCGATGGCGCTTGCCTCCGCGCGGCCCGCGAGCGGGTCCGGCGCCTGGAAGGAGCGGATGAAAGCGACGGAGTAGGCCGAGTTGAGCAGCACGCTCGAACCCACGCTCTCCTGCGCCCGGCCCCACCGCGGGTCCCGCGTGGCGATGTTCTGCGTGGGGCCCCAGTAGAAGAGCCCGCCGCCGCGGCCCTTGACCTCCCCCTCGGCCATGATGAGGTTGTACACGGCGCGTGCCTCCTGTCGCATCACGCCGCCCATGGCGCGCCACAGCGACGCGTTCAGGGTCGCGGCCATGCCGGTCACCTGCGGGAACAGCGTGGTGTTGATGCGCGCCAGCGCCACGCCCGTGCGGATGCCGTGTAGACCCTCGGAGTGGATCTGGATCGGCGGGATGCCCAGCCGGCGGATGCCGGGCGTGTGCCCGCCGTCCTCCTTGGCAAAGCTGTGCGTGGACAGCAGCGAGGCCTGGTCATCCGTGTCCAGGGCTGCCACGATGGCAGATGCTCGCTCGAGCGCAGACTTGGACGTGTCGCACCACGCGGCCCCCGGGCGGGTGCCGCAGGCAGACCCCTTGGACCCGCCGCTGGCACCCAGGCACATCGACGAGTTCGCCACCAGCCGGATCAGGCCCGAGCTGTCGTCGAATGCCAGCTGCTGCTGGGCCTTGCGCTTCGGGTCGCACTCCCAGAGCTGGGCCATGCCGCTGAGCGGGTCGTCGGAAGTCACCTCCACGCACTTGCTCCCCAGCCGCGACGACGCGCGCAGCAACGAGGAAGACGAGTCGAATGTAAACTGCTGCTCGTAGTTCTCGCCGGTTCCCAGACACCGCCACGCATTCACGTGCGTCCCGTCCTGAGACGACCGGTCGAAAACGTCCATGCAATACCCCGCGCCGTTATTCACGGTGCCGTTCGCAAGCAGCCTCCACAGCTGGCGCCCCGAGGCCGAGCATTCGCTGACCGCAAACGGGTTCCCATCCACCCCGTTGCTGCCGTCGAACCATGCCAGACCTGGGCTGGCGAGCAGGGTCGCTGCCAAGGCCAATGCGGCCCGCGCGGCGCGCATCGCAGTTCTCTGGTGCAGTGAGGGGGGAGTGGGCCAAGGACCTGTCTTTTCGCCGCTGCATGAATCGGATTCGCTGCTGATCATTCACAAAATCTCGCTACGGCCGCTTTGTCATGCATCAAAGGGAAGACTGTCAACTTCGTACGGGGCCGGTCTCTTCGCTGGGGTGCGAGCTGCTGTCGTCAGGGGGCGGCTCATCGCTAAAGGCGTCGGCGGCTCCGGAGCGAAGCCATCCCTGCAGCACCGACCTCGAATTCAGGTCCACAGCCACGGCTTCGTCGTCATCTGAGCCCTCCGACGGCAATGATTTTGCAGGGGCGGCCCGGGCCGCGTCCTCCTCGTCCTCCTCGGCCTCCTCC
>Ga0136560_1001302_pt1 | contig 12788 bp, 18 predicted proteins | sample AntRauMeHopE1497_FD_104925 | JGI IMG/M metagenome (GOLD analysis project Ga0136560, IMG submission 104925) | Saline lake microbial communities from Rauer Islands, Antarctica - Metagenome Hop E1 #497 | ecosystem: Environmental > Aquatic > Non-marine Saline and Alkaline > Saline | place...
ATTGCATGGTGCGGTAGAGTAGAATCTACCATTAGGCCTACTTGTACACCTGCATTTCAAAGAGAACTGAAGCTCAATCTTCTCCTATTTTAGTTTTCAATTGCTTCGCTTCAACGTATCGTCTACAACTTCCTGTAAGGATGCAGGTGGGGCACGAAAAACATTGAAAGCATGATGAGACGCGTGCAGCGTATTTAGTAGCTCGGCAGAATGGGATGGCATCGCAATCTAAACTGTTTGCATGCAAGCGCTAAGGCAACGAGCGCACACGTTTTCGCTGATGATGGGGAGCAATTTGCCACCACTGGACTTTCACCTGAAGTTATCGCTTCGCTGGAGAAAGTTGGACTTGTTCGCCCGACGAAAATATAGCTTGCTGGGATCCCGGCGATTTTATCGGGTGTAAACACAGTCCTTGCCTCGGAAACTGGATCAGGCAAGACAATAGCCTACCTCGCCCCGCTGGTGCACATGCTCAGAAGTCTGGCAGTAGATGATTTGTACAAACCGAGTGCTCTTGTCCTCGCACCGACTCAAGAACTGGTTCTGCAAGTGACTGCAGTTGCGCGCTAGTGCTTCCCATGGATGGCCGACGCCATCCGACCAACATATGGAGCGGTAGGTCCCAGAAACAAGGAACTTTGCTCTCTTCTTATCGCGACTCCCAAGGCCTTGCGCGAGAACATCGGCCAGTCCCGCCTGCGCCTTCTCCGGACAGTGGTCCTTGACGAAGCAGACCTCCTGCTGACGGGAGAGTATGCGGATGATGTTACCGAGTGGCTTATAGAAGGGCGCCAGAACAATTCTGCCAAAAGGAAGGCCAACAGGACGCGGAGTCGGATCGCGTAGACCGTCTTCTGCGGAGCGACGGTGCCAGATGCCGGTACCTCTGGCGCCCGTGCCTTCATCGAGCGAACGTTCCCTGATGCTCACTGGGTGACTGCTGGTGTGCAACACAGTATGCAGGAGCGAACGATCCATCGCTATTGCTCTATCGAAGTGGACGAGGACCTCTATGGCGACGAGAGAGCACTGAGAACCTTGCGAGAAGGCGTGGGGGGACTAATGCAAGCCGCTGGAGATGACGCCCAGGCTGATTCTAATTCCGAGTCAGACTCTGACTCCGATTCGAATAGCGGCTTTTAGTTGCCAGCAGGGGTGGATGCCCTGCAATTCATGGCCCGGCGGGATTCGCTAAGAGCTGACAGAGCTGACTGCTTGCAAGCAGCTAAACTGCGCATACTGCCAATCGCGCTTGCTGCGGAACCTGGCGCCGCGCTCGGTGCCTTGGACGGCCGAGACCATCTAGAGCCGATGTTGGGGGTATCTATCAGTACCATGCTCGGGGAGAAGAGTAAGCAGAGGAGCGAGGCTGAAGCAACGAATGCCTTTGCCGATGCCGATGCTAATGTCGATATCGATGTAGATGAGACCGCGGATCTGACAGCACCTGAGGACATGGAGACGGTTAAGGAGCCTCCGGGGGTACAGATCGACAGAGATGACCTGTTGAAGGTCTCGGATGAAATTCGATTGCCTACGGTTACGGCCAAGGCGCGAAGTCGCAAGAGCGGAAAGCCAGGGAACAAACGGAAGGGAGGAGGCGAGGCGAGCATGCAAATACAGGTCAAGGGTGGCACGGCTGTTCGTGAGGCACCCATGCTGACTCCGATCGTCACAGTCTCCATGCCTCAAACCCTCGTGTTCTGCAACACGGTTGCGTCCGCCAACGCCGCCCTCCGTCAGATCCGGCAGTCTGCCCCGCACCTCCCCGTCGTTGTTCTCCACAAGAAGATTGGCCAGGAGAGACGATAGACAGCGGTTGCTCGGTTCCTCTCCGGGGAGGCGAAAGTCCTTGTCAGCACAGACATCGCGGCGCGTGGGCTGGATACCACAGCGGTGGGGCACGTCATCCAGCTGGATTTCGCGCCCTCTGCCGTGTCCTTCCTGCATCGAATTGGTCGCACCGGACGTCTGGGGCAGCCAGGACGGGTCACCAGCCTGGTCACACCAGAGGATGCGCCCTTGGCCCGCGGCATCGTGGCGGCATAGGCATTGGGCCTGTCGTTGGATCCCGTCTTCAGTCGTCGGCGCTCCCTCCGGCGGCGGCGGAAGCGACTCGCTGCGCGGGAAGACGAGCTCAATCAGGGTGTCGGTGTGATGGATCAAGAGATTCAAAGTATCACGGAGGCATCGGCAAGACAGTGATCACTAGTGAGCACCGAGATCGACCGATCTGCACTGCACCAGTTACGGCCGAACAGTGGCACAGTCTCGGGTCGTCTCGTGCACGCGGCTGCGCATGGATGCTACCACATGTGAGAGTTTCAAACTCGCTTGATGAATTGTTACAAGCAGCAACGTCTAACAAACGCAATCCGAGCGTTATTTGCTTGTGGGCGCGCCCCCTGGGGTACGCACTACTTGTAGATCTCTGGTGCACGAACGCACGTGCCTGGTCGCAGCGGCTGACTTGTGCTTGTAGTTCATTGATCGTAAATTCGCGGTTTGCTCGCATATAACACAAGCTAGTGTGACAGAACTGTATTGTAGATGGGAAGCTAGCATTATATAGTCTTGCAGTCAGCAGTAAACCACCATTACAGTGACATTGTCCGTTGTTCGCCGAGCTATGGCCTCCTGCACCAGAACCTTCGCTGCACCTTCTGGCTTGCCACCCTTCTTCAGGTGCCCACGCACTATCTTGCACGCATCTGTATCCGATAAAACATCCCAAAGTCCATCGCAAGCAATAATTAAGAAACGATCAGAGCGTTTCGGCGGAGGCAAACCGAGCCGAATGCGGCTTACGTCGGGGTGGGATGGGCTCTACTTCTTCATTTCCCAGTTTCCAAAAGCCCGCGTGACAGCTAGAACCCCCATCACCCTACCTCGTGCTACAAATCCGCCTTCTGATTCCAAACGATCGACTTCAGCGCGCACAGCAGGTGTGTGGTCTGTGGTCAGCCGCCTAGCGTGACCGGCGCCGCTTTCTGTGTCCCACACAACGATGCGGCTATCGCCTACGTGGGCTAAAACAAGCTCACGCTTCTCTCCGTGCCCGTGTATTATTGCGGCTGCGCATGTTGACCCGCTGGTATCCTTCGATAATGCCCTGTGGAACAGCTTATCTGCGATATAGAGCCGGCAAACAAAACTGACTTGCAGGTGACACGCACATGGCGAATAGTACACAAGTTCCAGCTCAGAAAGGATTCGCAACGAAGGAGCACGCTATTTCATTAAACTTACCGGTCTCCTAGAAGGCTTCAGGCAAGGCAGATGCCCATCTTTTATGCTTGCAAAGCTTTTGCTGCAGCGTTTCGACCAGCTTCTCTGCGCAGAACGCTGCGCAAGCTTTACCACCATGGCCATCAAGGACAGCAAACATGTGAATTGGTCTCACTAACCGGGCTGCCAAAGGCAAGGTCTTCTTCTTTCCGGACGTTGGAGCATCGCTAGAAGTCCTCGCGAGAGTACCATCTTTGGCGAGCCGAGCTGATGCAGCATCTTTGTATGATTCTAGTCCAGTAAAGGAGCCCGATTGTCGAACAGCTGCATCAGAAGCGCCACCTTCCCCTGCCGCACCTTTTCCGGTGTGAAGGCCATCGAACGACCGTGGAGCATACTCTGCACTGCCACCTGTTGTTGAGAGAGGCGCAACAGAATACTCTTCCGACTCCAGCAAGCTAGTAATTACATGGGCGTCCTCATTCTGAGGTCTATGCTTTGGGTTCGGGTCGTCAGCAAATGAAAACTCTACCGGAGGGGCTGGGTCTTCGCCTGAGCTGAGATCCATTCCAACAGCGCCGCTGCTGCCCAATCCGCCTCCGCCTGTACTCCCGGCACCAGATGACGCCATATCGGCACTCCCACCTATTGCTGCCATGTTATGTGCAAACGAAATACTGAGTACTCAATCAGCTCAGGTTGGTCACTAGAGCTTCGATGTAGATTGCGGAAATTGCGAGTCCCGTAGCCAACCGAACCTATCTCAACCGGTTTACGATACTTCGCCTGAGGCTCAACTGCTGGATGGTAAAAAGGTTGGATTGGCAGAAGGGGTCGCTCGCTCGCTCTTTTCGTATGATCTGGATTGAAATTGCCAGGGGTCCAGCCGCATGCAAAAACGACAGATTCATAATATACCGTGTATATATGATATACGCGGCAACTTTCACATTTCCTGAAGCAAATGCTTTACAACCTAAAACTAACGCTTAAGATCCTTTCTAAGTCGACTGTCTCTAAATTCAGTTTATAGGTCGGTAGTTTTGCTTCATGTCGTCATAAATTAACTTCAAATGGAAGGAAGACCTCGAGTTCTGGAATCGAAATCGGAATTTGAATCGGCTCTGGAAAGGTCTTGCCCAGATGAAGTACGCAAAGCTTTACGTGCCGCATGGGAGCAGAAAGAATGCATTTACAGACGGGATCGGGCTGCTCTTGTCGGTATATTGAAGCTTGCAGCTGCCCGAAGCCTCAGGCATCTAGCATTTGCTGAGCAAGCGCACAAGGACCTGCAGAGTGTTCGGTGAGACTGTATGCGCGCCTGAGAGTCGCGGTGTATAGCACAGGGTGCCTCGTTTAAGTGTTAGGCTACCTGACATAATTTACACCCCGCAGACAATCAGCTATGCTGGTTGACAATGAGCGTGACGAATCGTTCGAGAGGGAAGTTATAGGTTCGTCCATCGCGTCAGATGAGCGTGACATCGGGAGAGACGTGTCTACCGAAGCCAAATTAATAAAATTATAGCATACAGCATAGTCTGTCCGACCAACGCAGCCGAATGGTAACTCAGGTCATCCGTAGTCAGCTGTCCTAAGCGGAATGGGTAGGCGAAGGAGAGCCGTTCGGAGTTCAAGTCATGATGGGGGCTTGGTACACGCACCTGGTCCACTCCCTGAGGTCGCAAGCGTTAAGAGAGAACACCCATCAATGAATACTGACCGGGTCGCCGTGCCATGCACCTCAGAGCCAGCAGGGTCTCCAGTTGACTCAGGCCATCGCCAAGACAGCAGTCGCAACCAGCAGGATCCTTACTGCGACCGTGATGCAGATCCTGATCCTGATCCTGATCCTGATCCTGATCCTGATGCTGCTCCTGATTCTGACCGCGACCGTGATCCTGATCGTGCTGGTACCACCGCAGAAGATCTAGACTCGCCGCGACTGTCATCGGAATTGCTCTCCCTCCCTCACTAGATCTAGTCCGGTGGTGGATCCGGAGTCGCAAAGAATGAGGCTGGCATTATAAGCTCACGGGGGGGCACGGCTGAAATGGAAGGAGATGGCGGCGACCAGGGCGAAAAGAAGCAGGAGAAGCAGGACGAGGACGAGAGGGGTTCACACCAGGGAAAGGTAGAAGCAGGGACAGGGGCGGGGACGAAGTTCCCCGATACGATGGTTGAGGTCCCTGTAGCCTCCCATGTTCAACGAGAGTGGGGAGGAAGTCTTGGAGCCGGAGATGGAAATGGTAGGGATACTGAAGGGGCTGGATTGCGAGCCACTGGACTTGCTTCTGCTCCCAGCGTGCCTCTAGGCACACAGTGGGATGGATTTGGAGCATCAGCATCGGCATCAGCATCATCGGATGCAACTATCACTGATCAAATTCATGCCAGCAGGATCTAGCTAGCGCATACCGTGGGTGCGCACGGGTCTGTAGGCTCCATGTCCCTAGATGTAGGCCTAGGGTAGCCATCGTCGGCATGTGATATAATGTAGCAAAAGAGTGCAACGGCAATGGCCAGCCGAAACAGCCAGAAGAGGGACAGAACAGCTGCTGCAGGAATCGAAGGGCATGGGCATGGGCATGAGAAGGCAAGGCCATGTGCACCAGAAACGTCCCAAACGTCTCGAGACAGCAGCGCGTAGCCCGAGTCCTAGCAGTCGAAGGCGAAGGCAAGCAGCAGGAAGAGACGGGGGAGGACTGCCAGGGCTCAGACTCGGGGGACCGAAGGCACTGAAAGTGTGAAGCGGAGGCGCAAGCACAGCGTGCAAGTCGCCGGTTCTGATTCTTCCCTAGAAGATGCAAGCTCCCTTACTGATAGTGATGAGGAATCGGAGCCCAAAAGCCGCGAGAGCAGTCCGGTTCGCAGCCCGACTCCGGACGTGATGAAGGCAGGCAGTGCGGCCGTGGCTCGCCCGGCGGGTGGCTCTAACAAGGCGGGGATACTCGAAGGAGACGGGGGCAAAGGGACTGGTGCTGCTCGAAATACACGTTACATTCCGACCGAGCGCATGAACGATCAGGAGCGCGCGAGACGGCACGCTGCGTACGCCGCCATGACTGCTCAAGGGGACCAGCTGGGCCGCGAGTTTCGGGCAGGGGACCCTCGCTTTCAGCAGGAGAGGGAGTGCCAGGCCACCCCTGATGAGTACTGGGATTTCGATATCCCATCATAGACACCTGTGGAGGCTGTTCCAAGTGCATTGCGTGGTGGTGTATCCGGCCATAGATCTAGTGGTGTCCCGACTGGTGGCGTTGCTAGTGAGGTAAAAATAGACGATGAGGACGGAGATGTAGATGAGGATAAAAATGAAAATGCAGACGATGAGGTGGCATCAGAAGTGAGCAATGACATGCTTGATGACTCTAATGTGGGGATAGGCGAGAGCTAGATCTATAAAAGCGTCTGATGCCCTGCGGTGAGGGAGGGGGGGTGATACCCTCCTGTCAAATGATGAGGCAGCATAGGCCACATGCTTGGCGAAGGTGAGCCGCCCTCCACCTGGTTGTGTTTATCACACAGAAGATGGTCAAAGTCCTTGCACCAGCAGCATGTTAAGCCACCCACTACGTCATCAATGCCGCTGGATTTCGCCGGTCCGCTGAAATCATTGAATTATCCATAGGATCGAACCGGAACGTTCGAAGTGATTCGTCGGTCACAAAGGCGAGATTTTGAACAATGTGCCAGTACACTCAATTCACACTATATAGACAACGGCCAACTTCCCGATATTATAACCTGCTTGCTTGTTACACCAGTCGCCACACTAGTTTGTAGCTGGTGGTGGTTTGACAGGGACAACTGGATTCATGATGGCATCAATCCCAGCTTTTGCCCCTCTGGGAGAATAGCTGTAGCTCGTACTACGCTTCCTGAAGAGTCCTACTAACCGAAGAGTATGTGGACTCGTTGAAATAGCAATCGGAACGGGCATTCCTATGTTTGGTAACGCAGCGCTGCTGCAAACGTTACAGTAGAACCCCAAGGTTGAGGTAGATGCTAGGTCTCAGACGGCCAGGTACGTTTCGTCGATCGTTCTCGACGATGTTGTTGACATGCTGAACCTTATCGCAAAGTCACCACGCGGGCTGTCTGCTTCAGAGCTAGAGGATGCTTACCCAAACTCTGCCAATGACCTTTCTAAGTTAGTTCGGGATGGGAAGTGCATTCGGATCTACAGCTTGGACCGGCAGTCGGGAGACAGGATCTTCCCTCGGTTAGGCGCCGACCCTTTTGAAGGAGTTGGCATGGCAGCTCGTGGCGCCGTGGACCATCGCCTTGTCACTCCAGTGGCGACTGCAGCGCAAGCTAAGCCGGGTTCCCGGACGCTGGCCATTCCTTCCGGGGGTGCCATTGGGGACGAGCTCGCCCGCGGGGAACTAGTCTTCGTAGAGGGCAAGCCGCACAGGGTGTCGCTAGAAGCAGTCCAGGTATCGAGAGAAATTAAGCGAGCAGCGGAACGTAAGCTCCTCTCCGGCGCCGCGCAGTCAGGGAGACCCGTCCTTGCCCGCGGGATGGTCGCAGATCCGGCCCACTCGGCTCGGGAGCTGGAACGAGGCAGAGCAAAGGACTAGTCATCCCTCTCTGTCAGAGAAACTGGGGGGCATTTTGGCGCTACTGCGACCTCGAAGCACTTGCTCCACTAGTCATGGATGTACGCGCACCCCCACGGCGGCGCAAGCGGAACCATCACGCTTGACGCGCCGTATGAGACTGTCAGCGATCACGAGAGGGAGGAGTTCCACGCCGCAATGAAAAAAATATGGGGCGATGCCCACGAGCCAGGGAAAGCCTCGCATGGTGGTGCTAGAAGAGTGGGTTAGAAAAGGCCGCATCCCGATGCTGGTGCATCGCATGCCAGTGCACAAGGCGGCCGATCTGGATCCGGCTCGAGCAGCGCAGACGCAGTCAGCGACGAGGTCCACCTGTACCGGCTTGGCTGCAGCCTTGATCTCCGTGCTTTATGGAGGTAGGTGCAGGCAAAGAGCGACAAATTGCTGGGGTTTGCGTATCCGATTGATGCGGTGGGTCTGCAGATGCAGCTGGACCGGGCTGGTGTTCCCCGGTCGCTCTCTCTGAACGAGAAGGTAGTTAAGCAACGGGTCGCCAAGATGCGACGCAGGGGTGGTGGCGGTAGTCGGGGAAGCATCTATGACCGTACTGAGACTCGTCATCTTCGGGGAACAGAGGTAGGTGAAGCCCTGGAGAAGGCTAGATAGGCAGTCGCCCTGCAGAAGCAGATGGAGGAGGAGGCGAGGTGGGAGGAGATGCAGAGGGCAGAAGAGGAGGAGGAGGGAACAGGGGGGGTAGGCGGTAGCGGGAGGGGAAGGGGGGGAAGATAATGCAGCACGCAGGTCCAGGCTGAGTGCATAGTGCATATCGCGAGGGACAAGGCGCCGTCGTGAAGTCTAGCGGCGAACGGCGCTGATTTCGCCATTCTGAAATGCAATCCATATTCGCTATTCCAGAAGCAGGTGTACATTAAACGAAAACCCATTTCATTTCCAATGAGAAGACCGGTAGTTCTTCTCATTCTTTCAATCAATCCATCTTGCTAGCAGCTGCACCTGAGGCTCCACCGCCTCCCTTGTTTGCTTTCGAATTTGTTCCCTGAGCGCCCACTGACTTTGACGTTACTGCCAGTCCTGATCTGATCCGATCCGCGGCCTGTTCCTCAACGTCAGCTAGTCGTCCAGGCCTTACCCCCTCCCTCCTCTTCGCCTCCGCTCGTCGCTCCTCTTCTGCGACCACGTCCAGGGCATCTAGAGCCAGGTCCTGTCGATCCATCGCGTCGTCTTCTTCCTCTCGCATCCGAAGCTCCAGCTCTCTGTGTTGTTCCCTGAGGGTACCATACGTAGGTAGGTCTCTCACAGGTTCGCCAGGCGCCGCCACAGACGGTGCCACCGACTGCCCCTGCATCCCGGCAAGGACACGGGCGGCTTGAGGCATGCGGAACACAGACGCGGCGCCGCTTGGCTTCTCTTCGGCCCGGTCTCCTGCCCGGGATGCAAGACCTCGCTTCCGCAAGAAATCTTGGGTCGCTTTAGCGCTCGAGGGGGGGATCCGGACGATCTCCGCATCGAAGCGACCGTCCAGCTCTGCGTTCGAATTCGAGCACGGCATCCCGCTGAAATAACCGCCGCCCCGTGCTCGCACGAGTCCGTTCATCTTGTCGGATCGATCGACTCTAACCCTCGCGTGGCGCCACCTACCCCTGACCCCATCCACGACACCCGGAATCGAAAACTGGGCGGCGTCGGAGTTATTATCTGTATGCAGGACGTATTGCGGGAGGTTGTGTTTCCTAGCCCGGCGGTAATAGCCCTTGATTGCGTCATCCGCCGGGTTAGCCAATTGCAGTGCCGTCTCCGAATCAAGCCCCATCTGCATGCTCTCCGCCGCCTGCGGGTTATTCGGATAATACCCTCCTGACCCAGCGTTTGCCACGTGGATCATGCGGACGTCAGGGAGAAGATACTTGGCGACCTCAGAACGCATGGGCTGGGCATCTGCCAAGCCTGATCCTGTTCCAGAGGTTTTAGATTCCGCACCTGCGGCTGCTCCTGCTCCAAGGATCAATGCTCTTGCTTCTTGCACGGTGGAGGTTCCGCCGCCCCCGGGGGCGCCGCCACCGCCGTCATCGTCTCCCCCCATCTGCCTCGTCGACTTGCCCTACCTCTGTATCTGCATCATGGCTGCATTCCCTCTGGATTTCTTGTCACCATCAGGGCCTCGTACAGCCAAGGCCGCCATCCCACCAGGCCTCATAGTCGGGATCCCACCCTCTGTGGATAGCAAAGGGGCCTTGCTCGCAGTGGCTCCTGCCATGCGCAGGTCATCGACTGTCTTTTTCACGGCAATCGTGCCGGATACGGCTGGAAGTGAGCCTGGCTCCGCTCTACCCAGTGGGTTGAGCTGTTTGACGAGGTCTTTCCAGGCCTGGTTGTTCAGGAACATGGCTCTCTTCTCCGTTGCTCGTCGCCAGAAACCATAAGAAGCGACCAGGGATCGCATGTGTTCCTGCAGCCAGTATGCAGGGGCTAGCATCTCAGCATCTCTGATGGCCAGAAGATAAAACTGCCGGCCAGTCACGCCGATGTGTGGCGACCTGGCAACTGCTTCATTGACGAACTCTCGACTAGCCTGCCCCATGGTGCTACCAAGAACCTCTTCAATCAGTTGGCGCAGATCAGTGAGCTCAACCTCGCCATTGTTCTCGCTACGAAGAACGTCCCATGCAAACTCCACCAACCCATCACGAGATAAAGTACAAAAATTCCAAGTGCTTACAATGAAATCATGAAAATCAACTTGCTTCTTTCCTGCTAAATCGGCTATTTCAAATACGCGCTGACTAAATGGAGTCGGAGATATGTCACCCTTTCGCAACAAATCTAACACGCGAATCTTTTTGTCGCCCCTACGCTTTCTCAGCGTCTTAAATCCGTGCCAAAGAGCTCGAAGGTCGGAATCTGTCAGGAAGAGCAAATCTGACATGCGCTAGAATGACTGGCGTTCATAGTACCGGCTAGGTACAGGATCGTACCTGCAAGGGATGTATCCTGTGGTAAGTGCTATCAAATTCTGGAAATGAGTCGAACTGACGTTTAGGCCTGTTCGGGGTTGAGGTGAGCAAAATACCTGGCACATGCAGCCAATAGGACCAATGCTTGGTTCTTCTCACGCTCCACACCACTTAGACTACGCACAGCTGCATAAGGTTCCCATACTCTTTCAACGCAGCCACAAGGTGCAAACAAGCCAGAAAGATGAGATAGGATAGGCGTTGGGGCTGTTGAGGGCGGTTGCAACCCAGTATTTTTTGTGCTCGCTTAATTTGGTCGCAATTATTCGATCTGCTGGTCAATAAAACTTGCGCATGGGGAACGACGGCGGGAGCATTGCAAATGCCAGAAAGATAGTTGTGAAACGCAAGAAGGTTGTCAGGCCCCAAGGGAACGACGAGAAGCGACAAATCAAATGGGGCACTTGCGCAATGTCTGGCGAGCCACTACGGTTGCCGCTTGTAGTTGACCACCACGGCAATTTGATGAATCAAGAGGCAGTGATGCGTTTTATCTTAAAGCAAATAACGAGTGACAGCTTTGCGCACATCAAGAAATACAAGCGAGACGTGGTTGAGCTGAAGGTTTCTGCAGAGGCAGCTGGAACCGAGCCAGCAGCTGCCTCTGACACGAGATCTTTCTATGCAGCATCAGTCAGACCGGTTTTTAGATGTCCTATTACCCTGCGTGGCGCAGACGGAACCCGTCCTTTCGTGGTGCTGTACCCATGCGGCCATGTGTTCTCATTAGAAGGACTCACGCAGTTCGCTCCCGATGGCGAAGCCGCAGCGAACTGTCCGTCGTGCTCTGTTTCGTACTCAGAGGATGACATTATCGAGATTAATCCAAGTGCCGCAGCCAGATCTCGCATGGAAGATGCGATACAACGACGAAAGGCGGCGCGTTCTGCGGCCAGAAAGAGCAAGTCCGAATCGGGAGCTGCAACCGGTGGCGGGGGAGTGGCCAGGTCGGATGATGCAACCCCTACTAGAGAGGCTACTTCCGGGATCCATGCCACTCCTATAATTGCAGGCGTGCCAGCCATTGCCGAGGCACCTACGCTCGGTGGCAAGAGGCAGCGAGCAGATGCTCCGGAGGGCGAGCACGCAGGCGAGGCCACGGCGGGAGCAGCCGCTGCCGTACAAGATGACTCTATTTCTAGTGATGCCAACGAACATGCGGACACGTCCGCCAAGATTGATGCTAAGCGACCGAGGGTTGAAGTTGGTGTATAATGGGACAGCATAGGTGCAAGACTGAGTAGATTTCGCCTTGTCGAGAATAGGCCCACAACCAGTGAAGCAGGGCTACTGCGGACTGCGTGGAGCAACATGATTCGTATGCGGTTGTGTGTCAGGCGGACTGGTTCGGCTGAAACCTAGTCGTTTAATAGCAGCGCTATAGCTGCAGCGGGCGTCGGCGTTTGCTCGCCGGCTTGTCGTTCAACTCGGAATGCATAATGTTGAATCAGTACTTGTCGCGCCTTGTATCCTCAGTTTAACGTTTATTAGGGCAAATGGCTTACCAATACGTAAGCACAAAGATGATTGGAGTCATACCATACAAATTGTGGAGGTAAGCGCATAAGAAAATCCCGCAAATTTGATACAATTGAGTCCGCAGATGCTTGAGAACCAATGGCAAAGCAACGACAGAAAGTGGAATGCTGATGTACCATCTAGGTGAGGCATACCCAATGATACGACTAGTTGATATTTTCACGCTTTACTGCAATGGCAAGAGCAGTGTGACTCGGATGCACATTTTGCAGATATATACGGGAGTTAAGACCACCTTGGTGTGCGTCAGACGGAAAGACTCCCATAAACCCAGTATCGTTCCAACCTCCCGTTGGATTCGTGTCATCGTCGCATTGGTCTCCGGTTATTGACTCCAGTCGCGATACTGATGACCAAGGTTGGCGATATGCGTAAGAATGCTGCGATCTAGTTGCACTTGCAATTACAGCCCCTGCCCTCTATG
>Ga0136560_1001303_pt1 | contig 12787 bp, 10 predicted proteins | sample AntRauMeHopE1497_FD_104925 | JGI IMG/M metagenome (GOLD analysis project Ga0136560, IMG submission 104925) | Saline lake microbial communities from Rauer Islands, Antarctica - Metagenome Hop E1 #497 | ecosystem: Environmental > Aquatic > Non-marine Saline and Alkaline > Saline | place...
GAGGAGGAGGAGGAGGAGGAGGCGGAGGAGGAGGAGGAGGGAGGGGCTTCTCCCGTTGAGCCGGACAACGCTGGCGACTGCCCCGAGGCCGGTTCGGCGCCCGCTGAAGGCGCCGTTTCGCGCGGGCTGGCGGTCCCCGCGGCCGCCTCACCGGTGGCACGCCCCCCGGTGAGCTCGGCCGACTTGGCCGCCGCCCCGAGGTAGGCCGAGGCGAGGACGATTCGCTGAATCCCTTCCAGGGCGGGTCCTGCGGCCGGGCTGGCGAAGCTGTGGCCGGCGGCTATGGCTAGCTGCGCGGCTCCGATGAGCGCGCTGTCGGCGACCTGTTGCATCCGTTGGGCCGTGAGCACGGCGTCGTACCCGTTGCTGAGTATGGCTGCGGCGGTGCTGTTGCGCTCCGTGGCGAAGCGCTCGGCCATCTGGGTCAAGATTTGCTGAGGGGTCGTGCCGGCAGCCGAGGAGGAGGAGGAGGAGGAGGAGGAGGAGGAGGAGGAGGAGGAGGAGGACGGCGGGGGGACGGACCCCACTGGCGCCGGGGGCGGTGCTGGACGGGACGGCGAGGCGGCTGCCTCCGCGGCAGGCAACGGCCCGGGCTCAGGGGCCTCGGGGCTTCCCCGCAGGGCTCTGCCGGCCCGGTCGAGGAAATCACGCACGGGCCTCCCGACCAGGTCTCTGACGGCCGCGCGCTCCGAAGGGAAGCCCAGCTGGGGGCTGTCAAGGCGGCTGAGAGCATCGACGACACGTCGCATGGCGGCCTGGTCGACATCGGCGTCCGCCAGGGGCACGGCCTGGATGGCTTGGCGGACGCCGAGCAGCGAAGGCTCGGCCATAACCGCCGCCGCCTCCACCGCGGCGGGCCGACTCAGGACCGCGGTGGGGCCGCACGGCTCGTCGGACCCCAGCAGGTGGGCCCTGAACGAGGGAGGCACCATCAGGTGCAGCGCGCGGCCCCGCTTCACCGTCTTGAGAGCCTCCTCGAACGCGTCGGACAGTGCGCGGCGGACCGTGCCCGGGTCTGCAGGGATGGGCGGCAATTCCAGGAAGCCGTTCGCAAGGCGCAGAAAGCTCAGCTCTGCCATTGCCGTGCGGATCCGTCGGCCGTCCATGCCCCCGGAGCACAGCGCGAAGCTCTCAAGCGCCGCAAGCGGGTGTGACGTCACTCCTCCGAGCGACTCCGCGACGAGCCCCGCCGCCGCGGCGAGCCGGTCGGTGTCGGGCAGACTCTCCGGCCACCGCCCGGCCACGGGCGCGTGCTTCCGGACCGCCTCGGCCGCCGCGGCGACCGCTGCGGGCGCGTCCGGGCCCTCCGACAGGCGCCCGAGCAGGGCCCGGTGGGCGATGATGCCGAGCGATGCCACCACGGCGCGGCGCGCCCACAGGGTCGTGAACAAAGTGCTGAGCTCGGGGATCGACTTCCCCGCCTCGACCACCAGGTCGCGCCAGTGCCGGTTGGAGCTGCCGCGGGCAGTGAGGACGCGGGCTGCGGCGGCGGAGCACGCGTTGCCGCTGGCGGGGAGAAGCCAGAGAGGGACGCCGTCGGCGGCGGCGGGCTCGGCTGGGGGGGCGGCCGGCTGCGTCGCGGCGTCGCGCAGCAGGGCAGCCAGTGGCTCGTTCGTCGCCGCCGTGCGCCAGACGGCGTCGAGGAGGCTGTCGGGCGGCCCGTCGGCGGGTGCGAGGGGCGACACGGCGTGCCACAGGTGCGCGGCGATGTCGGGGGCGCAGAGGAGGTCGTTGCAGTTCAGGGTTGAGGTGCTGTGGGCGGGGTCGTCGATGGGGAACGGCAGGGCAAGGGCCCTGGAGACAGGCGCGACGGGTGAGTGCCGCAGGGTGTCGACGTCGATGCCGCTGACACCCACGAATCTCTTGCGGCTGGCCTTGACGAAGGCCTCTATGTGGTCGACGTGCTTGACCGCGGCGCTGCGTAGGTCCCTGTTGGTGTCGCAGTCCGGGTTGAAGGCGAGGACCATGCTGCGGAGGCGGCAGAAGTCCTCCAGGAAGGCCCCGGCTGAGGTGTAGCGCTGGGCGCGGGGCTTCTCGGCGCGCAGCGAGGCCAGGTGGTCGATCTGGCCGAGGGAGAGGGGCAGGGGGTGGGCAGCGTAGTAGTCGGGGACGACGTCGGGGTCGGGGAGGGTGACGAGGCTAGAGTTGCTGAGCGTGGAGTCCAATTCGATGGCCCGGGCCGCCTGGCCGCTTACGCCCTTGGGCCCTGCCATGAGCTCTGCCGCGTTGACGAGGGACGGCATGCACGGCTCTGTCGCCGGGAAGGTGAGGCGGCCGGCCCGGAGGAGGATCTCGACCACAGTGGCCGCCGCCTGCCGGCGCTGGTCGGGCGTGAGGCCGGTGGGCTGCGCGGCGGGGGGCGAGGGGGCGGCAGAGGAAGAGGAGGAGGCGGAGGCGGCACGGGCGGCCCACTGTGCCGCGGGTCCTGCCCCGTCCTGGCTCGAGCGTGACGCGTCGTCGACGGCAGACACATCGTCGTCGTCGTCATCGTCGTCATCATCGTCATCATCGTCATCATCGTCGGCGCTGCCGGCAGCCGCGCCGTCGTCGGTTGCGTCGTCACTGTCGCTGCCGCTGGCCCCCTCGTCGTGCTCCTCGTCATCGTCGTCCCCCTCGTCGTCGTCGTCGACGACAAGCATGTCGTCACCGCCATCATCATCCTCCTCCCCCGCAGCCTTTGCGGCAAGCCCTGCCGCCGGCTCCACGGCGAGCCTGGCTCGCTTCGGGGGCGAGGCGTCGTCGTCGTCATCGCCGCCCTCCCCTCTCGGCCTCACGCCGTCAGGCGCCTGGAACCATTCCAGCGGGGGCAGGGCGCCAGGGGCCACGCCCTTACGCACGATGAGGAAGACTCGGCCGCGAAGCTTCCCTCGGATCGGGACGGGGAGCGCGAGGCGCTTGGAGCCGGGCGCGGCCGGGTCCAGCGGGGGCCACCACACACCGCCCCGCATCCACGTCCTGGCTCGCCGTGCTGGGGGTCCGAGCTCGTGCCACGAGGAGAGGAGGGGCCCGTCGTCGGCGGGGGCGCCGTCCGTGCCCACGCGGCGCGTGACGCCGCCGACGACGAGGACGATGCAGCGAAGGGACTTGACCCCGAACGTCGCCGCGGCGGCCGCGTCCGCCCGGGTCGCGAGGAGCCGCTTGTAGGGCCTCGAGCGGGGCGGCCAGCAGTCCCGAAGGTCCACGAACAGGGCGGAGCAGTCCGCCAGGCGGCCGCCGGCCACCGCGGCGAGCAGCCTGGACCCGATGTTTGACCGCTTTGTGCTCGCCCCCGGGGCAGAGCCGCCTTCGTCGAATGTGCAGAAGCGCGCGCGGAGCCGCCCGCCGCGCCGGGCGGGCCGTGAAGCCTCCACCAGGCTCACGACGGCGGGAGTGACGGTCCTGTGGCGCCCGGCCCACTGGTCCAAGCACGTGACGCGCGGCCGCGACGCGTCGGCCCCCGGCGCCCCCAGGGCCGTCATGGCGGCGGCGGCGGAGACGAACCCGTCCACGGAGAGGAGGGAGCGCGGGGCGCCGGGGGGGCACCGCAGCGTCGGGCTCCGCTTGCGGCCGGGGATGACCAGGGCGGCGGCGGAGGCGCCCTTGGCCGGGCCCAGGGCGGGGAGGACGCAGCGATCGACCAAGCGGCCGACGGTTGCGAGCTGCCGCTGGTGCGCCCGCTTCTGTCGGGCGGTGTCTCGGGCCGGGGGGGCCGGGTCTTCGGCGTCTGACCCGCTCCCGCCGGAGTCGCTGTCGCTAGACGACGACGTGGCGGGGACGTCACGGAGCTGGGGCGGCGACGGGGAGGCGCCGCGGGGGCTCAGTGGCGAGGCGGCCGCGGCCCCGGCCCGACCGGGCGACGGCAGCTGCGGGCTGCTCGGCGATGCCGTGTGGCCGGCCGCTGCGCGGGCGATGGCGGCGACGGGGGGTGACCGCGCGCCCCGGCGCGGCTCGTCACCGCGCCCCGGGGCGGTGACGGGGCTCTCGGCCGCGGCCCTCATCGCCTCACGGCTCATCGTGCCGCGGTCAGCAGAGCCGCGCGGCGCAGAGCCGGGCGAAGAGGGCTCGGGGGCGACGCCCGCGATGTCTGCCGCCTCCCGTGACGTGAAAAGCGATGCCATGGCGTCGGGCGCGAAGCAAGAGCTTTCCGGGACGGCACCCCAGAGGCATGCCCCGGGCGCGGGGCCGGAGGAGGAGGAGGAGGAGGAGGAGGAGGCAGCGGTGGGAGAGGCGGGGGCGGGAGCGAGGGACGAGGACCAGGGAGCCGCGCCCACGCGGAGAGCGATGCCGCCGCTGGCGAGGACGTGGACGGGCGCGGTGCGGTCGACGCTGGTCAGGCTCCGGTGCCTCCCGTCAACGCACGCCAAGGACGCCGCGGCTCTGCCCGCCGCCTCGGCCCCGCCCTCGATGGGGAGGACGCGGAGGACGGCGGAGGGCACGACGCCGCCGCGGGGCTTGGGGAAGACGGAGAGTGACGGTCGCTCGCGGCGCTTGAGGGAGGGGGCCTCGGGGCCGACCTCGGCGGACAGCTCCAGGATGACGGGGGGTGGCGCGGCGGCGGTTTCGCCCAGGGGGTGCGACACCGGGGACGTCCCTGAGGAGGCTCTGCCGCCGAGGACCAGGATCCCGCCCGGCCAGGTGCCGGCCGGCTCGGTCCGGAAGCAGGCCTCGGTGTCGACGGCGCACCCGAGGTCCCTGGGTGGCAGGAGAGCCGGCCCGTCTAGCGCGCGCGGCCGGTCATCGTCGTCGTCGTCGTGCCCGGCGGCGGCCTCAGCGCCCGCCGTGCCCGGGCCCGCCGCCGGCCCCGGCTCGGTGCGGACCCGAACCCACGGGAAGTCCGCACCGCGGTAGGGCAGCATCACGTGGACGTCACCGAGGAGGCGCCTCCCGCGCCTGCCCCCGACCACGACCAGGGCGGGGCCTGAGTTCGCGAACGCCACGGCTGCGTCTGCGCGCGGCGACGGCGGCCTCCCCCTCGTCCCCATCCGGAGCCATTCCGCCGCGCCCCCGGGGCCGAGCTTGGCCGCCCACACCTGGTTTGAGTAGACACCGGCGCAGGCGTTGGCCTCTGCGCGCGAGGGCCGGCGAACGGAAAGCTCACCGGCCGGCGCCGCGTCCGCCCAAGCCTCCGAGCCGTCCACGGACACCACGCACATGCTCCGCGTGCCGGGTGCCTCGGCAGCCCCGGAGGCGGCCGCCGCGCGGGAGGGGTCCCACCCGCCAAAAACGAAAAGCCGGCGTCGGAACGACGCTGCCCCAAACCCGAGCAGTGCCGGCACAGGTGGCTCGCCGGCCGCTTCCATCCAGCTCGATGTCGCGCCACATTCCCTCAGCCACAGGCCTAGCCGCCCGGGCCGCGGCTTCACGGCCGCTGAGCACACCGTCTCGAGGGCAAGGTTTGTGGCCGACAGGCACGCCATCACGCGAGGCAGCGGAGCGTCGGAGGGCCCGACAGGGAAGTGCACGAGCTCCATGTGCGACGGCCGCGAGAGAAGGACATCACACGACAGGCCTGCGAAGGAGAGCGCACGACACCGGGGCGGGTCAGGCTTGGCATCCCCAGGGCCCGTCACCGGTGCCTCCCACGCACCGCGTGAGCCTACACTCACCAAACGCGGCGGCTACGTCATGGCCGCGCACCCGCGCGCTCATGGGCGGGGTAAACGGCGCCCCCGTCGGCGCGACCTGCATCGCCTTGCTCCCGGCAGCCTGCGATTGCCACGCGACCTCGCGCAGCTCGTCCTCAAACATCCTAGCTGCTGCGGTCGTCGGCGGGCTGAGGAGCAGCGTCCTCCCTGAGCGAGGAAACGGGGCGAACGACGACGACGACGGAAACAGGCCGCGCTGGCGCCCGGTCAGGGCGGCCTCAAGCTGGCTGTCAGGAGGACCCAGAACCCCCGGCGGCCACGCGTGGCTGGCCATGGCGGCGGGCCCAGAGCGTGGGCGGCAGCGGGCGCCAACCGGCCGACCTGTGGCCGTGCTATGTGAACCGGCCCGCAGAGCAGCCAGCGTTCACAGGCCGCGCCCGCGCGTGACTGCCGGGCTGTGTGCTGGGCGCGAATCGGCTGTGGGCGTGTTTCACCGGTCGACAAACGTGCGGGTCGCCGCAAGCGACGGGTGGGCCTCGCGCTGCGTCCTGCCGCGCCCCGCCGCCGCTCCCGGGGCCAGCGCCGGCGACTCGGCGTGCCCGATGGTGGCCGTGGCGCGCGCCGAGGGCGCCAGCAGGCCCGGCACGCGGCGGCCGGTCACGATGTCAAAATCTCTCCCCCTCGTTCGCTCGTCGACGAGCTGCTGCGTGCGCTTCGCCCAGCGGTCCGGGTGGGCGTCGGGCTTGGGGAAGAGCCTGTTGTACGACGTCTCGCCCACCTGCGACGGCGGGACGACGCGCCCCTTGCAGGCGAAAACCTTTCCCCCGCCCTCCGCCGGGGACGGCCCCTCCTTGCCCTCTGCGGCGGCGCGCACGCCCGAGCGGTAGTCCGACGCCCCGCCCAGCGAGCGGAGCGTGTCACCCGGCGCCCAGCCTCCCGCCCCGGGCGCCCCCGCGGCCCGGACTGACCTCCCGAGCGCGTCGGTCGACGGGTGGCCCGACGGCGGCCGCTCCGGGGCCACGATGTCGTAGCCACGCCGCGCCACGCTGTTTCCCACCCGCATGAGCGCCAGGCGGCGCGCGGCGCGGTGCTCCCGCGCCGCCGAAGCCCGGGAGGCGAGCGACGCGGCGGCGGCCTGGTAAGCGTCCGGAACGCCGTCCCCGTCCCCGTCCGCCCCGGCACCCCCCGCCAGCGCGCCCACGCCCCCCAGGCCCAGAGCCCCCGTGGGGTGCCGCGCGGCCAGGAGCGCTGCCCGCCTCGCCCTCGCCCCGAGCACCCGCCGCCTCGCCCTCTCCGCCGAGGCCTGCCCCACCTCCGCCGACATCATCTGCCTCCGCTCCGCCGGCGTCATGAGGCCCGGAACGCGCTGCACGATGGTCGGGGCCCGCCCGTCCTCCCCCGGGATGCACTCGAAGCCCGCCAGGCGGGCTTGCACGGGCAGCCCGCGCGTCGCACGGAGCACCGAGGCACCGTCCATCACGCCCCCGACGCGCCCTGTCCTCGCCGCGGCCTCGAGACCCGTCTCCCCGGCCTGCCGCCCAGAGCCGCCGTCCGGTGCCGCGCCCACCGGATCGGCGTCACCGGCGTCGTCCGAGTCAGAGTCCGCTGGCGCCGCCCTGGGCCGCGCGGCGCTGGGAAGGTCTGCCCTGTGAATCCGCCGCGGCCGGGGCCGGCCCACAAACGCGCCCGAGCCGGCGACGAGATGCTCGTCGCCGATCGCCGCCCCACCGGCGCGCCCGCCGAGCGCGTCGAGAAAGTCCTCATCGTCCGTCCTGCGCGGGCAAGGCGGCGGGCTCGGGGCACGGGCATGGCCACAACGCAGCGCTTGTGGCGGGTGCACCCGCAGCGGGCGGTTGGCGCCGTCTCCTGGCGCGGCGCTGCTCTCACGGAGGGATCCCGCGCGTGCGGGCGGCGCCGGGATGGCGCCCGTGGGCGTCTGCCACCCCGAAGCCCGTGCCGAGGTCGTCACGGTCGCGCATCGTGCCGGCCGAGTACGACTCGTCGAACTTCTCAAAGGGCACGCCCTTGCGAGTCGCGTACTGGAGCGCAAGCGTGGCCTTGTAGCTAAGCGACGGGTTCTGCGACGGGGGGAGGCGGCGGTCGGCGCGGCTCGGCCAGCACGATGCGCGGGCTGCTGCGCTTGCGCGCCGCTCCGCCACGGACGAGCGCCGAGGCCTCACCGGCTGTTGCCCCCTGCCGTACGACTGGTCGTTCAGGACACGGTAGTGCGGCTGGTCCGCGAACCGGGTGAGCATGAGCGGGTCGACTGCCATCTCGCGGATGGTCCGTTGCGGGCTGCCGGCGCGGTTGGCTCGGGTCTTGCCAGTGGCTGGACAGACGCCGCCCGGGGACAGGCGCTCTGGGTTTGGCGGTGTTGGGCGCTTGTTACGGCCCTGGGTGCGGCTGCCCGATCGTGGGGGCGGCGGCGCCAAACAGAGCACGCAGCGGTGCTGGGATGTGCCGCCTCGCCGCAAGCACTGGTTGTTGTTGCCACCGCGGCGCCCGGACACGCACGAACACACGCACAGAGAAAGCCCGCTCGGTTTGGGCAGCGATGCGGCCGCTCCCGAGCACGGTCAGAATTGTGTTGCCGCCGAGAAGAACGCGGGCAGCGTCAGCGCAGCCAGCATGAACTCTAGGCCCACGAACACCAGCGCGATCCCGTGCACCACCTGGTCGATGCGCAGGACGTACGTCTGCAGCTGCAAGAAGTAGACGTGCGCGACGATGCTCAGCACGGCCAGCCCCATCCCCCACAGCGTTGGCATGGCCAGCTCCGTCAGGTTTCCCTTGGCGACTGCGCAGCCACAAGCAAGGGAGGGATGCAGCGGCGTAGGTGGTCTCAAAGAGCGCGAGGCGGCGCGCCGGAACTGACCAGCAAGGCGCCGAAGCGCGAGGCGCGGGCCAGCCGTCCCCGCTCGGCACAAGTACACGTCTGGCGTGTTAGTCTCACCCAAAAACAGACGCCACTGCTCGGAGAGCAGCAGCGCGATGCAGACGGCGACCTCGACGCCAACAACGGCGGTAGGGTACGGAAACGTCATGCCTGCGGGGTCACCGGGGCGGAATGGCGCCCAGCCCGCGTCGTTGAGAGGCGCATGCATGTCAAGTTTGTCAAAGAAGCTACGTCAGGCGTCTACGACGGAATCATCGCGCCCAACGGGGCGAGACTCCCGGTGCACTCACCCTTGTAGATGAAGGCAAGGAGCGACACGAACACGGCAGCCGTGATGTAATACCTGTGGTTGTATACGAGCACCTGGAGGGGCAGGGATCCCCTGACACCGGCCACCATGGCCGCAGTGCCGCGCCGTTGCTGGTGCACGCCGTGCTCTGCCTTGCCGCCCCCACGGTGCGCACACGGGCCCTGCTGCGCCCTCTTTGGCAGACAGAGGGATCATGTCATTCTCACTCAGCTCGTTGGCGGCAACCGTCGCTTCGTGGGCTAGTCTTGGGCCGATGCCGGCTGCTGCGACGGCTGCTACTCGCTCAGCGCTTGCCCGGCCGAAGGCCCCCGCGGACAGCCGCCTGGCCAATTTCGTGCTGTCTTGCTCTCCCGAGAAGAGAGTGGCAACATGGCTGGCGCTGTCAAGGACAGACAGCGCGGGGGCCACCCGGCTTGCCGAGACTCGTGCCGAGGACGCGCCCAGCCCCGACGCCGACCCCTTGGTCATCCGCTACGTTGCAATGCAGGCGGCAGGCGGAGTTGCAGCGGCAGTGCCGGAGCGATCGGCGTCCGTCATTGAGCTGTGAGTGTTGGCGGAATTCTTCGGCAGGCTCCAGGCGGCGCGGCACCCGCCCCACCGGCCCGCGTTATCCGCCCCAGAGCGGTCCGCATGCCGCTGGCACGACCTCATTGTGTGATTCGCACTGGCTTGCAGGCCGGCCGTCGGCGCCATCCGCCTGCCGTGTCCGATTCGTGACTTCGCAGGGATTTGCCGCGCACGTTCCCCGACCGCGAGGACGTCATGGGGGATGGCGGAAAGGCGTCACTGCGCTCGATTCTCCACGCATACGCCATGCTGGACCCGGAGGTGGGGTACGTGCAGGGGATGAACTTTGTTGCGGCGCAGGCGCTCATTTGCGCCGGCATGAACGAGGGCTGGGGCTTCGCGCTGCTCTGCGCCATCATGGGCCTGCGGGAGGAGGACATCGCGCCCGCGGGGGAGGAGGCGGTGGAGGGGAGCGTTGACGGCTGGGCGGTGGTCAGGCACCCGGGCGTGAAGCGGCCGGGTCTCCGCGAGGTGTACCTGGACACGGGCTGCGGTCTTGCCGTGACGTCGTACATGGTGCACTCGCTCCTTGCCAAGGCTCTGCCGCGGCTTCACGCGCACCTGCAGTCGACGCAAGTGCACCCTGTGCATTACTTCGAGATGCTTCTGACGTTGTTCTCGTTGCACCTGCCCAACCGCACGCTGTTCAAGGCGTGGACCGAGTACTTCCGCGACGGGGAGACTGCCATGCTGAGGCTGCTGGTCGTGGTGCTGGCGGACCTGGAGCCGTACATCATGGGCGAGGCGGGGCCCGAGGTCCAGGAGGTCGTCGAGGAGGACGGGGCGGCGGCGAGCAGCGATGACGAGGCGGCCGCTGCCGCGAGCTCCGCCGCCCCCAGGGCCCGCCCGGCCTCCAGCTGGAAGACAGTGGAGCGGACCAAGCCGGGCGATTTCTCCAGGACCGTGTACCTGCTCAAGGCGTTCAGCAACTTTGTGCAGGACGAGGCGGCCGACCTGGCGCTCGTCCTGCGGGAGGCAAAGGAGGCCGCCGCGACGGGTGGCGAGTACGCGGGCGCGGCCACGGTCCGGCGCTCCGGTGCGCCGACGCCGCCCCGCTCCGACGACCGGGCGGCCGCGGGCGGCCACTCTGTGGCGAATCGTCCTTGCGGGCAGCTCTTCATGCTGAGCGGGGGACGCGCGTCGCTCCAGCCGAGGGACGACCTCGTCGCGAGGAGCCTGCTCGTGCCCGTGACGCGGGCAGAGGTGGAGGGCATGCGGCGCAGGGCCGTGCGCGCCGTGGAGCGCGGCGAGGCTGACGCCGAGGTCCCGCCGCAGGACGACGTCCTGGAGGTCCTCTCGGACCTGTTCTTCAGCGGAGCGGCGCTCGGCGGCGCGGCTCTGTCCGAGGTGCAGAGGCAAGGCCACGAGGCTCTCGCGGGCATCCACCTGCTCGTCAGCGCGCCGCCCGCCGCCGCGGAGTGACGGTCGCGACGGGGCGAGCCGTGTGTGTTGCGCCAGCCGTCAATCGAGGGACGAGGACGCCCGCACACTGCCCGTGCCTCACGCCGTGTGGTGGCGGCGCGCTGTGTTTGCGCCGTGTGCCAGCAAGGGGGGGCAGGGCAGGCTGACGGTGGTATTCGGATTGCGTGCGTCGGCTCGACGCGGCCGTGTCTCAAACAGCGCTCGCGCGCGCGTAGGCCTGGCACCCGAGCGGCAAGGTGCCGAACAAAGGCCGGCGCTGCGCCGGAGCAGCGAGGGGGGCTAGGGGTGGGCCTCGGCTGGCCGGGCCCCCCGGCTGGCGGCCTCACCTGAAGTCGCGCTGCCGGACCCAGACCTGGCAGACCCACTTCTCGCTCTTGGCCTCCATGCCGCTGTGCAGCGCCTGGGTGTCGAGCTTGCCGTCGAGCGTGCACGGGAAAAACACGAGCGCGGTGCCGCGCTTCGGGAAGAAGCGCTTCTTCACCTTGGGGAAGTCCGTGCCCCCGGCGCCGTCCTCCACCGTGTTCAGGTACACGAGCACGGTGGCCACGCGCTGGCCGCCGGTGCGGGCGCAGGCGCGTCCCGGCTCGTTCGTGAGGTCAAACGCGTCGTAGTGCGAGGCGTACCGCTGGCCGTCCAGGTAGCGGCACACCTGCGCGGGCTCCTGGGTCGAGTCGGGCTTGCCCGTCAGGGCCGTGATCTTCGCGGCGAGCCATGTGGTGGAGGTCTTCTTGAGGAAGGTCGACTCTGACGTCCTGGTCGGCGCGCTCGTCTTCCCCTCGCTTCCGTCCACCACGATGGACCGCTTAAGTCCGGGGGAGCCGAGCTCCTGGAGCGCACTGCGGGCGAGGCGGGGGATCGGGCAGCTGACGGTGCCGCTCGACACTAGCAGGCCGCCTCGTCGCGTGCCTGCGTGGCATCGAAAGACCCCGGCTCACGCGCATTCCTTCTCGTCCAGGAAGTTGTCCACCATGTAGATCGGCGGGAGATCATTGACTTGCGTGACTCCCGGGAAGTCTGCGGGCCATGCGTGACAAGCAAGACAGTCTTGAGGATTTGCACCTCTGGGCCAGCCCTCGGGCGGACTAGCGCGGTGTCCATGAATGACAGGCTATAATGGGCACACCGTTCCACCCCACTGGCAGCGCAAGGGCGCCGCAGCGGCGCTTGCGGGCGAGCATTCGGCCCCGGGGCTCCGGACCATCCAGCACTCATCACGGCGGCCTCACCAGGGTTCAAAGGGAGGTAGTTGCCCGGATAGCGGTCGGAGTCTTCCGCGTAGCGAGGCATGAGCTCCTCGGGCTCAGGGGCTGCTGCGGCGGCTGCCATTGGTCTGTTCGGTTGGCTGAGGCTTCCGGCCGATCGGTGGTACCTCGTTGCGGATACGAAAGCTGCGCACACCCGTGCGCCGCGAGCCCGCAGCGTCTCGGAGGTCCGCTTTGCAGCGGCGGCGGTCAAGGAGTGCGTCAAGGCCCGGGGCGACGTGCGTGGTGGGCGCGGAGGCAGAGCAGGGGGGGCGACCCCGTCGGCAGCGCGGCCTGACCGCCGGAAGCAATCCTTCACGGCTCCCGGGGCTTGTTCACCCGCAGCTTCCAGCCCCATGTTAGCCGCTCCCCTGGGCCGAGCAGGGCGCGGCCGATCCCCGAGTTGAGCGAGTCAGGAACGCCAAGCCAGGGCTCGGGGCAAAGGAACCCTAGGCCGCCCGCCTCCTCGGCCGGCCTCCCCCAAAACACGAAGCAGCATCCCCTGCGAAGCGCCAAGGACCGCTCGGTGTCCTCTTCGCCGCTCGCCGTCGCAAGCGTCGGCACGAGGCTGGAGACCGTCACTCGCAACCCGGCGCCGGACCCAGCAGCCGACCCCGCGACGCCTGAAACTGTGACAGAGGCCAGCTCGCCGGCATCGGAGCCCGGGGCCGAGGCGGCGGCCGTCTCTGCGGCCCCGGGGGCGAACGGGTCACCGAACGCAACGACCGCGCCCGCGAATCCGTCGTCACCGAGAGGGATGGCCGAGCCCTCGGCGCCCGCGAGCCAC
>Ga0136560_1001306_pt1 | contig 12782 bp, 11 predicted proteins | sample AntRauMeHopE1497_FD_104925 | JGI IMG/M metagenome (GOLD analysis project Ga0136560, IMG submission 104925) | Saline lake microbial communities from Rauer Islands, Antarctica - Metagenome Hop E1 #497 | ecosystem: Environmental > Aquatic > Non-marine Saline and Alkaline > Saline | place...
AAATGATCTATTACTTTGCTTTATATGATGAAGGATATTTGTTTCTAATTATTTAAAAACCTTGTAAGAATAGCATGCCAACAGTTTGTATCGCAAATTCACAAAAATACCTGAAAGGGATTCTAGTTCGTCAAAGCAAAAATTTAGGTCAGAATGTAGCTGAGGAGGAGAAAAAAGAGCAAGGATTTGTGATGGTTTCGCACGATTTGAAAGATCTCCAACTATTCTCTAAACATGCGCCTCAATTGATCTTAAAGAAAGACGAAAAGGTTATAGGCTATCTTTTGGCGATGAGTAAGACTCTTCGAGAAACTGTGCCTATGCTTAAACCCATGTTTGAGCAGATTGATCAAATCAGGTATCAAGGAAAATCACTCAATGACTCAAGTTACCTAATCGTTGGGCAAGTATGTGTGGGAAAAGAATTTCGTGGATTAGGTTTGATTGATAAGATGTTCGCTGAATACCGAAAGCTTTTCAAGGAAGAATATGATTACGCCATCACCGAGATAGTAACTAGCAACAGTCGCTCAGTTTGAGCACATCTTCGGATAGGGTTTGAGATAATTCACACCTTCCAAGATGATTTTCAGGAATGGAACATTGTCCTATGGGATTGGCGAAATAAAAGCTCCATTTCCGAAAATCATCCGGAAATATAAAAAATTGTATTCAGCGAATACGGAAAAATCAACTCAGCATTAGCTCACAGCTCCATTTAGCAATTTTCAGGGAGAATCTGGACACTAAGACTGATCGACCTCCGGTTCAGAAACGAGGTGAAATTTATACTCTGTAATAAAATTGTATAGAGCAAAGACAAAAATGTTGCTTCTAAAATATCCTTTCAAAAGGGACAACTGATTGGGCTAAAATCCCAGAAAATTGAACTTTAATCCACATAATAAATAACTATCAAGTCCAAAGCTGGTTATTATAAAGGAATGCACTGAGATAACCAACAACATTAATCAATCAAAGCGAAAATTATACTTATATTAATATCATGGAAAACTTAAATTCAATCGGTCTCGATACCAATAAATCAGCAGAACTGGCAGGTAAATTAGGTGAGCTTCTTGCCAATTACTCAATCTTTTATCAAAATACAAGAGGATATCACTGGAATATCAAGGGAGAGAAATTCTTCGAGCTGCATGTGAAATTTGAAGAGCTTTACACCGAACTGCAAATCAAAATTGACGAAGTAGCTGAGCGTATTTTGACGCTGGGTCATGCTCCAAATCATAAATACTCGGACTACAAGACCATCTCCTCAATACAGGAAAGTAACGAAGTCTCCGATGGCTTGCAGGCTGTATCGAATATTTTGAATTCTTTTAAGACCATTATTACATTGCAGCGCGCACTTCTCGAGATGTCCGCTGATGCTGGTGATGAAGGAACCAACGCGCTCATGAGTGACTACGTACGAGCTCAGGAAAAATTGGTATGGATGTACTCTTCCTATTTGAAAAAATAATTCCACGTTTTTAAAAGTTTGTCGAGAAAGGTTTGAAGAAACTTATAATTATAATCTCCTGTGGCTTTCACAGGAGATTTTTTTTTAAATACTGTTTGTTAGCAAGAGTGACTACTCGACCAAATGACCTCGAAATACTGCCGTTACATGCCCATTGTTAAGAGAGCAGGTTGTGTAAAGGCAGATATCTACCCTATACCGCCTCCTCTTCCAAATTTGGGCTAAATCTATTTGTGTAACCATTCTCCGACTCTTTTCCCTAATCCTTCCGCTTTAAGTAGAAAAATCTCATCAACAGGTTTTTCGTCAAATATTCCTTCGTCTGTAATCGCCGAAGCCCCAAATGCAGCCTCAAGTTGGTCTCCTCCTACTATTACCATCCCATAAATCATCATGGCTCGAATTATATTGAACATAACCGCTTCTTCACCGATCGAAAAACCTCCACCAGTGACAAATACGGCTCCAATTTTATCCTTCAAAGGTCTCCCCTCAAATGGCCAGGAATTGATGAATTCTAATACGGCGGGAGGCGGATTGGCATTGTAAACTGGGGAACCCAAGATAATCGCATCCGCTTCCAGCAAATCCTCAGGCGTAACCTGATCGATAGATTTTAACCGTATGCTTATGCCATTCACCGATTCTGCTCCTTTAGCCACCGCCTCAGCCATAGCTTGAGTATGGCCTGATTGTGAATAATAGGCAATCAGTATAGTTGGCGCAGTTTGAGAGATAGCCGCCTCATATCTGATCAAGAATAGCACTATCACAACTGACCACTTGAGCATTTTCATATTCCTTCTTTTGTTCAAATCTAAGAGATTATAGCCCCATATAGATGAATTCAGCCTAATCAAGAGAAATAAATCGACCCTTTCATCTATTGGTAATGAAGATTTAAGCATAATTCACTGATTTGAAATATAACACCAATTGACCATCTATACAGATTGATATCAGTCTTTGAATATAATCATGTTCTTGAAAAACAGTATTTTAACTTCTCAATAAAGGAAAGGACTCGTCTAGAGGTAATTATATTTTTGATGGTAAAGCCAGTCACAGAAAACACATAAATGTAGGAAAAACAGGAAAATTCAGCGATTGGGTAAAGGACAAAAGTATTCGAAACTTCCTACTAACTTGCCTACTATTCTTATAAAAGACCGGTACTGAATATACTACGACAACAACACCTCGGGACAATGAACGGGAAATTACGGCTTTGCAGACTCGGTATAAAGCTATAAATGGTATTGAACTTACCAAAAACCAAGCGGAGGAGATGCTCAAGTATGAACAAGAAAATATTCAGGATCACCGAAATATATTTTCTTAACATGGGAGGAGTTGGATTATGAAGAAGTCAAATTCAAGGAGATCTTAACTTCTTCACAATTTGGAAGCTACATATCAGGAAGGGCAGAACGACTAAGGAAAATTGAAGAAAGATTAGTCGAAAATGATAAGCGGTATTTACCTCACTTAAATGCAGCCGAGGAAAGGCTACGCTATTACCAAGATGATTTAATTCCTTCATTTCGTAAGAATTTATTGATGCCTTTAGTATCTTTTAATTTAGAGAGCGAAAAAGTAAATTACCTAAAGTCAAAATACAAGAAGTTTTTGGTGGATTCTAAAAAGCAGATTCTGATTGAACATTTTCGACATTCCAAGACATTACAACCTGCACTTTTAAAACTCTCTCTTTTACGACATAAGGAAATGTATCTATTCCCTGACTACTTTGTATTCAAAGAGACCTTTGATATAGCAACAAAAGCTATAGCTGATTTTTTAATTGAAATGTTATCAAGAATTTCAGAGAATTTGTCTGACGCATTAAGACAGTCAATGGATGAGTTGAAAAAATTTAATACTAATAACACTGCAAAACACATTGGTGAAATAAGAGGTTGGCATGCTACACTTCCGATCAATAATAAAACAGAAGAATTTATGTTTGTACTTCTCCTTGATCCAAAAAAACACATTAACTAACAAAAATTTTGCTTTAGGTAGGCCTGAGTTAAGTAATCGTTTTAAAAATCTAAATTCAATAGTCCCTCATACCGCGAAGTTTATTATTGAGAATTTTTCCATCAGTCAACATATCAAGGAAATCAAACTCATTCGGTACATATATTACTAATTTAATCTCAAATGTAAAATTTAGATATGATAATAGACTTTATGAAAAAATCAATATCGTTCTAAAAAAAATTGGTGTGCCAAATATCGAAACTGATTTGAACACAGGTATAAGCCCGAGACAGCTAGCAAGACTATTTGAATATTATATAGGTGATAGCGCAAAGACAATTAGTAAAGTAGTCAGGTTTCAAAATATTTTAAGAGCAAAACCTCCCGCCAAAGTTTATTCTCGCCAAACTATCCGGAAAAATCAAAACAAAAACGGGAAGAAATTCTTGCGAATTCTTCCCGTCTCACAAATTGAAAACCATAGTTTCTATTTCTTCTATCATCCTACTGATGTAAAAGCGGATATACATAATCTATAATCTTGCTCGTAACTAAATCAAGTTACCTGCTAAATTTTGCGAATAATCCTATTTCCGAATTATAAATTCGATGATCAGAGCTCGAAATTGCAAATTTGGAGCAGCGAATCATTTGTGAAAAGCTGTAAAAGGCTAAACTATTGGACAGATCGGCAAGATCCTGATCTTATCGAAAACAACCGGGCCAGTACAAAAACTGTCACTCGATATCGTATCGAATAGTTGAGGGATTGGGAGGAGCGGATCAAACTATTGAAATGATTTTTTAAAATTCCTTATTGACAATTAAATAAACTTTTAAAAAAGAAAAATTGTTTTTTGGATTTAAAATAAATGCGTAACTAGTTTTAAAATAAAACTTTATTCCTTTGAAGTTACAGATGTGAAAAACGGAACAATCGTTACCTCTCAAATCAGTGTTGTATCACAAGATGAAAGACAAATTACCCTTTCTGTCGATAATTTAAAACCAGGAGTTTATTTATTCAGCTATCAAAATTCTTTAAATGAAAGTCATCATTTACGATTTATAAAAAACTAATTATGAAAAAGTTAATTATAATTCTGATTATATCAGGAGCCTTTTTCTCCTGCAATCAAGAAGAAGGTGAGCCTGATACTAGGGAGTTTAATGGACAAATGACCGTGCTTTTTAACGGAGAAGAATGGAAATCTCCAATTAGTTTTTCATTGCAAAAACAAATTACATGTTCCCCTGATAATTCAATTATCCCGCTTGGATTCGGCTTTAATGCCTATGACGAGACTGGTCGTTTTCAACGAAAATTAAATTTGGGTTTCATTCTGCCAACCACTGAAATCCAGTCATCTCAAGAATTATTAAGAAACACATCTCAAAATGATCCCAATTTCGGAAGAAATGTGAGACAACCTGCACGGCCAGGCCACATCACTACCATAGGTTATGATGCAATTAGTACGGTTTATAAATTGGATTCTGAATTAAAGGAAAGCTATTTTCAGATAACGCATTATGATTATGATAAAAAAGAAGTCCATTGGGTTTTTGAACTGGAGTTTTTTCTCTCATCTAAAGGTCCAAGTGAGCCCGACGCTCCAGATCGGATTAAATTCACACAAGGAAAATTTGTAGCCAAAGCACCAGAAGAATGGTTTCAGTGGGACAGAGAATGTGATCCTACATAAAAGCAAACTAGCCTAAAAACAAAAACGGGAAGAAATTCTTGCGAATTCTTCCCGTCTCACAAATTGAAAACCATAGTTCTCAAACTGCGTCAAGCTACCGTTCAAAGTTATCCTCAGTTGCCCAAGTCAATGTTCTAAGCTTATAAAGCCGTGCCGAAACACATGTCCCATTAGAGAATTCTTGTAGCGCATTTCTGCAGCGAGCTGTTTCAGTCATTTCCCGAAGGATCCGACCATTCATGCCAAGAGTCTCAATATCCAATAAAGGACATCTTTCATGGGCCGATCTTTTATTGCACTTCTGCGGCGAACCGTTACAAACTTCCGGGAAAACCCAGACGTTCCTTTGTGCTCGATTGCTTCTACTCCAAAGAGTATCCGCCAGCTGATTAATCCATATGAGCACTTCTGGAGTTACCTCTTACAAAAAACGATTACTCGTCTTTCCTTCGTGTCTGGAAATTTGAAGCTATCCGAAGATTTCATCAAATTCAACCAAATCGTTGTTGCACTTCTGCGGTGAAACCGTCTCAGAAATCTATCCTAAAATAAATTCCCCTTTGTGCCTGATCTCAAACTTTCAAAACGAACCCGGGATCGTATTCCCGACTTTTTATCTCTTACTTGATATTTTAAAGTTGCAACAATAAAATGCTGAATCCAAAAAATAAACTAAGTATTTATCAACAATTTTTCCCCAAAGAAATGGCTTTGAAAACACAACTTATCCACCTATTTAAGAAGCTTATTCACAATGAGTAGATTTTTAAAGACTATAAATCGAATTTGACAAGCATTTACCCATTCCCTATTTCTATTCGTCTCTATTTCTCGTAATTTGATCGCGAGAACCATTTCCCAAACCAAAACCCAAACACCTCATGACGGATCGTCGCACCTTTATCAAATCCACAGGAATCTTCGCCGGGGGACTTTGGCTAACCCCTTCCCTACTTCAAGCCAGGCAACAGATCGCCCCGAGTGATCGGATTCGGGTGGCACTTATAGGCTGCAACAATATGGGATTTGGTATCCTCCGCCATCACATCGCACTCCCGGAAGTCGAATGCATCGCGCTATGCGACGTAGACCAGAATGTACTTGATCGGAGAATCGCAGAAGTGGAAACTGCCACAGGAAAAAAACCCGAGCGCTATACTGACTTTAGAATACTACTGGAGCGTAAGGATCTGGACGCCGTAATCATCGGTACGCCCGATCATTGGCACTGCCTCATGGCTGTGACTGCCTGCCAAGCGGGCATGGATGTATATGTAGAAAAACCCATGGCAAATAGTATAGGTGAATGTGACTTAATGGTAAACGCAAAAAATCAGTACAGCCGTATCATGCAAGTCGGTCAGCAGCAACGCTCGGGACAAGGTTTTATAGAAGCTAGAGATTTAGTGAAAAGTGGCTATATCGGCAAAATCAGAAAGGTGAACATCTGGTCCAACTTTAATTATGGACTTGGCAACTTGATTAAGCCTGCGGCTCCGATTCCAGAAGGCGTGGATTATGACTCTTGGCTGGGCCCTGCCCCTTCCAGAAACTTTAATCCAAATCGCTTTCATGGAAGCTGGCGACATTTCTGGGATTATGGCGGTGGGCTGATGTCCGACTGGGGTGTCCACCTATTGGACATGGCTATCTGGGTGGAAGAAAATCCCGCGGTGCCGTCCCGAGTGTTGACCTACGCCGTCAATGTCAATAACGAGAATCGGGATCGGGATACCTTCGACACGATGAATGTCTTATATCCCAAAAAAGACTTTCTGATTAATTACGATATGAACGGTGGACTGCAAACAGGGCCTTATGGCAAACCATACGGAATCGGATATGTAGGCGAAAAAGGCACTCTGGTAGTCAATCGTGGTGGCTATGAAATCTATCCTGAATGGGACCCCGAAGCAAAGGCTAACAAAGTGGAAGCCAAAAAACTGGAAGGAACTACCGAAAGTCACAATCTCCATGTGGCCAATTTCGTCGAATGCATCAAATCCAGAAATCAACCTATTTGTCCCCCGGAGGCCGGAAGAATTGCCGCCTTGCATGCACATATCCCAAATATTGCGGCGCGAATTGGAGCGGAAGAACTGATTTGGGATGAGGCTAAAAGAGAATTTACCGGAAATGCAGCTGCCAATGAATTGATTTGGCCAAACTATCGCGCGCCTTGGGTTTTACCGAAAATATAGTGCACTACCTCAGTCTGATTCTCATCAAATGCATATCAGCGGTCATATACAGATACTTTTCTTCAGTATCAAAGGCACAGTTTGCAGTGGATTGACCAGTCTGAATGGTACCTAGGTGCCTTCCTTCTTTTGAAATGACCAAAACTCCTCCCGGACCTGTGGCGAAAATAGTCCCGGAGGAGTGTACCTTAAGGCCATCAGGCAATCCTTTTCCTCCTTCTGCTAAAAGATAGGTCACGTCCAAAAGGATCTTTCCTCCGATCACGAGACCGTCTTCATCCAGATCAAAGGCATAATATCGAGCCGCTTTCGAATCAGACTGTGCGACGTAAAGAGTTTTTTGATCGGGACTCAATTCCACTCCATTTGGGCGATTCAGACTGTCAATCTGCAAGGTCAATTCGCCGTCTTTGAGACGATAAACTCCCTGAAAGTCCAGCTCCTTCTCATCCCATTCATCCAAACCGTATGGCGGATCGGTAAAGTAAATCCCTCCATTTGAATGGACCACCAAATCATTTGGACTGTTGAACCGCTTCCCATCCCACTCTGAAGCTAGCATTTCGTATTCAGGCAATGGGTCAGTAAGTGGCGTTTTCAGCTTACCTACCTGACGCAATCCATGCTGACAAAGCAGAAGATTCCCATCTGTATCCAATGCCAATCCATTCGAACCCGATTCTCGTTTGTCATTTCGATCCCCAAAATATCCCGAAGGTTCCAACAAAACAGAAATGCTATCTTTTTCAGACCATCGATAGATTTTATTGGCAGGCACGTCAGAGAAGATCAAGGCTTGCTGATCCTCCAACCATAGTGGCCCCTCCGACCAATCAAACCCCGATGCCAGAATTTCTATTTTGGCATCTTTCGGAATCAAAGTATTGATCAATTGATCGATTCGATCGACAGAGCCAACAGTTTCGTAGCGTTCTGAGGAAATAATGGATTCAGTTTTTTTGCCTGAAAAAGTGCAAGCTGTTACCAAAACCAAAATGAAGATAACAGTGGGATTTTTCATGGCAATTTGATTAATGTGGAATGAAATTTACATCATTTTCATTTCCGAAGGGCTTATGGCTGGTAGATCTTTTACCCACTTTCCAAAGACTCTTTACCCTCAATCGAGTTAAAAAATTAACTCTTGTTGCAGCAAAAATCATTGAACCTATTTTTCACTTGCACGCTCCGCTGGATAAAGTGGAAACTGCGAATTGCTGGTATGAGCCTCATCCATGAGCTGTGCTAATTCCTGCATTTTCTCCGGATTTTGTGCTGCTAGATTAGTGCTTTCACTTGGATCCTTGCTGAGATCATAGAGTTCCAAAACTGGTTTCTCTGCCCCAAAAACCTGAAGTTTTATTCCTTTCCAGTTTCCCTGACGGATCGCCTGCTTCCCGCCCTGCTCATGAAATTCCCAATACAAATAGTCATGGGTCTTTTGCTGAGCATTTCCTAAAAGGGTCGGAACAAATGATATTCCGTCGGTTTTTTTGGCTGGCGTGATTCCTGCCAGCTCAGAAAAGGTCGGTAGCAAATCCCAAAAGGCAAAGGCTTGATCGCTTTCGGAACCAGCTTTGATTTTCCCTGGCCAATACGCCACCATCGGCGTGCGAATACCACCTTCATAGAGGTCGCGCTTATAGCCTCGAAAAGGGCCATTGCTGTCAAAGAAATCTGGATCTGCCCCGCCTTCCTGATGTGCGCCATTATCGGAGGCGAAGATAATGATCGTGTTTTCAGCCAAACCCAACTCTTCCAATTTCTCGACCACCTGACCGACATAGCTATCGATTCGCTCTACCATGGCTGCAAAAGTCGCATGTGGATACTCTTGAGATTGATAGGCGGTAATGATCATCTCAGGCCCATAATCAGCGCCTTTGCGAGCGGTGACAAATGGAGCTTCATTTGGGAACTTAGCTTTGTACTTAGCCAAAATTTCATCATCCGGCGCTGCCAATTCTGCATGAGGCATGACGATCGGCATAAAAAGGAAGAAAGGCTTGTCTTGATTCTTTTCAATAAACTTAAGCGTCTTCTCCTGAATCAAATCGGGAGCATAATCTCCCTTGGTCGTCCAATCGTTTCCGGGAAGATCCACTTTTTGGAAGTTGTCCCATAAATAATCCGGATAGTATCGGTGGGCGGAGCGCTGACAATTGTAGCCAAAAAACTGATCGAAACCCTGATTGACTGGGTCGCCCTCCGAACCTGGGAATCCCAAACCCCATTTGCCAAAGGCTCCGGTAACATAGCCAGCCTTTTGCATAAGTTTAGAAACGGTCATCACGGAATCGGGCATTGGCCGCTGCCCTTCGGGTTGCACTTCAGTATTGCCTCTAATTGGCGTATGCCCGGTATGAAGTCCAGTCATAAATGCTGAGCGAGAAGGCGCACAAACAGTAGCTCCTGAGTAGAAATTAGTGAAGAACATCCCCTTGGCAGCCAAACCGTCTATCACTGGAGTTTCGATATACTTTTGACCTAAAAATCCTAAATCTCCGTAACCTAAATCATCGGCGAGGATGAAGATAATGTTGGGTTTGAGACTTTCATTAGCTTTTGCCTCAGATTTTTTACAAGAGGAAACTAGTGGAAGGATACCCAGAAAAAGTATGAACAGGAGCGGCTGAGATTTTTGATTCATTCCTAAAAATAGGATTTCTATCATTGGAATGAAATAAAAATTTGTAGATCCACAATAATGCCAGTTGCCTTATTTTCTTTGCTTATTGGGACCGAAGACGCCTGCCTGCCGGTAGGCAGGGAAGACCGAAACGCCCAAGTATCAATTTGGCACCAATTATATTCTTATCTCTTCTGCCTATTGGCAAAGTAGCGGATAATAAAAAAATAAAAATTAGGAATTAATTCAAGCACGTGTTTTTTGAAGCTCACCAAGTCTTAGAATCATATTTTCTTACCAAGGCTACTTTCCTTAACCATCGCAAGTGGATTAATAAAACATAAAGCTGGAGTCAACCATATCATCCAAATCACAAACCTTTGATCCAAACTTCCCTATATTAATCTAAATTTATGAAGTTGAGTTCATGAATTATTTCAAATTTGTGGAGTCAACTTCATGAATTATGCTAAATTTGTGAAGTTGTCCTCATGAATTATGCTAAATTTGTGAAGTTGTCCTCATGAATTTGCAAACACTATCTCCAATGAAAATTAATCGAATTCTTTTCGAGCAGTTTGAAAGTCAATTTTTCAAAGGGAAAGTTCTGATCCTCTATGGCGCCCGACGCACAGGGAAAACAACGCTGGTAAGAAGACTCTTGGACAAGTACCCAGCCCACTCTGCTTATGTCAATTGCGAACTTCAGGAATACCAATCAGCACTTTCAACTACCAATTCGGCGCTTTTAGCTGAGTTTATAGGCAATCGTAAACTGATTATATTCGACGAGGCGCAGCATATTCCTACTATAGGGCTGACGCTAAAAGTGCTTATAGACACCTTTCCGGAAGTTCAGTTTATTGCTACGGGTTCGTCAAGTTTCGAACTTTCGGGAATGGTCTCCGAGCCGCTTACGGGGAGATCTAGACAGTATTTACTGCTTCCTTTTTCCTTGGAAGAAATCGGTCAAGAGCTTGACCCCATTCAAATCAAAGCCAGCCTTCCCAATCTCCTTCGATTTGGACTTTACCCTCAGGTATTCCTAAGTGAAGGAAATGACAAGATTGAAGAGCTTGCCGAAATTTCTTCCAATTATTTGTACAAAGATTTATTTCAATTTGAACAAATCAAAAAGCCAGACTTACTGTTCAAGCTGCTCAGCGCCATTGCGCTGCAGACTGGCAGTGAATCCTCACTCAATGAATTGGCGCAGCTCACGGCGACTAATGTCCATACGGTGAAGCGGTATTTGGATTTGCTTGAAAAGGCTTTTGTGATTTTCAGACTAAACTCATTCAGTAGAAATCTGAGAAAAGAGCTCGCTAAAAGTCAAAAAATCTATTTTTACGATGTGGGAATCCGAAATGCCATCATCCGAAATTTCAATGAAATGCAACTTCGAAATGATGTGGGCGGCCTATGGGAAAACTTTTGCATTGCGGAGCGAATGAAATACAATTCATTCCACCGGCGGTTTGTCAATATTTATTTCTGGCGAACGTACGATCAGAAGGAGATAGACTACATCGAAGAAAAAGACGGGACACTTCATTGCTTTGAATTCAAATATGCAGAGAATGGAAAAGGAAAAATCCCAGCTGAGTTTCTGGAAAACTATCCCAATTCCACTTTTAAAGTGATCACTCCTGCCAATTTCTTTGAGCTATATCGGTAGGGGTTAGGAGAAGAATGAGTGAATTGATAATTAAATTCAAACGACATGTTAATTTATTTCTAGAAACCTGAGATTCAGTTGGCTAATTTTTTTTTATTTCGTTTTATAAATTATTATTAATTTCTAGATTTCACTTTGATGAAAAATCTAAAATTTTTATTTACCGTCGTACTTCTTGGACTTTATGCCTGTGATATCAGTCAAACTGATGATGCAGATATTGAGGATCCTCAGTTAAAAAATGAAGTTAGATCCTTACTGGAAGGGAAACTTTTCACTCCCTCGGATAAACTAAAATCATCAGACATTTTTCAGTCAGATGAAAATGGAATTCATTTCAGAAACCATTTTTTTTATGATCAAAACGATGTACTTACCATCTCTTTAGGTATTTATCAAGGTGGTCACCAAGGCAATCCTTGGTTTTCACCCGGTGATACCACAGGAGCGACCACCTACCGCTACCATTCTGGTAAACTAATTCAAGAAAAATCTTTCGACTATAAAAATGGAGTCTTTGTCCAAGTTGATGACAAAAATTATGTCTATGACAAACAAAATAAGCTATTTCAAATTCTAAATTCCCGCAAAGAACCAGTAGTCACACACCATTATAATGATAAGGGGCTTTTACAATTCAAAAAATATGGAATAAATCAGGATAGGGAGTTAGATGAGTTTTTTTATAATGATCAAGATCAACAGATCAAGCATATTTACTGGGGAGGCAATACGCCCATCTTTGAGCATTTTTATCGATATGATTCAAATGGTCGACTAGTAGCCAAGGAAACTTGGTCTGGCCCAAACAAAAAAGAAGATGTATTCCAATACTTTTATAACGAGAAAGATCAATTGGTTAAAGAATTAGAGTTTTATCCTCAGTGGAATTTTGAAGATCGTTTTAAGAGATTGTACACCTACTATTCTGAAAAAGAAGTCTCAGGAAATTAAAAGAATTATTATCTAATTTTTAATTACTGGCGTCCGAGTAAAACTAAAACTATGAAAAAACATGCTTCAGTTAGCTCAAAATGAATATTTTTATGCCTTTCTGAAAACTACCCCCCTTTTGACCATCAGGGGTACATCACGTAGG
>Ga0136560_1001308_pt1 | contig 12780 bp, 24 predicted proteins | sample AntRauMeHopE1497_FD_104925 | JGI IMG/M metagenome (GOLD analysis project Ga0136560, IMG submission 104925) | Saline lake microbial communities from Rauer Islands, Antarctica - Metagenome Hop E1 #497 | ecosystem: Environmental > Aquatic > Non-marine Saline and Alkaline > Saline | place...
CCAGGTCTGCCAGGTCTTCCGGGTCTTCCAGCCGCATTGGCTCCAGGTCTGCCAGGTCTTCCGGGTCTTCCAGCCGCATTGGCTCCAGGTCTGCCAGGTCTGCCGGGTCTTCCAGCCGCATTGGCTCCAGGTCTGCTGGCTAAGCTGTCACTCGGCTACCTGTTGTCAGACCCACTCACAAGTGATGCGTATGACTACTCGGCATCGGCGGCCGATTCTGGCGGAGGAGAGGGCGGTGGGGGGACAGGTTTTGGCAGAGTCGGGGGTTGGACCTACCTCTGATGCCCTTGGACTTCTGCAGTGGGCGACTCCCCTTGCGGACGTCCAGCTCCTGCCACTTCAGGCGATACTCTGGAGTGCAGGGACCGCCTGCCTGAGACAATACCACCTGGGTAGAGCCCTGCACCCGATATGGTATCGGGCAAGTAGATAGGTACTGCTGCATCGGTATTCGGACCAGTTCCTGGATGTTGTAGGGAGCCGAATGATGGTATACTAGGGATCGATTGAACGTCCGCTGACAATGACTTCAGGACTGCTGTTGCAGTGGCGATTGCTGTCCGAGCACTCATAGCGCATGCCGGATCGCCTAATGCGAAGCAATGCTAGATTGTGGCTTCGAATATTCCAACTACATCATCTTGGCTGGGTCTCGATGCCAGAATAGATACCTCAGAAATTAAATCGAGCTGAAGTCCAACAGCGGCTGCGGCAGCGCTAGCCGCCACTTTGACAGCCATGTAACTGGCGGTTCCACCGGAGCTGAAGGTCGGCGCATCATGATGCCTAGTGCGCTAGAGCTCAGGTGAACGCATGGGCAGTAGCGACGACGCCGAGCTCTGCTTCACTTCATCTTCACTGGTAAGCTGTGCTCCTCTAGTCACCTGGCGCACGATCCTCTACACCGCCGCTTTATTCTCGTCTGGACACGACTTCTCCCACTCGCCCAGTAACCGGATTAACTCATGATTAGCGTTAAGCCCAGGTGATGATGGCAGCGTTGATCGGCCCGGATGGCAGGATACTGCGGTGTCGCAGTCCCCATCCGAGTCACCTTCGACTCCAGTGACGTCAGGGGAGAATACCTCGTGAAGGACAGCGATCGCACGGCCTGCAAGACCAGCTGAATCTGCTGCATATGCACTGGCAATTTTGTGTCCCGGGGTAATGTGCATGGGGCCAGCAAGCACGGCGTGTTGCGCACTATCTCTCTCACCTTTCATCCCCTGGCCAGCTGCTTGCGAATCTAGACTGGATGGTCGCTGTCCCTTGAATCCATCTCGAGGCGGAGTCTCTCTACTCTCCATTTCCCTAGATGCCTTCTCTGGAGTCATGCGTCCGTGGACATTAGTCGATGGATCATTGTCTAACGGTACTCTGGTATCTCGCAATGCGTCAACCAGCGGTCGCAATGCGCGGCGAGCCTAGCGCTATGCCTCTAATGCCGGTTGATTTGACAGTGTACCAGGCCTATCCGCAGCTCCTAGTGGGGGGCTCATCATTGCCCCTCGTCGCTCTAGTAGCCGGAGCAAGCAGTCCGCATCGCGGCTGGTCAGTCGAGTTGCAGCTGCGTGTTCTCGTCCTTGCCCTGTACTCAGGGAGCCACGTCGAGTCTGTATGTTTGTATCGAGTGGCACCGACGTATAAGATCCATCCGAGTGCTCCATTTCGGACCTACTACGAGATAGATGCGCCACCTGAGACACAGTATCACCACGGGTACTCCTATCATGAAGGGATGCCGCTCCGCTTCCGTTCGAGGGGACAGACCTCTCCTTCTCCTCGCCTCTCTTTCTCTCCCTCTCTCTCTCTCTAGCCTCAGCCTCAGCGTCTTCCTGCTCGGCCATGGCCCGAATGCTCTCTAGAAACGGATCCCGCAAAATCTCTGCTGCCCCAATCATAGAATTGCGAGACCGCTGTAATGCTAGGACCATGGCAGATTCATGCACGTCGGGGAACGAGTGTCGCAACGTCTCAATGCCACCCACATCAGGGAATACATGGTGCGTGGCTCCCATGATTGCAACTCCAGATCTGAGTGCAGCCGATCCCTGTAGCCCTGTCCACCTGTCCTCTGCGAATACCCCTTGTGAACCCATTTCATCGAGTAGATCCTGGGGCGCAGCCCGAAGTATCAAATTCATCTCGAAATGCTATGGCGAGACGAGATCGGGCCTGAAAATATCAACGTGATCCTCTCGCAGCGGAATCACTTCAAGTTTGCCTGAGGGCAGCATTGACGTGTGCATGGCAAACCGAGCCACTAGGCGATCGCTGAGACGACTCTATCGCTTCGATTCCAATTGAGATTCGCTGCACCCCCTGTAGATGCGGTCCCCTGCGGATTGTCGGACTTCCGCATCTTCGTCAGTGCGGAAGTCGCTTGCATGATGCCGACCTACCCCTATCCCTACCCCTACCCCTACTCCTGCACCGCCCCCTCTCCCCCTGTCCATGTCCTACCCACCTACACCAGACGCTGCTGCTACATTGCCAGCGAGGCTACCATCATACCCGCTGGACTCATCGGGCTCTCGCATGGCCTCTGCTGCCTCGATTGCCATTCGAGTGGCAGATAGCTGCACCTGGATGTCGCCACATACAGGTAGACCCACGTCAACGAGCAGGAGACCTTCCATCCAACCCACCGTGTCACGGTCATCGCCGTCTGTGTGGTCTTCGTCGGCATCCGTTTCGTACGCCGGGTCATCATTTCCGCCTGCAGTGCCCCCCTTGGCAGTCTCCAGGCCATCCCTGCGCGTGTCACCACGACGCGGCAGTCTGGACGAGTCGAATATTTTCTGGCCATCCTGGTAGATCTCAACGTATGGTGGCGGCATTCCTTGACTTCCAAGAGCACCTCCAACACTAACTAGAAGCCGGTCAATGATGTGCACCCGCGGACGGGAAGGCCTGGCGAAGAGAGAATTCGTGTTGAGCAGGAGGTACCGCCATGACTTCATCATTTTCATGTTTTCACGTCCCAATCTCAGCCGTGCAAACATCTGCAGAGAAGCTGCAGTATCGTGGCGAATGCCAGCAAATACTAGATAGGTTGCGACTATGAAGCCGGACAACCGAACACCGTCGCGGCAGCTGATGATCGCGACATGGCGAGGGTGCCAACACAGCCATGCATGGAGAGAATAACATGCTTGGAACGTGTCTCGAATAGAAGGCACCATTTCTTTACTATTTTCCTAAAACATGGGTTTGAAGTGCAGTACCTAACCGTCCAAGAAGGAGTCAAAATCCAAATCATCGGCATCCGAGAAATTCCAGAACAAGAAATTCTCCCCGAATTTTTCCCGCAGGAGAGAAGACACATTGCCAATGTAGTTTATTCTAGCAGGATTAGATTCCAATTGGCCCAGCACGAGAATTCTGGGGGTAATCTCAGTTAGGTCCGTTGATGAAAATTCACTTAATGGTTTACTTCTCCGCCTAGCAGATTCGTCGGTCCCATGCGATACCGAAGAGCCAAACAAGCTAGAGAAGAATGACGACATTATGCAATGCGTCTAATGAGGACTCTCATATGATAGTGCGCTTCTGAAATAGCCACTGCGACGAATTTAGCCTGGTTCTGCTTGGTAGAGTTGTAAGGTGGTATTTCAGCGATAAATCAGTGTCTCTGCCGGAACCCGCACGCTGCTACGCAAAGAACACGGCGACCATACATTAAAACAAGTTTGGAGCAAGTGAACAACTCGAGCCGACTCAACCCTTTACCTTTATAAGTGGTATTTCGCAGAGACGTATCATTGCCATGTCTTCATGGAGAGGTGCAGCGTAAGGCGAAGCTGCACACTGCGTCCTTCTGCAGTGTGAACACATCCCCTCAATGAGAGTACTCGGTCGATATGACGATCATCGCCTTCAACATGTTATTTTGTACACGCGCAGACAGCGTCAGCAAGGAGGTGGTGGTGCTACAGAAGGCCCAGCGGAAAAGCGATTCTCAAAGTCTGCTTTCGGTGCTGGCCCTCGCGGCAGTAAAGGCACGGATGCTCCTGTTTCGGAGTCCAAGAGCGCATTTAGCTCATCTCCCCGGCCTGTCAAAGGTGGAGGGAGCAAGTTTGGTGGCAGAACAGAGGGCGCTCGACCGGCAGGACGAAGTGAAGCCCCGGCAGCATTTCAAACACGAGCACCAGTTGGCGGGCAAGGTCCGTCTACGCGTCAGTTCGAGACATCATCTGCGTTCGGTGGCAGTCGACGCTCAGGTGATGATGCACCACAGCCTTCAAATACGGGAAGCGGTCGTGATTTCGGCCGCGGAGAGGCATTCGGCTCGAAAGCAACAAGTGGAGATTCTAGTAGTGCATTCGGCGGCCGGGGCAGACGAGATGAAGCATCGACTGGGGGCACATTTGGGGGACGAAGTCGACGCGATGAGCCGGCTAGTGGGAGTGCGTTCGGAGAAAGAGTCCGGCGAGACGAACCATCTAGTAGCGGGAGTGCATTCGGAGGGCGGCCCAAGAGCGATGCGGGGGGATTATTCGGCAGAAGGTCCGGGTCTCAGCAAGAGAGCGAGGCTCCAGGGACAGGAGGCGGTCGGTTCAGTCGGCGACCGGCAGAGAGCTCTGGTCCATCTGCATTCGGCAGCTCCCGGCCATCGCCGTTCGGCAGTCAGGGTGGTTCTGCAAGGACGGGGATGGACGAAAGTGGTGCTTTCGGCAGGCGAAAACCCCTCGAGGGGAACGCAAGTGCTGTGTTTAGCAGCTCCAGACCAGGCAGAAGAGACCAGGATTCAAGCAATGCTGCGTTCAGCTCGGGTGGGCCTCGATTCGGTGGGCCAGGCGCGGGGAGTGCAGGCAGTGGACTCCATAGCGGTGTCCCTGAGGAAGAAGTTGAAGAGGTCAAGCAAGTCGCCGTGCCCAAGGCACTGCAGAATGCCCAGAAGTAGGCCGGGATCCTGATGGACGTGCAGAAGGGCGCGTCGGCAGATAAAGCTTTGCTGGATTAGGCGGCCCTGTTGAGTCCTAGTGTTGCACTGTCGACACTCAAGTCGAGCATTGAGGGCCTCTTGCGTGACTTGACGTCTTGCATCGATGTGGATGGAACTGTCCGACAGGTGGTGGACGCCGTGTACAACTCTGGAATGATGGAGTTCCGATCGGAGATAGTACGTATGGCGGCGAGGTATGCAGCCGAGGCTGAGAGTGCGTCGACTCGAGTTCGGGCTGCACTGCTCATGCGGGTCATGCTACAGGGAGCGTCGGAGGAGGAACGTGCTGCTGCCCGGCGAGCGGGGCGCAAAACCAAGAAGGGCAAGAAGGGTGGCAAGAGCGTGGGCGCAAGTGCTGATCGCGTGCTCACCGAGGAACAAATGCAGCCCCTCGTGAATCTGGCGCAGTTTTGCACAGGCATCGAAGCAGTGGCTGCCGAGCTTCACGATGGCGCTGGTGCTGCCACCGGTGCTGGCGAGGCTATTAGCGGCGCAGAATAGAAGCTGCATCTGGGAGAAACGTTGGCCATTTTGGTACAAGACGAGGTGCTGGACCGGAGAGGGGTACCCAGCGAGGGGCTGCGTGAGTTGCTGACCATGGCAGGAGTGCGTGGGGTCGTAGACCCGGCCACTGCTGCCGCCTCGGGCATCACTAGCGTCACTGCTGATGGCATCGCAAATGATATCATACAAGCAGAAGCTCGCGGATAGGAAGCACTGGAAGGGCTCAAATCAAGATTGGTCGAGTGCGAGTCTGCGGGCTTCGTGTTCGAGGCCGCAGAGATCGCAGGTGCACTCATGCTATCTGCTGCTAAGGTAAGAGATATGCCAATCAACCCTGTGCGAGGATGCATTCGGCATTTTTTCGCGGTTCGTTTCCCTATTGATGCATAATACAGCACACAGACGCGGCGGGCATTTTCGAGCTACGATCAGAGCTTTGTCCGCTGCATTCTGAAGATACCCCGTGCTTTCCTAAGGGTCTGAAGGGACAACCCCGCGAACTCTCAGTCATGAGAGTAATTGTGTTTTCGATTCCAAGGCAATGCACGCCGTGAGCAACTTGCTTTCTTTACACGATGCTAGGTACTCACATTCTCCGCAGGCTGCCTTGAGCAGAGGTGATCTAACTGTTAAGGCGCCGTGGCTCGGAGGCGATGCATTCGGGCCCATGTTCGAGGAGCTACTTTGGGAGAAACCCGGGAGCGCCTCGGCCGCGCTGCATGCCCTCCAAGGGGTACTCAATGAGGCGGATTTCCCCCCATCTGTGCTCGAGGGCACTATGCTGGTGCTGTATCGAGAGGAGATAGTCGAGGACAAAGATTTTCTCGCATGGGCTCAAGATACTGAGAATGAGACCCCTGGCAAGTCGCGGGCCCTGGCCCAGCTGCCTCGATTTCTTAGGCTCGTACGAGATGACATGGAGGAAGAAGAGGAGGAAGAAGAGGATGCCGAAGGAGAGGAGGGCGAGGGTGAGGGTGATGATGAGGAGGAAGGTGAAGATTGATTTCACATCTAGACTGAATGCATGCATACCACCTGTTATCCTAAGACGAAGCGGCAGCCCTGCCAAAATCATACGAATCATGAGGACATGAGAGGCGGCTCATGAAGCAACCGCTCCGTCGCACATGCGTCTACATTGCCAATGCGTGGTCGATCCGATATGATGTTTGTCGAATCGAGAATTGATTCGAGCTGGATTGATACAGATGCCGGTGGAGAAACGGCAATATGCTTGCCGTATGAAGTTAAATAATGGATGATAAGCCAAATACCAACCGGCAGCTTATGCACGCTAATGCCTCAGCTAGATGGCCTGCCTGAACTATCCCCGTCAGCCCATCTTCATAGATGCCAACAAATTCTACTGCTTGGCATCGTTAATAAAGTCAGCAACTTCCTACACATCATCCATAAGGTCAACACAGGGTATAGATAGGACCTATGGCCTCGCATTTACGTCTACAAAACATATGTTAAGCGTATCCTAGTTCTTGCACGACGGAGCGTGAAACTACGTTTCAACATCGGCCCTTGATAAGTACATATTCTCGATTGTCATATCCAGCAAGTTGAGCATTTGCTAAAACCTTACTACTACATCCCCTGATTTGAACACCAGAACGCCTTCCTGAAACTCTCCATTTCTCAATCGCTCGGCGTGCTCTGCCGTTGCAATGGTGGACAGATAGTAGCAATATCCTCCTGCAAGTATTCTGCGAGCCTAAGTAGCGAAGTTCGAGCAAAGGAAGTTTGGTCGGCACAATGAAAATACCTGGTCGCAATAATCAAGCGCAGCTCACATTGCAACGAGGCCGACAGCTATCAGCGCAGCCCTAGCACCTCCGGAGCTTGCGCTGCCAATAATTATCAATAGAAGACCTAGAATAGACCCACCCCAGGCAGTAAACCAGAACGGAGGTGGATATCGAAGAGCTGCCTAGAATACCTGCGGTGCCAACTAATAAGATGATGTTAAGGTTCGGAGTGCGAATCCAAGAAGTTGCACTCTGGAAGATTAAACACAATAAAGATTCCTTACATGCGTGCCATCAGGGAGCACTTCGTCACGGGGTTCGGCCCCAAACTCATCAAGCAACCCTTCAACTACTGCCATACTAGGGTTATACCAATTGGTTCTGACAATTGATTGGAATTGATCCAGATGACATCTGCAACTTATCACTCGTCACACCTGGAGGACCCAAACCGAACAGATCCGCCAAATTCTAATGGCATTTCAAAGGATCATGCCCAGTAAGTCTTGTATGCTGTTGTGATAGTTATCCCAGATATCATGTTCATGTGATTTATTGGTAGTTGAGCGATATTTTGTGCGAGCAGAACGAATGCCAGCCAAGCGTAAGGGCGGTAAGCAAGGTTCAGTTGAAGCTGGAACAGTGAAAAGGAAGAGGAACGACAGGAAAAAAGGACCATCTGAAACGGACAAAGTAGCCACTCCAGCATCGTTGGATGATGAAATGGATCGGTACTTCAGCAGAGTGAGTGCCGCAGCCGGCTGGCGAGGCTTTCCCCACTACGTGATCGACGTAGATTTGCTTACGCGTGGTCGGTCTGCATGAGGGATCGTGCGAAGTGGAAGAACCAATGTGACTATATGTTTTTTTTCTATTCGGGCAGGTGCCTGTTCAAGCGAAAAAGCGAATGGATGACGAGATGGAGCGATACATGGCGGATCGCAAAGGTAGTGCAGACGATCCAGCTCAAGGAGATCAGACTGAAGAAGCATCGGCTCACAAAATTACCAATGACGAGGACGGGAAAATCGATAATTGATGCATGCATTCAATAAACTGTGCTTTCAAGTCAGCAGCCCATCGTCATCGTCGTCTTCATCGTCTTCGTCGTCATCTGCGTTACTCGGATTTGCCTAGATCTATGGGCTTCCTTCGCTCGCCTAAAACCCCTGACTAGCACCGCCAACATCATCGCTTCCAGTAGATGGTGACTGTCCTGAAGATGCCATGAAATTAAATCCAGATGATGATGGGGGAATGTCGACCTGGGCTCCTTCCTCGGCCATCGCTGAGCCCTCGTCCTCGGCATCCTCGACCTTACCTGCATCTAGCTCCTGGGCTCCTTCCCCGGCCATCGCTGCGTCCTCGTCCTCGGCATCCTCGATCTTACCATCTAGCTCCTGGGCTCCTTCCTCGGCCTTCGCTGAGCCCTCGTCCTCGGCATCCTCGATCTTACCATCTAGCTCCCGGGCTCCTTCCTCGCCCTTCGCTGAGCCCTTGGCATCAGTGCTGGCCTCCGAAACTGCCCCCCCCGCGGCTTGATCAATCCATTGGGCCCTGGCATCATCATCGGCCCAATCCACCGGTGTATAGCCTGCGTTGCCCTCCTCGTCCTCGCCCCCATCCACATCTACACTTGAACCCGAAGACGTGACGGCCCGCTGCACAGCTTCCACTGCTCCACCGGCCTCTCGAAGTGCTGCGAGCTGTGTACTGACCAGAGATTGCGAGTGCTCGAGCTCGCCCTGAAGGGACTCGGCGCGATCAAAATCATCCGCAGATGCAGCTTCATCGATCGCTGCCTCTAATTGCACTATTTGTGTCCTAGTTCTCGCCACTTCCTCCGCCAGTGCACGTATACGACTACCTGTGGCCTACCTGGCCCACAGCGTCCCTTGTTCTATGGCATGCATGACAGCAGAATCTGAACCCGCTTCAATGACCCCAACACTAGTTGCATCCACCTCGCTCATGGACTGGAGAGAGCCTCCTTCTGCTCCTACCTCCCTTCCAGCCAGTGCTCCTGCCTCAGAGCATGCACTCAATAGCTCTTCGAGCGCACTGCTGGCTTCATCCAGGCCGGCTGCTTCTAACGCTTCTTGAATTGATTCCGTTGCATTGTTGACTTTGTTCTTATTCTCTTCTGCCTGCTGGTCCCACGCAGCAGCAGCATCATACAGCTCTGCCTCTGCTGCTGCTTCTGACAGGCCAAACAAAAACATATGGAGCCATGAACCCGTTGCAGCTGCTTCGGTCAACACATCGATGGGAATGCTCTCGGCTTCGTTCGAGCTGGTTGTATCATCATTGTCCTCGCCGCCATCCCCGTCTACGCGAGGTGAACCCATGAAAGACGCGCTCTGCTCAGTCATGGCACTCGGTGTGCCCTTCAACTGACCTCCAGAGGCAGCACCACTGATCATATCATCGTCCTTTTCCTCATCCTCGCTCTCGGCTTCATTATCCTATCCGTCCCCACCACCCAGCCCTCCTTCATGGTTGCTGCCAGCATCACTGCTACTGCCATCTACAGCAGCCTCGTCCCCGCCCTACTAGGCTAGTTCACCCGCATCCCCCGCCAGCGCCTCATCGTCAGACATCTCCTCTGCCTCAGGCAGCTCCAGAGGCCATCCATGCTGCTCGCAAATGGCACGTGCAAGCCCAGCAGCGATTTCAACTTCGCACGCTAGCATTCCATGTGCAGCGACCTGCACCCGAGACTGGGCACCGGCTGCTGTACGTAGCTCTGAAGGCCATGCCTCAGCTACCGCCCTTGCACTCGCCGAGTTCTATGCGGCTAAGTCATACTCCCTACCAGCTTTGAACAGCTCCCAGGCCCGTTCGGCATCTGTAGCTGCTGAATCAGCAGCATCCTCTGTTGCCGCATCAGCAGCAGATCCACCAGTCTTGCCCTGGGACCGTTTACTCCTTGCGGCTCTACGCATGGCGACTGAGACCTTTTGAAGGCTCCCAACCTGGCGCTTCAAATCGTCGACTTCTTCGCGGTCTGCCTGTTCCTCCGCCGACAAGAGAGCCCCACGGGCCCGGTCAACGTCGGATTGTCGCTGCCTAGCCGTCGCCTCAGCATCGTCTGCTTCTGCTCGCAAGCGAGATAGATCTGCTGCGAACGACTCCATTGCTGCTTGTCGCTGTTTGATCTCGTTCGACAGCCGGCCTGCTTCTTTGAACTTTCTACCCTTCACGGCGACTAACTTCTATTCTTGCAGCTGTGGTACTTCTGATGCTACCCTGTCTGCATCAGCTTCAACTTTGATAAGGGCTTCTTCGACGGCACTTCGCCGCGATGTTGATTGGTCCAGCTGCTCCAGACCCACCTGCACGTCCCTGCGCAATGCCTCCACATCTGCACTAGCTCGACCCCCTTGGCCCCCGGTGCTCGATGCCCGTGCTCGTGACTCCCGTGCCCGGATGTGGTTCTGCAAGCCCTCTCGTAGCGCGGTAGTTACAGCAAGTTCACGCTGCGCGATTTCGATCTGTTCGTCGAGTCTGGTCTCGGTCACGACGTCTCTGCGATGATCTTGCTATGCCTCGTCTCGCTGCCCCTTGAGGCTCGAAAGCTCTCGCTCACATTCCCTCTCGTCGGCACCCACCTGTGACAGCCGATCATGCAGTCGCTGCAACTGTCGATCGAAGCGCTTCCTAACCCTATCGATCTTTGCATCGAGTGCATCCAGAGCTGCTGTCTCCTTAGCTTCCACCTGCCGTGCCTCTACCAGCTGTGCCTCGAGGTCTTCCCTCCTTTGCTTGGCCTCTCCCAGACGACGAGCAGCAGCATCACGCTCTTCTTTCACCCCGTCCGTCTGCTCGGCGATTGAGCCCTCCAATTCAGTTTGCTCGCGCTCCACCAACTCGCGCTCACGTTGGACACCTGCAGCCCGCAGCAGAGCTTGCTCCCGCTCTGCTAGAATACGCTCTCGAAGATGGGCCTGATTCGCCGATGCCTCCCTTGCAAACTACCTTCGTCTGTCCTCGCGATCCCCAGCCCACTTTCGGAATCCCACGCTCGCCCCTTGTGCACTGGCAAGTGCCTCCTACTATGCTGTGGCCTCTTTCTCTTCTGCCTTGCGAATCTACCGCTGTAACTCCGTCCTGGTGCTTTCCAGCCCAACCATTTGGGCAGCAATGGCATCCACAGTAGCGTTGAGGGCATCTGCCTCCTCGAAGTCCTCGGATTGCACGGCTTCATCTTGCTGCTTGCGGGCTCTCTGCAGACGATCCCCTGTCCGTGCAAGGCGCTCGGCAACTCCTCTGTCCTCCTATCGCAATCGCTGCAGCTCAGATTGTGCATCTACCAGCTCCCTTCTTGCAGCCCTGGCCACTTGCTCGAACTACCTCACCACGGCCTCGAACTGCTGCACCGCTCCCTACGCACCCCTAGAGGGTTGGATCGGGGGCTACCTTGGTGTGGACTCTGGTGTTCTGGCATTCGTAACTGGCACAGACTGAGAAATAGGAGGGGGTTGCACTGCGCGCGCATTCCCGCCATCATCCTCACTGTCTACCTTCGTTGACTTGGTGCCCATGGATTCGTTAGCCTCGTCCTTGGTCCGGGTACGAGGGGCTGAAGCACGATGATTCGGTCTGTCATCAGTCCGGGTATCTGATGGGATCGGCACGGCCGAGAAGGCGTCTGCTACCTCTGAGGCTCGTCCAGGGCCAGCATCGCCAGTAGCGCGATTCGGATACCCTCCCTCAGCTCTCTCCTCTTCGTCGTCTTCTTCAGGTACATCATTTCCTCCGGCACCCTCATCAACACCACTACTCCCCATGAACGAGAAACCCTACCCTCCTCCTCCTCCCATACCACCAGGGGGGACCGCTTCTGTTCCACTCGTGGTAGATAACACACTAGCTGAGCCAACCGCAGACTGAGCACCGCCGCCCCCTGCTCCTGCTCCTCCTCCACCACTCCCTCGAATTGCCAAGCCAGCCAGAAGTCCACCCCCACCGCCACCACTTCCTCCACCTGCACCAGCAGACTGACCTTTATCATGCGATGCGGGTGCGGTACCTCCTCCAGTAGACGCTCCTTGTCTCAGTTGAAGCCCTTGGAACACAGAGGTTCCCCCCTATGCCGTGGAACGTCCTGCCTTGGATGATGATACATCCGGCGATGCACCTGTAGCGCCAGGACCAGTCGACCCTCGGGAGACATGGGACTTCGCATCGTCATCGCCAGCGGGATTGCCTGCCCCCCTCCCTGCCCCAACTCTTCTTTTCGATCTCCTTTTCTTCACTCGGGATGGTTGCACCTGCACGTCACCCACATCAGCAACACTGGTTGCAACCGCGAGTCCATCGGCTCCGAGTGCAGTGGCAGCGCTTGGAGTCGCAGAGGCAGCCCCAACTGAAAAGCCAGACATAACACTGCCTGCTGGTCCTTGCCCTGGTCCTGGTCCTGGTCCTGGTCCTGGTCCTGGTCCTGGTCCAGGGGCGGGTGCAGGAACTCCGCCAGCCATGAAAGAGAATCCTCCCTGACCACCACTGCCTGCATCTGGTTGGCTACTAGATTGGGGTGTTAGGACCTATGCAGTTGATCCTAAGCCTGAA
>Ga0136560_1001309_pt1 | contig 12772 bp, 7 predicted proteins | sample AntRauMeHopE1497_FD_104925 | JGI IMG/M metagenome (GOLD analysis project Ga0136560, IMG submission 104925) | Saline lake microbial communities from Rauer Islands, Antarctica - Metagenome Hop E1 #497 | ecosystem: Environmental > Aquatic > Non-marine Saline and Alkaline > Saline | place...
CGTGCGTGCCGCGCTCCGCTCGCGAGCGTGCATGGATGCGGTCGCCGCACCAGGGACGGGTGACTCCGGTCGGAGGGGCGGCCAGCCCTTGGCTCAGGGTCCGGGGCGCGTAGATTGCGTGACGGACCCCGCGTTGGCTCTCCCCGCGCGCAGGCCAAGGTCCGCGATATTGTGTCAACGTCGCGCTTCTCGGTGACAGTGCACGCCGGCCGGGGGACGTGCAAGTGCGAGCTCCCCGACGTGAGCGCAGGGGTGCTCGCCGGCGCGGGCCACGTTCTCGGCAAGGCGGCGAGGATGGGACTAAACCAGAGCGCCGCCGCGTTCGATTCTGTCAGCGTGACGATCGAGGTCGGCCTTGTGGCTGACGCGTCCAGGGTGCTGCGCGAGGCCCGGAGCCTGGTCGGGCTGCCGGTTGCGGTGTCGGCTGCGCTGCTCAGCCCGACCGCCCGTGCCCGCCCCGCGGGCTACAACGCCGGCAAGGTCAACGTTGCCGGGTCGGGCGGGAGTTCCATGTCCAGGGGCCTGCGCGCCGTCGTGGGTGCCGGGCACACCAGCGCCTCGCTGGGGCACCGCCGTGGTTTCATCCGACCCCGCCCTGTCCTCGGCAGCCTGGCAGTGTCGCCCGGCGCTTCGACGCGGCCGGTGGCAGGTGCCCCCGTCGCGCTGCTGGACGTGGCTGGGCGGCTTGCCGAGTCCAAGGCCGCCCTCCGGCCGCTCGCTCCCTCCTCCCCCGTGTCGTCGCTCCAGCGGGTCGCGATGGCCCGCGGTGCAACCGGGAGGTCCCCGACAGTGCCGGTCGTGCCAGCGCCGGGGGGACTGCCGAACCTCGGCAACACGTGCTACTTCAATAGCGTCGTCTCGGCTCTGCTGCACTGTTCACCCGTCGCGCGAGCCGTGGCCTGCCCGGCGGCGGAGGCCGAGCGACGGGCCGCGGCGACGGCCCGGGGCGGCTACGGCGGCGCTGCCGCTGGGCGCGCCGGCGAGGGCAGTGCGGAGGCGTCGTCGACGGCCGCGGGCGGCGCTGACGCCTCGTCGGCATACCTCCGCGTGTCGGACGGGCTGCCGGTGGCGCCGTCGGGGGTGTCCGGGCTGCAGCCCGTCACCGCGGCGCTCCGGACCATGCTGATGCACAGAGCCGTTGAGAGCGACCGGGAGGCCGGGTCCGACGCGGCGGCGCGGGCTTGGCGGCGACGGTGCGAGGTCGCGGTGCGGGGCGGGAAGCCGCGGCCGCCGAGGCCCGCGCCGGCTCGCCGCCTGAGGCCGCCGCGCCCGCGTGAGCTCCACCGGGCGCTGTGTCGCGCCGTGCCGTCCTTCGGTGACGGGTCGCAGCACGATGCGCACGAGTGCCTGATCCGGCTGCTGGGTGCGCTGGACGGCGAGGCGGCCTGGACGGCGCACGGGGCGGCGCTGGTGGCGGCGGGGGTGAGGGCAGCGGGGCCGGGCGTGCTTGAATCGGGCGAGGGCGAGGCTGCCGCTGCGGGGGGGCTGGCAGAGCTTCCCGGCGCGGCAGAGCTGCGCGCGTCGGCCGGCATGGCTCCCGCCGTGTCGGTCCGCCGTGCTACGCGGAGCCGGCCGGCCGAGGACGACGGCGACGCCCAGGCCGCCGGGGGTGCGTCGGCCCACGCGTGGTGGAGGAGACGGGCGCTGTCCGCGGGTCTGCTGTGCCGGTGCGTGCTGGGCTGCGTGTCGGACGTCCTGCGGTGCCCCGACTGCGGCCACGTCCGCACGCACCGCGCGGACACGACGGTGGTGTCGGTGGACGTGGTGACGGAGGAGGAGGGCGCCGCGATGGAGCCGTGGCGCGGCGACGCCGAGGCGAGGTCCGCGGAGAGGGGCGCCGGGGCGAGCGACGGGAGTAGCAACGAGGACGACGACGCCGTGTCGTTCCGGGCGCGGAGGCGGGCTCGGGCTGGCTCGGCAGCCGGCATGCCGCGACCCGTCGTCCCGCCGGCAGTCCCGCTCGCGGCATGGGCGACCAGAAGGGGCTCGCCGTGCCTCGGAGGCGGCGCTGCAGCTGGGAGCAGCCCGCAGCACGGCACCAGGGCCTCGCCCGAGTCCACCTCGTCGGACGAGGAGCCGCTGCTGGCGGCCCGCCGCGCGCCGAAGCGGCCGCGATCGCGGACACCGCCCTCGCCGCTGCTCAGCGCCTCGCGGCCTCCCCCGGCCGGGCCGGTCCCGCTGCGCCCGGTGTCGCTCGATTCGCTCCTGCGGCAACGCTTCGCTGCCTCGGCTCGTGAGCTCAAGTGCGACCGCGACGGGTGCGACGCGAAGTCAGTCCTCACCACGGAGTCGCTCTGCACGCTGCCAAGAGTGCTGGTCGTCCAGCTGAAGCGGTTCGCGTACGTCAGCGACGGCCCCGCGCCGTCCTCCTCGTCCTCCTTGTCCTCCACCACGCCGTGGGCCTCGCCCCAGGCCGTCCCATCGGCCCGCATCGTCAAGCTCGAGCGTCCCGTCCTCATCCCGGCAGAGCTGTCCATCGGGCCGGACCTGCAGGCACCGGGCCGGCCTCCGCCTGACGTCGACCTGCTCCCCGCCGAAGCCGCCGACGCGGCCCTGGCGGCAGAGCTGCGGAGGGTGGCCGCGAGGCTGGAGGCAGAGCCCGCGCCGGCGCCAGCCCCGAGCCCGGCGCCCTCGCTGTCAGCCAGCGGCGGCCAAAGTGCGCCGCGGGCGAGGGGCGAGGAGGGACGGCTGCTCGTCCTCGCGCTGACGTCCCTCGCCTCGCGGGGCGCCCTGGCCCGGCTGCCCGGGGAGGGTCGCCAGGCCTGGATCGAGAGGGGCGAAGCCGCCATGAGGCAGGAGCTTCCCTGGGAGCAGCGCCGGGCCCTGACGGACAGCGGTCTGTTCGATCTGTACTCGCGGCTGCGGAGGCGCGTGATGCCCACGGTGACGATGCTCCGGGATCTCCGCGACGAGACGGGGCTGCGCGCGCACGAGCTGCTGCCCGCAGGCCTGGACCTCATGACGGCCCTGTCCGGGCTGCGCAATCGGCTGCAGCTCATGAGCGAGGAGCAGAGCGCGGAGTTCCTGGTGCTGCTCCAGCCGGCGGAGGGACAGGGGCGTCGCTCGGGGGGCGATGACGGCAGAGACGAGGAGGCGGCTGGTGACAGCGACGGCGCGGCCGCGGCCGACGGCCTGGCCGTCAGGGACGTCGCTGCCGAGGTGCACGGGATCCTCTTCGGGCGGGACGCGCCGCCCGCTCCAGTTCTGGTGCCGCCGGCCGAGCAGGTCTGGCGGGACGCGGAAGGGCGGCAGGTCCCGGCACCGGCCGGGCCGGATGAGCAGTGCGGGCCTGCCGACGGCGAATCCGGCCAGGACGCAGCGGCAGACGCAGAGGTTGCTCCTGACGACCCAAGTGCGGCGACTTACTGCCTTCGAGCCGTGGTGTGTCACGACGGGACGATGGCGAACATGGGTCACTACACGACGATCGCGCGCGGCGCGGTGCACGTAGGAGTGGGCCGAGCCGTAGGAGACGCTCGTTGGCGCCGTTTCAACGACGATGTCGTGACGCCACTGTCCGAGTCGGAGGCGCTTGGCCCTGGGACGCAGCGCCGTGCGTACCTGCTGTTTTACGTGCGGAGCGAGGCAGGGGCGGCGAGGGAAGCCGAGAGCGACGAGAACGATGCAGGCTCGCGGTCCGGCCCGGATGAGGCAGCGCCAGACGCTGGCGGAAGGAGCGATCAACACCCTGCCGGCGAGGACGAGGCCATCACGGTGCTCGACGATTCGGAGTGAGGCCCGGCCCGCCTGTTCGTTTTGACACTCGCAACACTGAGACAGCTCTTATCTCGCGCTTGAATCACACAGCAACCGAACGCACCGGCCGCCGAAACAGCACCCTGACGGGCCTCGACGCCTCACTGAACTCCCTGCTGACCTCCTCCAAGCTCGTGTGAGGCAGCAAGCACCGCTCGTTGACCGCCACCACGTGGTCGCCCTCATTGATCCTGCCACAAGCCTTGGCTGCAAGCGGGGTGCCGTCCACCCCGCTGCGCAGCTCACCGACCAGCACTCCCTCGGCCTTGATCACCACGATCATGCCGATAGCCTCGGCGCCAAAGCTCACGGCGAAGTACTGCATGTCGGAAACCGTCACTGAAGCGTCTTCCCCGAGCGCGGCCACGGTTGCGCTTAGCTGCGAGCAACGGGGCGACGGCACTTGTCGTTCGCAAGCCCACGAGTATCCTGCGACGCCCCCATTCCGGCATTGCCGGCCTCACCGTGTCAGTGACCGCCATGAGAGCCAGCTGCTGTCGGTGCACCTGGGACGCGAGCTTCTTGGCCTCGCTCCTAGCGGCTTTGGCCTCGGCCTCAGCCGCCGCGACGGCGGCGCGGCCGGCAGCCTCGGCCGCTTGAAGGCTTTGGAAAGCGTGCAGCGTCCCGTCGTCCCCGGGAACGGGCTCAGTCATGCTTTCGCCGGGCCGGCCGCGGCGCCTCGGTGTTGTCCCCGGCGAGCGCGGCTCATGGCCGACGCGGCTGCGTGCAGATCTTACCGGGCTCACTTGCGCGCGGCTTGTAGGCCTCGCACCGCGCTGAGGCTTCGATCTGCCGGCACTCTTGGCACGGGGCCGGGTCCTGGATGCGGGGCTGGCTGCGGCCGCGGGTGAAACCGCCCTTCGGATGCGCTCCCGCAGTGTTTCTTGCCTGGCCGTTGGTCCTTCGTGCCTGTCGGGCCTGTTCGTTGGGCGGGAACGGGGCGAGCGCGGGGATTGGCCGCGGGAAGGCCGGGACTCGGGGCCCTGCCTTGCTTTTGCCTGCTTCGAGGGGCTGGCGGCCCCGCGCAGGCCCATCGCGCTCGATTGGGACGTGAAAAAGCCTTCGCGCTCAAACACGTTCATGAGCCCCGGCACTGTGCCGGGACCGCTGCCGACAGCTGGGCTTGGCGCTGCCGGGTCACTGGGCTCAAGCGTCCTCGTCGGCCGCGCCGGCGAGCCATTCCGCCGGCTGCCGCACCCCAAGCTGCCCGAGGAGCGCCGCCGCAGGGCCGCTGGCCCCGGCCTGCGCGCTGACGGATCGTGCCAGCGCCGAGACGAGCGTGGCCTCGGCGCTCGGGGCCTCCCCCTCTCCCGGCCGCAGCGCCACGCGGTCGAGCATCTCGTCCAGGGTCGTGCCGCTGAGCTCTGCCGCCATCGCGTCGTCCTCTTCGGTCACCCTGCCGTCATCCACGTCCTCGTCCCCGTCCCCGTCCCCGCCGCCGTCGTCGTCGTCTGCCATTCGGAGAGCCATCAAGCTCAGTAGCTGCCTCACCGACGGCAGCGCGGACCCCGCGCACGACGGCACCAGCACCTCAGCGGCGCCGCCCTCGGCGTCCGGGCAGAGCTCCGCGCCCCCCGGCGTCGGTCCCCCCCTCTCGATCCACGATGCCCACTCCCCCACTGCCCGCGCCTCGGCCTCGGCCTCGGCACCGCCCTCTCCACCACCTCCCCGCCCCCCGGCTGCGCCCCCCTGCCCCGCCCTTTCCCCCCCTCCGTCCCCCGCCTCCGCCGCCTCCGCCGCCCCTCCCGCCTCCGCCCCGTCCCCGCGCGACAGGGCTTCCATGAACGCCGGAACGCGACCCAGGACACCCCTGACAGCCTCGGCCCCGGCAGCCTCCCTCCCCGGAACCTCCCCCTCTGACATCAGCCGGTCGAGGGCGGCCGCCCCAGCCTCGGGCGCCGACGCCGCCGGAACCCTCGCGGCCGACCAGGCCTCCGCCATACCAGGCCATGCCCCGGAGCGCGGCGCTGCGCCCGCCCCGAGCGCGGCACCGCCCGCTGCGATGCCTGCCGCCGCCGCCCTGGCCTCGTCGCCATCCCTCCCCTCGTCGCCGCACAGCAGCCCCAGGCCGAGGACAAGCCGGGACCCGAGGTCACTGGCACGGCTCACCTCCCCCGGGTCCGCAGATCCGGCCAGGGCAGAGCCGGCGGAGGCCCACGCCGCCCACTTCTTGGGCGCCGACCACCTCGCCCCCGCCGCCGCAGCCTCGAGTGCCCTGGGAAGGCGCGCGCGCACGGGCCGGACTCCCGCGGCCTCGTCCGCCACAGCCGCGGCCAGGGGCCCCGGCCCGACCCGCCCCGCCCTCCTGGCCTCCTCCTCGTCGCGGCCCAGGAACCGAAGCAGGCACGATACGGCGAGCCGCGACGACGGCGCCGAAACCGCGGCGACCAGCCCCGCGGGCACCAGCAGCGCCGCCTCCCCCTGCCCCTCCCTCGATGACGCGAGGCGTACCGAGAGGCGCTCCGAAAACAGATTCGTCAGGCCCGGCGCCGGCCCTCGCCCTGTTGCGGACAGCGAGGCCGCCACATCCCCGGGCCCAACCGCCCCGGCGAGTGTGTCCGGCCCGACCAGGACCACCGAAGCCGCCTCGGTGCCCGGGGCCGCGGCCGGCCGGAGGCACAGCCGGAAGTCGTCGCCCTCCCCGGCGCCCGTGAGCCACTCAGGCAGCACGTCCGCCATCTCAGAGGCCACAAAGTTGCTGTCCTCCGAATGGACTGCAAACACCAGGCAGGAGGGCGCCGCGGCCGCGAGCGAGCGGAGCACAGAGTCCAGCGCGGTCCACTCATCATCCGTCGTTCCGGCCGGGTGCGCGCCGGACAGCACCGGAAGCACGACTGACACGTACACCCCGGCGGCGGCGTGCTCCTCGAGCGGCCACGGGGCCTCCCCGCGCGACTCGGGGAGCTGAAGCGCGACGCTGGGCACGCCAGCCGTCCAGACGTAGCCGCTGCCGCTGAGCGCAACGAACCCGCCCCGGAGTATGGACGCCACATCCTTGCCCCACTCGCTGTCCGACGCCGGGCGAGCGCTCGGCAAGACTGCGAGGCACACGGCAGCGCGCCTGGCAAATGCTCCCTTGGCCCAGCTTTCCGCCTCGGCCAGAAGCTCCGTCACGTTTGTCGCGCCGGAGCGAAGCCAGTCGGTGTCGGCCATGCCACGCCCGACGTCCCGCTCCCCGGGCAGCGCGTGTGGTGACAACAGAGCAGCAACTTTTTGCGGCCGCCGCCGCCTTGCCACTCTCTGCCGGAGCCCGTCCGCGCGGCCCGTCCCCGCCCCGCTGCTGGCGTGAGGCTTCAGTGCTCCGGGGCTTCGCTCATCATGTCGGCCGCGGCCGACGGGGAGCTGCCGGACCCCGTCCCGGAGCCGGCGTGCCCGGAGGCCGAGCCAGAGCGGTTCGAGGCATGGCTTGCCAGGCACTGCAAGGCAGCCGGGTTCCGGCTTGCCGTGGGGTTCACCGTGGCGCTCGCCGCGGAGAGATTCGGCGGGGCCATCCGCGGCGCGGTCAGGACGAGGAAAGGCGACTGGAGCCCGCCGAGGCTGCCGGGCGGAGCCCCCAAGATTGATGAGCTCGTCAGGGGCCTTATCAGCCACCGTGCGTTCCGAGTGGGGCTCTGGGCTGCCGCGTCGGGGCTGTCCTACGCGGCCACCAAGCGCGCAACAGGTTCTGCGGCGGTTGCCGGCGCCGTTGCCGGGTCCACCGTGGCCCTGCTCGGCCCGCTGCGCGGCACCGTTATCGACCCGGTGGAGCTTTCGCTGCACGCGGCGGTCAGGGCGGGGGAGCACGTCGCAAGCAGCGCGCACGCGTCCGCGCTCCTCCCCCCGCTGCTCCGGGAGCACAGCGGCACGCTCGTCTTCGTCGGTGCCTGCACGCAGATCATGTTCAGCTGGTTCTACCAGCCGGACGCCCTGCCCCGGTCGTACCGCGTGTGGATCGACCGCATGGCGGACATGGACCCGCGGCTGCTCACGGCCCTCCGCCAGCTCCGCTCCGGCCGCGTGCGGTACGGGAGGGCCTCCCCCATCCTGAGGGAGTACTGCCTGGACCACCACCTGGACCCCGGGCGCGCGGACCTGGTGCACGGGCACATCCCGTGCGCGCTTGTGCACCCCTGCTCGGGGGAGCGGTGCTCTCACAACCTCGCGGCCAGGGCCTGGCGCGGCGCCAAGGCGGCCGCCATGGTCTACCTCCCCGTCCACGCCATCGGCGCCGCCGTGGCGGCGGGCCCCAAGATGGCCGCGGCGGCGCGAGAGGGCCGCGGCGCACGCTTCCTCGCGGAGGCCCTGCTGCGGGTGGGGAGCAACACCGCGCGGTCCAGCGCCTTCCTGGGGGCCTTCATCGGCCTGGTGTGGTATGGCGTGTGCCTGACGCGGGGCGCGTTCCGGTCGGACCTCACCCTGGGGCCTCTCGTCGGGTCCTTCCTGTGCGGCTGGTCCGTGCTCCTGGAGGCGAAGCGCCGCCGCGGGGAGCTCGCCATGTTCACGCTCCCCCGGGCGCTGCATGCCCTGTGGTTCGGCCTCAAGTCGTCGGGGCTCGGGCTCAGGGACGTGCCGTTGTTCCACGTCGCGCTCGCTGCCGCCGCCGGCGCGGCCCTTGCTCCCGACTGGCAGAGTGAGGAGAAGGCGAGGAGGCTCAAGCCTGTGGTAAGGCTGGTGCTCTGGCTGGCGCTGGGCTCAAACTAGTCGCAGGCGCAAGGTCGCATGAGAGAGGCCTGCAAAAAGTGTTTTCGGAACCGCAAACAAAATGAAGCGAGCTCTCTGACAAGCTCAGCCTGCCCCGTAACTCTTATGTCCAACCTGAGGTGATGAGGATGCCAAGCGCGGAGTAGTGCGCAAGCCCGAGTGCTGCGCGACGACGACAACATCCGCGATCCGTCGGAAGCGCGTGCCTGAAGCAGCAGTGTCGAACCAGTGCCAGTTTGCCGTATAATCACATACCAGGAATACGTGCCGAAATCTACCGCGAGGGGCAGAGGCCGAGACAAAATCTAGACTCATAGAGCATAACATTGGCCAAGTGGTTTCTTGCGGTTTTAGGGGCATTTCGGGTATCTGGCCGCGCGAATCAGGCCCGCCCTGCGTCACGACTTGCACAACGCTTCCCGTGGGCCGGGATGTGGCAAGACTGGCTGCCGGGGTTCGCGCGGAATCGGACACGCCATGGTGCTTCCTCCCCGTCTGGCGGCCCAGGCGGCCTCGTGTGCCGCCGCATCCCAGTCATTCCGTTCAGCGCACGATTTCACGTCGCTTCAGCCGGCAGATGCCCACCCGGTCGAGTGTGGGTCGCCCGGCCAGATGCTGGGCACAGTCCTCGCACTCCCCGGGCTCGGCAATGATGGCGCGGGCCGTGCGTGCGAGGGTGCATGCCAGCATGCTGGGGCCCTCGCGCCGGCTCCTGAGCTCGTCACCGTCGCCGGGATTCTGGGAGTGCCCGTTCCTCGGGCCAATTCGCACCGGGGACGCCGTTGTCTTCACGACGACAGCGCTCCTGGGCTGGGGCGCGTACTACATGCAGACCACAGCGCCGGAGCGCGACGTGGGAGAGCTCCGTGACCTTCTCAAGGACGGGGCGACGACTCGCGCCTGCACGTCGGCGATGGCAGTCCTCACACGCGGCCGTACGCCGCCTTCCACGACGTTTGAGGTGCTAATGGTGCTGTCCGGCGCCCTCTCCGCCGACGGCAACCACGGGGGGGCGGCGAGGCTACTGGTCAGGGCGTCCGAGGAGCTCGGCAAGCTTGAGCAGCCCGAGGGGCCGCTCGGCGAGGCCCAGCGGAACCTTGCGGCGCAGCTCGTGGCCATGCGCATCCAGCAGGAGGCGGCTGGCGGCGCCGTAGCGGCGTCAGGGGAGGCTGCCGCGGTGGCCGCCACCGGAGCTTCGAAAATCGCCCGCGCCTCGTGGGAGGCCGCCGTCGCGCTGGAGCCCAGCATCGGCCAGCTGGACCCGGCGCGACCCGGCGGGACGGTGGAGCTCGCCGCGACGGCCCGCGCGCTCCGCAGGCTCGCGCTCGTGGTGTGCGCGTCGGCCGGCCTCACGGCGGCCGCGCTCGGAGGGGCCGGCCCCGGGGAGGCGGCCAGGGCGGTGCGTATGCTGCAGCTCTCCCGGGCGGCTGATGACGCCAGCGGCATCCCTGCGGTTTCGCCGGGCCCCGTGGGGCTGCAGTTCGTGCTTGGCATGTCGTCGGCGCTGGGGGGCAACGCCGCATTCTCCGCCCTCCTGCCCAGGGTGCCCAGGGCAGGAGGGCTGGTGCCGCTGGACGTGTGGGACGCGGACCGCACCGAGGCGACCCTGCGCGCGGCGCTTGACGCTCCGGGGGGGGCAACCGAGTGACGGCGGCAGAGGGTGTGGGCAGAGGGTGTGCCTGGAGTGCACCCCCCCCACCCTCCACTGCTCCGCGGCGTGCTTGCACGGGCCTGAGCCCCTCGTGAGCGTGTACGGGCCCGCAACTTCGAGCAAATACGGCGGAGCCACGACACAGCATCGCTGGCGCGCAGGTCACACACGGGCACGACGCCAGCCCTCGCCCCTTTCTCGGCCCGCCCTCCCCGGCGGCCTCAGGCCTCCGCGGCCTCGTCCTCCCGCCGCTGCTGCTGCAGCTCCTCCGCCGTCACAGCCTCCAGGAAGGGTCGCAGCCCCTGCCCTCCCGTGACGGCGTCTCGAAGCGGCCGCAGCCCCGCAACGATGGCGTCGCGATCGGCCTTGCGCACCCCCATGCCGCGGAGGCCGCGCCGCAGGGCGTGAGGGTGCATGGCCAGGGCAGCGTCGAGGCTCGGCGACCCTACGACGGCGGCCAGCCGGCCCTCGAGCCGGGCCAGGCCGGGGGGCAGCACACAGCGGAAGAAGTGCTGTAGCGGCGTGAGCAGAGCGTAGCGGAGCGATGCCACGGCGGAGCGACGCCCGTCCCTCGTCTCCGCGACGGCACGGACGAAGACCGTGGCGGGGGGAGCCGGCGCGGGGATGTTGGCCCGCACCACCGCACGTCCCGCCTCCCGCCCCGCACCGCCGTCCTCCCCTCCCCCCCATCCCTCCTCGTCCCCCTCGTCCTCCTCGTCCCCCTCCGCCGCCGCCGACGCGGCCGCCGCGGCCTCCTCGTCCGCGGCGGCCAGCTCCCCGGCCAGCCCCCGCAGCACCACGCTGGCCCCGCTCCCCCAGCTCGAGCTGAAAACGGGCGGCACGGTGCCCCTCCCGACACCGGAGGCCTCCGATTCGAACCCCGCGGCGGCGGGGGCGCCCCTCGCCGCGCCCTCAGGCCTCGGGAGGCTCCCGCGTGCCGTCGACGGCGCCCCCGTTCGCTGCTGGGCCGCCTCCCATCGCGCCGCCTCGGTCCTGTCGGCGTCGTACAGGCCCACGACCCTGCCCGTCTCCGCCGCGGCGGAGCCCGGCACCGCCACGCGGGCCATGAGCGACGCCTCGTCGCTCGCGGGAGCAAGACGCGGCGTGGCCCCGCCGCCACCGCTCGCGCCGCCACCCTCGGCCCCCACCACCCCTTCCTCCTCCGCCCCCGCGGGCGCCTTCATGCCCAGCATGCGGCCCCTCCTCCACAGGTCGAGCAGCATGGCGTCGGAGGGGGAGGCGAGCACGAGGGGCCGTCCGGCCGTGATCGCCTCCCCCCTCGCCGCGGTGAGAGACGCGCTCACAGTGGCCCGCACCGTCACCACGCGGCTCTGCGCGGCGGCCAGGGCCCGGAGCTCCGCCCCTCCGACCCCCGCCTCCCTCGCCGCCTCCACCGGGTCCGGGTCGTCGGGCCCCAGCGGCTCGTCCACCGTGAAGCCGGGCACGGAGAAGACCAGGCGCAGCGGCCCCGGGTACACGCCGGGGGGGCACAGCGGAACAGGGGCCGGCGGGACCACGCCGGGCTCTGCCGACCACTCTCGGATCGCGCCCTCGGCGCCCCCCTCCGCGTCACCGGCCGTTCCTTCGGCCCGCGGCTCCTCGCCGGGAGCAGCACCCTCGTCATCCCCCGCGCGCACCGCGTCCCGCGCCCCGTCGGCCCTCGCACGCCGCAGCAGCCTCGTGATTCCTTCCGCGCCGAACACCCGGGCCATGTCCTCCGGCAGCTTCCCGTGCTGCGGCGGCGGCAAGGCGCAAAGGCGTCGGAAAATAATCGGCGTGGGTCTTCGCGCGCTGCGGCCGGCGCCGTCCCGCGTCCCGGCGGCAGCCCGGCGATCCGCGCAATGCCGTAGACAGATCGCGTGCCACAGCGGCGCTCAGCCTGCCAACCTGTGCAGCCGCCCCGCCTCCGGGCAGCGAGGGCATTCCCGCATCACTCACATTGTTGAGAATCGTGGGGTCCGCCCCCAGCCGGAGGAGGACGGCCACAACATCTGCCTGCCCGTTCGCCGCCGCGCAGTGCAGGGGCGTGTTGCTGGCCTTGTTTCCCGTACGGCCGTCGGCGTCGGCACCTGCCCCGAGCAGGTAGTGCGCCATCCGTGTTTGCCCGTTCATCGCGGCGTGGTGCATCGGGCGCAGCCCCGACATGTCGGCCGAGCCCAGGTCGCCCCCGCCCAGGAGCGCCGCGTCCACCGCGTCCACGTCACCTGCAGCGCTTGCGTGCGATAGCTTCATCTGGTCGACCAGGGCTCGTACTGCCGCCTTCTCATCCTCCACGTGCTGGACCGCGGCCTCGGCATCGGCAACTCGGCGGCGCTCGGCGGCGGTCTGGTAGCCTGGCACGTCAGACATTGAGACCAGGCCCACAGCTTCACGGCAGAGACTTCGCCCGTTTTTTTTGCTCTCAGTGCTCCGCCCAGCGCGGGCTAGGGGCCTGCGCTCGCAGAGCCGAGTCGTCCTGCTCGGCCTGCCCTTACCTGCCACAGCCGACCACCCAAGGCAAGCGGCTACCTTGGCGCGGTAAGGCCCATGCCTACCTTGCCCGAGGCTGCCAAGCCTCGACCCAAGAAGCGCGCGCGGGCGAGCAGCTCGACCAAGGCCAGACCCACCGAGGCCGCTCCGGCTGGCTCGCCTTCCGGAGGCCCAAGGCCGCGCGCAAAGTCACCAAAGCAGTCTAAAAAGGCAGCC
>Ga0136560_1001310_pt1 | contig 12768 bp, 10 predicted proteins | sample AntRauMeHopE1497_FD_104925 | JGI IMG/M metagenome (GOLD analysis project Ga0136560, IMG submission 104925) | Saline lake microbial communities from Rauer Islands, Antarctica - Metagenome Hop E1 #497 | ecosystem: Environmental > Aquatic > Non-marine Saline and Alkaline > Saline | place...
GATTGTCATTGAATAGTTTATCCCAACACTTGTCGAACATGCCCTCACTAACCACTCAACAAAGCCACACACGTGCTGCTGGCCACCCACATTTCCATTATCGTGAAGGTGAGCTTTATGCAGAGCAAGTCGCCCTTTGTGCGCTCGCCAAAGAACTCGGTACACCCTTATACGTCTACTCTAAAGCTGCCCTAACGGCTGCGTGGCAGGCATATGCCGATGCCATCAAGGGTCGATCGGTATTGGTCTGTTACGGAATGAAAGCCAACTCAAATCTGGCAATATTGCAGCAATTCGCCAAGCTTGGTTCCGGCTTTGATATTGTCTCAGGTGGCGAGCTAAAAAGAGTAATTGCCGCTGGTGGTGATCCCGGTAAAGCAGTGTTTTCTGGGGTGGGCAAAGAAGACTGGGAAATGCAGCTAGCCCTGCAGGCTGGCGTAAAGTGCTTTAACGTCGAATCAATACCAGAGCTAGAACGGCTATCTAGCGTGGCTTCAAGGCTCAACAAAACCGCACCGGTGTCACTGCGCGTAAATCCAGATGTCGACGCTCAAACCCATCCGTACATTTCTACAGGCTTAAAAGAAAACAAGTTTGGTATTGCCATTGAGGCTGCGCTAGATGCTTATCGACTAGCAAAGCGATTGCCTGGGCTAAATGTCGTTGGAGTTGATTGCCATATCGGCTCGCAGATAACAGAAGTCAGTCCCTATCTCGACGCGTTGGACAAGCTACTTAACCTAATTGGCCAGCTTAAGGTTGAAGGTATCGAACTCAAGCACCTTGACCTCGGTGGTGGTTTAGGTATTCGCTACGATGATGAAACACCATTGGCGCCGAGCGTACTTCTGAGTGCTATTTTTGAAAGACTTGAACAAAACGGCATCGATCTTGAACTAATTCTAGAGCCAGGTCGATCATTGATCGGTAACGCAGGCGTTTTGCTTACTGAGGTTCAATACCTAAAGTACACCGATGAAAAGGACTTTGCCATCGTCGATGCGGGTATGAATGATCTCATGCGACCAGCCCTCTACGAGGCCTGGCACGGTGTCTTGCCAGTTGTGCCGCGACAGTCTGAGGCCCAAGTGTATGACGTCGTTGGGCCTGTTTGTGAAAGCGCAGACTGGTTGGCTAAATCTCGGGCGCTCGCGCTTGAACAAGGGGACTTACTGGCAATTGAATCGGCTGGTGCTTATGGGTTTGTGATGGCGGGTCACTACAATTCGAGACCCCGAGCCGCTGAGGTGCTAATTGACGGTGCAAGTTGGCACGTCATTCGAGAACGCGAGACATTCGATGACCTAATCCGTGGCGAGAAGCTTCTGCCCTAGCGGCTAGAAAAAAACTTACTTGGCCAACTATTTGCTGGCGAGGTACCGCGACCTTGCAGTAGCCTTCTAAAGGGTCAGGCGCCTCGCAGTGAGGATCACTTTAGAAGGCGGTGTTTATCGCACGCCACCGACTGGTTTATTAGCTGTTACCCAGCGCTTTCGGCTTATCCACAACAACACTGCGATCAGCAAAGCAGGGATCATCAGTAGCGCATAAGCATTACCGTAGCTATCTAGACGCGAAGCGGCCACACCAAATAATGGCGGGCCAAACAACACCCCTAAAAAAGTGAATCCAAGTGTGCCACCTGTTGCCATACCGGCTTGGCCAGATGGCGCCTGACGAGCTACTTCGGCGAGGTAGACGCCATTCCATCCAATAGCGGTTGCGCCCAATAACATGAGCAGCAAATAGAGCCAAACGACTTCTGTTTGAGCGGTTAGCCATGGGACAAGCGCCGCACCACCAAACAATAACACCGCCACCCCGATCAGCATATAGCCTGACCCGAGCCAATTGTCAGCAACCCAACCCCACAGGACTCGACCACCAACGCCGGCGGCTTGCGCCACAGTTAAGGCAAGTCCCGCAGCTACTAGCCCCCAACCCAAGTCCTCGTAAAGAAACGTCACTAGATACGTCGTTAAAGACAACTGTGTGATGGCGAACAAAAAAGAGACCGCGGCTAATATCCGAAGTGAGGTTTGTGCCCACACAAGCTTGATGGGTTCGACAAGACTCTTGATTAAGGAAGGGCGAACCGTTGGGTTCCGGTCCTCATCGAGTTGCTCACGCAAAGGGCTGACTGCTAAGGCACACATAACGCAAAACAGCGCGACCAATATAAAAGCCGCCTGCCAACCCAACAGAATCTGCATGGTGGGCACTAGTAAGCCCGCCAACATGCCACCGATAGGGACACCAGTTTGCTTGATTGAAAACACCAGCGACATTCGCTCGGGTGGTGTTGTTTTTATTAATAAGTGTGAACTCGCAGGCGTTACGGGGCCATAGCCTAGGCCGATCAAGAAAGCGCCAATCACTAGCGTTGCTGGCCAAGGTAGGGCACACAAAACGAGCCCTAAGGCCGTTAGCAACAAGCTGATTTGACTCAACCGCAGAGCACCCCATCGTTTGACGAAAGAGCCGCCCATTACGCTAGACAACATTGCGGCGACGTACACAATCGCTACGTAGAAGCCTACATAGGTTGTGGAAACGCCAATAGCCTTGCTCACGACTGGCGCTACCACCGGCAAGGTAATAAGCGCCATAGCCACTAGTGCCTGAATCATCAAGGTTGCAACTAGGATGACCCAGGCACTAGCCGTATATTTTTTTACGTCCAGAGGTTTTAACTCACAAAGCGCCGTAAGAATGAAGGCCAGAGAGGAACATGTTTACACCGAGAAATGCAAAGCCAGTGATAAGCAAACCAACCAACGACCAATAGGCGGCAAGCGTACCACGCATACCCTTCATCAAACGCAGATGGAGCCAGGCAGCATAATTCAGCCAGACGATCAGCGCCCAAGTCTCTTTAGGATCCCACTGCCAGTAAGCGCCCCAAGCATCGGCTGCCCATAGCGCACCCAAAATAGTCGCAACGGTAAAGAAAGCGAAACCAATTGCGATCGCTCGATACATAATGTCATCAAGGACTTCGAGCTTGGGTAGCTTTTTAGCGATTGGACTACGAAACGCCATAATCGTACCGACAATCACTACGCCAATACCAAAATACAACATCCAAGTAACAGACAGTCCCTCTGTTCTGAACACCATCGGCTCAGCAGCTAACAGTACGCCTAAGATGAATAACGGCGCCAGTTTCTTGTAGGACTTGGTTTCACCGTTTTCTTTGATCAGATAAGCGAAACCCACCATAGCCGCAATTGAAAAAGTGCCATAACCAATAAAGTTGGTAGGTACGTGCAGCTTCATCCACCAACTCTTGAGCGCTGGAACGAGTGGTTGGATTTCATACGCCTCTCGGGTAATCGAATACCAAAGCAGGAATATAACGATCGACATAATGATCAACATCACAAATCCACCGAGCGCCCGGGTGGCATAGCGTCTCTCATAGTAGAGATAGAACAACGCGGTCACCAGAGCAAACAATACGAACACTTCGTACAGATTACTCACTGGGATGTGCCCTAGGTCTGGGCCAAGCAAATGACCTTCGCGCCAACGCACCAACAAACCTACGGTGCCCGCATAGACCGCACTCCACGACAGCACTGTCCCGAGCCAAGCCGCTGTTGTGCTCACAAACCCGAGCCAATAACAGATTGTCGCGAGCACAAACAACAGGCACATCCACAATACAGCTGACTGGGATGAGAAGAAATACTTCAAGAAGAAGTTTTGTTCGGCATTTGCCAAATTACCGTCATAAAGCCAGATGGCGAACAGTGCGGTTAGCCCGCTCACCACCAGATATGTACGTAAAGGGCGCCATAGCCACCCCACCCATACAACAGCAGGAACTGTGCCCACTAGGATCCACTTCTCGTAGATATCCATGGAGTTGGTGTAGGTAACGAGCGAGTAAGCAGCACCCGCCGACAACACCAGAAAAAATAACAAGTCCGTCCAGTCTGGTTTGCCACGCAATTGACGTGCATCCCCTGACTCAGTCAAGTCTTCCCAAGCTGCGCGCTCTGCCGTGATGGTTTCTGCCATGGTCATTCCTTTCTCATGTCTAGCCGGCTTAAAGCCTGCTTGAACCGCTCAAACTCGCGATTAAAATCCAATGAACGTTTTTGTGAAGTCATGGCTGCCAGCACATGGGTGCCGGATTGACCAGGTTCACGCTTTAACCATATCCAGATACGACGATCGCGCACATAGAACATGGCAAACACCCCAAGCGTAAGCAGCAGACAGCCCAAATAGACGGTCAACATTCCTGGGGCACGACTAACCTGAAACACGCTCGCCTGAACTAGGTCGAACGACTGCATCGAAAAAAGAACCGGTGCTGGGTAAAAACTCAAGTCTGACAAAGCTGCAACCGCGAGTTGCACCCATCTGACGTTATCAGGCTGCGACGGATCAATAGGCTCAAGCCCAGCTCGCTCGCGCGCTATATCGCGCAACTCAGTCATTGAAGAGCCTAGCAAGCGAACAATTACGTCGGCGGCTCTAGACTGTTCCTGAACCGGGACGCTCACCTCCAAAAACCGCGACAACGCCTCAAGACCACCGTTGGCAAACGTCTCTAATGCTCGCTCAGCAGACAGCTCTAGCGGCATGCTGTCCATGCCTGGTGCAACATTGTTTTGAGCGAATCGTCTCGCAGCTTCCTTTCGAATTTCTGGGTCCGAAAGCGCGGCACGCAAGCTCATGAATTCAATGGCAGATGCAGACTCATCGGCGGGAATGCGCAAATAACGATAGTTGTCAGAGCTATCCATGGCTACACCAGCCAAAATCACTCGGTCGCCATCAAGCTCTACAGGAACCATGTAATTGTGAAACCGCTGCGTTTGACCGCTTTCATCAATCACGCTGTACTCGACGCTTGGACCGAGGTTCTGGAGATTTTTTTCTCGTTTGCTTGTTGCGCTGCCCGTCACAGCTGCAACGTGCTCAATAACTGAAGCCCGCTGAGGTACGCCATCACTCAAGTCTTCCACGTTGATTGGTCTCAGGCCTGTGACCTCAAGTCTGACCTCACGCCCAGTATTTCCAACGGGAAGTTGCATTGACTCGCCAACACGCTTGGAAAGCTCGAACGGACCAACCACAGAACCACTCAAAGGGAAAGCAAGTAAATCGATGTTGCTGCCACCGTCGTCAAAACTAGACTGATAAACCGTGACACCCATGTGGCGAAGCGGCTCATTTACCTCGATGGTGCGATCAAATGTTTCCCCCGTATCAGGGTCGATGACCGTAACCTCGCTGGCAAACCTGCTTGGCATCCCGGTAGAATAATAATCAACGATGAATTTGTTTAACTTGATCTCAAATGGTAGCGGTTGCACCAAAGCGCCTTCGCCCACGGTTACAACTGCATTACTACGAGTGCTACCCTCGGGCACAAATAAGTTCGCACGAAAGCTCGGATTGTCCAAAGCTAACCGCCCTGACGCCGGAACATCCACAATTTGCATGTTGTCGATAATTGGGGTTTTACCGAATAACGCAATCTGCATCCGCACGGGCAACTCGCTATCAAGCAAACCGCCCACACAAATCATCACGATTGATGCGTGTGCTGCAATGTACCCAAAACGGTTAGCACTGCCTCGCTTGGCAGCTATCATCATGCCGTTTTCTTCATCGCGAACTTTGTAAGCATAGCCCTGTTGCTTGAGCCAGGCCTTCACAGCCGTGTCACTGTCGGCCAAGCCGCGCTCCGTGGATACCTCAACTCGGTGGGGAAACGCGCGCAGACTCGATCCGCGCACGTGCTCACGAAACGTGCGCATTTCCCGAATCATTTTCGGGGTGTTGCGAATCAGACAAATGCTCGTAGAGACCACGAGAAACGCCATGATCACCAAAAACCAAATGCTGTTATAGATCTGCCAAACCGAAAACTTTGCCAGTACCTCAAACCAAAAGGGACCGAATTGATCGATGTAGCTTGTCTCAGGCCGGTTCTGGGGTATAACGGTGCCGATAACGCTGGCGATGCAAATAATCACCAACAGGCTAATTGCAAACCTCATTGAACCGATCAGGTCAATGAGAGAGCTTAGTGTTATCTTCGCTTTCGCCGCAGGAGCTTGGGCACTCAACTGACTGTTCTGTGACACTGTCACTACCCTCAATTCAGTAGAAGCTTGTTGAAACCTCTAATTTGACGGTGTCAGCGAGAACTCAGCTCCCGCGACCGACATGAAAATTGACGTCGACCAACTTTACCTCAAACCAGCTGCGTAGTCAGCAACTGCTTTGATGTCCGCATCCGACATCCTTCCGGCGATCTGAGACATGCTTTGGTTGTTGTCACGATGACCGGCACGGAACAATATCAGTTGATCCTCTAAATATGAAGCAAACTGCCCCGACAAGCGGGGGTATTGTGCCGGTATGCCTTCGCCCTTGGCGCCATGACAGGATGCACAAGCAGGCACGTTAGTTTCTTTAATGCCACCGCGCCAAATTTCCTCACCACGTGCTACAAGCTCTTCATTACTCGCCGTCGCAGGCTTAGTTAGCTCTTGCTCAGCAATATAAAGAGCTAAATTGCGCATATCGTCGATGGTAAGTGGCATTGACAAGCCAGTCATAATCGATGGCGCGCCATCAACGCCACGCCGAGGCGCCATGCCGTCTTCCCTAGGTTGGAACTCGGTAAGTTGCTTGTAAATATATTCGTGGGGCTGGGCTGCTAGATTCGGGTTAATGGCCAAGTCGCTATTGCCCTTTGCCCCATGACAGGAGATACAAGCTACTACTCCTCGGGCTGGATCGCCTTCGTTGTATAGTTTCTCACCGACTTTCACATCTGGCTTAATCGGCCCAACGGGCACTTCAGCGCTTTGCGCTATACCAAATAATGATGAACCTATTAATAGCCCACCGGCTAACACGCTACGCATCAACACACGTTTCATTTAGAACCTCAGAACGACCTTGCCTTTGGCAAACGTGGAGATTATACAATAGCCAATTACTTTAAGAGTTGAATCCACTTGTCTATCCTACATAGAGCTGCCTTTGTTACATCTGCTGCCCAACTAGATCAGCTGCCACCACCTGGCGCGCCTGAAGTTTGCTTTGTCGGACGTAGCAACTCCGGCAAGTCAACCGCCATTAACGTGCTGGCTAATCAAAGGCGTCTCGCCTACTCCAGCAAGACGCCGGGTCGCACGCGTTTGATCAATATGTTTGGCCTGCCAGACCCGTTGAACCCCGGCGAACAGCTCGGTTACCTGGTAGATTTGCCTGGATATGGCTATGCGTCAGTGGCCTATCACGCTAAGGAACAATGGGCGGATATTTTGGGTGGCTACCTGCGTGATCGCTCCTCACTTGCGGGGATCGTAATGCTGATTGACATTCGCCGCGGCGTCACTGAACTCGACAAGCGGTTAGCCAATTGGATTGCGCCCACCGGCAAAGGCGTATTAGCATTACTAACCAAAGCCGATAAATTGCCGTTCGGCCAACGCAAGAACGCCATCTTTGCTGTAAACAAACAACTGGCTGACATTGGCCAACTGCATACACTGCCTTTTTCTGCGACAGCTCGCATCGGGCTAGAAGAGGCAACCGCTCAAATTGAGAACTGGATTTCACCAAAGGTTGTGCCATGACGACTCCACACCTGATTTTGCCTGATTACCCGATCGCTCGACCAAGACGGTTGCGGCGCGACGACTTTACCCGTCGCCTAGTTCGCGAACATCAGTTGTCAGCAAATGATCTCATTTATCCCGTGTTTATTGTTGACGGCGAAGGGATTGAACAACCGGTGCCTTCCATGCCTGGCGTGTGTCGCTACTCGCTTGATAAGCTTCTGCCGATAGCCGAAGATTGCGTCAAGCTTGGCATTCCGGTGATGGCTCTTTTCCCAGTTATCGATCCAAACCTGAAAGCGTTAGATGGCATTGAAGCCACCAATCCAGAAGGTTTGATCCCGAGAGTAGTCAAGTCGCTTAAGGCCAACTTTCCTGACCTTGGCCTATTGACTGACGTGGCACTCGACCCATACACCAGTCATGGGCAGGACGGGGTAATCGATGAAGACGGTTATGTGATTAACGATATCACCCTTGCAATTCTCGTAAAACAAGCAATAGTGCAAGCACAAGCAGGTGTCGATATCGTGGCTCCTAGTGACATGATGGATGGCCGCATTGGTGCGATCCGACAGGCCTTAGAGACCAATGAGCACATACACACAAGAATCATGGCTTATTCGGCCAAGTTTGCTAGCGCCTTTTACGGACCGTTCCGAGATGCAGTGGGCTCAGCCAATAATTTAGGCAAGTCCAACAAAATGACCTATCAAATGGATCCAGGCAACATTGACGAGGCTTTGCGTGAGGTCGGAGCTGACTTGAAAGAAGGCGCTGACATGGTGATGGTTAAGCCGGGAATGCCCTACTTAGATGTAGTGCGGCGGGTAAAGGATTCGTTTCGGGTACCAACATTCGCTTATCAAGTTAGCGGTGAGTACGCGATGTTGAAGGCGGCAGCAGCTAACGATTGGCTAGATCATGACAAGGTTATGATGGAATCTCTGCTTGGTTTCAAACGGGCCGGGGCGGATGGCATTCTGACGTACTTTGCCCGGGACGCTGCGAGACTTTTGCGAGGTTAGTTGCTAAAAACAGTAAAACCTCTACACCACCAGGTCATTGAGCTGGCCGTTTGGCTGCGATGGCTCGGCTAAAAAACATGCCAAGCAAAGGCAGTGCCAAGCAAGCCCCTACAAACACCCAACTGATACTCGCTACATCAACTACCAGCGCCCCGACTCCGACACCTAACGCTTGACCCATGAATAGAAACGAGGCGAAGAGCGAAACAGCAGTTCCACGGGCGTGTACGGCCATCTGAGTCGCGTTTGTTTGTAATACTGCATGAAGCAAATAATAGCCAAAGCCAGCTAACACGCTAGCCAGAATAGCTAACGACCAATGCGGACCCCACAGATACAGTAGATAACAAACCGCTAGGACCCAACCACCCGCAAATGTTAGTCGGATTTCCCCAAATCGGGCTACCAACCACCTAGCCCGAAATACGTACATCATCGCACCTAACCCAAAAAATGCAGTTACTAACCCAGCTGCCGTTGATGTAAGTCCTTGGGTTTGTTGCAGATAAGCCGGTACAAATGAAAGACCGCCAAACACCAATGCACCCTCAATGAGAACGACCAACAAGACGGTCCGCGGCCAAGGAAGCGCTAGAACGCCTGCAATAGGTGCGATGACTTGGAAGCCTCTTTGCTTAGGAGGCATCTCTGGCACGTCTTTCAACTGCCGCAGCAACCAAACTCCAACCACTGTGTAGACCGCTGCTAAAAGCACAAATGACCATCGCCACCCGAGCGTATCGGTCATTACGCCACCAATGACTAGGCCGGCTGACGTGCCCAGTATGGTGCCAATCATGAACTGTGCGAGGGTGACTTGGCGGTGCTCATAAGGCACGTGGTCGCCAATCCATGCCATCGACAATGGCACAATTGCTGCCGCAGTTGCACCAGATAAAGCTCGCCCTACCAGCACCCATTCAAAGGTTGGTGCGCCAGCAGCCAATAGGTTTCCCAGTGCACAGGCCAAAGTTGCAAAAGCGAGGGTCCGAAACTTGCCAAATCGGTCGCCTACAGGTCCGTAAAAGAATTGCGACAAACCATAAGCAAATACGAACCAAGTGATTACTTTGGCAGCCTCACCCGTGCTAACACTAAACTCTGCGCTCAACTGGGGTAGCGCTGGGTCTAAAATACGGAATGCACTAGTGCTACTAAACGCAGCCGTCGCCAACAGAAAAATGACACGCCTATCCGGCAAATCCGGAACTAGATCGCTCATGCCAGTGGCCTAGCGTCCAAGTACTTGATCCAGAACCACACTAAATTTTTGTGCGTCCAGAAACCCGACAACACGTATGTCCTTTATTTCACGTCCACCCGGCTCAAAAAAGATAATCCCTGGCGGGCCAAACAAATTAAACCGTTTTAACAAGGCCCGGTCATCTGGACTGTTTTCTGTTACGTCTGCCTTTAACAGCAACAGGTTATTCATCCGCTGAGCAACTTGCGCATCAGAAAATGTAAACATTTCCATTTCAATGCAGGCAACACACCAGTCGGCGTAGAAGTCCAACATGACTGGCTGGGTTGATTGCGCCAAACGCTGCTCTAAGTCGGCAACACTGGCAACCAGCTCAAACTCGGGCTTACCGACAGAGTTGCTCGCTTGCTGTTGTGCGCCTGAACCGACCAAATGCTGTAAGGGCTGCAGTAAGGAGCGTCCACCACTGGCCAGACCAACCAGCCAAAATACAGCTGCCAGAACCAAGAGCAGACCGATCGCTTTGCGGACCGCCGCCCAAAGTGCCAGAGGGTCCGAGGACCGGTCAAATGCGCCAAGTAGTACTGCAGAGAGGACCGCAAGTAAGCTCCAGCCGAGTATCTCGACCCAGGAAGGCAGGACTGGCCACAACATCCACCAAGCTGTCGCAAAAAGCAACACCCCAAAAAATGCCTTTACGCCGTTCATCCAAGCGCCAGCTTTGGGCAGTAGGCTGCCCGCTGAGGCGCCAACAACCAGCAAAGGCAATCCCATCCCCCAAGCCATGGCAAACAACGCCGTGCCGCCCAATAACCAATCGCCCGATTGCGAAATGTAGAGTAGAGCCCCGGCCAAAGGGGCCGCTACGCAAGGGCCTACGATCAGTGCCGACACGGCACCCATGATAAGTGCTGCCCAGATACGTCCGCCCTTAAAGTCGGAGGCCGTACTACTAAGTTTGGTCTGAACAGCCTGGGGCATTTCAATTCGGATGACATCAAACATCGCCAGCCCGAATAAGACCAGTAATGACGCAAAAACTGTTAAGACCAAAGGAGTTTGGAGCCAAGCAGCCAAGCCGGCCCCACTGATGCCTGCTAAAACACCAAGCAAGGTGTAGATAATTGACATGCCAAGGACGTACGCCCCAGCAAGGGATAACCCTCTAAGACGCGAGACAGTTTTACCTTGGCCAACAATCAGTACCGACAAAATAGGGATCATTGGTAAAACACACGGGGTCAATGCAAGCAAAGCCCCTAACGCAAAGAACAGGAGCACAATTTGCCAGAGCGCTCGTGACTCCAAAGCACGTGCGATTCCCGTGTCATCACCGCCAGACAATAGTCCTTGCCAAGAACTATTCTGATTTGTTGTGTTGGCAGCGTTTGTGCTTGTTGAAAGATTAGCTAGCTGCGTCAGGGGGCGGTCTATATCGACAATTGGCTGTTGTCCAACAATCTGATAACTGGTGCCATCCCAGCTCAGTCGTACGGCTGATTCCATTGGCGGGTAACACAAGCCTGCATCTGCACATCCCTGGCTCACCAGCAATAAGGTAAATGCATTTGCCGGGACCGCCTCTGGCCACGGTGGCATTGGAACTGCAAACTCGACACTCTGAAAATAAAGCGCCATATCCCTTTCAAAGGTTGGGTCGTACTTGACTATCCCAGGTGGTAAGTTGATATCTGGCGTTTCAAATGCAATACCGCTCCACTCAAACTCAAAGCGCTCTCGGTACATATAGTATTCGGCTGCAATGTCATACCGCACCACTAGTGTCTGGCTATCGACCATCCGAGCCTGCATGACGAAGGCTTGTTCGGGCGCTAGAAAATCTTGTGCAATTGCGACTTTATTCGCACCGAGTAAGAGCGCAAGCAAGAACAGAAGCAGAGTGAAAAAGCGTTGTAGTTTCATTGCTGTGTTTGCTGATTAACCCAATTTAAATACTCGCCATGACCACCAGTAGCAGGCACTATCACAGCTTCTGGCACGTCATACGGATGCAACTGCAGCAGACGATCAACCGCTGCGTTGCTAGCGGCTTGGCTTGTTTTGATAATAAGGCCAACCTCTTGATCGCCCTGAACCTCGCCATTCCATTCGTATATGGATAAGAGGGCAGGTGTGAGCTGCACGCAGGCTGCCAATTTTTCTTCGACGAGGATGTGTGCGACCCGCTTAGCTAATAAGATGTCAGGAACGGTACTCAAAATGAGGACGCATCTGGGATCAATCGTGGCGTGAAGAGTCTTTCCAAAAGTATCCATCAAATCCCTCTGCACCTGAATAAACCTAATTGTATCGGCTTCGGTCTATCCAGATCACTAAGGAAGCACTTAGGCATAAAAAAAGGACCAGATGCTACGTCTGATCCTTTTTTTGCCTTACTTTTGTCTTGCTTTTGTCTTGTGGATGATTCTTATGAATCAAACATATTAGGTGCTAGGCCTCGCCGGAGCCGTCCTCACCAGTGTCGCTATCCTCGCGACCGACTAACTCCATAAACGCCATAGGAGCGTTGTCGCCTTGGCGGTGACCCATTTTCAACACGCGAGTGTACCCACCATTACGTTCAGCATAGTGAGGACCAATTTCTGCAAACAGCTTCACCACAACCTCACGATCGCGCAAGCGGGCGAAAGCCAAGCGCTTGTTTGCAAGAGTAGGATTTTTACCCAGCGTAATCAGGGGCTCAACCACACGGCGCAACTCTTTGGCCTTAGGCAGAGTTGTCTTGATTGCTTCGTGAGTCAAAAGAGACACAGCCATGTTACGAAACATGGCTAAGCGATGACTGCTAGTGCGATTTAACTTACGTAGTCCGTGTCCGTGACGCATTTCAATTCCTTATTGAATCTAAGTGTTGCCTCTTCTATCGGTTAACCCGCGGGGCAGTATTGGTTATTTACAACAAAAACGGGCAGCCTAA
>Ga0136560_1001311_pt1 | contig 12761 bp, 2 predicted proteins | sample AntRauMeHopE1497_FD_104925 | JGI IMG/M metagenome (GOLD analysis project Ga0136560, IMG submission 104925) | Saline lake microbial communities from Rauer Islands, Antarctica - Metagenome Hop E1 #497 | ecosystem: Environmental > Aquatic > Non-marine Saline and Alkaline > Saline | place...
CGTGGGGGTGGGGGGGCGGCACTGCGTTCGGGAGTGATGGTCCCCCGGTGGAGGCCGGGTCGTGGGACGAGGAGGACGGCGAGGAGGACGGGGCCGGGCCGGCGGGGGCCGTCGGCGGCAGGGGCCGTCTCGCCTCGGCGGCGCACCCGTCGCCGGGCCCCGCAGCCGGGGGTGGCGCTGCCGGCGCCCGGGGTACCGGCTCTCCGGCCCGGGGCACCGGCTCTCTGGCCCGGGGCACCGGCTCTCTGGCCCGGGGCACCGGCTCCCAGGCCCGTGCCGACACGTGGCAGGAGCCCCGGGCGACCGCCGTTCGGACCCAACGCACGCGCTCGGACGGCTCTGCCGGGGGCTCGCCGTACATCACCGGCTCTAGCGCGGTGTTCGACCGGGCGGAGACCGCCGGCGTGCCCGGGGCGCGAAACCGCGGCGGGAGGGCGGGGGCGCGGGGTGTAGCGGCCGGAGGCGCGCGGCCCTCGCCGCCGCGACCCCCGCTGGCGGGCAGCGCCGCCGCGGCCCTCGCCGCAGCCGGCTCCAGCTCGCGCCCCGCCACCGGTTTCGGCTCGGCGGGAGGGATTTCGCCGTCGGCCCCGTCCCCGGAGCGACGCGGCGCGCGGTTTCGCGGCCGCGGTTTCGCGGCCGCCGCGTCCCCGGCTCGGTCGTCGGTACCTGCCGGCCACGGCAGGGCCGACGGGGGAATGGTGGTCGTCGCGTCGGGCGGCTCCAGCGAGCCGACGGTGCACACTTCGCTCGGATCCGGCTCTGCGAGGGGCTCTGCCGCGGTATTGGACCCGTCAACGTCGGTGTCGTGGGGCCCGAGCGACGCCGCCGGCTCCGGCGGTGACGTCGACGGCAGGGGGTCGGTGGCGGCTGGTGTGACGTGGCGGGTGCGGTCGGTGGCCGAGGAGGCCGTGGCCGGGGCGGGGGCGGCGGCGAGGGCGGGGCATGGGGCCGGCGGGCGGGGCGGGAGGGGGGAGGCCGGCACCAGCACGGCGCCGGCGGAGCGACGGGCCGGGCGGGGCGGCGGCGGGATGGGGCCGGGGAGTGGTGGTCCCCCGGCGGGGAGCGCCACGTGGCAGGAGGAGCCGGTGCGGGGCCGCGAAACCGCCAGGGCCGCTGCCGGGCCGCGTTGGAGCCTGGACGGGGGTGCGGCCTGGGACGAGGCAGCGCCCGTCAGCGCGGCTCTGCCGGAGGCGGGGCCGGCAGAGCCAGAGGGCGGCAGCTGGAGCTACGACCAGGACTCTTTCGAGGCAGAGCCGGCAGGCGCCGACGTCGGCGCGGCGGCACAGGACGGTGACGACGACGCCCTCGCCTCGGACGGGTCCGGCTCTGCCGGGGCGCTGTACTCTCACCCGCTAGCTCCTGACAGCCCGGCGGAGGGCGTGTCGGCGACGCTCCCGGGCGCGGCGAGCTCCGACACGGCGGGGAGTGGCGGTTTCGCCGCGACGTCGGGGCGGTTTCACGTGGTGGGTTTCGGGTCTGGGGGACTCGGCGGCACTCCGGTGATTGGCTGGGGGGCGGACGGCCACGGGCGGGACAGAGAGCCCGCAGAGGCTCCCAGGGCAGGGGACGTCGCGGCAGAGCCGGAGAGGGCGAACGCGGAGGGGAAGGAGGAGGAGGACAGCGATGAAGACTGGTGGGCAGAGGAGGAGGAGGAGGCGAAGGAGGAGGCGAGGGAGGAAGCGGCGGACAGCAGTGGGCTGGCGGGGGCGGCGGGCGCGGCGGGCTCCGGGCAATGGGCGCGCCGCCCGTCCGTGCCCACGCCCAGGCCGTCCCTCGACGTCAACGGGGACCACCACTCCCCGGTTCCGGCCTCCGCGGTGACCCGCGAGTCAGCGCGATGGTCCGGGGCGGGGACCTACACTCCGCCCGCCGGGTCCGGCGCGGGCTCTCGCGTCATCGGAACCACGAGGCCCGGGCCGATGACCACCACTCCGGGCCGGGGGGCGGCGGTCCTGGCCGCCGACACGGCGCCGGCGCGGTCGGCGGACCTGTCGGCCGACCACTCTCGGCGGGACACCTCGTCGCTCGGGTCGGCAGAGCCGGCAGGAAGGGCCTCGGTGTCCCTCCGGTCGCTCTGCTCTGCCCTCGACGCGGCAGCGGCTCTGCCCGTGGTGGGTGGTCTCGCCGACGCCGCGGCCGCGCGCGGGGCGGCGGACACGTCACAGGCCGCGGCGGGGAGCCCCGGGGCAGAGCTGCGGGGGCGCCGCGGGGGCGCCGCGGACGGGTCAGACCCCCTCTTCAAGGAGCGACGCGCGCTGCTCGCGCGGGCGGCGGCGACGGCGGAGGAGTGCGCGGCCCGGCTGGCCGGACCGACCTGCTCCCTCCTCGCGGCAGAGCTGGCAGAGCCGGCGGGGGCCGCGCAGGGCGGCACGGCCGGCGCGGGAGTGTCGGCCGGGGGTGCGGGGGGTCTGCTCGCCTTCCGGCTGACGCACCTGGGAGGGCGGCTGCGGGTCAACGCGGCGAGGCTGCGGGAGATGTGGGGCGGACGGTGAGAGGGGGCCAGGACGGGGGGCGCCGCGTCCGATGATATGATCCGCTGTGCGTGAACGGCTGGATCAGTGTGCGTCGTGGCCGGCGATCGCGGGAGGCCCAGCGGGGAGGCGCGCCGGAGCAACAGCGTGGTTTTTTCGGTGATCGCTTCAGCAGGCGCCGTCACAAGCCTCCGGGCCGCGCCCCAGCCACACGGTGTCAAGCGCGACCGAGCGCAGCCCTGCCGCGCATCGCGCTGCCTCGCGAGAGTGCTAACCCGTCGGAAGGCCAGGAAGCAGCTCAAGGCCGGGGCATTGGTCGCCGGGTGTGCTGCAATAGCGTGGCGGACAAGGCGGGCGAGCGATGAGCCGCGAGAGGAGAGCTCGCTTCATTGACTAGGACGAGCGGCCCCGACCCAGGCAGCAGCGAAGCGCCGGCCCGACGCCAATGGTAGTGTCCACGTGCAAGGTGTACCTTGGATAGCGGCCCGGAGCCCGGGTCTCACCGATCCAGACGCCTGCGGTCGGGCAGCAAATACCGGCTCGCGCCTCCGCGCCGTCTCTCATCGCCTCCGCCGCGCCTCCCCCGTGAGAACCCCCGACACTCCCAGAAGGGCGTGACGGCTCTGCACCTGGCGAGCAGCAACGACGAGCCCAGCACGGTCCGCTGGCTCTGCCAGGCCGGGGCCGACATCGAGGCCAGGGACGAAGTGAGCCGGCTCTGCGCGCGACGGCGCTCCGGGGCAGAGCCTGCACGGAGGGCGCCGCCGGACGCGACCCGTCGCCCCCGCAGGCCAGGCCTGTCGACGCGCCGCCCCGCCGGACGCCGGCCGTCCCAGGCCTCGCCGCGCCCCGCCCCCGCCGCGGAACGGCAAGACCCCCCTTCTCTCCGCCGCCGACGCCTACCACCTCGAGTCCGTCGAGATCCCGATCCGCGCCGGGGCCGACATGGCCGCAGCCGACAACGTCAGCGACGCCACCCGGACCGCACGGTCAGCCTCAGCCCGCCCCGCTCTGCTCGCATGCAACCCCCCACTCGAGATACCACCCCTCCCGTCCCCCGTCCGCCGCGAGAGGTGAGCGAACAGCCGTGACGTCATCCACTTGCTGCCGCACCGTGACGTCATCCACTTGCTGCCGCACCGTGACGTCATCCGCAGGGTCGCGTCGCCTCGGCCGTCATCGCCGACGACGCAGGGTTCACGATCGACGAAGCGACCATCGCCGAGGGAGCCGCGAGGCGCCAGGCGGCGCACTGAGCGGCCGTGAGGTGCTAAATGGCCGCCAGACGGCCCGCAACGAGGCCCTTGTAGCTCTCCAAGGCGCCTGTGCCCGGGCGAACGGCAGTCGCGGCGACCGGCCGCCAGCAGCGATGCCGGCACTGTGTTCGCGCCACTGAGGTCGCTCACTGGGGCGCGTTCGCCCCCGCCGCAACGCCGCACGCGCAACATGCCTGCCGTCAGCGTGGCACCGCGCCACACAGCACTTGGAGTGACGCCCGTCCGGCCGGTCAGACGACACTCGTCCGGCCCGTCGACAGACGCCCGTCCGGCCGGTCAGCAGACGCCCGTCCGGCCCCGGTGACCGGCGCGACTCGGCTGGCGGCAACAGCCTCGGCCACAAAACCTGTCCCCGCCTCTCACAGATGAGGCCCTCACAGATGAGGCCCTCACAGATGAAGCCCTCACAGATGAGGCCCTCACAGATGAGGCCCTCACAGATGAAGCCCTCACAGATGAGGCCCTCACAGATGAAGCCCTCACAGTTGAGGCCCTCACAGTTGAGGCCCTCACAGTTGAGGCCCTCACAGTTGAGGCCCTCACAGTTGAGGCCCTCACAGCCGCGAGGCCCTCACAGCCGCGAGGCCCTCACAGCCCGGCTGTCCCCTTCGGCCCCGCCGACGGCCGCCCGCTGCCCCGGCCCCGGGGCCGCCGGACGCGAGAGCATGACGACGCCGGGCGGCGGGCCGTCGGGGGGCGCGCACCGGGCGCGCTGTCCGGCCGCCCAGCGGCGCAGCGTCGCTCCGACGCCCGGCGGGGAGCGGGCGAGCGCGTGGGCCCAGGCCCTGAGCTGGGCGTGGAACGACCCGTTGGGTCTGACCCACGGCCGGCACCGCCGCATCCCCGCCACGCAGCGGTGGACGGGACACGACTCGCCGCTGTCGGCCGCCACCCCCGCCCGGTCCAGCGCCCGGGACCACCACTCCTCGACGGCCGCGGGCGACGCGTTTGCGGGTACGACGCCGACCCGTGTCGCAGCTCCGCCCGCCGCGACCTCGGCCTCCCGGTGGTCGATCGCGGCCGCGGCGAGGGCCGCGGCCATGCACACCGACGCGCTGTGGGAGACGCCAGCGGTGCAGTGCACGAGCACAGCGGCGTGGGCCGGCGGCCCGGGCGGGCCGAGCCGGCCGAGCGCGGAAAGCACAAACAACGTCGCCCGCGACAGCCAGGGCTCGAGCGGCTGGACCAGATCGTCGTCCAGCGGAAGGGACAGACACGATATACCCCTGGCCTCGGCGAGCGCGCACTCGTCGCCGTTGGCGGCCACGATGTGCGTGATGCGCGCGCGGAGCAGTTGCGCAGGGCTCCTGGCCGCCAGCCTCGGGCCGATCCACAGGCCGCCTGCGACGCGAGGAAGGGTGCACACACGCGGCTTGGTTCTCGTCACGGCACGGGGGTCAGGTGGTGCGGAGCGCTGCCAGTTTCCGCCTCACGCAGCACGGGGTCGAGGCTTTGAGCCTCTTGCACAGAGGCCTCGGCAATCCGCGCCCATGAGCGGTCGCGCCCGGGTTTGGACATTGAGTGCCGGCACCGTGTGCCAGGATTACAGGGTGCCGGGGCCGGTGCTCTCGATCGTCGTCGCGACCCCGCGGCTCTACAAACGCCCGCCAAGCCCAAGGTCACGTGCGCTCGAAGGGCGCCCGGCGCCGGGGAGCGCGGCACGACCCCATGGGCGCGCTGCTCAGCGCGCCGTCGGCGCACGAGGAGGAGATCAAGTGCGTCCGAGGTCTGACCCCACGCGTGCCGGCGCCCACACCCGCCGCTTGGCGCGTTCTGGCTGCCCGAATCGCGCCCCGCCACCGCTGCACCCGATATTGATCATGGTACGCCCGCAGCCAGGTGCTCGCGCGGATGCGGAACGCGTCCGACGAGGCGAGCACGTCCGTCCGGTGTTTCAACGACCTCATCAAGATGCAGCGGGACTACTCCCTCGAGGACGCCCGGCTCCTGCGGCAGTCCATGGGCCGACAGAAGGTCGTGGAGATCACGGTGGCGTCCCTGAACCGGTGGGGCGGCGTTTCCGAGCCGGTGGCCGAGCGCGGCTGCACCCTGCTCGCCACACTGTGCCGGGACGCCCCGATGCTGCGCAAGATGCGGGATTCCGGGGTGGCGGACCGCGCGCAGACGCTGATGCGGCGGCACCCCGCGTCGGCACCCGTGCAGGCGGCCGCGTCGGCGCTTCACGCCGCCCTCCGGGGCGTCTGGCAGCTGCACGAGTGCGCGCTCCGGGTGCCGGTTCCGCCCCTGACGGAGGACGAGGCCCGCATGTGGCTCCCCCACACGTTCGGCAAGTACGTCCGGCGGTCCAACCAAGAGGGGAGGGCCGTGCGCGACGCGACGATTGAGAACGCACACGACGCTCACCTGGAGGCCCGGATCAACGCCGACGCCTCTGCAAAGGGCAGCCTCGGCCCGCTGGGCAGGCCCAAGGCCCCGCTGCTCCGGTCGACGGCCCTGGCGTCGGAGCACGCGTCACCGCGCTTCGCGGCATGGCGGCGTGGCGCCCTGGGTCGGTCCTTCTCGCAGGAGCTCGTGACGGCGGGTGACGGGTACTCGGCGGCCAGGGGGGCGGACGGGAAGGCGCGGGCCGGCGCCGGAGGCGTGGGGGCCGAGGACGGGAAGGCGCCGGCACGCCCGGATGACGTCATCGTGGACGTGGTGGTGGAGGTGCGGGAGCCATCGACGGGCCGGGGCGCCGCGGCCTCGGGCCTGGGGCCGTCCCTTCCCGGCGTGCTCACGGCCCGGTCGCGCCGGGAGGACGCGCGGCGGTCTGGGTGGTTCAGCCGGCGGTCGGGCGGTGCGGCGGTGGCGGCGGCGCCGGCCGGCGGGAAGCCCGGAAGCGCGGTGACGGTGGGCGCGGCGCCGAGGGGCGGCGTGCTGCGCGGTGGGACGTCGTACGGCGGGCCTGCGACGGCGCGCCGGTCGGGGCGGGGGCGGGCGTCGTCCGCCGCCGCGCCGGCCGGGCCGTCAGGGGGATCCGCCGACGTCGGCGCCGCCGCCGCCGACGTCGCCACGGTCGCCTCCCCGCGGGGCTCTGCCGGCGGGGCGGCACGCGGGTCCGCGGCGCCGTCCCGCGCGAGCGACGCCGCGTCTCTCGCGTCGGCCACGTCGCACCCCGCAGTCGTGGTCAGCGGGCCCCGGTACGCCGTCCCGCCCCTGGGCACCGGCCCCGTGGCCCCCACGCGGCGCCGCTTCGACACGGAGCTGCTCCTCCTGGCCCTGCAGCACTACCGTGGCGACGCGGACGCCCTGACGGTGCTGCTGTCACCGCTGGCGGCGGCGCTGGGTCAGGGGCCGGGGCCGGACGAGGCGTTCGGCCGCCTCCGGAGGGCGTCGACGTCGTCGGGGGACCAACACTCGGACGGCGGGTACGAGGACGGGCTGTCGACGGGGTGGGGGGACCAACACTCGGACGGCGGGTACGAGGACGGGCTGTCGACGGGGTGGGGGTCCGCCGGCGCGCCGAGCGCGCGGCAGTCGGGGCTCCGGCGGGCGGGCAGCGGTGCCCGGTCGGGCCGGTCGGGCCGGGAGCGGGGCGGCACGGGACGGGGGGAGGGAGGGAGGGCGCGGGCGCCGACGCTGGGCGAGGTTGCCAGGGCCCTGGCGAGGGGGGAGCGGCCACCCAGGCTCGGCGACGGCGACGACGACGGCGGCGGAGACGGCGGTGCGCCGGGGAGGTGGGGGGACGGGCCGCGCGAAACCGCTGGCGAAACCGCTGGCGAAACCACGGGGCCGGCCGGGGCCGGCCGGGACCCGTCACCTGGCGGCGAGGAGCGCCACGGCCCCGGCTCCGGCCCGAGCCTCGGCCCCCGCCGGTCGGCCGCCGCCGACTCCTTGTCCGCGCCCCGCGGGCCCGACGGCGCACCGACCTTCGCGGCTCTGCCGGCGCGGGACCTCCTCGTCGACTGGTACGTAGCAGAGCTGCCGCTGCTCTGCCACAGCCTCGTGTCGCCGCTTGGTCGGTTCCCGGGCCACGCGTCGCTCGCTCACACCGTGTGCCGTGTCGTGGCGGCGCTCTGCCGGAGCGCGCTGCTCTGTTCTGAGCTGGGGAGGCAGGGAGCCGTGAGCGCGGTGGTTCGGGCTGCTCGGGGGTTCCCGGACCCCCTGCCGCGCGACACGCAGCAGGCTGCCATGTGGGCTCTTTCGGAGCTCTGCCGGCACGGTGACAACGTGGTGCTGCTGCGGGGGGGCGAGGGGGCGGCGGTGCTCCGGGAGCTGTCGACGAGGGGCGCGGCGGAGGCGGCGGACGCGGCGAGGATGGCGCGCGCCGAGGCGGCGACGGGCAAGGCCAGGCGGGTGCTTGGGGCGGGTGGGGGCGCGGGGGCGGAGGGGGCGGGGGGCGTCGCGGCGGCGGCGGAGGCGGCCCGGATCGCGGGCGGGGCCGGCGGGCTGACGGCCGCGGAGGCGGCCGGGGCGGGGGTCGCCGCGGCGCTCGGCGCGGGGGCGGCGGGGTCCGTCGCCGCCACCGCCCCGCCGGCCGCCGGCGCCGGGGTTCGGCTTAACGCCCGGACGCGCGACGGCCAGACCCGGGCGGTTTCGCGCCGGGCGCTCGGCGCCCGGAAGCCGGGGGCCGCGGCGGGCGGGGGGAAGGGCGACGCGGAAGGAGCGGGCGACGCCAAGGAGGCCGCGGGAGGGGACGGGGCGGCGCCGGCCAGGCGGCCGTGGCCTCTGCGCCGCGGGGGCGGCTCGTCGGGCAAACGTTCCGCCGCCTCGGAGGCGCGCGCCGTGGCCGGCTTCCTGGAGGCCGGGGTGGACCCTGACGCGGGCCGGCGGCGGGAGGCCTGGGAGGTGAACGCGCCGCACCACAAGGGTGTGCTTGGGCTGCGGAACGTGGGGACGCACGCCCCGGGGGTGCCCACCTTCGGTCCGGGGTACTTTGACGACGAGCCTCTGCCGCTGGGGATGCCCGCGCGGCCGCCGCCGCTGGCTCTGCCGCTGCGGCTCAGGGGCCTGCTCCGAGGGTGGGAGGAGGAGGAGGCGGGGGCGGCGGAGGCGACGGCAGTGGAGGCGGCGGTGGCGGCCGTGGGCCGGCAGGGGGGGTGGACGGAGCGGGGCACGACGCCGGGGACGGGGGTGGGGCGGGGCGGGGCCCGGTCTCGGGCGGGGTCGTCAGGGTGGGGCGCGGGCCCGACGGCGGGCCGGCAGAGCGCGGCGGGGTCGGGCGTGGAGGGGGACAGCGACGGCGGCGGGCCGGAGAGGGGCTCTGCCGGGGGCAGGCCGAGGACTGCTCTGGGGATGACGGGGGGCCGGGGGCTGTCGCGCGGCGGGCGCAGCGTCGGGGGCGACGACGACGGGATGTCGGCCGGGGGGCTGCTCACGGCCCGGTCGGGGGGCAGGGTCGGCCAGCGGGGCCTAGGGCTCATCCCCGCGCTCGGCGGGGAGGGGGTCGGTGCGGTTTCGCCCGGAGGCGGCGAGGCGGGGGCGGTCGGGGGGGTCGCTGTCTCGCGCAGCGTGGCGGCCAAGGCCACCTCTCGCGCGACGGCGAGGGCCCGGGCGGACGCCCTGGAGGCGTCGATGCGGTCACGGGGGGCCGGCGGCGGCGGCCCCGCCGCGCTTTACTCGGGCGCCAGCGCGGCGCTGAGGGAGGAGGACGAGGCGATCTCCGGCCGCAGGCGGTGATGATGTGGTGTGCGTGCCCTGCGTGACAGCGCGGGCACCGTTGAGTGGTGATCCGTGAGGGCTGCGGCTGCTTTGGCTGGTGCGGATGGTGTTGGATGACGGCGGGTGGGGGCCATTTGCGCTGGCACCCAACCATACTTGCACAGATTGCCACTGCTTGCCGGCATCCACCATGCCGCGGCTGAGTTCCGATCGTTTCGAAGGAGCTGGCCGCTCAGGATTGGAGCGTCGGCACATCAGCCTACGCACTGAGGGATATCGCGCACAGCCGAAAGTGCTCCAGGCGGCTTGGCAGGATTGACCGAGGCGTGGCCTGCCACCGTGAAGCGCTCATTTGTGCGATCGCACTGGTCCTGCCCCCCAGCAATGTGCCCCTTTCGTCTCGACGTTTCGCCGGCGGTGCCTCGGCCTCACCAATGCCTGCTCAGTCGCTGGTGCCATCGTCGGCGAGGCGTGCGGCCAGGGCCCCACCCTGCGAGGAGAACGAGACGGTGCCGCGCGGACCATCCGTCGCTCGCAGTAACCCGGCAGCCGCCGATGGCATGCGCGAATCTTGGCAAGATGCCCAGCGATGGCTCAGATTAGGCGCACGGTCAGCCGCCTCACCTTGGTCTTCGTAGTTGCAGTCACGTCGGAACCTGACGCAGCCAGCGCCTCGGCTGTCGCCGTCTAGCTAGTGTGGCACGCCATGTGCAGGCAGGTCGAGCCCTTCTACGCCCCCGTGGGTGAAAGCAGCCACAGAGAGGCGGTGAAGGCAACGTGGTCGCAAAGGCTGGGCGGCGAGCCTGGCACTGCCCGAGGATCCATTGCTGGCCCACCTGGCTTGCGCTTTGGCTTGTGCGCCGTGCCGTGCCTGTCCGCTCATGCAGCAGCCCCAACCGCGTGCCAATGTCCCTTGCGGACTTCTGTGGTCCGTCGGCTCGCTGGCTGCCTCAGGCCCGCAGCCGTGGGCATCAGGGGCCGCCTCTGCCAAGAGCTTGCTCACCTTGTCCAGCTTCCAGCGCGGCGCGTTGGCATCGGGCACAGCGTGCTTGCCTCGTTGGCCGTCTCGATGTCCGCACCGGCGTCAAGCGCTGCCATCACGCCGTCCAAATCGCCGGCCTTGGCCATGTCATGTGTATTTGCGGTTGATGAGGAGGCCATGGGGGCTGTAGCTGCAGGAATGGTCCGATCGGCTGCGATGCGGCTGTGTGGCAGCCACCGTGGAGCAAGCAGCTCTACCCGAGCGTTTTGATCAGTCGCGGAACAACCGGCCTAAGGATTTCCGCGAGCTGCGAATGACGGGTCAAGTTTGCCGGGCCCGCTGACCCAGCAAAAGGCCGAATCGTCCTTGCGGATAGCGCCCGGGCAGCTCTGCTTGCGATCGCCCAAAAGTGGAGCATTGTCCTCTACACGGGTTCGGGGCCACTCCGGCCGCCCACGCGGTCTATGGCTGCAGCCGGCTCCGAGGACCCCGCGCCCCACACAGACTCCGTGAGTGGTGCTGAGCACTGACCACCGCACGGCGCCTCGCAGCTCAGGTCGATCCTCACGAGAGGGCGGAAGGATCCGGAGGAAATTACCGCCACCCCTGACGCTGGCGCTTGCAAGCCGGTACAGGGCGCCCGCGTGATGTTCCACCACGGCCTGCTGTCGACGCATTCCACCACCATACCCGCAGGTGCCGCTCGCCATTCCGGCCGGCGTGTGGGAAGACTCTGCTGCCGCGAGCTCATCCGCGCGCGATTTCCGCATCCAGCAAGCCTTTAAGAACTCGCTTACCAATTGCTCGGCTTATGTCCGGACGTTTGTCGTGTCAATCGTGGGCCGGAGCAAGACGGTGAGCCCGAGGAGTCCCGTGCAGCTGTTGATTTCGGCTGTCGAGCTTTTGGTCGACGTCGGAATGTGAGCTCACATCTCTCCGGAAATCGCGAATGTCGCCTCACCGCCTTGCAATCCGTCCCTGCCGAGTCCATCGCAGGGCAAGTCGGCCTTCATGTGTGGGCTGCTCAAGCTCCTGGTCACGGGGGCGGTCAGCTTCGAGGAGCTGCTCCAGCCCGACGCAGACACCGCCCCCAGCTTTGCGATGGGCGATGGGCTCCTATCCACGACAGTCGGCATCATGGGTGTCGTCCACGTGTACCGTGTGACGCGCGAGGATGGCACGAGCGTGGACGTGCTGCTCATCCTGCTCGACGTCGAGGGCTCAGTGTCAGACGGTGCCAGCGCGGCGGAGGACCTCAAGCTGGCCACAATCGCATTCACGCTATCTGACCTAGTGCTAGTCAACCTTCAGAATGTGTCATCCGCAAAGGAAGTCAGCATCGCATTGGACAAGATCGTGACGGTGGCAAAGGCGTTCGCGGCTGGCGCCGACGACAGTGGCGCAGCAGCGGCAGCCGGCCGATGGCGCAGCAAGCACCTGAGGCTGCTCTTCCGCGACAGCCATACCAAGGTCACCACAGACGTTGCGAAGCGCTTCCTCCGCATGGCTGATGAAGAATCCGGATTCTGCAGCAGTTTTCACACCGTCGACGTGGCCGTGGCGCGCGATCCCTTCACGAACAACCGTCAGACTGGCGACCCGGAGCCATGCCCTGCGACCTGCCGGACGCTGGACGAGATGGTCAAGTCGACCGCTGACCGCATCCAACGCCAGTGCCTGGCCATCGAGGGGGCAAGCCCTGCGGATCGAGCGGCGTGGCCCGACTTCGGCACGACGCTCGCAACGCTGGAGACGCACATCAATGCTCACGACTTCGGCGAGGCGACCGTGGGGGACCTGCGGGCCGCCCTCAGCTCTGCCAAGGACGACACCAGCACGCTCTTCTGCGCCATCACCGGGAAGCGCATGTACGCCCACCCGGTGTTTGTCAGCATCCCTCTGGACCGCGTCTGTGAGTCGTGGAGGGTGAAGTGGACCGACGCGTACAAGGCGGCGGCGGACATCGCTGGTGCCACGGCAGACGGCACCACGCAGGTCCCGGCGGAGGTTGAGGCCTTCAACGACCTCGTGGCAGCGATGAAGAAGGAAGGCCTCGCCATCCCGGCATCGATGGCGAAGGCCCCCCAGGCAATGCAGAGCGGCCTGCTGACTGATGTGCGGGGCGGCTTTGTCAGGCGCAACCTGCACAACTACACCGCTGGCAACACGATTGCTTTCAGCAGGAGCGACCAGCGTCGTGGGATCGAGTCTCTCCTCGGCGGCACGGAGACGGTCGCAGGCGTCGCCAAGTGGCTCAACCTCGTCGAGCACCCCAGCGGCGATGACGCGACACTCTTGGAGCTTGTGCAGCGGGAGCCCAGGTTTGCTGCGGCGATGCCGGAGCGCTTCTGCCGACCGCACGAGCCGTTCCCCGCCGACCTGGCGGACCGTGCGGCCGACGGCGATGATGCCGGCGCGGCCGCCGCGGCA
>Ga0136560_1001314_pt1 | contig 12754 bp, 10 predicted proteins | sample AntRauMeHopE1497_FD_104925 | JGI IMG/M metagenome (GOLD analysis project Ga0136560, IMG submission 104925) | Saline lake microbial communities from Rauer Islands, Antarctica - Metagenome Hop E1 #497 | ecosystem: Environmental > Aquatic > Non-marine Saline and Alkaline > Saline | place...
CGGGGGCAGCGGCCTCCTCAGCGGCGGGGGCCGCGGCCTCCTCAGCGGCGGGGGCAGCGGCCTCCTCAGCGGCGGGGGCCGCGGCCTCCTCAGCGGCGGGGGCCGCAGCCTCCTCCTCAGCGGCGGCGGCAGCAACGGTGGCGACAACGGCGTCGTCGGCGGTGCCGGTGGCGGGGGCGGCGGTCTCGGCGGCCTCACCGGACTCTGTAGCGGCGCCAGAGGCTGCGGGGGCAGGGGCGGGCGCGGCAGAGGCGCTCGCCGCGGCCTCGGCAGCCGCCTCGGTGGCCTTGGTCGCCGCAGCGGTGGCCTCAGCCGCCGCCTCAGCGATGGCCTCGGCGGCGCGCTCCGTGGCGGCGGCGACGGCTGCCTCGTCGGACTCGTACTTCGCCAGGAGGGCGGGGTCGACGACTGTGAGCCCTCCCATGCGTGAGTCGAGGACGGCGCGGCCGGGGCCGTTGATGCCGGCGCGGATGGCGTCGCCGAGGATGCGGAGGAGGAGCTCGTCGACCATGGTGGTGGGGTTGATCACGAGCTTGGCCACCTCGGGGATGGCCGCGCTGATGGGCTCGATGATCGGGTCGAGGCCGGCCTTGGCGAGCTTGAGGACGAGGGGGTAGATGACGGAGACGAAGAGGGTGTGGATGTCCTCCAGCGCGGCCAGCTTGCAGTCCACGGCCATGCGGGCGAGGGTGTCCGCCTTGGCGGCGGCCGCGTCCATGGGCCCGTCGGCGCCGGGGGCGCCCTCGGTGACGAGCTTGGAAAAGGTGTAGATGGCGTTGCGGCACACCAGGCCGAGGCCCTCCCGCATGATGCGGTCCATGCGCCACTCCGAGAGGCCGGGGGCCCGGGCGGCGAGCTCGGAGCGCGCGGCGTCGCCCCAGCCGTTGCGGTCCTCGCTGAGGACGCGGCAGGGGGCGTAGAACTCGCCCCACTGGTACGAGGCGTAGCGCCTCATGTTCGCGAGGAGCCTGGCGCCCTTGTCGCCCGTCACGCCGCCGTCCGCGGCGATGAGGGTGTCGAGGCGCTCGGCGACGACCTCCACGGCCTTGGCGTGGGCGCCGGCGAGGGGGCCGAAGAGGAGCTCGAAGATGGGCGAGAGGACGGACGAGATGTTGGTCTCCACCGCGGGGCGGATGACGCCAGAGGCGGCCTCGGCGACCTTGTTCTCCACCGTGGCGACGGCGTCGAGGATGGGGCCAAGGCTCTTGGTCACGGCCTCCGTGACCTTGGGCTCCACGGCGTCGATACCCTTGGACGCGGCGGCCCAGCCGGCGCGCACGCTCGCCCCCACCGTGTTGTTCACCGTCTCGCGCACCTTGTCGCGGATGATGCGCTCGGCGCGGCCGGACTTGATCGAGGCGTAGACGGGCGGCATGATGGTGTCCTCCACGGCGTCGTTGGCCAGGAAGGCGAGCATCTCCTCCTCCGTGGCGCAGCTGCTGTAGTAGCCCCACACGCGGAGCTCGCGGCGGGTCTGGCGGTAGGCGCTCTCGAAGGCCGCGCGCTTCACCGGGTTGGGGTTCAGCGGCGCGCGGGCGCGCCACGCGGCGAAGCGCAGGCTGCGCTCCCACTCCTCCGCCTCCTCCGCCGTCTCGAACTCCAGGTACCACGTGCGGCGGCCGTCCCACTTCCAGTAGGGCGCGATGCTGATGATGTGGCTAGTGGAAGGGCGCTTGATCTCCTCGAAGATGGCGGCGTCGTCCGCCGACTCGGTGAGCCGGTGGATGCGCCTGTACGCAAAGTTGATCACGCCGGTGCCCTTGACCTTGTCCCGGTCGTAGGAGCCCGTCTGCTCGTCGGCGAAGATCCGGCACTCGTAGTTGTCAGCCTTGTTCAGCACCACGGCCCAGCGCTTCTTCCAGTTCTTGCGGACGTCACCCTGCGCTACGAATTGATGCAACCGCGGGACGGGAATGGACAGGCGGGCGCTCCTGGGGCTCGACCTTGCCCGGCGAGCAAGAGACGCAACGTATGGCAGGGCAATCTCTGGCACCACGCCCCGAGACCCGGACAGAGGGGAGGGCAACGGCAGGCTGGCAGTATGGTGTAACCGCGCAAGCCTCTGTCCGCGCACCCATGCCCGGGCTCGAGGGGGGCCCAAAGCCGTGGTGGCGCACTGGCATGGTCACTGCACACGAGCAAGCCGCTGGCGCGTTCGCGAGGCCTCGATTGTCTCACCCGCTTCATGATGAATCCCGATACCAGCGGCTCAGAGGCAGGCGGCATAGTCAGCAGCCGGTATGGGATGGTATGGCCTCCGCCACTGCGCTTTGCCTTTTCCTGGGCAATGAGCGCCTCGCCGAATCCGAGCGCGTACAGCGGGGTGAAGGTGGTGAACATGGTCTCCACCAGGTCCTTGATCTCGCCGAGGCGCATGTCAGGCATGCCGGGCACGGCGTTCCCCATCTCGTCGGGCTTTTGGTCTGACGGTGGGCGGTGACGCTCTTTGGCTTCAACTTTCCAGTCACGCGTCCGTGGTCGTCGGCTCTGCATGCATTTGCCGGCTTCTTGCGCAGGATCCGTGTTCCGCTCCCTGTGGCCGCATGGGGCAGGGGCTGCGCGCGCCCCTCGCATCAAGACACCGCTATCAAGCATTGGGACGTGGCCCCGCAACCACCGAGGACGAGCTGAATGCGAGTCTTGGGAACCCTAACCCCGCCGCGCCCGCAGATTTCGTCGAGCCAAGCCAAGCACCCTTGCGCCCGCGTCGGTGAGGCTAGCCTGCCCCTGCTCTGGGAGTGGCACGCTCGCGCAGTCTCTCACATCGTCACGATGCCCCCCACCGCTTCCCTGTCGCAGGTGTTCGCCATGCCCGAGTCCAAGTTCGACCAGGCCAAGTTCGACAAGCTCGTGCAGGGCAAGTCCTGGCTTCTGCGCGGCTTCGTGTTCTACGCAAAGGCTCACTGGGACCCCATGTGAGCCGTGGCCGCCGGGCGTCGTCCCGTCTTGGCCCCGCCAGCGATTGCAGAACCCATCAACCTCCCATCTCCCTCCGCCCGCCTGTTCGTCGCGCGCAGCAACCAGTGGATCCACATCTTCTGCGTGTGGCCCATCCTCTTCACTGCCATCACCCTCTTCGCTCACATCGAGCTGCCTGACGCGGTCATGCAGCACGTGCCTCAGAACATCATCGACGCTTCGCCTGTGCGCATCGGCAACGCCGGCTTCGTTCTGGCCATGCTCTATTTCGTGTGGCACTTCCTCCTGAGCATCCCTATCGGCTTTGCCGCCAACCTTCTCGTCGTGGCATGCCTGCTGGGGGCCGATTACTGGCACGCGACCGCCCCCGCGGACGTCACGACATACGCCTGGGGTGTCCACATCGCGTGCTGGATCGCCCAGTTCTACGGCCACGGTGTGCACGAGCACAGGCGCCCCGCACTCCTCGAGAACTTGTTTGCATGTGAGGCCGGCACAAGGCTGCCCCCCCCATTTTCTCCCCTGCCGCTTGTGACTGTCCCCGAATCGCGCGCTCGCCCCCTTCGATCATCCCCGCTCCACCAGCCCCCCCCGTCCCGCGTGTCCGCCGCAGCCACGTTCATGGCGCCCATCTTCGTGGTCATCGAGATCCTCTGCAAGCTCGGCTTCCTTGCCGACTTCCACCGCGACATGTCAGCCGTCGTGGAGCCGGAGGTCCGCGCGTTCCACGCCGCGCGCCTCGGCAAGAAGGAGGCCTGAGCCGCCCGCGAGGGCCCCACAGCGACCGGGCGCCGCAAGGGATGGGGAGACCCCGCCCAGGGCGCTGACGATGCGGGAGCGGCGGCACGCGTGTGTGATTGCCCCGCCCCCGATGGCATCGTCATGCTCACGCGGCGCCGTCACGCAAGCGGGCTGTCAGCCGCGCGCCGTGCCGCCCTCCACACCCCCGCATCCCCCTCTCCTGCGCCGTCCCTGCCCCCGAGCCCCTCTCACTCCGCGAGCGACGAGTAGTCGCCCCCTCCCGACGCCGGCGCCGGCATCTCGTCGAGGCGCGAGACCTCCGAGTCGCTCGACCGGATGTGGATCAGGGACTGGCGCTGACGGCGCCCGCGCCTCCCCGCCCCGAGGCAGCGCACAGCGCACCCAGCGACGCCGCAGGGCCAGAGGACGAGCTCAAGCAGCTCGCGCGCCCCGGTCTCGGCGTCTGCGAGCCTGTCGTTGTAAGCCGCCTCGGCCTCGGCGGCCGGCAGGCCGACCGGCTCGCCCAGCAGGAAGCGTCGCAGGAGCCCGAACACCACCAGGTCGCGGCACGACGCCAACCGCGACTTGAGCCACCACACGCCGGCCGTGATGCCGCAGGGCAGCGGGACGAGCCCGCATCGGCCCTCCGTGACCAGCTGGTGCGCGGACCCCGCCACCGTGGTCAGGGTGAGCGCGTACGTCACCATGCAGAACACCAGCCAGCCTGCGGGGGGAAGCGCGCCGGGCCCGGCGGGGTCACGTCGTGCCAGGGGGGGGGGAGGGCGCCGGCGCTGGCGGCAGGGGCTGGCGGCCGTGCGACGCCAGGCACGGGGAGGGGCGGCGGGCGGTCAGTCGCCAGGGCGGGGGCTCACCGAGGCCGACCTTCAGGTCCGCGCACCCGGCAACGCTGCGCACGGTGACCTGGACGCGGCAGGGGTCAGAGGCGTTGGGCGTGGAGACGGTTGCCACGAACGGTGTTGTGGCCAGCACGTCACAGAGCGTGATAATCTCCATACGGAACGATCCGGTGATGGAACCGAGGTGTGCAGGGCCGGTGGCGGCCGCGGGCGGCGGCAGGGGGCTGAGCCAGGGCTGCAAGAGCCGGCTGGAGTCGCACACCGACCCGGACGGCCCGGCCGACGACGCCGGGACCGGCCGGAAGCGGGCCAGCAGGCCGCCTGCGTGCCCGCCGTTGGTCCTCTCGAAGAACTGCGCGCCCTCCCACCTGGCCACGACCGCACAGGGCTCGGTGCAGTTGATCGGCGACCTGGTCTCAGGGTGGAAGCAGGTCGCCGAGCCCGGGGGCGGCGGCTGGCCCATCGACTGCACGATGGCACCAAATCCCGACGGCCCGCCCACGGGCGCACAAAGCGTCGTGCAGTTGGGGCAAACGTTCACCTTGAAGGTGGTCCCGTCCAAGCCCTCGCCTTGCAGGCCCGCGGCACCAGGCCGGCACGCTGGGCTGAGGTCAAAATCTGACTCGTCACCCGCGCTCTGTGACTTGACCGAGCAAGACTTCGCGCAGCATGCCTTGGCACCGGGGGACGTGCCGGCGTCGGTCAGCCCGACCAACACCGCTGCAAGGAGCAATGCGGCGCGCATGGCTGAGCACAGGCGCCGCCAGACCGTCCCTGATTTATGGATGTGGTGGCACTGCCGGTGCCTGGGGCCTTGTGTGTCGCGCGAAGCACCGACTGCCCCGGAAAAACAGAGCAGAATTCCCGCGCTACGCCTCGCTGCAGCACTCGGGCCGCACTCCCGGACCCGTGCCATGAACCCGACGGAGTTCTACGACAAGGGGATCCTCCTCATCAAGGAGGCCGTTGCACTGGACAGCGATGACAAGCCTGAGGAGGCGATCTCCAAGTACTCGACCGGCATCGAGTACCTGATTAACTTTATTCGCTGTGAGCCGCGCGCAGCGTACCCCGGCGTTGGCGCAGCCCCATGAACCGCGAGCTAGGTGCCGACCGTGCGCCGGTGGGCTGGCGGCCGCCGCGATCCTGCGCGTGGTGCACTCGACGGACTGCGTTTCCGGGAAACCACCTCCCGCGCATTGCCAGCCTGTTCCCACGCCCCTCTCCCGCCTCGTCGCCGCAGTCAACAAGGAGAAGACGCAAGAAGCGCTCGTCAAGCAAAAGATCGTGAGCTACCTGAACCGAATCGAGGTGCTCAAGGCAAGCATCAGCAGGGGCGGCCGCGGGGGTGGAGGCGGGGCGGCGACGGCCAAACCCGGTGACAAGGACGCCGAGGAGTCGGCCGATGCGGAGAGCGAGAGGTACGAGGGCGCGCTCTCGGCCGCGATCGTGACCGCCAAGCCGGACGTCAAGTGGAGCGATGTTGCCGGGCTCCACACCGCCAAGACGGCCCTGAAGGAGGCGGTGATCCTGCCCCAGCGCTTCCCTGAGCTGTACAAGGGCAAGCGGTCGCCGATCAAGGGCATCCTGCTGTACGGCCCCCCCGGGACGGGCAAGAGCTACCTCGCAAAGGCCGTGGCCACCGAGGCGGACTCGTCATTCTTCTCCATCTCCTCGTCCGACGTGATGTCCAAGTGGCAGGGGGAGTCGGAGCGCCTGGTCCGCACGCTGTTCCAGATGGCCCGGAAGCGGAAGCCCGCCATCATCTTCATCGACGAGATCGACTCCATGTGCGGCGCCCGCGGCGACGGCCAGTCCGAGTCCAGCCGCCGCGTCATGACCGAGTTCCTCGTCCAGATGCAGGGCGTGGGCAAGGGCGAGGACGGCGTCCTGGTGCTCGGCGCCACCAACATCCCCTGGGGCATCGACTCGGCCATGCGCCGCCGCTTCGAGAAGCGCGTCTACATCGCCCTCCCCGACGTCGACGCCCGCCGGGCCATGTTCGGGATCCACATCGGCGACACGGACCACACCCTGACCCTCGAGGACCTCGAGGTCCTCGCCATCATGTCCGAGGGCATGTCGGGGTCAGACATCAGCGTGACGGTCAGGGAGGCGCTCCGCATGCCGGTGCGCCGGTGCCAGACCGCCACCAGCTTCCTCGCCCTCGCCGACGGCCGCTACGCACCAGTGGACGGCTCCGACAGCCGCTCCAGGCCCATGAGCATCATGGACGTGCCCGCCGGCCGCCTCGCCGTGCCCGACGTGACCATGGCTGACTTCTACCAGGTCATGCGCCGGGCCAAGGCCTCGGTCGGCTCCGAGGAGCTCGGCAAGTACGACGACTGGACCAGGGAGTTCGGTGAGGAGGGCGCGTGAGCCGGCCCGGCCCCAGAGAGTGTGTGCCCGTCGCCTGCCTTTGTACGCAATCTGTCCTTCGTGAGCGCTCGGCCGCGCCGGTGTGGGCGCCCGCGCGGTTGCCGGCCACTGTGCCGCGCCTGGCGCCCTCACAGCAGCGACCTGCACGCAGCGCACGCCGCGCGCGCCTCGGCGGACAGCCCCGCGCGGGCCTCGCAAGCGGAGAGCACCGACGCAGCGTCCATCGACGACGCCAGCGCCGCGGCCATGGAGCCGCCCCGCTTCACGGCACGGCCCAGGGCCGTCACCTGCGACAGCACCACGGCCGAGTCCGTCTCGGGGTGCGCGGTCACGTCCACGAGGCCGAGCACGAGTGACGTCGCGTCGTCCGTGAGGTCCCCCGCCTCGCTCGCCGACGCGTCCACCGCGAGCGCAAGGTTCACGAGGAGCGACGCGGCGGACCGCCTCAGGGTGTCCGCCGCCTCAGCGCGCCGGGCGACGACGTGGAGGGCGGCGCCGAGGACGACGCCGAAGACGGGGCCGCCGCGGAAGGCCGGGGCGAACTCTGAGTGGCCGGCGGCGTTCTGCAGCAGCCCCGTCGCGGCCGTGGCGGCGGGGGCGGACAGCGCGTCGGCAGCCAGCCACGCCGCCGCGCGGCCCACCGCCGAGTCGGTGCCCATCACAGAGGGCTTGGCCTCCTCTGCCAGGTACGCCGCCCCGTCCGCGCGGAGGACGGCTGTGCGGGCCACGAAGAGGGTCGCGGGGCGCGCCCTGGGCGGCCAGGTGCGCACCATGGTGCTGATTAGGGCGTGGAAGGAGGCCCAGCGGCCGCTTGCGAGCATGGAGGCGGCGGCCTTGGACGCCTGGGCCTTACCCGCGGGGTCCGACACCACGCCGAACTCGGCGTGCAGGGCGGTGCAGCCGTCGGTGAGGATCTCGTCCTCCTCCGCAGTCAGGGGGTTGGGCCCGTCGCCGGCGGGGGAGAGCGTGGCCGACACGGCACGAATGAGCTTGAGGAAGGGAGCCATGGTGGCGACGTGCGTGGACCGCACGGGACTCCCCGCGCCCGCGAAGGCGCGGGAGGCCGGGCCGGACGCGGACGCCGAGGCGGCTGCCGCGGGGGCGGGGGCCGCGGCCGGAGCCCTGGCGGGCGATGGCGCGGGCGCCGCGGCAGGGGCACCGCCCGCAGCCGCCGCAGCGCCGGCGGCGAACGGGTCCATGTTCGTGGCCATGCGGTCGGTCATCTGCTGGATCATGGGGGCGAGGCTGCGCCCGAGCGGCGTGGACAGAAACACCTCGGGCAGGTCCCGGATCTCGGTCGGGATGCCGGTGCCGAGCAGGAAGTTCGCGCACTCGTCGGTGAAGTGGTTGCAGTTGTGGGAAAGCAGGTTGTACGTGGCCTGCGTGTACCTGTGCTGGATGCCGCTGAGGAACTCCTCGAAGGAAGCCTGGTCGATTGCCGTCGACCCCAGCGGGATGCCCTTGATCGGTGCGACCCCGAAATGGGCGGGGACCATTGCCGGCGGAAGCTTCTGCACGCCGCCCCCGAAAAAGTATTCGTAGCCGAACACCACGATGCCCTGCGGGACCGGGAGTTGGGCGGCAGCGCGTGGCACCCGCCCGCAGGGTCCTTCGGGCGCAGCTGCGCCTTGCTTGCACCGATACGCGCTTGCTTGGGCTCACCGTGTGGGGGATGTAGTCAATTTGCTTGCCGAGGAGCGGCATGCTCATGCGAGCCGCCATTCCTTGGGACAGGTCGTACAGGTTCAGAACCACTGGGAACAGGCCGTCCGACATGCTTTCCATCTGCACTAGAAGTGCCAAAACAATAGCATGGCGTGGAAGGAGCATGAGGGCAGGAATACGTGGCGTGCGGGGGCATTCCACCTGGCAAGCCTGTTCGCAACGAACGGGCGGCCCACACGTGACTGGACGCCTTCAACGACCTTCGCCCCCCCCCCAATTGCTAAGACTCACGAATGTGCGGCACTCCGCCAGGGCGTGTGCTGACGAGCTCACGAGCTCGTGCGGCACCAGTGACGCAACATGCTCTGCGGCCCGCGATGCCCCTGGCGCGGCGCACGTGGAGACAACACTCACGCCGGGTACGGATGCGCCCTTCATCACTGCTGCGCGCGGCCGTGCGCCGGGCGGCGAGGTCCTCGTCAACGCTCGCGGTGGCGTCGGCCCGCCACGCCAGGCTTGCTGTGCTCAGCCCCGCTCCCGTGCTCGCGAGGGCGCTTTCCGGGAACGCCGCAGGTGATGCCGAGTGGACGGAGACGCATTCCGGTCTGAAGCTCAGGGACGTTGAGGTCGGCGAGGGTGCGGAGGCTACCGCGGGCGAATTCGTCATGCTCAGGTATCAGGGCAGGCTTGCGGATGGCACCGTGTTCGACGATACGCTGAAGTCGGGGCAGCCGCTGCGCTACCGCCACGATCGGGGCTTTGTGGTCTGGGGCATGGACGAGGGCGTCGGCGGCATGCGCGCCGGCGGCGAGCGCGAGCTCATCATCCCTCCCCACCTCGGCTACGGCTTCAAGACAGTCGGCCCGATCCCCGCCAACAGCGAGCTGCACTTCACGGTGCGACTGGAGGGCGTGGGTGCGGACGCCGAGCCGCCCGCCCCCAGCCTGCTGGACAGCCTGCAGCGGCTCGCGGGCATGAAATGAGAGACTAATCCCGCCGTGAGGGGCGTCAGCCGCTGAGTGTGCGGCATCCTTCGGTCCCGCAAATGACCCCTGGGGGGAAGAATGCACGTCTGTGACGCCAGTCGGTGTCCGAGGGATCGCTGAAGACATACGCCGGCTCTCGCGTGGCTCCCCAGCCGGCCGCGAATGCAGCCGAGTAGTGCTGTAGCGTAGGGGGTGGCACCAGACACTACACGTGGAGCGCTGCCGCCGGCGCTGCCGGTGTTGCCGGCTCGTCAGTAGGTGGCAGTGTTGCTGTTGCCGCCGACGCAAAGGTCACTCAAGGAACACGCAGAGCCATACGGCGGGTCTCCCGGGGCGGACGGGGGCCGGACACAGCGGAGCCGCTGGGCCAAGCCCGCCCCCCGGCATCACTGCGCCCGGCGCTCACAGCCCTCCCATGATGCCCCTCCCCGCCTCACCGAACCCCCTGCGGCCCCCGCGCCGCCTGCGGTCGCTGTCCCGGGCGCTGCTGGCCCCCGTCGCGGCCGCCTCTGCGGCGCTCGGCCCGGCGGAGAGGCGCGACGTGCCCCCCGGCTCCATCCCGTCGCGCACACCGCGCCTCGGCGCCGGCCCGACGTCCGAACCGCCCACCGCGGAGCCGCCCCCCGGCCCGCCGGACAGCAAGCTCGACAGCAGAGCCTCGACGTCGCCGCCGGAGCCGGCCGCCGCGCCCAGCGGGCTCGATGCCCTGGCCCGCCGAGGCTGCGGCGCGCCCCACGCCGGACCCCCGAGGCCGTCTTCGCGCGAGGACGCCGGCGCCCCAGCTCTGCCCCCGAGGCCCGACGTCCCGGCGACGGCGGCGCCGCCTCCCACCGCCGCCAGGAGACGCCCGATCTCGTCGTCGTCAGCGGCGGGCGCGGGGGCGGCCTCGGCGGCCCTCTGCCTGTGCCCCCCGCTTGCCGTGCCGCTCCCTGCGGTCCGTCCTGCGGCCTTGTAGGGAGCGTCGCGGGCCCTGTCCGGTGCCGCCGACGTCGACGCGCCGATGCCGCGGCCGCCGCCCCCTCCCAGGCCGAAGGAGGCAAGGAGAGCCTCGGTGGAGTCCAGGTCCATGTTGGCGGCGGCAGGGGCCGGCGCAGCGGCTTGATGCCTGCCTTGCGACAGGCCCGAAGAGGATGCCGCGGCCGGGGCGGCGGCCGGGACCCTTCGCGGCTCCGGCCCCGCTGCCATCAGCCCCCCCGCCTCGATCCCCTCGAGAGTGACGGTCCCCGCCGCCCCCATCGTGCCGCCAACGCTGTAGGAGGGGGCCGAGGGGGCCTCTGGCCCCGAGGAGGCGTGGACCCCGGGGAAGGTCCCGGGCGGGACCGGCCCTCTCGGCACCTGGATTCCCTGCATGAAGAAGGGGTACTGCAGCGCCTGGCCGCAGGTGGGGCGGCGGGCGGGGTCGAGCGCGAGCGTGTCCTGCAGCAGCTGGAGGGCCTCGGGGGAGGCGCCGGGGACGACGCGGGAGAGGGGGACGGGGGTGTACGCAGGGAGGCGGAGGCCCACCTGGCCGGCGAGGCGGACGCCCTCGGGCCAGTGGGTGGCGGTGGGGGAGCCCAGGACGGCGAGGATCTTGTGGATCTGGTCGGCCTCGGAGGCGCCGGGGAAGAGGGGCCGGAGCGTGAGCAGCTCGGCGAGGATGCAGCCGCAGGCGAAGACGTCGATGGGGCTGTTGTAGTACTTGGAGCGGAGGAGGATCTCGGGCGCGCGGTACCAGCGGGTGGACACGTAGTCGGTGTAGGGAGGCCGCGAGCGGACCTCGCGCGCCAGGCCGAAATCAGCGAGCTTCACCGTCGTGTCCCGGATCAGGATGTTCTCGGGCTTGATGTCTCGGTGGAAAAAGCCGTGGCGGTGCATGAAATGCAGGCCCTGGAGGATCTGAAACATCATGTTGCGGACCGAAGTCTCCGAAAAGTGCTTCGAGCGACCCTTCATGGCCTCGTACACGTTGAGCTCCATGTACTCAAACACAAAGTGCAGCTCATTGTTCTCGCGGATCACCTCCTTGAGGCGGACGATGTTCGGGTGGTTCAGCTTCTTGAGACTCTGCGCTCAGGCGGCACGAAGCGGGCGCGGCGACGGCATGGGTGATCGGTACCGCCAGGACGTGCAATTCTTGCGCAGGCAGCACCGAGTCGCGGCCCACGCGCGGCGCCGCGCCGCTAATGCGGCGGGCCGGGCAACGACCATGCGCCACCTCTCGCGACCGCAGCGCCGCCCGTCCCATGCCTGGCTCCCCGGCCGGCGCCCTGCCGCTGCCCTTGGGCCAGCTGCTTGGCAGCAGCAGGGAGCGCCCAGCGCTTCAGCGGAAGGGCGGGCCGGGTAAGCGCGCAAGGCCCAACGGCTTCACCTTTACCTCCCTGAGCTGCATGCACTCCGCCCACGTCTTGAACTCCTTCTTCATTTTTTTGATCGCAACCTGCATGATGAGGTTGGGGAGCTGGCGGGCGAGACGGTGGGAACGGGCGAGTCGGCGAGGGCTGATGCAGGATAGTCGCCACACAGCCTCACAATCTCCCCTGTTTGCCGGTTCACAGCCTTCAGGACCGAGCCGTACGTGCCGTCACCGAGGGGCTTGACGATTTTGTAGCGATTCATGGCGGCGACCCTCGCTGCGCCGGCCGGCGAGAGTGCAGGCATGCGGCGGTACACAGAGACTCCGCGACTCCAGAGCCGGGCTCGCGCTGCGGCCGCGGTGCGAGCAACCACGCCCATGGCCGTGCGCTGGCAGTCGCAATCCGTTCAGCTTTTTCATGGCCCGCCGGCCGGCGCGTCACGCGATCATTCGTCCTCCTCCAGGTACTCGTACTCGCTGTCGCTGTCCTCCTCGTCCTCCGCCGCCTCGTTGTCGCCGGGCGGTGCGGCGTGCCCCGGGTCTCCGCTCATCCTCCGCGCGCCGCTCGCGCCACGGCCCGTGGAAGGGCCGCGCAGGAGCGCCGTGGCGGCAGCGAGCGCCTCGGCGCAGGCGTCGCATCCGGGAACGCCCCGCTCCGCCCCGAGCCTCGCCGCAGCGAGCGGCGTCAGCCCTGCGGCGTCGACGGCGGCCAGCGCGGCGCGGGCGGCGGCGCCCTCGCCCCTCGCCGCCCGCGTCCTCAGCTCTGCCAAAAGCTCCGCCACGCACGGCAGGTGGCCCCGCTCCGCCGCGAGGAGCAGGGGGGTCTTGCCCAGGAGGTTGGGCCTCGACACGGCGGCGCCAGCGCGGAGGAGCGA
>Ga0136560_1001315_pt1 | contig 12752 bp, 19 predicted proteins | sample AntRauMeHopE1497_FD_104925 | JGI IMG/M metagenome (GOLD analysis project Ga0136560, IMG submission 104925) | Saline lake microbial communities from Rauer Islands, Antarctica - Metagenome Hop E1 #497 | ecosystem: Environmental > Aquatic > Non-marine Saline and Alkaline > Saline | place...
TCCCTGCATGTGGGCATCTTCCTCGAGTCGGGATTGCACCGCGAAGTCGTTGAGCACAGCGTGGGCAAACATGAAGAATCCCCATACGCACGGAATGGCGTTAATACCGAGTAGCATGATTGTAGTGAGTACTTCCGTGACGGAGAGGGCGGCATTGAGATCCTCGTCCTCGATCGCAGCCATAGTCAGCGATTCTGTCTCGTTGCCTGACAGAAGGCCCAGAGCATCTGCCTCCTGTTCCTAGGACGTACTTTCGACTCCGGCAGCGATTGATCTCTGCATGAGCAGCTGACGTTCGGCAGAGAAGTAGAATATAGACGTGATCTGAGTCATGCAGACGGCCAGCAGGCCCACGGACGCCAACGTGTTGAATTTCGTCTGCCGGAAGGGTCGAATCATCTGATGGATGGCGAGGAAGATCACAATCGTGCCGACGGACGCCATCACGGCAAAGTATGGATCTTTCACCAGAGTAGCCACCATAACGATGATGGCTTTTCGCGCCATGACGATGGACTCGTACCAATACGTCGGCCAGCTGTCGAGATACTCCTCGTCAGGATCAGCTGCTTTGTTGATGCGTTTCTCCTCTCCGCTCCATTCCTCCTGTTCCTTGGTCAATGAGTCCTCGAGTGGCTTACGGTAGCCGTGATAGAGGAAACCAACCTGATCGAACACCTTCCTTGTATGCAGCGTCTTTCGCTTGCTCCACAGCAGCCATGCAAAGAAAAGAGGCACTGCAAGCGTGAAGCAACCGATCGCGATTTGGCCCACAAGCACGGCCACATCGTGCTCCGGCGTGTAACATTCGACCGAGAAGTCCGTCTGCAGGTAGAACTTCCCGCCAACAGACTCCGGGTAACAGTTCTAAATCGAGAATGCCGTCGAGGTGAGAGATGAGTACGTAAAGAACATGACGATGATCACAGCCCTCCAGTATTCACCGTTCACGACAAAATCGTACATGGTTTTGCACCGGTTCTTCTCCCGAATCGCAATGACCATGAAATTTAGCGTCACTGCCATCGCTGCCACGATGAATGGTGAAGCCAGCATCGCGTAATATGTGACGTAGAAATCCATTGGATAGATGCACTGGGTGGGACTTGCCACTGCCACCCCCACTCCGAGCATGCTAGCGAACTTGAACACCTCAAGGAAGAGTCGAGTCCCCCTTGCTGCGAACTGGGAAAGTGTCGCTAGGCTCTGCAGGTAGTTGAGCATGATGCGGAACACTAGCCCAAACTCATAATGAGCGTTCGGTCGGCGTATTACTGCTACGTATATGAGCCCACCCAAGCCAAGTACCATCACCATGGATACAAGCAGCCAGTTGACCCACGTCGGTCGGCACGGTATGCAGGCGAAGAGCGTCTCCTGCGCATAGTCAACCTCTGCGTCACATTGCGCACACAAAGGTCCGGTATACCCGAAATCGCAAGAGAACAGACGATTTACTGCATCCACGTTACATACCTCGCGATTGGGACACATGCGAAGCTCCGACTCCGCGGTCGGCCTGACTTCCCCGGTGACTTCATCGACGACCTCGGCCGTCCCTGGCGTTAAGTAATACCCGTCCCGCAACCTCAGGATCCCTCCAGAGCAATCAGCGGCGCCCTCTTCATCTGGGCAGGTAAAGCACACGCTACCTGCATCGCTCCATGTGAGAGGAGGGCATGAATTGCAGACTGATCCGTCGAGGCCGCTTGCAAATCTACCTGCCTAGCAAAGCTGTAGCATCATGGGCGCGGCAAGGGGGTGTACCGGGATCGGGAGCCCTCTTCGATCGCACTGCACTGCAATGAATCTCTCGAATCCTGCCTTGAGCCTCGGCTCCACCTGATACATGATCACCCCACCTCCCGACGTGGTCTATTGCGCCCCCACGAGCCTTTCTGCCGCCATCGGGATCGTTGTAAGCATCGTGATTGGATCTCTACACGCTGGTAGCTCACCCCATTCCTAGGCAGCTTCAAGAACAACAAGAGACTGGAACAACTGATTCGTCACAGAGGGCACTACTGACAGCCTCGTGCCGTCAGACAGGGGCACCTCGATTGCATCCGTCCAGCCAGACTCGGCTGCCCGGGCCACCGACGTGACAATCGCGTCGGGCAGCCATGCAGTCTGCTGCACCACGTCATCATCGCCTGACTGCTCCTCCATGACCTCCAGCGAGGTCCATGCCGCGATCTCGCACAAAGTCCCGTCATCCTGCTCCTCCCTCCCAAGGAACACGCCGCCTTGCAGCCGGCTACCCAGCAGCTCAACGGCTAGATCACTGTAGTCTGACGGGGAGAGCGCAAGCCCGTTACTGGATGTCTCCGCGTCTCCTCCTGTGCTGCTCCCATCGATGCACGTCGACGGATCCCTTCCAAGCAGCAGCTACCACGCCCCTGTATCTGCCACATGCATTGCACTGCTGCGCATAGCTTCCACGATGCTGTTAGGCTCTACAAGACCCACGACTCCAAGGAGTCGGTCGGCTTTCGGCATGATTCTATCCGTTGAGATCCTGTCCTCGGCATCTAAGCCCCTCGGTGCATCCGCCCTGTCTAGGTCCGCATCGTTATCTGACAGCTGACCGATGAGCTGCCAGTAGGCTACGGCGGGCGGGGCATCGTGACTCGGGCCTGTGTTCTCTGCAAACCAAGGGATGCGCCTGGCGGGCAAGCGCGTGGAACCGTATGACGTCTGGGCAGGGATCGGATCAAATGACGGATGAGATGTCCTCCAGGGCTGAGGAGCACTCAGGATGGAAGCTGGCCGCACCTGCAGGGCCAGCAGGCCGGGTTCCGGCTCCGAGTCCGGGTCTGTTGCCTCAAGCCAGGACTGCGTCCGCGGAGCACCAGCGAAGGCTGCGGTGTCCGCGGATGTCGTCGCAAGTTCTTGTATAGACTGACTTGCTTCTGCGGACCCTGTCCACCACGTTGGCGCCTTTGCAAGTGCAGCGAGATCAACAGCAGCTCTGAACGGCACTCGTGGTACCGCCACCTCGGGCGGTTTTTCTCGCCATAGAGCTGCACTCACTCTGGCTGAGAGCTCGAATTCCGATGAAACAGACAAATCGCCTTGCAATCGGGCGCACTGGAAACTGAGCGAGATCGTCTGCCCGAAGCCAGCTCGTATGTAGAGGCTATCAAATACGAAAGCTGGGGCAGCAGCGATCACGGGAGATTCTTCTGCCGAAGTTAATACCTTGGTGCTGTCGAGGCCGAGGTCGCTCAACCATGTGCGGACAAGCACCGACAGTGTGCTATTCCTGACTTGCGACGTCGTGTTTCCATCAGATGCATCGACTCGCCCACTGCTTTCAAGGAGATTTGGTACATCTCGCCATTGCCCGCCAGGCAGAAGCACCATCGCTTTTGGTTCGGGCTCCAGAGAGCTAAGGCTACCAAGGGGCGCTACTACGGCAGCTCGCACTGCAGATGGAACCCCTGCTTGCGGCTGGTTCAAAATATCGACTGAGATTTGGTCCGATGGCATAGCGCCTCTTCGAACCGCCTCATCGGAAGGAACCCACCAGTCACCAGATGGACTTGTCCCTGCGTCTGCCCTGCAGTTCACCCCTGCAGAGGAAACGAGATCACCAAACTGGTCCACAAGCATTGCCACAGGGGCAGGGTCCAGCCTCTGCAAATTGTACTCTGTCGAGGGAAGGAACGTCGCTGGTGGGGGCCTCAAGAAATGCAGCATCGCGTGCTTTTGCGTTACAATGCGACGCGTAGATCGCACGACGTTTGACCCGATCGAGCACCTGCAGTGCAGTCGACTGAGTGCACCGGGATCGCTGCGAATTAATATTCCGAACGATGCAACCCCGGCGAACTGGAAGGTACCTTCGTCCCACACGGCTCCAGTGGAAGGGTCAAGCATCGGCTGAACCGTCGTGAGCTGAGCATGAGAGCGCGCGGCGCCATCGGGTTCCGTAGGCGGGAATCGAACTGGCAGCGCTGCTGATTTTGTCTCCGTGTCGCCACCTGCGAGAGATACCTGCCCCGATGCGGGTAGGTCGAGCAGAGCCTGCTGGCTTGGCGGCGCATGCACCTTAACCTCGAGCGAGCACTAGGAGTAATCGAGAACTTCGCTCCAGTGCACATCTCCAGTTGAGAACGCATATTCCTCTGCGAGCAACGATCCCGTTACGTTGAGAGCGTCCAAACGAGACTGGAGATAGTGCTCTCCTGATGATTCGGAGCCAGAAATAGGTGGAAGTTCTTGTTGCGATGGTGCTGCCGCCGTTCCGTTTGAGCCCGAAGTCTAGTCGTCGCTTGCGTTCTTGTTGCCTTGTACGGGCAGTCTCGCCACCAGTCTCGTGCGCCAAAGCGAGAGGTACGCCGGCTGGGATGAATCTCCGCTAGACCCTGATCCAGCTGTGGGGTTTTCCCCTGAGCGAATCACGAGATCGATAGCCTCATCCACAGCCACAGATCGTGTCAGGATGAGCTGTGTTGGCACTCTTGTTGAGTACAGGAGTTTGTCCGGGGGCAAAAGCGCCGGGTTCCACATAAGCGATAGATCCACAACCTGTCTTACACTAGACAAGGGAGGAAAGGACAAGGGGGGAACATAGTCGCCTGAATCTGCAATCACGCAGCGGAACTGAATCGATAGGACTGCGCCGAATGGGGATCTCGGCTGTATGTTGGGGAACTACGCCATCCCTGTAAGCGTATCAACATCAGAGACGGTCTCGCCCGCCAGCCGCAGCTCAGCTCCTTCTGGTCCCAAGTCCCCGTTGTTCACGACCGTGTCAAAGCTGTCCAATCGAGGAGGGAAAGACACTGCCTCAGCCTCGGCGAAGCATGTAGCTATAATCCCGGTAGCGATCAGTGGCCTCTCCGACTGCAACTCGGAGCCGGAACTCGACCTTCCTACGCCTTCATTATCGCCGAATGGAATCGTCACCAGCTTGAGGGTTGGAGCAGGCGCGATCGGCCGGGGTTTCCGGATGGAAGAGGGCAGGATCTCCAGAGGAGGCGGGGCAACATACAGCAGCTGTAGCGCCCTGAATCTTCCTGTGAACGCGAGAGGAACCAGCTGCTAGCCTCGTAGACTGCTGCGGAAGACCCACGTCATAGCCCCGAGTAGCTGAGCGTTTGTAGGAATGATCTGGAGACGCGTGAAATGACACACACCATCCGGTTCTGCGACCACTGTGGTTGACCCGGATATCTGAATCTGGTCTCGTGACTGCACCTGGACGCGCATACCGCAAGTAGTAGCATTTGAAAGCATGCATGGACCCATGTCGATTGTAGTTGAGCCGTACGCGGCAACGGAGCACGTTGCATCGCTCAAACCTCCGATCGATAGAGTTTGTTCGGGGAGCGGGTCGCCAAGCCCCTCCAAAATGCGAGAGATCAACGTCTTTCGATCAGCCGATTCGACCGCGGTATCGCGGCCAGAGGCACTAGACACGTTTGAATTTGATTGAACATCATCTGTAGCCCCCCAAATAGAGAACATGGGCTGTGGAACCTCGCCTACCTCCAAGCTATCTGCTGCGAATAGCGTGTCTCGCAGGAAAGACCGAGCATCTGAGCGACGGATTGCCATGGAAAAATCAGGGAGACGCTCGTTCCTGACCAGGCGTACAAGTGGGAGGCGGCTGCTTGCGGCTCGCTGGATCCCGTCGGTGTGAATCGCGGTCCGGAGACCCTCGATCGGGTCACCGATTACTTCGACGGGTACGCCTGCGACAGATGTATCCGATGAGAAATCAATGTGAGTTGGGTCCCCTGCGCGTTGTTCTGCGCCCACGGAGCTTGTCACAGATGCAGGTATTACCGTACCATCGTCTGCTTGATTTGGTGTACGACCGAATTGATTCACCAGATCACCAGCAGATTGCGGCGACTCGACCAGCACAACCGCAGTGGCTCCAATGATTTCGATTGGAGGAAGCGGACTGCGGAGCACCATGCCTAAACCAGAAGTGCACGTAACCCTGGGCAGCACGAAGGAGTTGGCATCAGCCTGGAAGTCAATCCCAGCCATGGACAGGCTGGAGCCGATCTGCATGGTGGTGAGCTTTGACTCTGGCATCACGACACTACTAGGGAGTTCTCCATCGATGAGACCAGGCAATCGCTGCCGCTGCCTCTCGGACTAAATCGCATGCAGCTGCAGCTAGGAGTACCCGAGCAATGCACGTGTGCCAGTAATGTGCGATGAACTCTCCACAATACAGTCGAAGTTCTGCCCAGCTTCAGCTTGCCCGCCCCCTGATGAAGGGAGCGCACGGCTGTGCTACACTCCAGCCACTACGAATGATGAGACCCCATCGGCCTTGACTCCAGGTATACGAACATATAATCGTGGTCTCGAAGATACGACAGTCACATCAACATCTGCTAGGGGCGATAAGATCGCATCTGAGCTAATGAAGACCATCGTGGTTGTCGTGGGATGGGCTGCACGTCCGCACCACGGCGCGATCCCGTCACTAAGACTGGTCATTGCTGTGACGTTTGACACCAGGCATGTGTCGATGAGATTCTACCTAGCGTGAGCTGCCTCCTCAGCCTACATGGCTAGCAAATATTGATTCGAATCCGATCCGGTGTCACGGCCGTACAACGCCAAGTCGCTTACGTAAGACGGTACCTGACAGGTCCTATCAACGGCTCGAATCCCTGACATCCAAGGCAGCGTGCCAGCAGATCCGAAAAACGCCCCGTTCGGCTCCTTATCCCTTGAGTGAGTCACCAGCTCCAAGGCATGCGCTGTCACAAGCAAGGGAGAGCTGCTCGTAGCTCGGCCGACTCCAGTGGCTACTAGTTCCAGCCGGGCCTCAATTGGAATCACCTCACCGGCAGCCGCCTGTAGCATGAGGCCATCAAACACGAAATCACCCGGACACTCTGCTGAAACAGCTGCAACCGTGCTGCCAAACAGACTAGTTGATATACCAGATATTCCACTGATTGCATCAATGAAAGCAGAATCAGTAGCCTATTTAGATGTGTGCAGACCTGTAAGGGTTTCAGAAGATGGTAACTGCCGTTGGACTGCATCTAGCGCACTGCAATACTCGGGCGAAAGCAAGCTTCTGGACACCGACACGTCGGCTTTGGCTGCAAAATGTGCTGCCACCAGCACCGCATCATCTGCCAGCCAGCGCCCCCCTCGATACCCAGTGCTTGGGCCTGTTGAAGCATCTGCAGCTGCCGTGAAAGCGGCGAGTGTCCCCGCCTACACCGCTATAGCCAGCGACATGTTGGCACTGCCAGAAGCCGCTAGCGGTCTTACAACCGCGCCTTGCTGCTCATCCCACCCTATGTCCATTGAGGCCATGCTAGCATTGTACTCATTCGACCCTAAGCTGCATGCGAGCGCGTGTCTCTGCGCCACAGCGTTTGCTGCAAACACAGCCCGAGTAGCTGCGTCCACCATCGAGGAGTTACGCTCATCTTCCGACAGACTAAGGTGCAAGCCACTTAAAGATGCCTGCAAGTCCCGAGGATTGACAAGACCACTGAACCCGACTTGCAGCCGCATCGGCAAACCAGATACCACCCGAAGTTCAACCTGACTAACAGTAACATCTGTGATGTTGTTGCCAGGAGTATCTACAGCACCATGGCTTGCTGTAAACACGAAAGGGTCGTGCCCCAACTCATCCTGTTTGTTATGAACTGCTGCGTTGCGGTACTGTATCCATGGGTTGAGATCTAGGGCCCTAGAGGTAGCGATCTGCAGTCCCATCTGCACTGCCTGAGGGATTGCTTCGAGTGTGCCCCTGTGCGCGGGCCACGCTGCGACTAGCCTGCTTCTGCATGCATTCGCCTAACGTGAGCATTGGTAAAGGGCATGGCTACGGGCGGATGTGCAGCCTCTCATCTGGTCTGTGATATCACTCGCGTTGGACGACCCGTTTGATGAGTGGTTCAATTGGCACGAGGCCGGAGTCAGAGCTATCGTGCACGGTACACCATCCTGGGCATTGCCCGAGGCTCCAAGCTCGAGCCAGGGCGATGCGACACTCTTCATTGCAGCCAATGTGCTCTGGTATTTTCCTTCAGTGCTTCTAATCCAGTCCAAGATGGCAGCTTGAGTAGAGGTAGAGAATGGACCCCACGCGTACAGCCAAGGAGCATCGGCCACTTCCGAGCGGTCTGCCTCAGATGTCAGGAATGCCTACAAGGCGTTTTCCATATATACCATTGAATCGTCGAGGGAACACGAAGGGCTTCTAGCCACCCACTCGTCACTTGTCACGATCGGTGCCTTGATGGCGGCCGTCCGATTCAGGCCTACGATCCAATCCTGGCGAATATCGCTGTCCGAACCAGTAGCCCCGTTGGTTGATGAGACCAGAAACGACAAGACTCGAGGATCCGGCAACACTGCGCGTCCGCGCAGCTAAATCTTCATCTTTGGGTTCGAGTCCCTTGCAGCGACAAGGAGACGGGATACCGCGTCCCAACCCAGTGTCGGGGGCGCTGCACTAACCACCAGCGAGGGGTGTGGCAACACGACCTTCCCGCTGCCAACAGCAGTATTACCTGACTGTATGCCCCCAGGAATCGTCGCAATGGCAGAAGGAAGATCAATGATCGACTCAGCATTCATGCTATTTATGCCCCTACCAGCACCTGCTCGGGCCTGGTATGCCCTCAGTAAAGATCCGTTGAAAGGCCTTGGATCCACCAGCGCACCATCATACGATGCGTTTGCCGCACGTCCAGCCGCTGCTGTTGATGCTGCCACGCTTTGTGCCATCTCCAAGCTCCAAGGCATGTCGGCAAGCTAGACCTGCATGCTACTGACACCAACCAGTCTACCCGAGCCCAGGGCTGGGCGACCCGCCTCGAATTCCGTCGCATTCAGCAGGGTACTCCTAACGAGCGGTGAGCCTGGTCGAGTACTGGCAGGAGAAGCTCGAGCAGCTCGAATCGCTCTGCCTACAGCAGCAGCTCCTGCAGCAACAGAGGCTGCGCCCGTCCACACAGGTGTCAGTGTCGGTGCTACCAGCAGCAGTGGCTGCCTTGTCACTAGCCTAGCATCAGCAGCTGGCGAACCGCCCCAGGAACAGGTCGCCACTACTGCTGCTACTTCGCCAGATTCGAGTGCTGCTGATGTTGCAGGCAGTAGGATGCTGCTGTGGGCGTCTGTACCTGCTGCCCATGCCCCAGGCGCGTCTTCACGCACCTCCGTGCTTGAGCCATCTAATCGCTGTTTATGCGTAGAAAACAAGTCATGAATGGGCAAAACGAGCGTGTCCTGTCCAATCAGCGACGGTGCCGTCGTACGGTACCCGGAAGATCGGAGCTCGCTCAATACAGAGTACGATTCTGTGGAGACTGCGCCACCAGCTGTGGACACACGACATCTGAGTGCAGCTACAGGTGCATTTGACGTGTAATGGAGATGCGACACGACCGTCTCACTACCCTGCGCACGAAATGCAGATGCTAGATCAGCAGGATTGACCGTGCCCTGAGCAGATACACCGCCTCCTTCATGCCAGCCAGCAGCTGTAGCCACACGTCGTATCGGCCAGCAGCTAGCCTGCTGGTGATCACCATTCTAGGCACTTCCGCTCTCATCTCCGTGCATGCACTCGTCACTCATAGGGAGGTAAGCTAGCGATGCCACGGATGGCATGTACGTAGTCACCCTAAGAGCTGGTACTGGTCGCGCAGGGATCCACAAGCCATGGCTTCTTGCTGTACTAGTAGACGAAGATGCGTCAAATGAGCGTTGCAGGAATGTGCGACGCAATGCTACTGCATCAGCAGAATGAATTGCCGGCCAATCTGCTGATAGCACCGGCAACATTGCAGGCAGCATATAATCCTAAGTCAGTTGCTACTCAGCTGCTGAACCTGAAACCCCCGTGTCATTGGCAGCATCAGCCCCTCCACTCGCATCCGCCAGTCGATCTGCTTCAAGCTGCTGTCTAGCCAGTCTCTGAACGTGGGACGGCCAAAGATGCACAAGGTCCCTGTGATCCAGGGATCCGGAGGCTCCCGCAAGTTGCCCGGTCAGGTTTGCGGCTAGCTCTACTTGGCTTTCGATCGACCGGCGCGGAGACGGAAGCGCGATAGAAATGGCTCCGAATCCAATTCCGCTAGCCATGGATCGCTGCATTGCATTTGCCTACGTCGCGGTAAGATTTAGCTGCGATGCAATCGCGGAAACGGCTTCTGCGGCGTCGCCTCTGTCAAGATGCAACCGATCTGACTCTGGCCCTGTGGACCACGTCGCCTGCTGTCTCATGGTGGCCAAGAGGAACGGCCGAGACTGAATTACCTGTCCTGAATGCCAATTGCATTGCACGACAGCAGAAGACATTCGCTCCTCCATGACGTCTCCAGATATTCCAAGGCGATCGAAACAGACCTGGCCGCTGCCAGCCACCGTGGCATTCGACACATCTCCTAGAAGTGTGATAGAGCCCAGGCCCGTGCTCTCGACCCACGTGGAGGGCTGCAGTACTACGGTGCATTGCACTGCACTGGCTTTCCGCACCAGCTCAGCAGCCGTTATTCCCATTTCCTGCGTCAGTGCCCCGGATGATGTCTTCCAGCTCGAAGCCTCATTTGTATCTGAGCCAGCCGCGGTTGCCTCGACCCCGGCCACTCTCTCCAGCTGCTAGATGGCATGAGATCGCGCCGCTGCGGGAACCACCGCTGCCATCCGGGCACATAGCCTGGGAAACACAGGGAAGAGAGAGTAGTCGTCGAACGAGGGGGGTGCGAAGTACACAAGCGGGTGCTCGTCGATGCCGCCGGGAGACACGTCAGTGTCGTCGAGGTTCGGTTCTTGTTCTTTTTCTTCAGTAGATTTGCCCGCATTCATTCTAAGCTGCTGGCGCTGGCACTCGGTTGAATTTCGTCTGGTGGGAGAAACAGACACTAGATTGTAGCATGACCCCTCCTCGCTACGACCGCATGCTTCGTGGATGCCTCCATGCATCAGGGGAGAGAGGCTCTTGTCCACGCCCGATGCAACACTCCCATTTGCAGTGCCAGGTCTGGATGCAGTATCATTCAATTCAGCTAGAAGGGGGAACCACGATGGTCTCTAGAAACACCTAGCGAAGGTTGCCGAAGCCGAATCTGCAATCTGGATCTGGTCTCCTGTGCCGTCTTGAAGTGACCTGAGCTGCAGTCCAACCCCTCCCAGCATCCTATGTGCTTCGTATCCATCCATCGCCACTGTAACAGGCAGGCGGACTAGAGTCAGGTCCGCAGCTGATTGTGTGATTACCTCACGATTAATTGAGCTGCTGCTTGCGATCTGCTCGAGATCATTGATCTCGATTGGAGCTAGCTCAAGTGCTGTTGTCGTTGCGCCTAGGTCAGTATCGCTGTCAATTTGGCACTGCAGTAGGCTCCTGTTAAACAACCGCACTAGTTCATTCAAGACGGCAACATCACTCACACAAGACAATACTTGCATGTCCTACAGCTCCTGCGGCATGGCGAGCCTAGCGACTGCAACTGACGCATTCAGCTGCAACCCGTTGGTGTGATTGAAATCAGAAGCACCACGACTGATATTCGATCCAGAAGCACCCTCAGGGATGCTGCAGTTATACACCGTTGCTTTCATACTCGAGTTGAAACCATCCCCGATGTTGCTGCAGTTGGATGCCCCGCCGGGTACACTCGAGTTCGAACTCAGACCCAAGTGTTCGCCTAGCAGCTCATCGATTCGCGAAAACGAACTTATAGCTGCTTGTATTCTGCAAGTAGATATGACTGTGTTAGTTCTCCAGTTGATTGGCTACGACTTATTGCATGTAGCTGACTATGATTCTGCATCTGAAACCAAGAAGGGAGACAGAGCAATCACGGGCAGTACCTTGGCCCTTTGCGTGGCGACCGCCTCAACGGCTGACCTGGTTGACAACGAATTGACGGCAACAGGCAGGAGCCTCTCAGCTGGGCCTCGCGAAAACGAAGCGAGAGAGACCCATGGTCCAAGGCCGCCTTCAACCGTAGTCAATGCTGCCGTGTTAGACCCCGCTACAGAATTCAAGTCACAGGTTGCACCAAGTGTGGCTAGTGCATTCTCGACGTCAGTGTTGGTACTTGCCAGTGCACCATGCACCATGAGAGGATCTCTGCCGCCAGTTACGACGTCGCTGGGCTTTACCAGCACATTCTAACCGATGAACTAGGCTCTTGGGGTATCAAAGTTAAACGATAGGCCAGGGAACACGATACCAGCATCAGGTGATAGGGTCACTGCCCCTAGTGGGACCGCTCCTTTAATACCAGCTGCTTCCTCCCTGTAGAGATTTGGTCTGATTGCAACAACTGGCTATGGCTCTGCCTGCTCCGCTAGGAATACATCCAGCAAGTTAGCAAATTCGTAGCTCGTCATCTGAATAGCTGCAAAGGCAGCAAGTTCGTGCGATACGTTCGAATCGAGAACACCCTGAGGGAGGCATGAGCTCTCAACTACGCCAGTACGCGTTCCGTTGAACCGAGATGAATCAAACGCACGGTTGAACAGCATTTTGAGCTCACTACCAAGAGAGTCAGCTGACATTCTTAGCGCGGCCAACGAGAAAATCCCCTCTGAACTGGCTCGTAGAAGCTTTGCTGCCGATCGGACTTCAGCTCGAAGTAGCAATCTTGTCTCCGCCATGCCACTGGTGGGTGCATCAGCGAATTCGTTGCCATTTGATAGCCTCAAGATTGCACGGCTCGCCTCTTCTGCTGCCGGTTGTATCGATATTGTCCCCGTGGTGGCCTAGCCGGCAGCTACCGACAATCCGGTTGCAA
>Ga0136560_1001316_pt1 | contig 12746 bp, 13 predicted proteins | sample AntRauMeHopE1497_FD_104925 | JGI IMG/M metagenome (GOLD analysis project Ga0136560, IMG submission 104925) | Saline lake microbial communities from Rauer Islands, Antarctica - Metagenome Hop E1 #497 | ecosystem: Environmental > Aquatic > Non-marine Saline and Alkaline > Saline | place...
GTGCCTGTGCGTCTGCCCCAAAGACAAAGCCAGCGCGCACAGCCGCATCTTCCGCCATCGTCATCGCAATGCTACCAATTCTGCCTCTCCCACCCCTCTGCCTCGAGGACACGGCATGAGGCGATGCACTCGCACCGAGAAGGACAGGATCCGCGAATGGACAGGTATGGAAGGCTGACCAGCCAGTGCCAGCCAGACCAGCTTCCGAGGCCTGTGCTGCGGTTGCAACTGCCCTATGACTAGCTGCCATGGCCAGAGCAGCCGTAGCATTGCCCTGAGGGACAGACCGGAACCCGACAAGCTCATCCAGTGCATCGCTGGACTCATCTCCTTCGGCAGCATCGGGCCGCATCCCGTGTGCGCGCACGGATGTTGAGGATGCCTTGCTCCCGTGCTGGACTGTCTCTAATGCAAGTCTGGTAGCCGAGGACACTGCTGCTTTCACGTCTTGCAACCCGCCTTGCAGTCCTGCTCGCGCATCTGCAACGCTGTTGCGTACCACCTCATCGACTTCCCCAGAGACGAGCCAAGGGACGATGTATCCTAGCGCCTTGGCAGCTGTTGCACGGACCCTCGGAGACACATCATCCAGTACCTGATCCACCAGGGCAGGCACAAAGGCAGTTGCAACCGCCCTCCTCGAGTGAAGCCAGCAAGCGGCGCCACCCATCTCACCAAGTAGAGCGCGCAGCCTCGGGTCATCCGATGCTGCTACCAGGTGATGCACCGACTGCTCTAGGGCTGCCCTCAGCTGGCCGCACGGTGCAAATCGAGCCATCCAGACAAGGGTGTGAGCCGCCCGCAGCTGCAGCCCCGCCGTTGCCGACACCGACAGTCCCCTATCTACCAGGGTGAGCAGGAGAGCATACACATCTGGCGATGCATGAAGAACAGCCAGGTGTCTCAGAGCCACTAGCAGGCGCACCTGCCGCCTCCAGCTAAGGACAACTCTGCTGCGCTGCATGTGTTCCCTGAGGAGTGACAACACAGGGTGCAGCAGGGATTCTCGAGCGCCCTGCCACACCCCAGGCAAGAGGATGCTGCCCGGAGCCCCTGGCAGAGGCGGCACGATCCCTGGCAGCCATAGATGCACCGAGTCGAGTGCCGTGTTGAGGACGGAATGGGCATCATCGGTGAGGGCCATGGCAAGCGGGGGCTGCAGCGACGCAGCTCCGATCGACCCACCGATGTGCGCTAGTACTGGCACGATGGCTTGCAGTGCTGCTGCTCGGACACTTGGATTCGTGTCGAAGCCCAACCTCTGCACGACTGACTGCACGAGCGGCACCAACCGCCGACTGTGGCGCATTGTCTCTGCGAAGGCGGGTAAGGCCCACGCGCAAAGCGCTCGAACACGAGGGGCCGGGTGTCTAGTTAGGGACATGTAGAACCCCAGCAAAGACCGGAATACCTCTCCGCTGGGTCCACGACCCACGCTAGGTATGCGAGGGACTCCAGGCGTCACTCCGACGGGGGACTGTAGTAGTGCCAGCACGCGAGCCCCAGCAGTCCCTTCGATCCCGCTTGCCGCCGGATCAATCACCAGCCGCGGCGGAGTGTGATTGCGAGTCGATGGGGCATGCACGACACCACCAGGGATGCGAGCAATCGCCGAGGGGTCTCGAAATGTAATGCCTCCAATGCCTCCTACGTCAATGTCTTGAATCGGCGACGGGGAGCCTGAACCGCGGACCGACGTGCCGGCAAGTCCAGCGAGCTGTTCTGCATCTGCTTCTTCGGCTGCAGACCCGAGGGCCTCTCGAGCTGCCTGCTCAAGTGACCCGTGTGCACTGCTCCGTCTTCGCTGTCTTGGTTTGCTACTTGTATCGTCTGTTCCATCACCAGACTCTCCGCCATCCCCTCCCATCGGAGTCGCACCACTATCCCCACCACTACCACCATTACCATCATCAGCACTACCTACCACATCCTGCATGTCCCCAAGAGCGTGAAATAGCCGCAGCAGTCGAGGACATTCAAGTGCAAGGCAATTTCGTAAAAGATCCCGCTTACCCCCTTCCAGACAAGGTTCGCCAGCAGCCACGTCAGCATAGTCAACAGGGTCTGGCCCAGCTGCACCCCAACGCGATGATGAGGCTGACGAGGTCGACGTCGAGGCACCGGCTGAGATCGATCTAGACCAAGCAGCAGCTACTACCGGCGAGCCTAGCGCAGGAGGTAGGACCTAGATCGCATCACCATGCATTGCACTGCGAACCACTCCACTGGCACCTTTACTTCCCGGTCCGCTGCTGCTGCCCGACCCCCCGACACCTCCTTTCCCTCCAGACCCCCCTGCACCGCCTGACCCAGAGCCTCCTCCTCCCGCCCCTGCGATTCTGAGCTGGTCCCGCTTCGCCTCCCGTGCCCCTGCCGGTGATGCAAACAGGTTAGTAGCAGCCGGTGAGGCCGGCTAGCTCTGCACTCTGGAGGGAACACGGGCAGCATCTAGCAGGAGGCATAGAGCTGGGAGCACCCTAGTTCTCCGATCGATGGAGGGCAAGAGGTGTGCCACTGATAGAGTGGCACGGAGAGCAGCCACAATCACTGCGGGTTCTTCATCAGATAGAAGCTCCACGATCTCTGGAGCCACCTTCCGCCGTACGTCAGCTGGCTCCATGCGAAGAGCCAGTAGGGGTAGCTAGTGTGCTGCTCTCTCCCGTACGTGTCCAGATGTGTCTTGGCACATGGGTAGGAGCAAGACCAGGAGAGTGTCTCTGCAGAAGGAGGGTGTGGCATCCCGACAGGCAGCGAGCGCGCCGATGAGTACACAGGACCGCTGCCTGTCCTCCCTCGTGCGATCCCTACGACCCCAGTCCCGGGCGAGTGGGAGTGCCACACGGTGGGCAGCGGCACTCGAGCAACGGCTTGCAGTCTGAGCCATGGCCTCCGTAGCAGCATCTGTGAGCACCTCTCGCTCTGCCATAGTGGCGTCAAGCTCGGAGGCGTGCTGCACGAGGCGGGCACACACCGGCAGTAGCGCTCGCTCGATGTCGGATCGTGCTGCGGATACGGCGGGGTCGCCTCGACTACTAGAAGCAGGCATAGCCTGCGCAATCTTCGCCACCCCCAGGATGGCCAGCAACTTTGCGTCCTCTCCAAATTCGTCAGAGAGCGCCACGGACTGCAGCGCGAGGGCGAGGGTGCGGACGCCTGACGCCCGCCACACATCTGACGTACCAACTGAGTATGCAAGCTAGTTCAGGACGATTTCTTTCTGAACGGTCTGCCCTTTTCTAAGGATATAGGCTGCACGATCTGCAGGAGAAAGCTTGGCGTCAATTGTGAGCTGCGCGAGCTCCTCCTCTGTCTGCGATATGTGGTGCGGCTTCCCTTCAGATAGCGATAGCTGTTATCTCGGCAGCAATAGTAGCTATGATGGTTGCTTAATCTGAACGACTGCTCACCTTATGGTACTTCTTTGCCCGCTCTGCTTCTGATTCTGAATCTATGTCGAATTGAAAACCCAGTAAATCATCGAGAGAAAGCGACATGCCAACCAAAGGGATCCCGAATCGACCGTTCAATCAAAAGGGCACCATCGGCTCGTGTACAAAAAGCTCATCAGCCAATCGAAGCCCCAATCCAGGCAGATCAATATGTAAACCTATGCTTATCCCACAGATTTGTGCAAGCTGTGTAGCGAGGCAGTGACTTAAGGGTGGCTTTTGCCGAGTATCCGAACCCAGAGGAAACCGGGATGCGCGGCGGCGTTTCGATAGGTTCCGCAAAAGCTGGTCTGCGGTTTCTTCCGACACGTTTGCTCCGGTGATCAATGGTGGAAAAGTTTGAGACCGAAGCATGGAGGGATCCGATAGACCCTATGGAATCGTTTTCGTCTTAGTTGCTGGCAAAAAACTGGCCCGGTATCGCTCCTGGCGCATTAAAATATCTCCGTTTTGCCAGAGTCCGGGTTCCACCGCGGTATTCCCTGTTTTGGCATCCCAGCCCCAGAATGACGACAGTAGAAATGATCAAGGTGAGTGATGCCACGCATATGTATCTCAGCATGCCTGCTTTCAGGCTGATGTGATGCACGCCTCCTAGCCAGCCGTATGCTCCTAAGTTTGTACCGCAGGTGGTTGTGATGTCTGTCACTCTCCTACCGATCAGGATTGCTCTTGTCTCGCTCATATTCATCCTTTATTATTTGATAGCAATCGGATGCCGCTTGTGTTAGGGGACTGTAGATTCTCCTGGGTGTGGGTATTCTGTCAAAAGATATGCGGGTATGTACGGAGCTAGGCTGTCGCTCTTCGTCCTAGGATTTTATTGGATATCTGTAAAGGGCACACGGAATGTGAGAAACTGATACAGCAACTGTTGCTTACAGTGTACATCGATACCTGAATGTCGACGCGGACCAGCTATACCAACATATGCGGGGAAGCGGCGAATCGCACGCTTCCCGCCCGTAGCGATTGGCAATGGAGCTGTGATAATTGTAAATAGTCTATGAATGTGCTGAGCACCACCTTGCAAGGCAAGCCTCCCCACTGCCCTGCAAACGCGTGAATTTGCTTCCCTCACGCGAGCATACTTGCGTCAAAGATGTGACGTGTCCTCTGGTGCCGTCTGCCTGCTCCTTGCACATGCCCATCCCATCCCATCCCATCCCATCCCATCCCATCCCATCCCATCCCATCCCATCCCTCCTTACGTGACCCGCAGTCCCGTGCTCCTCTCATCGTGTCGAATCACATGGCATTCCTGGATGTGCTCCTCGCCATGAGCCAGGCATGTCCCTCCTTCGTCGCCAAGGGAGACATGCGGAGAGTGCCGGTCGTAGGACCAATTGCAGCATAGCTAGACTGCGTGTTTGTCCCTCGTAGAGGCAGCACGCGCGCACCTCATGATTCCGAGGCATAGGCACAGGCACAGGCACCTGCTGTCGGCGTCGGTGCCGATACCAACGTACGTCGGGAGATCGAGGTCGATACCGGCATGGAGGAGCACGATGGAGATGGAGATGGAGATGGAGGGGTGGGGGTGGGGGTGGGTGGATGGAGGATGCATGCCAAGAAGCAATCCGCGTCCAGGCTAAAGAACAAAGGGGACAAAGAAGGCGACAAACAGGCGAGGCTCGCGACAGGGACTGGGCCTTTGTCTGGGGGTCAAGGGGGCCCGACGAGGGATTTGCAGGCAGTCACCGATAGTTCTGCAGTCAAGGAGGGTAGATCTAGTGTGAGACCAGGTGTAGGTGAAGGGTCGGGTGAGCGGCTTGTCGCTCGTACCGTGCCTACGTTCAGGTCTCGGTCAGCGTCTCACCGGCGGTCGTCGAGTTTCGGCAGCCAGTCCGACGGCAGTTGCAGTCATGGGAGCCGGCAGCAGCATGATGAGGATGAAGATGAGGGCAACGTTCGATTGCCTTCCCAGTCCCGATCCCGGGCATCCTCGAGTCGATCCGGGAGGTCGTCCAGGGCAGGCTCCGAAGGAAGTCATGGGTCTGTGGGGGGCGGTGGGTATGACGGTGGTGGTGGCGGTGGTGGTGGTGGTAGGAGTGGGATAGGTATTGGGGTGGAGGCCTTGGGCGTGAGAAAAGCTGGTCGTCTGCGCCGACGAGGACGACGAGATAGAAGTGGAAGAAGAGAGAGTGGGGATGGGCGAAGATCCGGCGAGAGCTCTCGGTCGCAATCTGCAGGTAGAAGCAGAGGAGGAGGCGGTGCCTGTGGAGATGCTATCTCGCTGGCTGAACTCCTGGAGGCTAGCGAGCGCATGATGCAGGGAACAAGGGGCATCTTCCCCCATGCAGCGGCAGACGCAGATCATTTCGAGTCCAGCCCCGCGTCCACGCCAAGACAACTTAGCTAGGTGACCGCACCAGCAGAGGCAGAGGCATCGACCCCAGGGTAGGTAGCAAGTCGTGAGGCTGGCTTGCTCTCCCCTCGGTCAAGCAAGGGTGGACAGGTGCCTTCGATCGGATCGTAGGAAGAGGAAGCAGAGTAGTAGAATTATAGAGATACGAGGGAGAGGGAGAGGGAGAGGGAGGGGGAGGGAGCAGGAGAAGGGATAGCCTCGCCGATGTCAGCATCTGCATCTGCACCGTCCGGACCATCCGCCGTCCCTCCCGTCCTGCCATCCTTGTCGGACAACAAGCACCCAAATCAAGATGCCAGGGCGGCATCCGAGGCATTCGCGGCGTAGCGCAGCGACAGCGGGAGGATCCGACAGGGGAGCGGGACTAGGGGCGACAGCGGTACTACCAGTGAGAGGAGGAGCGTCTATCGCAGCGAGAGCGGCGTGGTGAGACGAGGGCCGAGCTAGACAGCTGCCGGAGGAGGAGGAGCCACACAGGTAATCGTCAAGCGACTGCGGCGACTAGAGCGGCACCGGAGCAAGGGAGGCACGGATGAACACAGAGCCCCTTTGCTTGTGTTCCCCGAGGGAACAACGACGAACGGGACGGGTCTTCTGAGGTTTCGGACCGGATCCTTCCGCGCCGGAGTGCCCGTCCAGCCGCTGCTGATCCGCTTCCAGTGGCACAATCACTCGCCCTCCTGGGAGACGGTGCCGTTCTGGGCCTACATGCACCGGGTGCTGACACAGCTGTCGCACTCGGCCTCCCTGGAGTGGATGCCGGCAATGCATCCCGGTAAAGTCGACAGGCGGAGTCCTGCCGTGTATGCAGAACGTGTCCGCCAGTCGATGGGAGAGGCGTTGCAGCTACCATGTTACCCGTATGGCTTAGAGGACAAGTGGCAGCTGCACAAGCACGTGTTGGCAGGACGGCTGCACTGGCAGTTCTTCAACCGACAGAACCAATAGATCGATAACGAAGTGCTCAAGGTACCCCGAATCTAGATGAACGAGCATTGAGAGGGGAGTGGTGAGTGGGGGATGCGGCAGGCGAGACTACATGGCTGTGCGAGGACTTTCTTTGATCGAAGCATGCCGCGAGGTCTGTGTTTTGCTCTCAAGAATATTCTGCGAAAAAAAACACATTTCGAGTTGTATTGCAATGTACAGAAGCATTTGAGTGTGCTCCGACCCATGATGGACCACCTCACAACGGAACACGAGCAGCGTGTGTACAGTGATTCAATACAAAGCTGGTCAAGCTGACCGTCCGTCACCGCCACCCTTCCCCCCTTTGGCGCTGCCAAACATACCCCCGAGCCACCCACCACCTCTGCCACCCACCACCGTGGTGCCAAATTGAGCCCCCACACCACGGAGCGGCAGCGCAGGCCCTGCCCTGCCTGCTCCTCCAGCTCCACCACCAAACCCAAAGACGCCTTGCGCCCGTGCCCCCGATGCTGCGCCTCGTCGCCTCACTGCTTCCGGGTCCTGCCCTCTCCTCTGAGGACTGCCAGCCTCGGCGGACTCCCTCACTGCTGCACGCAGACCCCGACCTGCTGTCACACCCGTACTACCTTGTCCTCTCATCTGATCAACGCCACCCACCCGCTGCACTCCCGGCCCTGTCCTACCCCCGCCTGTGCTCCCCAAGGAGGAACCGCTCGATCCTCTTCTCATGCGGCCACGGCGGGTGGAAACCTCTGCCCATTTTCCAGGCTTGCCCAAGCCAAGCAGCACTCCCAAATCGGCAACCGCAGAAAGAGCAGCTGGTTCCCGGCTCCGGCCCTATCCACTCCCACTGGATCCATCGCCCTAACTTGCGACAGCCACGATCGCTCTCGCCCTCGTCGATGTCTCCGCCACCATTCTGCCCAGCACACCCATGAGCACTCCCAGTCCGGTGACCAACCATGATACCCATGCAGGTGGGCCCCAGTATTTCCCTGCAAACCATCCTGCTGCACTCACACCTTCTGACGATGCTTGAAACCTCACACATCTCTGCGAGGCCGCCTCCAGCATATTGGCCAGCGTGATGCTCTCGTTGAGACAGGCGTGTGCACGGGAACGGAGATTGCGAGACAGCTGGTGCAGCTTTGCGACAGCTTTCGTGAGAGCCAATCGGTCCTTGTTCCCCACAGCTGCATGCAGGTCCTCGACCATCGACAGTGACACCTTTGGACTCGCCGCACGATCCAACAGAGTGCCTGCCCGTCGGCACTGCTTCATGACAGATCGCTTGATCCCCTGAAGGTCGCGAAGGACATGGGCATTCCCAGGAGTCACTTGTGCACGCCCCAGGACTTCTCGAGCCGCCTCTAGCACCGCCGCCCCTGCGCCTGCTACAACGAGCCCCGGCCGTCGAGACTGTAGTTTCTCTGCCTCGGCCGATTCGAGCACCAGTTGGGTCGTCGCCGCGCCGGCACTTCCCCCCCCTGCCCGGATAGCTGTAGGATCACGCAGCTGCACCTCCAGTCGATCAGGCCTCTGCAGCCGCTGGAAATCACCCTTTCGAACAGCCGCTGCAGCGCGGGCTGGCAGCAGATGCAAGCCACGGAGGGCATCAGCGACAGCCGCTCTGACAGCAGCTCCACTCACCTCCGGCAGCCGACCACCAGATCTTGCCAGGGATCCTCCGCCGGATGCTCCCCAGGCAGAGTCACCTGCCATCCCACCTCCGGCTGGAGGCAGTGGTGCTCGCACGACCACCACTGGACGAGCAGCTGCGTGTCCAATCGCCTCAGGGTACCGTTCGGCATCTTCCTCGTTCATCTCGCTCACGGAGCGGGGGAGGGGGACGGCATCCTCGTCAGCCTCTTCAGGGAGGGCATCGCGATGTGGCCGCGCCTCTGCTGCAAACCCTGTGCGGCGCCGAGGGAGCGATCCATCGGCTCTCGCATCCTCTGCCGGTGGTACCCAAATGAGAGCGGCCTCTGCTGATGCCCCCGATGCCCCTCGCTGTCCAGTGCTAGAGTAAGCCTCATGGTCAGACTTGACCCCTGGCTGCACGTGCAAGTCAAGCGCAGGGAACAAGGCACCGTCCAGCACCAGAATTGGAACAACACCGGTAACCCCTCTCCAGGGCTCTTCAGCCGATGACAGCCTCGTGGTGTCAAGCCTCCTGTCCTCTGTCCCTGTCCCTGTCTTCTTCCCGCTCTCGTCCTCTCTGTCTGGGTCTGCTGCCCAGTTCCAGCTGAGTCCTCCATTGAGAGCGGCCTCAATGCGCTGCTCTTCTTCATCCATCTCCTCAACATCCCCTGCATCACCATCCCCAAATGCTGTGAGTGCCATGAGGGCGTGTCGGCTCTCACGAAGGAGACCAGCGAGCTCTCCGATGCTCACTCGGGACTGGGCGAGCGTAGGGAGCACGTGGCGCTCCTCTCGGCCTACGCCCGGAGCCAGTGCAGAGATAGGGTGACTAGCACCGAACAATGCAGCTGCCAGCTGGGGATCTTCGTCGATGGATACGCTGCGATCCAAAGTTATCGGACAAGAGGCAAAGGGGCGCAAGAAGAGGTAAGCAAGCATTTGCGGGCGCAAACCTACAGGATGTACGTCGCGCAATGCATGCAAAATCGCCGCCGCGTTCATGTCTGATTATATCTATGCATCTCACCGGTCGAACTCAGCATCGGCGAAGTATCCGTACTCTTGCAGCGCGTCCATTGCCATGCGGAGCTACGGCTGTAGCGACGCAGCCTCCATTCCGGAAGATCCGGCCGGGACCACCTCGACCACACGAAGCAGAACACGATAGACATGTCGGATCATCAATGCAGAGTCGTGCGGCTACCTCCTGGCGATACACGGGTGCAAAGCTCCCCCGTCTGGCTGTTCTGCCGAGTTTTGAGTGCACCCCTGCACCAGGACGGGGGGGGAGAACAGCGGGAGCGTTTCCTCCACCTAGCTGATGATAGATTTATCTGCGTCGATGGTGCTTCGGAGCGCTATCTGGCCAGAGCCTACTACGCGATCGAAAGTGCGAAAAATATTTTTCATCGCTGCAAGTGCAGACGAAGGATCGGGAGCCGAGAAAAGTGTATCCTTATCGGACTTGGTGAACGCCACTGCGCTGAGAAGTACACACACCATTGCAATCCTCATGGTTGGCAGAACCGGAATGGATCAGGATTGTTCACTACCACGAGCTTCTCGTGCCTGTTGGGCGGTCTGATGTGAGGCATAAAACCTCTACCAGATTTAATCGGAGTGGTTCGACCCGTTTGCTAACAGACCGAGAGCCCAAGAATTGGAGGCTTAGCAAGCCATCCTGAGTATCATCGAGCGATGCAGCGCAGCAAAGGATTCTAGAGAGATATTAGGAGCATAATTGGGAATGCCATGCGAGCCCTCGAAGACGATTAGGAGGAGTTGACTTCGGGCTTGAACCGGAAGTCCGGCACATACTCAAGCCGATTCGCTGGTAGCAGACAAGAAGTGGTACCGCCAACCCTGCCATCAGCTACAGATCCCTCAGATGATACTGCGCACATTGATTCACTGAGCGGCTAGTACGGTTGGAGCAACAGCCTTGTGGCCGTCCCGAATAGCGGAAAGGGAGCTGCGACCCATATCTAGGCGCTTTCCACACTGCCAAAGACATCCAACTCGGGCGTGTCACAGCAGTTTTAGCTCTCCCAAGTTATTAGACAGGGCCAGCTCAGCTCGGCTTTGGTCACACAGCCTACATCACTTCCATCCGACCGTCGGCTCAGAGCCGTAGAATTGCTTGCAACTGCTCTTGAGGACCGCATCAGAGCGGCTGACCGGACCCTGGGGCTTTTGGATGCAGAACACAATGCAGGTGAAGAGCATCGGCGCGATGAGGACGCTCGTGCCGCTCTGGACGATCTACGAAGGGATCGCAGGGAGGCGGAGGAGGCGCTCGCGCAGGCGCAACGAGCGGTCGAGTCCGCTGCCAGCCCCGAGGACGTTCGGCGAGCAGTGGATGCTGCGGTGGATCGATTGCGGGAAGAAGCAATTGTCCAGGCAATGCGTAGGTCGCAATCATAGCTCTCGGCTTTCTAGGTCGATGTGTCTCGCCGGATCGGAGAGGCATCAGAAGGAGTGCGAGCGGCAAGAGGCGAAGCGGAGGAGGCGAGCACCAGGGCCGAACAAGTGCTCCGTGGGGCATCGGCACGATCTGAGGAGCGAGTCTCTGGCATAGAGGACAGTTTAGCGGCGCTTCAGGGAGGGGTAGATTCCGCCATCCGTCGCTGCGACGAGGCAGCAGGAAGGGCGGCGACTGCACAGGCTAAGGCGGAGAGAGCGGAGGCTGATGCCGTGGCGAAGGAGGCGGAGGCTGAGGCCGTCTGCAGGAAGGTCAGAGAACAGGCTGCGGGGCTCCGTGGTAGGGCTCTCGCCTGGGAGGAGAGAGCCAGGGAACAAATGGCTTCGCTTCGCAACGCGATTCGCCGCTCGGATCGGCAGGCAGAGGCCGCGTCAGAGCTTGAGGATGTCTTGCACGCCAGGGAACAAGAGGCGAAGCAGAAGGAGGATCAGCTGGCGGGTCGTGAAGCAGCACTAGAGCGTTCGGTGCGGGAGCACGACGCTCACTCGAGAGAAAGCGCGAGCGTAATGCAGGCAGAGGTCAGGCTGTGGAAGCAAGAAGCCGAGTCGGCAGTGGCATCTCGGGAGGAGGCTGTGAGCGCGTTGCAGAGGGAAGGAGATATGCGGGAATCAGCTGAAGCAAGGCAACGCGCAGCTGAAGAGTCCCTCCGGGAACTAAGGGCATCATCCGGAGCCGAAATCATCCGCCTCCGGGGGTCGTTAGTAGCTGCGGAGGAAGCGGCCGATGCCGGTGCTGTCTCTCTCTCGACAGCCGAGGCATCGAGAGATGCACTGGAACAAGAGGGGAAAATGCAAGCAGAAGCTCTCGCAGAAGCAGTTGCGGCATGGTTGCATGCAGTGGCAAACAACTCAGGGACAGCTGCAGGGACAGATGCAGGGACAGCTGCAGGGACAGATGCAGGGACAGCTGCAGGGACAGATGCAGGGACAGGGGGTATGCACATCGGCAGGGACGAGAACGGGTAGAAGGCAGTGAAACACGATGACAGTATACGAGTAGACTCCATGAGCCGCCTTAAGGACCCTCTCGTTCTCGAAGCTGTGTCTCGAGGCGGGACCGCTGTGGTAGAGCTCGCGATTTCTGCCCTGAAAGATGCCTCAATCAAGGTGTCTAGGGCGCTTGCCGCTGCCCAGAATGCCAGTGAGGAACTAGAGGAACAAAAGAGAGATGCTGAGGCACAGTTAGTGGCAAGCAAATCCAGAGAGGAGCAGCTGCACGAGAGGCTGGAAGCCACGCTTGACGGAGCCGCGGGCGACGTGACTGCAGCTGCAGCAGCGAGATCATCGGCATAGACAGAACTGGAAGCCGCGAGGTTAGAGGCAGCTGATAGAGCGAGAGAGGTTCAGTTGCTAGAGAGACAGCTGCGCCACGTGCTCAGGGAACAAGAGTCGGAGCGAGAGAAGCAAGTAGCCGTCACGGATGGGATGAAGCGTATGCTGCATGCCGCACATGAAGCATCCTCCTCGCAGGAAGATGAAGATGAAGATAAATGTGAAGGTGAAGATGCAGGGCATCATAGAGAGAATAGCACGGAAGATGCAGTAGTTGTTGACTCTGGTGGGTCGAATGCTGGGCCCATTGATACTACAGATGCGAATTTGGCTGCCAGCGCACCCACCAGCGCACCCACAGTAGCAGCTGACGAGAGCCCCCGACGTGTAGCTCGCAGGAATCTGGTGCGTGAACTGCAGGTGACACAGGTGGTGAGGGCTTAGGGGGCGCTTGTGTGGGAGGCTGCGGAAGCTGCATCGAAGGCATCCGATGGAGAGAGGGCATCCGATGGAGAGAGGGCATCCGATGGAGAGAGGGCATCCGATGGCGAGAAGGCATCCGATGGCGAGAAGGCATCCGATGGAGAGAGGGCATCCGATGGAGA
>Ga0136560_1001317_pt1 | contig 12745 bp, 12 predicted proteins | sample AntRauMeHopE1497_FD_104925 | JGI IMG/M metagenome (GOLD analysis project Ga0136560, IMG submission 104925) | Saline lake microbial communities from Rauer Islands, Antarctica - Metagenome Hop E1 #497 | ecosystem: Environmental > Aquatic > Non-marine Saline and Alkaline > Saline | place...
AGTGGGTGATTATTGGCACCAAAGCGGTGAAGGAGCCCGAGTTTGTGACCGAAATGTGCAAACGCTTCCCCGGCCACATTATTGTGGGCCTGGACGCCAAAGACGGCCGCGTAGCCACCGACGGCTGGGCTGAAGTATCTGAAATAATGGCCACCGATTTAGCAAAACGCTTTGCCAATGACGGCGTAGACTCCATTGTGTACACCGACATTGCCCGCGACGGCATGATGCAGGGCGTGAACGTAGAAGCCACCGCGGCGCTGGCCAAGGCCTGTGGTATACCGGTGATTGCCTCTGGTGGCGTGACCAATATGGACGACTTGAAGCGCCTGGGCGCTGTGGCCGATCAGGGCATTCTGGGCGCCATCACCGGCCGTGCAATTTATGAAGGCACTTTGGACGTAGCCGAAGCGCAGGCTTATTGCGATAGCCTGAGCGCCTGACTTTTTGAATCTCTGACCATCTGACCTCTGATCGAACGGAGCATTTTCATGGCATTGGCCAAGCGCATTATTCCCTGTCTGGATGTAGACAAGGGCAGGGTAGTGAAAGGCGTTAACTTTGTGGATATCCGCGACGCAGGTGACCCGGTGGAAGTGGCCCGCCGTTATAACGAGCAAGGCGCCGATGAAATCACCTTTCTGGATATTACTGCCAGCCACGAAAGCCGTGACACCACCTATGAAACCGTAGAACGCATGGCGGCGGAAGTGTTTATTCCCTTAACCGTTGGCGGCGGTGTGCGCACAGTGGAAGACATTCGCAAACTGCTGAATGCGGGTGCCGACAAGGTGGCCATTAATACCGCGGCAGTGTTTGATCCCGAATTTGTCAGAATGGCGGCCGAGCGCTTTGGCAGCCAGTGCATTGTGGTTGCGATTGATGCCAAGCGGGTGAGCCTTGAGGGCGAGGAGCCCAGGTGGGAAATATTTACCCACGGTGGCCGCAAGCCAACAGGTTTGGACGCAGTGGAATGGGCGCAAAAGATGGTGGAGCTGGGCGCTGGCGAATTACTGCTGACCAGTATGGACCGCGACGGCACAAAAATTGGTTTTGACTTGGGCCTGACCCGCTCCGTTAGCGATGCGGTAACGGTGCCGGTGATTGCATCTGGCGGGGTAGGTGGCCTACAGCACCTGGCCGATGGCGTAACCATCGGTGGTGCGGATGCAGTGCTGGCGGCCTCGATATTTCACTTCGGCGAGCACACCATTCCGGAAGCTAAAGCGTTTATGAAAGCCCAGGGAATTGAAGTGAGGGACTAGCCCGCCAGACAATTACAATCGGGCAGCGCTGCTGTCCGATCCTGGTTTTTTCGCATAAGCAGGCACTATCGCCTGCTTTTTTTCGTTTGCAAACATGGTTTTGTTGCTGTTGCGAATAGCCCAGACGCCGCTGATAGTTGCTACGGCAATGCCTTGTTCGTCCAGCAGGGGCAAGTGTTTTTCCAGATAGTCCACGGTGACTTTGTGGGGGTGGGCGATGGCGATGGCCGTGCCCTGTTGCCGCGCACGTTGAATCAACAGTTTGAATTGTCGGTCAACAAACTCTTCGGTTTGTTCGTGGTCCAGAAACACATCGCGGGTAAGGCTGGGAATGCTGTGCGCGCGGGCGACATCGCCGGCTATAGAGCTTGCGATAGTGCGGCTGTCAACGAAGTACAGCGGGTAGCGGCCCAGCTCTGTCATCACCCAGTCCATAGGCTGCAGGCGTTGCGTTAGCAGGCTGCCCATATGGTTATTCACGCCCTGAACGTGGGGCACCGACTGCAAAGCCCGACGCAATGTGCGGGTAAGGTGGACCTGGTCCATATCTTCGGTCAGGCCGCCGGGCCCCAGGCCGAAATGCTGGGTGTTGGCCATGGGTGCATGCAGCATGACTTCCTTGTTCAGGCTGTGTGACAGTTTGGCCAGCTCTACGGTGTGGCGGCGGTAGGGCAGAAACGAAAGGGTGATTGGCTGCTCCAGTCGTGCCAGGCGCTCCCCTTCAGTCCGGTTGTGGCCCATGTCATCAATGATGATGGCAATGGTGGGCGGCGGCCCGGCCAGCACTGCATGGCTGACCATGCTGCTGGCGGCGCCCAGAAGCATGGTCAGCAGCATGCCAACCGACGTGTTCGATCGCTGCGGATTCACAAACTGAACCTTGGAAAGTGCTTCATGGAAAGCAACTTATTGCTGAGCGCTGGACGTGCCGGCGCGGCTGATGATGTTCAGCCCCTTCAGCAGGTTCAGAGCAGAACGCAGTTGGTAGTCACGATCCAGAATCGCGCCAACGGATTCCTTGGTGTTATCAGTTACATCCTGAGCTGCGTTTTTGCGGTTTTCGGCTTCGTTTATGCCTTCCAGATGACCGCTTAAATCGGCTTCAGTAAACATCGGCCGGCTATCCAGTTCTTTCAGCTCTGCCGGTTTTACTTCGATATCCGGTTTTATGCCCGTGGCCTGAATGGAGCGGCCGTCTGGTGTGTAGTAGCGGGCTGTGGTCATTTTTATGGCGTGGGTTTCATCCAGCGGAATAACGGTTTGTACGCTGCCTTTGCCGAATGACTGGGTGCCCATCACTACCGCGCGGCGATGGTCCTGCAAGGCGCCCGCTACGATTTCTGATGCAGACGCGGAACCGCCGTTAATCAGGACCACCATTGGCGTATCGGCCAGTATGTCGCCTTTTGTGGCGTTGAAACGCAGGCGTGAGCTCTGTATGCGTCCTTCGGTGTAGACCACAAGGCCTTCGTTCAGCACAGCGTCTACGGTGTCTACTGCGGCCTGCAGCACGCCGCCCGGGTTGTTGCGTACGTCAAGAATGACACCTTTGAGCGCACCACCGGCGTCTTTTTTAAGGGCCTCAAGGGCGTCGCGGAACTGGCTGCCGGTTTTGGCCTGAAACTGGGTGATACGCACGTAGCCATAACCGTCATCCAACATGCGGGACTTCACGCTGGTGACTTTGATGATGGCGCGCTCAACCGGAATGACCAGTGGCCCTGTTTCGCCGTCGCGGATGATTGTCAGTTGCAGAATGCTGCCGGGTTCGCCGCGCATCAGCTCTACCGCGTCTTGCAGAGACATGCCTTTTACTGGTTGCTCTCCCAGTTTTATGATCACGTCGCCGGCTTGCACTCCCGCCTTTTGCGCTGGGGTGTCGTCTATGGGAGTAATCACCTTAACAAAGCCGTTTTCCATGCCCACTTCGATGCCCAGGCCACCGAAGGCACCGCTGGTGCTTTCTTCCAGGTCTTCGTAATCTTTTGGTGCCAGGTAGGCAGAATGCGGGTCCAGCTCCGACAGCATGCCTTTTATAGCGCTTTCAAGCAGCTGGCTGTCAGTGACTTCCTCCACATAAGCGTCTTTGATGCGACTGAATACAGCGGTAAATTTACGCAGGTCGTCCAGCGGCAGTTGCTGGCGTTCGGCCGGCATATCAATGCCCGCGTGAGGGTCGGTAACAGGCTCGACGGGCTGCTGCGCGAAAGTCCAGCTGGAGGCGGCAAAACAGGAGGCCATAACGAAGGCCTGCATCGGTAAAGCATGAAGAGTGCGTTGGGCAAGTTTCATTCACTTATCCTGTATTTATTCCGCTGGTAGGCGGGTTGCCGCTGATTCGCCACAGTATGGCCGGAGCGCTGTCGTTTGTCAGCTCTTGCCGGGTTTCGCTGGCTGCCCGGCCAGCCAGCGTGACGGATTATCGGGCTTGCCGTTGTGACGTATTTCAAAATACAGCGCGGTTTTGTCGGTGCCGCCTGTCTGGCCGGCCTGAGCGATGGCATCGCCGGCATCTACCCAGTCCCCGGTTGTGGTGTAAAGGCTGCTGGCATGGCCGTAAAGGGTCATATAGCCATCGCCGTGGTCAATAATGGTTAGCAGCCCAAAACCACGTAGCCAGTTGGCGAATACAACGCGACCGTAATGAATAGCGCGTACTTCGGCGCCTGTGTCGGTGTGCATTAGCAGGCCGTTACGGCGTAGTTTGCCCTCGGCGTAGGTTTCGCCAAAGCGGCTGGCCACGGTTCCAGCAGCGGGCCAGGGCATTTTTTTGCGCAGTTTCGCAAACGGCTGGTTGGCATTTGGCGAGGGTATGCTGGCAATGACCTGTTGAACTTCCTTCAGCAGGGCCTCCAGTCGCTTTTGGTCCGCTGCCAGTTCGTCGCGTTCACTGCGCCGCTTGCCGATGTCTGAGTTCAGTGTTGCCAGAGTCTGTTCGCGCTGCTTGCGGGTTTGCGTCAGTTTTTGCTGACGTTGTTTTACATCGGCTTCGGTAGCCGCCAGCCTGATGCGGGTGTTCTGCATTTGCGTGCGGGATTGATTCAGCTCTGCCAAAGTGGCCTGAAAGGCCTGCACTTGGCCGACTGTGTAATTGCCCAGGTATTCGTAATAGGTCAGGGTGCGGGCAATATTATTGGGGTCGGTTTCGTTGAGCAGCACTTTCAGGGCGCTGGCGTCGCCCTCCATCCAGGCCTGGCGTAGCAGCTTCTTCAACTGTTCGCGCTGGCCGTTGAGTGTGAGGGTCAACTGCCGTTGCCGGGTTTCGAGTTCTGCCAGCTGTGTTTGCTGGCTGATGGCCTGCTGCTTCAGGTTGCGAGCTTCGCGGGTCAGGTCGCTGATGCTGCGTTCCAGCGCTGTCAGCTGTTGTTGCAGTTGCGAGCGGTCTTTTTCCGCTTTGGTCAGCCACTGGTTAATGGCGCCAATCTGCTTCTTCAGCTTTTCAACCTGAGCCGGAGTTACCTGTTGAGAAGTGGCTTGCTGCGCGGCCGCTGTTTGCGCCGCTACCGGGGCTGCGCTGGCAAAAGCCAGTACCAGCAGCATAGGTAGCAGCACAGGTAAAACCAGTAGCGCGCGCAACATGGCAGCCTGCCCGTCTTTCATTAACTCTGTCAACCGAGCTCGGCCAGGCTATGGCCTGTCATTTCGGTGGGTTGAGCCACGCCCATTAACGCCAACAGGGTAGGCGCTACATCACTCAGAGCGCCGCCGTCGTTCAGGGTTATCTGTTTTGGGCCGGTGTATACCAGGGGCACAGGGCCAATGGTGTGGGCGGTGTGCACCTGGCCGGATACCGGGTCTTGCATCTGTTCACAGTTGCCGTGGTCAGCGGTTACAAGGCCTTCTCCACCCACTTCCGCGAGCGCTTCGACAACGCGTTTTACGCAGGCGTCCAGGCATTCGACGGCTTTGATGGCAGCGTCCAGTTTGCCGGTGTGGCCAACCATGTCGCCGTTGGCGTAGTTGCAGATGACCAGATCGTATTTGCCGCTTTTAATGGCTTCAACCAGTTTGTCTGTGACTTCCGGAGCGCTCATTTCCGGCTTCAGGTCATAGGTGGCAACGTCTGGAGATGGCACCAGAATGCGGTCTTCCCCAGTAAATGGCTCTTCGCGGCCGCCGTTAAAAAAGAAAGTAACATGAGCGTATTTTTCGGTTTCTGAAATGCGCAGCTGAGTTTTACCAGCGTTGGCCAGATATTCACCCAAGCCGTTAACGAGCTTTACCGATGGGTAGGCGCAGCTGGCTTTTATGTCGGCGGCGTATTCCGTGAGCATGACAAAGTCTGCCAGCTGAGGCACTTTTTTTCGTTTGAAGCCGTCAAAATTGGCGTCAACAAAGGTGCGTGTCAGCTCGCGGGCACGGTCTGCGCGGAAATTCATAAACAACACGGCGTCGCCATCGTTAATGGTGGCGGTGGCATCACCTTCGGCCTGAATGCGGGTTGGTTTTACAAATTCGTCATTTTCATCCCGTTGGTAAGCCTGCTCCAGAGCGGTTACTGCGTCTTCGCAGGCGTATTCAGCTTCACCCAGAGTCATCACATTATAGGCAGACTCTACGCGGTTCCAGCGGTTGTCGCGGTCCATGGCGAAGTAGCGCCCTGTTACGCTTGCAATGCGGGCAACGCCAAGTGCAGCAAGGCTGGCAGCGGCTTTTTCCAGTGACGCTTTGGCGCTGCGCGGGGGCATGTCGCGGCCATCCAGAATGGCGTGCAGGTAAACGGCTGTGGCGCCGCGTGCTGCGGCTAACTCTGCAGCGGCAAGAATGTGGCTTTCATGGCTGTGGACGCCGCCTGGTGACAGCAGGCCAATCAAGTGAACGGCTTTGCCCTGACTCACAGCGGCGTCGATAGCTTTGCACAGGGCCGGATTTTTCTGGAAACCGCCGTCTTTCAGGTCTTTGTCGATGCGGGTCAGGTTCTGATACACAACGCGACCAGCGCCAAGATTCATGTGACCGACTTCGGAATTGCCCATTTGTCCGCTGGGCAGGCCTACAAACATTCCTGAGGTGTTAATCAGCGTTTTCGGGTTGTTTTGCCACAGACTGTCCCAGAACGGTGTATTGGCGTTGCTGATCGCGTTGTCTTCGGCTGGGTCGCGTTGGCCCCAGCCGTCAAGAATAATGAGTGCCGTTGGCGTGCGAGTCGCTGTCATAACGTGCTCCGGTTGTTGGCAGTGTGTTGTTGTTGATATGGAAGAGACTCAAGATTCTAACTGCTTTCATTTACCCATGCCACGCCGGTTACCTTCTGCGCAGGGCTGCGGGCGTGTATAATCTGGCCAAATTATTTTTCAGGGTGTTTTCATGGATCGCTTGTTCGAATTTGTTATTAACCATTACATTCTGGTGTCGATATTCGTTGCCTTGCTGCTGGCACTGCTGGCGCTGGAAACCCGCCGCGGCGGCGCCAAAATCTCTGCCCAAGGCGCGGTGAGCCTGATTAATCGGGACGAAGCAATTGTGGTGGATATCCGCGACCGCAAAGAATTTACCGAAGGGCGCATCATAGGTTCAGTGAATATTCCATTGAGCGCTCTTAAAAGCCGCAGCAGCGAACTGTCCAAGCACAAGGGAAAGCAGCTGATTGTGGTCGATAAAATGGGACAGCATTCGGCTATGGCGGTGAAACAGTTGAACACCGACGGCTTTACCAATGTGGTGCGCCTCAGCGGTGGCGTTGCCGACTGGAGGGCCAGTAATTTACCTCTGGTAAAGAAATAACGAAGGGTTGTGTTGCTGCCCAGCGCTGCAACACGTCGCTTAATTTACGGGCAACCTGGCCCAGACTGTTAATAAAGGACTGAACATGGCTGAGAATTCGCAAGCTGCAGCAGGCAATGAAAACCAGACCCAACCACAATTCGCTATGCAGCGCATTTACGTGAAAGATTTATCGTTCGAATCCCCCAATGCCCCGACGGTGTTTCAGGAGCAGTGGAAGCCGCAGGTGAATCTTGACCTGAACACAGGCCACAGCAAGGTCAGTGATAATCAGTACGAAGTTGTGCTGTCATTGACGGTAACGGCTAAAATCGAAGAGAAAGTCGCCTACATTGTTGAAATCCAACAGGCCGGCGTTTTTCTGGTAAACGGAGTGGACCCCCAGCAGTTGGGACACATGTTGGGCGCCTACTGCCCGACCATCCTGTTCCCTTACGCCCGCGAAGCCATTGATAATCTGGTAAGTCGTGGTAGCTTTCCGGCACTGATGCTGGCGCCGGTTAACTTCGACGCGATTTATGCCCAGGCGCTTCAGCGCAAGCAAGAAGAAACTGCGGCTGCAGAAACCGCCAGTGAGCCGAAAACGCACTGACTTTCTGAGTAAATAAAAAACCCGGCCTGCAAGCCGGGTTTTTTATTCAGAACCGCAAAATGCCAGCTGCCGCCAGGCTTCATAAACCACCAGCGCGACGGTATTCGACAGGTTCAGGCTGCGGCTGTGAGTGCACATGGGCACTCTCAGACGGTGGCCATCGGCTAGGGCATCGCGAACCGGTGCGGGCAAGCCGCGAGTTTCCGGCCCGAACATAAGATAGTCACCTTCCTGGTAACTCACCTCATGATAGTAATGACTGCCTTTGGTAGTCAGTCCGAACAGCCGCCGCGGCTGCTCGGATTGTAAAAACGCCGGGTAACTTTCGTGTACTTTTACACTGGCGTATTCGCTGTAATCCAGCCCGGCCCGCCGCATCTGTTTGTCTTCGAGAGTAAATCCCAGTGGTTCAATCAGGTGCAGCTTACAACCGGTGTTGGCGCAGAGCCGGATAATATTTCCGGTATTTGGAGGAATCTCCGGCTCGTAAAGCACCACATTCAGCATATTAGATTAACGCTCCGTTTAACATGTCGAGCTAGCTTTCCGTCTAACATGTCGAGCTAGCGCTCGACCGCAAGCGCCACGCCCATGCCGCCGCCGATGCACAGTGTCGCCAAGCCTTTTTTGGCATCCTGACGCACCATTTCGTGCAGCAGGCTGACCAGAATACGGCAGCCGGAGGCGCCGATCGGGTGGCCCATGGCAATAGCGCCGCCGTTCACGTTAACCTTCGCTACGTCCCAACCCATATCGCGGTTGACCGAAATAGCCTGGGCCGCGAAGGCCTCGTTGGCTTCAATCAGGTCCAGATCGCTAACGTCCCAACCCGCCAGTTTCAGGCAGCGCTTGCTGGCAGGAATCGGGCCGGTGCCCATAATAGTGGGGTCTACACCAGCACTGGACTGAGCCTTGATGGTGGCGAGTACGGTTAAGCCCAGTTCTTTGGCTTTTTCAGCGCTGCACACCATAACGGCGGCTGCGCCATCGTTGATGGTCGAGGAGTTAGCGGCGGTGACAGTGCCGTCTTTTTTGAACGCAGGTCGCAGCTTGGACAGGCCTTCGGCGGTCGTGCCGTCACGCGGGCCTTCGTCTTTGGCGACAATGATTGGGTCGCCTTTACGCTGGGGAATCGAAACTGGCACGATTTCGCCGTCAAAGCGACCGGCTTTTTGTGCTGCTACGGCTTTTTGTTGAGACGCAGCTGCGAATTGATCCTGCTCTTCCCGGCTGATGCCGTATTTTTCAACGATATTTTCGGTGGTTATGCCCATGTGATAGTCGTTGAACGCGTCCCACAGACCGTCATTGACCATGGTGTCTACCAACGCCCAGTTGCCCATACGTTGACCGTTACGGCTGTTGGGGAGAACGTGGGGCGCCTGGCTCATGCTTTCCTGGCCACCGGCAATGACGATTTCTGCGTCGCCGTTGCGGATAGACTGTACCGCCATGTGAACGGCTTTCAGGCCGGAACCGCAAACCTTATTGATGGTCATAGCCGGCACGGTCGCCGGTAGCCCGGCGTTAATAGAGGCCTGGCGCGCTGGATTCTGGCCGCAACCTGCGGTGAGTACCTGGCCCATAACAACTTCGCTGACCTGGTCACCGGCAATGCCGGTTTCTTCCATCAACGCTTTTATAACAGCCGTTCCTAGCTGATCGGCACGCAGGGTTGATAATCCCCCGCCAAAACCACCAACCGCCGTCCGCTTGGCGGCAACAATGACAACATCACGCATGAGCATTCTCCATTTTTAGCATGCGGGCGACAGGTTCGCCGCGCTTGGGTGAAACTGTTCACAGTGTAGCCCTTTGACTGGCGAGCACCAACCGCTTAGTGCGCGACAGATTTAGTGCTTTTGTATTACATTGCGGATGGTCTCTAGCCGGAACTGGTCCATAGCCTGGCCCAGTTCCGGCCCGCGGTAACCCTGGGCCAGCAAGGTTTTGGCTCGCACGCCCGCAGCCGCCTGCGCCGAATCTGCAAGCTGTTGCAGGGCGCGCTGCTGTAAAGGCAGGTCGGGGCCGTTTTGAAGAGGCAAGGTAACGCGTAGCAGTTGCAGCGCTTCTTGCAGGCGCTCTGGCCGGCGCCAGGCGTCTGCTGCATCAAGGGTTTCTAACAGCTGCTCGGGCAGATCATTTTTGCTGTCGGTGTTGTTCAGGCAGGGTGAGCCGCGCAGAGTGCATGCCAGGGTGGCGAGCTCCTGGCAGGCTTTTGGCGCTTTTAGCAAAGCCGCCCGATTGCTCGCCTGTGGACTGGGCAGCGGCAGTAACACCGCGGCAACTCGTTGTGCTGTGTTGGCGTCGGGCAAGTTCTGATGTAATTGCTGCAGGGCGTTCAGCGCCTGCTGGCGTTCTGGTTGCTGCGCAACCTCTGGCAGTAGTTCAGCCAGCGCACCACAGCTGTGTAGAACTTCAAAAAAGGTGACTGGAGAGGTTTCGTGCAAGGCGCGCTGAAGCTCTTGCCATACCCGTTCGGGCACTAAATGGCCTACTTCGCCGGCGTCGGTCATGGTCTGCATTAATTGCAGTGTGTCTGGGTGAATAGTGAAACCCTGGGGCGCAAAACGGGCTGCAAACCGCGCGGCGCGCAGAATACGCAGCGGATCTTCGGCAAAGGCCTCAGAAACGTGGCGCAACAGGCGGTCTTGAAGATCTTGCCGGCCGCCAAAAGGGTCGATAATCTCGCCGTCTTCGGCCTGCGCCATGGCATTTATGGTCAGATCGCGGCGCTTCAGGTCTTCTTCGAGGGTTACGTCGGGTGAGCTGTACACGGTAAATCCGTGGTAGCCATGGCCTTGCTTGCGCTCGGTGCGGGCCATTGCGTACTCCTCGTGGGTCTGAGGGTGCAAGAACACCGGAAAATCGGCGCCCACCTGGCGAAAACCTTGTGCCAGCATGGCTTCCGGCGTGGCGCCCACCACTACCCAGTCGCGGTCTTTGATTGGCAGGTCCAGCAGTTGATCGCGTACTGCGCCGCCAACCAGGTAGATGTCCATAAAGGTGCCTATAATAGCCAGAAGTTGTGGCGAAGGTTAGGTCAGAAGCCGCTACTACACAAGCCGCTGCCGGTTATGCTAATGCGGCGGTTTTTTGCCGTTTACGCTGGGGAATATTTAGGCGCCTTCGAAAAAATGCACGTGCATTCAGCGGCTTGTATAACCTGGCCCGATTCTTTCATGTAACAGCCAAACCGCATTTTCGGAGATTAGTAATGACATTTCGCGCTATAACCGCGTTACTTGTGCTGTTGATGACAACAGCTTGTGCGCCCATGGGGCAGCAGGGCCGCAACGCAGACGCTAACCGTTTCGCGCCAATCACCCTGCGGGTTAGCGGCTATGGCACCTATGAAGACGCCACAAAAGACAGGTTAGACACGCGCAAACGTCTGATGGCGCGCAGGGCCTCTCAGCTGGATGCTTATCGCAATCTGGCGGAACGCGTTTACGGCACGGTGGTTTACGGCAGCGCGACGGTCAACGACTTTGTGCTGCAGAGCGACAATTTCCGTGCCTACGTGGACAGTTATTTGCGTGGCATGAAAACCGTGTCTGTGATCGAACACAGCGACGGCGTGGTGGAAACGGTCGTTGAATTGAAGCTGGAGCCACGCTTTCGTCGGTGTGTTGCCAGCGTACCCGACGCCCAGGTTGCCCGTTATTGCTCGTTACCCTTGCCACGCGAAAACGACAGTGCCGGCGATGTTCGCAGCGGCAACACCGATTCTCTTTACTACCTGGATTAAGCGATGACTGCTTTCTACCGAAGGCTACAACGGTGTGCTTCAATGGTCGCTGCATGTGCTTTAGCACTGGTTCTTGCCAGTCAGCCGCTGCTAGCCGCGGTTGTTGAGGGCGTGGGCCATGCCAGTATTGTCAATGGTGATATTGACAGCGCCAGAGCCAAGGCCCGGCAGGCAGCTATGCGCGATATGGCACTGCAGTACGACGCTCGTATCAGCAACAGCGACACAGTTGAAAATGGTGTGCTGACGGATTCGCGCCTGCGCATTACCAGCAACGTCAGTGCCCGCAATGTGCAGGTGGTGGATGAGTTTCGCAGTGGCCAGCTGCTGCGATTGACTCTGCGCGCAGAAATGACCGCTCAGCAAAGCAGTTGCGGTAACGGTGCGGCGTCCACGTTGAAAAAACGCGTGGCGATTACCGGATTTCCATTGTTGTATCCTGATCACGCCCGCGTTGGGCGCCTGGATGATGCCGGTGAAATGCTGCCGCAACAGTTGCAGGCGCGTTTGCGTGAAGCCGGCAGCGTGCAGATTTTGGCGGCGACCAATTTGCGGATGTATGGCGATCTACTGAACGCACCCACCGCCCAGCAGGATAATAACCGGCTGACCAATGTGCGTCAGTTGGCGCGGGAGCTGGGTGCGCAGTTTGTGGTCAGCGGGGTTATACGAGATCTAAATGTGGCGGATCCAGCGGCCTGGAATACGTCGGTATTCGGCAAACTTAAACGTGGTTTGAACGCTGTCGATCAGACCCGGCGCTTTATTGTGGATATGGTGATTTACGATGGTTTTAGTGGGGCGCCGGTTTACCAGCAGCGTTTCAGTGCCCGCGAGAACTGGAATGCCGGCCCTGGCAGCGCTCGCGGTTTTGCCTCGGCCGGTTTCGAGCAAACCGACTATGGTCAGGCAGTAGCGCAGGTGATGGATGACATGGCCCAATCCGTGACGGATGCGCTGAACTGCCAACCGTTTATGACCCGCATCAGCCGTGTTGACGGCGACCTTGCCACTATTGAATCGGGTGCTACCTCCGGATTGCGGCCGTCAGCAACGCTGCAGGTATACCGAAGTGCACAACACTTTGACGCTCTGGATGCAACGCCGGAGCTGAGTGAAACTGGTGTCAGCATCACACTCAACAACGTTCACCCGGAATTCGCCTCCGGCAAGCTGTCGGCCCATGGTGGCCAGACCAATATCCAACAGGACGATATTGCCGTGGTGTGGTAGCGCAGATTATGCGGCTTGTTTAGACGCGACATCACGGATTTTGCTGATCATCGAACGCAGACCGTTGCCGCGAGTCGGGGAAATATGGCGGAATAAATCCAGGCGTTCAAACAACTCGTCGATGTCGATGGCAAGAAGTTCACGGGGTTGGTGATTGTTCAACGCCACCAGGATGATCGC
>Ga0136560_1001318_pt1 | contig 12744 bp, 16 predicted proteins | sample AntRauMeHopE1497_FD_104925 | JGI IMG/M metagenome (GOLD analysis project Ga0136560, IMG submission 104925) | Saline lake microbial communities from Rauer Islands, Antarctica - Metagenome Hop E1 #497 | ecosystem: Environmental > Aquatic > Non-marine Saline and Alkaline > Saline | place...
CATTCGCTGTGTTCCCTGGACATCACGACCCGCTAGAACTCATCTAGATACACTCCTGTCTCTTCGAGCGAACGAACAACTCCACCACGATTGCCATTCAGCTGCCGACGTAGCTGCATGACAGCTCCTCCAACCCGAAGCACAGATGCATGCACGGCCCCACGCAAGGTGCCATCTCCTGCAAGCCGCCCAAGGCCCTCAAATCCTGGCTCTGACGCCGCTCGAACCCTAAACACGGCACCCAAGTATGCCCCCAGCTCCCGTTCATCGAGGGCACCACTACCGTCAGCGTCCCAAAGGGCAAATGCTGCAGACGTCTTCTCAGCTCGTGTTCCCCGGCACAGCACAGTCAGCCCCGCACCCATTTCTCTCCCTCCCACGCCCCCCGAGTGGTCAGTGTCCAAAATCCCGAAGATCACGCCGGCCAGGAGACGAACCCGGGTGGCCACTCGATGCCTGTGGAGGCTTCGAGCAAATGTACCTGCGACACTCGTTCCGTGGCTGTTGGGGCCTCTAGCATCTGATACGCCCTTTAATGCCTCTTGCACCTCGGGGGGTCCGTGATCTGCGGCCAGCCGCACGAGAACATTCTAGAATTCATCCTTGTTCACCATGCCGTCTGGTCCTGCCATCCTCTGTACCCGTGCGCATGCTTCCTGTGCCGGCACAAATCCCAGTCCAAACACCTCTCGCGCTTCGTGTATCGCTAGCGGAACTGGAGGGCAGATGCGCGGCGCCACGATGCGTTTCTTGAGGAGATGCCCGCCCTCCGATCTGTACCATCCAACGAACTCTCGCATCGACAGCCTGTCGTCCCCAGATTTATCCGCCGCTCGGAATACGGATCGAGCGACTTCATCAGCCATACGGCCGGGACTGTTCCCGTGCAGTGTGGCAGCTGCCTGCGTATCAGTGGCAACTAGAACTCGGAGACACGATTCTACAGCCGTCCTCAGTTCGTCCATGCTGACATATCCGTCGCCGTTGCGGTCATACAGCTCGAATGCACTCTTGGCATTGGACTGTTTCGTCCCCTCGCACAGCATCACCAAGCCGGCCCCAAGCTCCAGTAGACTAAGGTGCTCCCTATTCCCACCGGCAAAGGCCGAGAATATCCCATCCAGACTATCGTTCACCCGGGCCAGGTCCAGACCAGGCGAATCGTCCTCACCCTCTGCAGCTTGGTGTCCGTGTCCGTCCATTCCAAGGATCGGATCAGGCAAGCCCAGCGGGGTGGTCGGTTCCACATCTGTTCCCTGTCGACGGAGCAGCCGAACGGAGGACTCAGGAGCCCCTGCTGATGCCGTCGACACGGTAGAGCCCCAGCCAGCGCTCCATAGCCCCCCGCTCCCAGCTGCCCATACATCTTGCACCTGCCTCTGCCTTGTGGCCTTCTGGCGCCGGGCGTTGGCTCGCACGGCCAGCTAGAGCCCGACCGAGCGAAAAGCCCGTTTTGAGAGCCGGGCGGCGCCGCGATGAGGTCGTGTAGGTTCCGCAGCCGCAGCCCGCTCGAACTCGAGCAGAGCCTCATCAGGGGAAAAGGCGCCCAGGCCAGATGACTCTGCGAGCGCCTGAAGACTGGGTGCAACCACGAGGTGCGAGCCTGGAAGCTGGCCGTGTGACTGGTGCTACTGAGGGGGCGCTGAGGCCAGTCTTGGGAACAGCGGGCCCGGCATGGACACATCCACGGGGCGGGGCTGCGGTGATGGTGAGTGTGACGGCGCGAAGGGGAGCAGGGAGCCACGGGGAGGGGTCTTCATCAGCCGGGCGATGTCTGCAGGATCGGATCGTTGCGCGGCGCCTTGCGGAACCAGAAGCCCAAGTGCTCCAGTCAGAGATGAACTCTATGGAGCGCCTGCTCCGCCTGCACCGCCATGCAATGCATCACCCTGGTCTAGGGCACTATTCGTCCACGGCAGCATCGTGGCCACGGGCCGTAGCTGGGACTGAGTGCCGGAGCCATATGAGTCTAGCGCCGCGCTGACCCCGAGCGGTGCTGCGGAACTTCGATGGCTGGGGGAATATCCTGCGCGAATATCTCTCAGCGGATCAGCACCTGAATACTGGTTGGATCCCGGCCCGTAGTACGGCAGCTGGGTTGCCCTCCCGAGTCCGCTGCCACCAGGAGCTGTGGGATCAGTTGCCGCATACTGCCTTGCTCTACTGTGCATGTCCGATCTGTTCCCAGAGAACACAGCACCTGGAGTCTATACCATGGGAATACCACCCGTATTGTTATCCCGGACCGTTGCTGTTGCCTTCGAAGGCGACTCTCGATCGTCAGAGCCGAACCGACGTCTCGATGCCTTGCTGCCCGGAGTTGCCTCCATCGCAGCCTGGCCACCCCCACCTGCAGCAGGAGGCATGGCACCATCATGCGATGCACCCATGTGTTCCAAAAGCATCAGATTCTCTTCGGGTATTCTGGCACCAGCGCCACGTGGTTTCCATTCGGACCCTGACTCTGACTCTGACTCTGCGTTGTCGGCCTCTAGCACCGGTGTACCCATTCCAACGGCAGCGGCGGCTGAAACATCTGCTCCCTATGTTCCCTGGCCGTAGACTTCATCATCGGACGCGACCAGCGTTAAATCGCTAGCAGCCGCGTGCTCCATTGTAGCGTGCACTTGCATCGCGACCAATTGCTTCATGTCCCCTCGTGCTTCCACCCGGCGGCTGGCAAACCACTGTCGGAACCCGCTCTGAGACAGGACCCGCCCTTCAGATGCTGCTCCAGCTCCGCCCCCCCTCGCGCTTCTCGCCGTGTTCCCCATGGGGCCGGCCCCAGTGCTCATCTGGGTCAGAACTTCCCTCGCGATCTCTCTGCCAAACGCAGTTGCGCGGCGCCGCATCCTCTGCCAGGCTTTTGACGCAACCGAAGACCCGACCCCGGCCGTGGCTTCTGCGCTAGCTGCCAGCTGACCTGCCCTCCCGCACGCAAGTACTAGCACTACCATGACAGCCACGAAACGGGCAAAACCTGACTCGGTGAGGCATCGGCTTGTTGCTCCACTGTTCCCCGGAGGCGATCCTGTACCGTCCACACCTCCTGCCAGCGCCTCAAAAACTGGGTCAGATGCTTCGAGGGCAGCATCCTCTCCAGCAGCCAGAGTCGCCAGAGCTGCTGCCACCAGCCGTCCGTCCGCTCTGGCACGTGCACCCGGGCCACCGTCAGCACACGCTACAAAGAACCTCCGCGTGGCGGATTCCCACGAGTCAGGCATCAGTCCTGATCGGGCGAGGTCCATGGCAACATCTGCCTTGCCGTGTGCCTGAGGGTCCCCCCTTGAAGCATTGTCCCTGTGGATGTCATGGATTGCAGACACTAACTGGGCAAATGTAAGCACAAGATGGCCATCGCTGTTCCCTGCTCGAGCCAACACTCGGCTTGCCACAGCTCTGGCTGGCGCGAGATCAAGCCCTGCTTCTTGTCGTAATCGTAAGATCCCGCCATCCGTTGCATCAGCTGCTGACCCAGCAGCTGCCTCGGCTAAAAGACTTGGTATCGCGAGGGTTGCCTCATGACCCCTTGCAGCAGCAGCTCCCTGCTCTGATGCGACGGAATCTGTGCTGGACATGCGCATCAATCGTCCTCGTAGCCGTACGCCAGCATCTTGTGAAAAACCTTGATCCTGATCTTGGTCCTGGTCCTGATCCTGATCCTGATCTCGGTCCTGGTCCCACATCGCCCCGGCACCGGCATCCTCCTCTGCGCCATCGATGCTATCGATGGCAGTAGACGTGGCCGACGCATCTGAATAGGCTCGACTCATGGGAGGCGGAGCCGCACCCTCATTCTAACCAGCTGCCGCCTGATGCTCCTCGTACCCCGGTGAGTCCAGCTCAGTCGCTACCTCAGCCTCGGCTTCCATGCTGCAGAAAGCATCAGAATCCGGTGCTAGACCTGCTCTATGCTGGTCTTCGTCATGAAGCCCCCTTGCCTGTCGAAGAGGCACTGGCTACTTCGAGTGTTCTGACGCTGCCATCCAGTCATCCACGTGCGCCTCCGTGGGATCAATGCCTTCGCCAGTCTGCGGACTAGACACATCATCCGTCGGGTCAATCCCGTCGCCTTCTTCCTCCTCGTCTCGAAGGAACTGGCTCCGGATCCCATCCAGACCTTGCGTCTTAGGCTGAGTCTAGACCAATCCTGAGGATACGTCCCGGAACTGCCCCTACGATGCGTCTTCAATCATGCTTGGCTATGACGACGATGACGCGTGCTGCCCACCAGCCATCGCACCGGCGCCCTGAAACCACTCCTCAAACGATTCGAAGCCAATGCGGTCGCTAACAGCCGACAGTCCAGCGGCATCGAAAGCTGCATCTGCAGCTCGCGCAGCTGCACCCTCGGCCGTGTCTCCCAGCCAATGCAATAACTCAGGATTTGCAACTGCTGCAAGTCGATTTGCCACTGTCAGCATCCGAGTCAGCTGCCAGTGGGTGACTCCAGCCCCTGCAGTGTACTACTCCCCATCCAGGCCTCGTCCCTAGGCAGAAATAATTCCCCTCTGACCAGGCACACCTAGATCCTGCTCGAACGCTGCAAAGGCCGCTCTCGTCGACAGTGTTCCCTGGCCTACCCCGGACAGGATCCCTAATCCTGCCACGAGTTCTCGCCTGTCCACATCTCCACTCCCGTCCGTATCCAGGGCAGAGAATAGCCTCTCGCTTGCCTCCCTTCGCGCTGATGCACCTACCTGCAGCTCTCGAGGTATCGATGCACCGACGCTTTCGCTTTGGGCACGTGCTCGGGCAGCACATTCCTCAATGGCTGAACAAAAGCTGACTCTCGTTAGGGCGCCTTGCTCACCTCCGCCTTCGCCCTCTTCATGTCCCTGCCCATCCCCCGTCTCGAATCGCCTGAAGAACAGCGCGGCGGCAGCAGGCTCCATCGCGTAAAGCCCCGTCATGAGAGCAAGTCGACGGAGACCCTGTCGCATCGGGTTGGGCTTGCTTCCCGACTCGGAGCCGGAAATCGCACCTCGCTTCTTACCAGGTGCAAGACCAGCCGCTGCTTCGTTCGCCAGTGCCTCGGCCTCCCCGAGGCCTCGCGCTTGCACGACGTAGGCGGGCAGCTGGGGCAAGCTCAGTCGCCTGATTGAAGGGGCGCGAGCGTCAGACACGTCCCCATCCACCTCTTCATCTTCGTCATCGTCCATATCGTGGGCAGCCGCTGCCATCCCACCCAGACCCCGCACCATGTCCACGAGGCCTTGTTCGAAATCACTAGCCAGCGGATTGATACCCCCGAGTGCACTTCCTTTCCCACCCCCTCTCTCTACATCATCGCCGGCAGAGCTCGCCCCCGTGGCCCAGGAAGAGAATTCCTCGAACGAAAGAACTCCATCGCGATTCGCATCAGCAGCATCGAACGCCTGAGCCGTGAGTGCGCGCGCGAGTGCTCGGGGGCGCCGCGCAGCCGGTACGGAACTTGCCCCTGACGTCATGGCGACGTCCGGCCGTTCTCGCAGTAGCAGGCGACACGCCGGTTCTAGGCTCGATATCATCTCCGACTGCGGTTGAAAGGCGAGGGTCAGGGTCAGGGACAGGGGTCAGGAGCATGGTACATCCGGTGTACATAGGAAGATCCAGGGATTGACTGGTACTCAGAGTCGGAATCGAAGAGTGGTACGAATACGAGCATTCCTTACTTTGGTCAGCCTTTCGTCTCCATCCTTGTCGAACAAACGGAAGATGGAAGCGAGGCGTTGAGGGGTTGAACCGTGAGAAGCCAGGAGGAGGCCGGCGACGAGCTCATCCCCATCGAGGCGACCGTCGGAATTCGTGTCGATAGCCGCAAACAGCCGACTGAGGAGGATGCTTGCCTGCTGTGACGTCAGAGGGGGCCCTGGGCGTGGCGGGAGGTCAGCGATGAGCTCGAGGCATCTGCCTACGAACTGCTCCTAAGAAACGAACACCGGCACCTCTGGGTTGGCAATCTGATCCCGACCGCTGCGACCCCCGCCCCCGGCATGATGCATTGCACTGATCAGGTCATTCGGTTCGACGAATGCCAGCCCCGTTACCATGGCAATATCCTTGGCTCCACCGACTGCTGGTGCAGCAACTGGGAATGGATTCTAGCCAGAGCTCGCTGCAGCTGAAGCGGTCGAATCTTCCAGCTGCATAGAAGCTTCGAACACAGCTCCCATTGCAGTTGTTCGCTGCGTTGCCTGGTGCTAGTGAGGCTTCCGCAGCGCATCAAGCGGAGCTAATGCGTGGGTGGATGATGCATCGGATTGGCCGCCGCGAGTAGATCCTATAGCTAGGCCAGCAGGACGTTTGCCATATACGCCTGCGCGACAACTAGTTGGAGGCTAGCTTATAGATGGACTTTGGACATAAGCCGGCAGCTGAGCGGTATATGTGGCGGAAATGCAATTCAGATCCTAAGTAAGATCTAGGCGGCAGAAGCTTACTTGTCAAGGCTTCTTCAAGTTGTTGCAATGGCTAGCGATCATGAACAAGGAGCGAAAGCGCACCTGGCTCATCAAAGGTCCATGTATATACGCCCTACATTTCTACTTGCGAGCCGTAGAGTGCAAACACACCCACTGGGCGCAGTGGCATGCTATGCGGAACAAACCCGGAAGTTGATGCGGCGCTGCGCAAAAAATAAATCCAAGCCTAGACTACACCTGAATTGCAAATATGGAATCATTATGTACAGTCTGTAGCTCAATCTTCCTTGAGATAACCTGCATTCCCACGCACATGCACCCTACCAGCACCCTATACCCCTCCCTCTTCTCCTTCCCCCTCGTTCTCTCTGTCGTCTCCGCTACCCTCCGCCTTCTCCCTCTCCTCCTTCAGTAAGGCCGGTTCTCCCATCCCGTGCACAGCCAGCATATCCTCAGCAATGGCAGCCCTCCGCGCCTGCATGAACCGCTCCGACGGCGCCCAATACTTCATGTAGCCATCCCAGGGCATCGCCTTGAGGCCGATCTTGTGGGCAATGCGTCGCTGCACACGGGCGGCAAAGGCAGATGGCTCCTCGCCCGCGCGGATCGCCATGGGAGGCAGAAAGTGCACGTCACAAACGACCGCCCAGCTGGTCATGAGGGAGAACAGGTGCCCATGGAAGGACTGCTGCCTCGAGTTCCAGTACCCGTCCACAAAGATCTTGTTGTAGCGGATCGCTACGGGATTGATAGGGACCCCGAGAGTAAACACGAACTGCTTGAACTGAAGGACGTACTCATTGTTGACACATGTTCCCTCAGGGAACACAAGCAGCGGAACCTTGTCCGGGTCCGTAGCGTGGTTCTTTATTCTCTCTGCAGTTTCGTGGCGTTTCTCCTTGGAGCCTCGGTCGAACCAGATGCAGTCGATGGAATTGAGGATTGAATTCTGCCACCACGCAACCCACCCTTTATGCTGCTGCCCCAGAACTGCATACATGTCGGCGTGTTCCAAAATGATGAAATCAATCATGCTGCTATGATTTGACACGAACACACCCGGCACCTGCCCCCGCATAGGCTGCGGTCGGACTCCATGAAAGCGCACGACGCCTGACCATGAGGCCACGAAGGTCGCACACATGAATTTGATGAGGTATTGCTCGAGTTTTGCCCTCGTGCAGCAGAGGCGGGTCAGAGGATTTACCTGGTGGAGCGTCTGCGGGTGTGACGAGTGAGGCAGGAGAGGGGGGATTGGGGGTGGCCACACACGCATAGATCGTCTGGGGTAGCAAAGAGGAGGTCGAGCAAGTGCGTCGGCTGGCTCTCTGTCTCACCTTTGCATACAGGAAACCAATAGAAAAAATGATGAATCCTGTGATAAAGAGGCATATTCGCAACGGAAACAGGAACAGGTACCTGAAAAGGACCCCGAGCACCCAAGCCGGGAAAAGATACCAGTTCCAGTTCCAAGGCTGCGGCGTGCTCCCCACAAAGCATTGACTAAAGCTGTCTTTAACTGTCACCTGTGCAGCCTACTGCAGTAGGTCAGCGCCGACCAGGAATAATGGGGGAACAGGTTTCTCCTCGCTGCCAGTAGCATTCTTAGCCTCTTGCATCTTTCGATGGTGCCTGCTGATGGAGGCACTGGAAAATGACCGAGAGGCACCACCACTGCTTCCCGAAGAAGCCTGCCGTGCTGCATCGCCCGCTCGAGAATGATCATTGGAGCGCTCCTGGCTAGCGAATGCCGGATCGCCAAGTAATCGACTAGCATCCAAACTGTGCGATTGTCCATGTGGAGCTAGACCCCTGAGCTACGGGCTTTGCTATCGCCGCAATCGATCCAGCAGCTCGGAATCCGAAAACTTCTAGAGTGCCTCAAGGTTTGTGGACGACTCTGGCAGATATGTTTCGAGGTCAATGTGTGGCGATCTAGGTGAGAAAGAGTTACGTCGCGAGCGAGACCTTGAGCTCGCATTCGCGCGTGCGGATACATCGCCAGACGCCCCACTCATAGGAACAGTTTGTGCTCGTAAGATTGCTTGCGGCACACCGGCAGAACCCTCCATGCTTGAGCAGTAATAAGTCGATCGATATTTTCCCTTCTTGTTGTAGAAGTGTGGTATATCATACGTAATCACACGTTAATTCAATTCAAAAGAGCCAGAAACGAGACGCTGCTTGCGGTCATGATGTGAGAGGTGCTTGCGCCACGTAACCCATCATTATAGCGCACTGTCTGGTAAGCAGTCCAGCAGCTTAAGTGGATCAGCATCTAGAATAGCACGTGATGGGCTTGATGATGTACCGCCCCTGGGGGGTGCCTGGCACTGCCTCCCTCCCTCCCTGCCTTGATGGTGCCAGTGCCAGTGCCAGTGCCATATTCAGCAGCGATAGAGAGGGCAGGCATAGTCATGTCCATCTGGATCTAGATCAGGTCAGGCAGGTGCCGGTCACTGATTCAAGAACGAATGATGCACCCCTCACTCCCTCTCCAGGGTGGCACCCTCCCTCCCACCCTGCGCCTCGAAGGCCTACCGGTGGTACTACCACTAACTATCAAACCACCACCTCCGACAGCTTGACGGCGGCGGTTCGGTGGGGCCTGCCACTACGTATGGTATACGTAGTAGACCGGCGTGGCTTCGAATTTGCATGCTGTAAGTCTGTATTCCAAGGCTTTCAAGACATATGACATCCATTCATATAGATATGCCAGGTAGCGCACCCGGGAATCATTTGCCAGCCGTAACCACCGCGGATTCGCCCTTGGCCTTATGATCAGAGGCAGATCTGTTCAGCTCGCGCAGACGCTCCTTCGCGGCCAAAAACTTCGATTCGTGGGCCTTATGCTCCTTAACTGAATAGCATCCGTGTTCAACCATCCACACGAATGCAAGGTCGCTGCAATGCGACTTAGAGGGTTAAAAGGGCTTATTTTGTACAATCAACGGACCGACTGATTTTACGCTTGCAACACAGCTCGAATTTTCGTGGCTAGTGCTCACCATTTAGGATCCTCGTTTAGCATTGTGGAATAAAATACACGGTCTCCTGATCCCTGCGGTTGTGCAGCGCAGGCACGCATCAATTAAAGGTAGCAGATTCATCACACTTTACAGGTGCGCCGACCTGGATGCTATGGGAGATCTTACCGGTGAGGGAGTCGGATGCTTTTGCCCAACTTTCTCATAGAACTCCACCTGGTCAGCTGCAGTACTAGCAACGGATCGCGCCATGCAATTTGCACTTGAACTATACAAACAAATTTAAGAAGTGGTAGCACCGCTCGGCGGCACTGGCAGGCGTCCGACAAACCGGAAGAACCCGCGCCGGCGGCCGCAAACACAAGCAGCACATGCACCGAGCCACGTGGTCGATTGGTTCCAAGATGAATGGACAAGGTTCGCAACCAAGACACGCCACATTACGTTAATCGCTGTCAGAATCATCAGAGTCACTACTATCTGAACCGCTGCTGCTGCTTGAGTCCGAGTCCCCATCTCCCATCGCCCCTCCTGCTCCTTGTCCTCCTTTGCCGCCTGCTGCGGCCGCGGCTCCCACCCCTGCCTCTCTCTCCGCCGCCATCTCTCCTTCTCTCTCGGCTTCCTCTAGCTCCTCAGTGGTCACACCTGCCACCACGAGACTGCCTTCGACGCATTTCTTCACCCGGTCTAAGTACGTCCGTCGGTTCTCCGTGTAGAGTCGGGCAGCCTCGGGATTGGCCGGGGAATCCGGATTCGGGTCCGTGAGCAGGGATCGGATCGAAGTGAGCACTGCCGCTACGTCATAAATAGGAGACCAATTCTTTTGCAAGATGTCGAGGCAAATCCTGCCGTCGTTGTAGACTGTGGGGTTGAAAGAGACAGGGGGGGGATGAGGGGCTGCAGCACATGGGCGCCATGTGAACGCGGCGATGATGACTCGCAGACGTTCGGTCGCCAGGCTCACCATTAGGGTGAAACAGCTATGTAACAAATTTAACATTAGGGGCTGAATTGGGATAATCCTCGCTGAATTCCATAGTAAGTGCGAACGTTCCTGCGCAGAATGCTAGCATAGCATGCTGTACAATCTAAACTGTTAAGACAAACAACAGAGCACCAGAACTCATGCCAAATAAAGCGTCAGTACATCACTTATGATCTCACCACCCTCCCATTCGGTTTCATCCGGGCTGCGTTGTATTGATGCGGTTGGATTTCAATCGAACTATTTCAATGTGCACGGACAAATTGAAAGTTTCCAGGATGGTGCTGGAACTCACCCAAGGATTACAGCTTGCCATGCTAGTACATTCCTGCGCATCGATAGGCTTGAAATACTTTATTACAGCGAAATATAGATTGCACAAGTGCGATGCAGCAAGTACAAGTATCCCGCGGCGGCACTCACGATTCCATGGGTGCAGCTGTCACTCCTTCGGGAGGATCTTCCTGCATTTTTTTCAGATCTCTCATAAGTCGCCGTCGAGATGTCGTTGACATTGGAGGCCTGTAGTTGTATGGATGCGCGTTCATGCACAAGCACCCGGACTGGTTCTGCTACAGTGCAATGCATCATGTGTGGATCCGGATTCCAGAATGGTTGGATCTTGGGCGCAACTTCAGCTATGGCAGCGTATGCGCGCCGAGTCAGTGAGATTCATGCCAAATAGGAGACCTCCTGAACGCTTGTGCTATATACTGCAGACGGGGCGGCTGTGTAGGCATCCCGGTTGACATGCCTTATGTGGCCGCCTCACAATCTCTTATTGTGCGACCACGAACCTGAGGTTGCGACCGCATCGGATCGAGGCAAGGTCGCAACGGAATTCGACATTTCGAAGCTCATCTGTCATGAGTGGCAGGGGCTATCAGCATAGAGTGTTGAGGGGGCAGCGACATGATGATTCTGTAAGTTACTGTCGCACCTGGTTGCGGTTGTTGGTGCTTCTTGACCCGAACCATTTGAAGTAAATTGCTGAGCTAGCTGTGGATTTCCTCGCAGAGTCCATTAACTGCCGTATTTGCGGGAATGGGAGCTGAGCGGTCTCTAGAACGAAAACAGTCCTATTCGATAGATGGTTGTGCAGCTGCTGGTCAATTCACTCGCTCTGGTATCCAAGCGCGCTCGTCCAGGACCCAGCCTGCACCACATGCTCTGGGCAAGCATTCTGCAGCAGCAGCTCCATACCTAGGAGCACCAGCGTCAAAGAAAGCACTTGTTTCATCTCATGCGCATGTGGTCCCAGATTTACCTATCGGGTCGTCTGTAAATTCCCGTGGAGCAAAATAGCTATCGTCAAGCCATGTCGGCATACCTGCCTTCACTGTGAGCACTTCGTAGCATACCAGTCAACATGCCGAAGACAGGCAAGTTCACACTTATAGACGTCCTCCAGGGATGCCCCTGTCGGGCGAGCATGTTCGCGGCGGCGGGATCGGAGCAGCACTGCCGCTATCGGCTCGCTCCACTAGAGATGCTCGCCGCCGGGCTGTCAATGGCCGAGCAGGTGCCCCATCGAGTGGCGGTCTGCTCGCTGCTCGTCTCGATGACGCTTACAGCCATGCATCGAACGGGCAAAAGGCGCCGCGCGATCCGGTAAGTTCCGTTCTCGCCGGGCCGAACTCGGAGAAATGGGTCCGATCTGCTCCACTGGAGCTGGGACCCGATCTTGATGATGCATCGCACGACGGTGCTGGCAGGGCTGTCGGTACGGTTCCCGTGTCTCCCATTTCCGGAGCTTCTGCTGGAGGACATGCGGAACCTGGCGCCGCGCATCTGGTAGCGCCAAGTCTTGGGTCGGCGCCCCTCGGCCGGATCCGCTTCTTCGGCTCGCGGAAGCCACGCGAGAACCAAAACGGAAACTCGGACAGGAAGGGGGGGGTGACGAGTGCCCCCCCTCGGCCCGGTGACTCGGGGCTGCAGGGTTGGTTAGACGGAAATGCGGAGGCACCTCGTGGAAGGGTGGCTCCGGTTCCGCTTGCCGCGAGGCGCCGCCAGCCTTCTGGACATGGACATGCCCAGGCCCAGGCATAGGCATAGGCACAGGCATAGGCATCGCGATCGATTGACCAATCAGCCGCATTTCAATCCGTGCCTGCCTTCAGCGATCGCACTCGTCACACCGAGTCAAAAGATCTAGAGTTAGAAGCCAGATCCAGTCGTCCATCCGGATTCAGATCAGGATCGATGAGCGATCCTGCAGAGGCGGAGGCATCCTTGCAGCACTCATCACACCTCAACAGCGGTACTGCATCTAACACTGCGGGTCGCGACAGCGGTGCCTCCCCTGCAGGCACGGCGCACTCTTCACACCGTCCTCCAATGATCCTGCGACGGAAGCCGTCAGCCC
>Ga0136560_1001320_pt1 | contig 12739 bp, 9 predicted proteins | sample AntRauMeHopE1497_FD_104925 | JGI IMG/M metagenome (GOLD analysis project Ga0136560, IMG submission 104925) | Saline lake microbial communities from Rauer Islands, Antarctica - Metagenome Hop E1 #497 | ecosystem: Environmental > Aquatic > Non-marine Saline and Alkaline > Saline | place...
ATGGTGATGCTTCCTGATATCGGTAGGCCATCAAGTCCCAATCCTCGAACATGGATTGTCATCGGTCCTGCAAGTTCATTGGTGTAGAATGAAAGAGTCAGATTTCCCGAGTCGTCAGTTACCAAATAAGGATTCCAGTACAAGGTCTGCCGAAGATCTTTCAAGTTATGGTCTGGCTCCTGCGAATAATCCATCTGGAAAAAGGAGCTACTTGGCTGATAGCCTTCAATCTGAAATTCCTTAAAGCCTGTAGATCTTCCGCCTTGAGCTTGGGAAATACTGGGATCAAAGGTTTTCAGATAGACTGCGATGACTCCGTTTCGACCATCATCTCCGAGCATGGATACGGTGCGCGATACGATCTCCACTCGCTCCACATCAAATGGATTGATATTCTTAAGATTATCGGCAGCAGTTGTACTTCCTGTACTTGCCAATATATTTCCGTTGACCATCACAATCGGCTCCATACTGCCAGAGACAGAAGTGGAACCCGATCGGATCCGGATTTGCTGTCTTCCTGTTGAGCCTTCCACGGTCACTCGCATACCTGGCACATTTCCTGCGAGGCTGTTTACCAGATCTGTGGTACTGCCTGTAGCAAGAATTTTGTCACCGGTTACGATATAACTAGGAGTGCCATAGATAGCTTTAGGTATTTTCGGTGCGCCCCTATCCTCCACGATGACCGAGTCTAACTCTTGATAATCTGCCTCGGGCTCCACCGTCCGAATGGACTCCGAAACTGTTTTCACCTCCGGGAAATACCCGTCAGCGGGCAAAGCGACGGGCGCTTTGAGTGGTTGCTGCAATTCCACTTTTGCCGCCGGTTTGCCTTTACGGTCGGTAGCCTGCACTGCTAGATCCATTTTGCCATAAAATTCCATTTCTTCCATTGCAAACTGGCCATCACGATCTGCTTCCATCTCCAGCATTCCTTCAAAATCGTTGACAAAAATCACCACTTGGCCGGTAGTAGGCTTGTCTTTTTCATCATAGATGATCCCTTTTTGAATTAGATTTTTTTCGACTTCGTAGGAAAAGCGATCCAATCCCATCGACTCAGCTATTTGATCCAAAGCCAGTTCTTTCTGTATTGACTTGGATTCTTTAATCGGGACGATCTGATTTTCATCCAAAACCGAGACTGACAGAGTCGCCTGAACAGGTAGATTTCGTTCGTTACGGGTTTGAATGGTCAGAGTCACTTTTTCTCGTGAACCATACTGGCTTTTATCAGAACTGATTTTTACACGATCTGAAGTCTCAAACGCCGCTTTCTCATTTCCCAACACGCGCTGGAAAGGAGTCAGCACCCGAAGCCCAGTCGTGAAATAATGGTTTGGGCCATAATTCCGGTTCCAGTTGGTATAAGCTCTCAAAAAGTACTTTTCCTGACTGAGACTATCCGGCAATCTGAAGTCGCCCACGACGATTCCATTTACTATTTTGAATTTTTTCTCCAAGACAAAATCCCGCTCGCTGTTGATCAATTCCACATGGAGAACTGTACTCAACTCATCTCTCAGATAGGGATTTCCATAATTGAAATAGGCTTTGAAGAAAAGCTGATCGCCTGCATGATAGTATGGCTTATCGGTATGGACAAAGATTTTTTCTTGAAAATTAGCAGCCGTCCGCTCAAGATTTTGGAGCTGAATTGCCTTTTCGGCATTGTAATCCAAAGGCAAAAGCGTGGAGATTCGCTTTCGATCCATATCTCCTGAGAAGACGAGATCTTGCGGATTGAGCACCATTCCATTTTCGCGGACGCGGACGATACCCTTATTTACTTCCAACCATGACACAGGGTAGGGCGCGTCCACATAGGTATTGACCTGAGAATAGCCTTTTTGATAATGAATCTCAATTCGACCTTTCATACTGATCAGATATTCACCGGGTTTGTCAGCTGCGGTAATCAAGTTTTCAGGTTTATATTCGACCACAGACTTGCCCAACTCATTGGCGAATACATCGGTGCGCATATTCATACTCTGCGAGCCCCCTGACTTGTCTCCATACAGGTAAAAACCTTCTTTTTCCTGACCTTTATTGATCATTGCCCGAAACATATTCATGGGAGATTTTTGATAAACTAAGGCTCGATTTTGCTCCCAACCTGCACGCTGGGTTTCTGAGGTGGGTTCCATTTCTTCAAATCTTGCCGCCCCTACGATTCGATAGTTGATCGGCGAATTGAAAAATTCGCGGAGGTCAAAATTTATTTTATAACCTAAGTAATTGTTTACGATCTCGATTGGGGCATATGCTGAGGCAAGAAAAGAGTTTTTGTCCTCGCCTTCGGCAAAGTCAACCACCCAAGGATTTTGGATGATAGATAGTGCGGCAACCTCATCATTTCCAAGAAAGAGATTTTGAAATTTCCGAAGATCCCGCTCCCAGGCTTTATCTCGCGAGGCTTTCACTTCTACATCGGAAAGGTCCTGAGCATAAGGCTTCATGCTCAAGTTGACTGTTGTGGTTCCTCCTGGATTGAGTGTCACTTTTTTAGTCTCTGCCTCATAACCCAAAAATGAAAAACCGACCTCAACAGGCCCGGGCTCCAATCCTGCGAGTGTGTATTTACCATCGAGATCCGTCACCGTAGAGATAGTCGTATTGTTGATAAACACATTGCAATATGGGAGTGTCTCGCCAGTTTCCGCGTCTTTGACTACGCCGCTGACAGTGCTGGACTGGCCAAAAAGCTGAGCCGCCAAAAGCGATTGTAGGAGAAAAATAAAGCTGATTTTTTGAATCATTATCGTGGTGGTTTTTACTTCTCCAAGGTTGGTAAATATAAAGTTGGATTCAATTTTTTTGTTCGTTGATAAGGAATGAGCCGAGTAGGACCTCTGAAATGAACATATGGCTATTTGCAACAGGGTTACCGCTCCGTTTTTTGGCTATCTTCCCAGACAGAGGACTTCCCTGTGTGGATATAAATCCGACCATAATGCAATAAAGAAAAACTCGCATTGTCTTTTTCATGAGATTCAGCTCAATTGTGGAATTAAGCACTAAGTTTAATAAAAAAAGCTCCAATTAGGAGCTTTTATCACTTGAATTTTTAAAATAGTTAAGATTTTGATTTCTTGTTTGATTTGATCTCATCCACATCATCCCGATCTTTCAACTTTTTATCTTCTACATTTTTATTGAGAAATTCATTGATCTTATCGATCGGGAAAGAAGATGAAATTTCACCGAAGGAATTGATGTCCATTTTGAAGCCCTTTAGGTCCTCGTGGACTTTAGGGTCTAACTCTGTCTTTTTCTTTTTTGCCATGGCTAAATAGGTTTAGTCGATTACAATTAAGGTAACTAACGCAATTCGAATTCGTTTAGCTACTTCTTTGGGTCCTAAAATACTAAAAACTTCCATTAAGTCCGGGCCTACTCCTGAGCCTGTTACTGCCAGTCGAACCGCTTGCATCACTTTACCAAGTTTGATTTCCAGCTTTTCTGCGGTTGACTCCAGTAGGCTTTTAGCGTCCGCAGCTCCAAAAGCAATTTCATGATTTTCTAAAGTATCAGCATAGGCAGTCAGAACTTTAACTGCATCCTGATTCCATTTTTTTGCAGCAGTCTCCTGATCAAAATGAGTCAAATCCAAGAATATGAACTTGGTTTGATTCCATAAGTCGGCTGGAAATGTGGCCCGATCTTTAGTCAGCTGCACCACTACTTCTGCCCTATCTATGGACACTTCGATCCCTTCTTTGGCTGCATCGGCAACTAGAAAATCAGCTAAATCAGCTGCCGAGGCGTGACGTAGATACTGCTCATTATACCATTTTGCTTTCGCAATGTCGAACTTCGTCCCCGACTTGCCAATCCGCTCAATGGAAAACGCATCTACCAACTCATCCAAGGAGAAAATCTCGCGCTCGTCTCCAGGGTTCCAGCCTAGAAATGCGATGAAATTCAGAAATGCCTCGGGTAAGTAACCTTGCTCACGAAATCCAGCCGCAGTTTCACCGGTTTCTTTATTTTCCCAGTTCAGTGGAAAAACCGGAAAGCCCAATTTATCCCCATCTCGCTTGGAAAGTTTGCCATTGCCGTCAGGCTTGAGCAAAAGCGGTAAGTGAGCAAACTCAGGCATGGTATCTTCCCAGCCAAAAAACTTATAAAGCAATACATGCAACGGTGCTGATGGAAGCCACTCCTCTCCACGAATCACATGCGTGATCCGCATCAGATGATCATCCACGATATTTGCCAGATGGTAAGTTGGCATGCCGTCAGACTTCATCAATACCTTATCATCCAGTGTGGAGGTATGAACTAGCACCCAGCCTCGTATCAGGTCGTTCAGACGGACTTCTTCTTTGCGAGGGATTTTTACCCGAATTACATAAGGATCCCCAGAAGCCAATCTTTCCTTTACCTCATCTTCTGAAAGGGTGAGGGAGTTTTTCATTTGGGTACGCGTGATGCTATTGTATTGCGGCTGCACTACTCGGGCGGCTGTCAATCGCTCACGCATTGCGTCCAATTCTTCTGAGGTGTCAAACGCATAATAGGCATGCCCTCTTGCTACCAGGTCCAAGGCGTATTGCATATAGTCGGCCTTCCGCTCTGACTGTCGGTACGGCGCACTATCCCCTGGATTCCATGGACTTTCGTCAGGAGAGATCTTGAGCCACTCGAGTGATTCTTTGATGTATTCTTCAGCTCCTGGGACAAATCTAGCTTGGTCAGTATCCTCGATTCGGAGGAGAAACTTTCCCCCCATTTTGCGGGCAAAAAGATAATTGTATAACGCGGTTCGGACTCCACCGATATGTAAAGGGCCGGTTGGTGAAGGGGCAAAACGTAGGCGTACTTCTCTTGTCATAGGGTATAAACTTTAGCCAAAATGTTTTGGCTTTTATTTCTTGGATTAATCTGCAAATATACTGAATTGTGAGGGAAGGGGAGAAGTTGGTTAGATTGATAATTGGATTAGAAAGCTTAAAAATCGACCAAGAACCAAATCATTCTTCAATAGGGAATCACGGAGTCATTTTAATCTTTTTCTCCAACCACGCTAAGCCAAAGAAGACTGCTGTGCATAAGATAGTAGCTAAAGAAAAAATGAGGGTATGCCAAAATATTGAATTTGGCTCGGGCTGATATTCCCAATTGTAAAATATGAACTTGATTTTCCAGTTATTTATTTCACCTTGATAACCACCGATAGTAGCTAAAGTAGCCAACCCAGCTAAGAATGCAAATAGAAGCTTAAGTGCAAATACGGCTACTTTTGCCAATTCCAAAGCGGGGTCTGAAAAAGTTGGGGCGTTGTTCATATATTGAAATTGAGATTATAATAGTGGTTGGTCTTGATCTTCATTTTACTCAAAACCTGAAAGGGAAATTAGAATATAATTCTGAGTGTAATCCATTTTCTTGCTGATTTTGTAAACCTATTGAATAGTCTTGATTCCATTTGAGCATCTGGTTGAAATTTATAGGTCAGCTTTATCACCATAGAAACATTACGCAGAGTGGAGGTGAAATATGCTTCCTGAGAATCTCCTATAATAAAAAAGGAACCTATCCGCTAGGTTCCTTTTTCCACTTTATGTATATCCGCAAAGCTGCACGTATACTCAACTTGGGCTCGATTTTTTGGATGGTTTATTCAAGTTCGGTACTCATAAATTTTTGTAACAGTCAATTTACAAGAGGGGAAAGATGAATCGATCAAACAGGAATCCTTTTCGCATCTGGTCTATCCCAGATTCGATGCTTTGCAACCGAATCGATGAACTTATCTATTTCCTGATCAAACCAAACACCATTTGGCTCGGAATTTTTGGATGCGTAAGTCTGCTCCCATAGTTTTTTGCCGGCCCCGTTGATAGCGAGGAACTTGAAATGCTTGTAAGATTCGTCTAGAAATCGGATTGCCGCTGCGTTATCCATGAAGGACTTGATGCTTTCTCCACCGTCCGGAACCAATACTGCATCGAACAAGACAGATGCTGTAGTCAATAAACTATGATCAACTTTGATTTTTCCACCATTGTCACCCGTGATAGTTCCCGAATGAACGCTGATGACTTTAGCTTCTGCCTGTGCATTTTTCAGCGCTTCTATGTAAGAATTCAAGGACTTTTCATCCACTCCGTCATTCGCTAAAACTGCAATTATTCGGCCTTTGATCCCTTTTCCGGGTGAGGCCATCAGACTTAGTTTTTCAGATTTCTCCACATTTGCTTTTGCTTTTTCGGGTTGATAGTCTGCTGGATCTGTATCTGCAGGATAGCCTTCATTGAGTGGTTTTTCAGGTTCTTGGATGGTGTCAATTCCCAATCCCTTTGCCACTTTTTGCGCCATTTGCTTATCGATATAATTCAGTATTCCGACCATTCGCTCTCGGATTTCAACCATTTTCACTTTCCCTAATTCAAATTGTAGTGCTTCGACGATGTGCTCTTGCTCCACTTCAGATTGACTTTGGTAGAAAAGCTTTGCCTGACTGAAATGATCCATAAAGCTCTGACTCCGAGCTCGGATCTTATGACCTTCTACACGTTCGTGATGCGAAGTAAAACCACCTTCAGATATCTTTGCTTGGAATGGACAACCTCCCCCGATGTTGTTTGGATGATAGCTGGTGCTACCCGCATTGATGGTCTGCCTCATAAATCCACCCCGCTGATTGTTATGTACAGGTGCTATAGAGCGATTGATCGGGATCTCGTGGAAATTTGGACCGCCAAGCCTGATCAATTGCGTATCCGTGTAGGAGAAAAGGCGTCCTTGGAGTAGTGGATCGTTGGTGAAGTCTATGCCTGGCACCACATGCCCGGGATGGAAAGCTACCTGCTCGGTCTCTGCAAAATAATTGGTAGGATTACGATCAAGCACCATTTTACCGATCAGCTGTACCGGTACAAGTTCTTCGGGAATAAGTTTGGTAGCATCCAGCAGATCGAAGTCAAATTTGTGCTCGTCTTTTTCCTCCACCAGCTGTACTCCGAGTTCCCACTCAGGAAATGCGCCATTTTCGATTAAATTCCATAGATCTCTACGGTGGAAATCAGGGTCTTGGCCCGAGATTTTTTGTGCCTCGTCCCATGTGACCGAATGTGTACCAGCGACGGGTTTCCAATGAAATTTTACAAAAATAGATTCCTCGTTCTCATTGATAAACCGGTAGGTGTGCACCCCAAACCCTTCCATCATGCTGATACTTCTGGGTATTGCCCTGTCACTCATCACCCACATGATCGTATGCATACTTTCAGGCATTAGGGAAATAAAATCCCAAAAAGTATCATGGGCTGAGGCTGCTTGAGGGATTTCATTGTCTTGCTCTGGCTTCACCGCATGGATCAAGTCGGGAAATTTGATCGCATCCTGGATAAAAAAAACAGGAATATTGTTACCGACTAGGTCGTAGATGCCTTCTTCGGTATAAAACTTAACTGCAAATCCGCGAATATCTCGAGCCAAATCTGTGGATCCTTTGAACCCCGCCACAGTGCTGAATCGAGCAAAAACCGGTGTCCGTTTGCCTTTTTCACCAAGAAATCCGGCTTTGGTATATTTGCCTAAATCTTGATAGGATTCAAAATAGCCATGTGCTCCAGCACCTCTGGCATGTACCACTCGCTCAGGAATCCGCTCATGGTCGAAGTGCGTCATCTTTTCGCGGAAATGAAAATCTTCCAGTAGCGAAGGTCCTCGCTTGCCTGCGGTGAGAGAGTTTTGGTCATCGTTGATACGAAGGCCCTGATTGGTGGTCATCGCTTCTCCGCTACCATCCTCAGTGTTCATATGCAGGTCATCGATTTTGGCATTGTTAGGCTTTTGCCCGTCATCTTTATTGTTCATGGTGGTATGGGTTGTAATGTGTAAGTTTTCCCACTCTAAAAACATTCCTATACCTTGTAAGTAGAGGTCTTTTCTGTTACGAGATTTTGATTCAGTATTCAAAACTTTGCTTAATGCCGAGAAAAAAAGGTTTGAAACGTTATGAGCGCAATTTTCATTTTCAAAAAGCTATCGACTTTTAGAAGTGGAGATTATTTCAACTTTAGAGGAATCGAGAAGTGTAAACTTGAAATATCCCCAAATTGAGGCTGGAATTCTATAGCAATGTCACTTGCAGACGTCTTGCCAAAAAATTGCAGTCTAGGAATCTGGAATTAGATTTATTTCCCATTATAAGTCACTCTCCAAAGTGTATTACCGCTATCGTCATTGACCAAAAGGGATCCATCTGGCAAAACAGAAACATCCACAGGCCTGCCGTACACATCCGAACTGTTTTCGGGAGAGAGGAATCCGGTAAGAAAATCAATCGGCTCTCCGGATGGTTTACCGTTTTGAAATGGCACGAAAACAACTTTGTAGCCTGAGAAATTCTCTCGATTCCACGACCCATGTTGACCGACGAAAGCGCCATTTTGATACTTTTCCGGAAAAGCTTCGGCATCATAAAATGTGAAACCCAACGATGCGGTATGACTACCTACCGACACATCGGGTACTATCGCTTTAGCTACCAAATCGGGAGCTTGGACATCCATACGTGGATCTTCAATCTGTCCGTAATAAGAGTATGGCCAACCGTAAAATCCATCTTTTTGCACGCTGGTGATATAGTCAGGTACCAGTTCGTTGCCAAGCTTGTCCCGCTCATTGACCGCTGTCCATAATTCTCCATTTATTGGATTCCAATCCATTCCTACGGGATTTCGTAATCCGTGGGCATAGATTACCTCTCCGCTGCCGTCAGGATTTACTTCAAGAATATTTGCACGGCGAATTTCTTCTTCCATTCCGTGTTCTGCATTATTACTTGCAGAACCCACGGAAATGTAAATTTTTCTACCATCTGGTGCAGCGATTAGGTTTCTTGTCCAATGATTATTATATCCTCCAGCTGGCAAAGAGACTATCTTTTCACCTTCACTGGAAAGTCGGGTTTGCCCTGATTTGTAAGGAAAGCGATAAAGTCCATCTGTATTGGCGATGTAGAAATGGTCACCCAAGATCAGCATTCCATAAGGCTGATTCAGATCTTCTATAAATATTGATCGCATTTCATATTCGCCATCTCCATTAATATCTCGAAAAATGGTGATCTGGTTAGCGCTGTTTTTGGTGTTGCTTTCCACTACAAAAAGATCTCCATTGGGGCTGATATAAGTATTTCGGGGGTTATTTAACTCATCTGCAAATTTGGTCACTGTGAAGCCCTCAGGTGCAACAGGGTGTTGATCTTTGGACCATCCGATGACGTCGCTTCGATTAGTTACAGATTCAGAGGCATAAGGTGGAGGTAGGATAAGCTTGCCGACGGCAGTTTGCACCGTGTCGGGACTAGTTTTGGCTAATCTTTCTTTTTCTGATTGAGATACTTTGTCTTGGCATAAAGCCAAGCTTATGGTGCAGGTCAAAAATAGTGTAAGCAGATATTTCATGGCATTGGTTGATTGATTACATCAGATCAATGCTCAATCCCAAAGCCAAAGACTAAAAATCGTGATTAATCTAGTAATCAGTCAAAAGTGTAGGATTATGTGTCTTGGATTGGTAAAAGACTGAGAAAAAATATTCCCGATTTGTTGTATTATCTGACTGGAGGAAAAGTCACTTATGGTCTAATAGCTAAAAATGAGAGGCTATTCCTTATTGTCAAGGTGCAAAGAAAATATAAGATATAGCTCAAATGATTTTATAACCTATTTCAGTTAAATCGATAGGCTAGGCTTGCATCTGATTAACATAAAGTCAAATCACGATTTCTTTATTGATGCAAATGCTCATAAAAAAAAGGAACCCATTTCTAGGTTCCTTTTTGATTTCAAGCGTTTGAAATCTTATTTTCTCACTCTGATTTTTTCCTTGATACGTGCAGCTTTACCCTGACGTCCTCTTAGGTAGAATAGACGAGCTCTTCTAACTTTACCTTGTCTCAATAGATCAATTTGCTCGATCGCTGGAGAGATGATAGGGAAGATACGCTCTACGCCGATTCCGTTGGAAATCTTACGTACAGTGAAAGTCTCACCATTAGAGTTTGGGTTTCTTCGCTGGATCACAGTTCCCTGAAACTGCTGGATACGCTCCTTGTTACCTTCTTTGATTCGTACGTGTACGTTGATGGTATCTCCGGCTTTGAATGAAGGGAATTTAGCTCTTGCTTCGCTGTATTCCGCTTCTACTATTTTCATTAGATCGCTCATAGCTTTATGTTTTTATGCTTTCGCTTTTGCCAACGCGTGGCATGTTTAATTACGTTCTTGTCGATTCTTTATCGCCTGAGTCGCTTTCCTGCCTGGCTAGCAAGTCAGGCCTTCTTTCGCGGGTTCGGCGAACCGATGCTTCAAATCTCCATTCTTCTATTTTGGCCTCATGTCCTGAAAGCAATACTTCCGGTACTTTCATACCATCGTATTCTGACGGTCGGGTATATACTGGCGGTGCCAGCAACCCATCCTGAAAGGAATCCGTCAACGCAGAGGTCTCATCATTTAATACTCCTGGGATCAATCGGATAATTGCGTCTGCCAGTACAGCAGCGGCAAGTTCTCCTCCCGAAAGCACAAAGTCACCAATGCTGATTTCTTTGGTAATGAATCGCTCACGCACTCGCTCATCTACTCCTTTATAATGACCGCAAAGGATCAACAGGTTGTCATGAAGCGAAAGGGAATTTGCCATGGACTGATCTAAAGTGACTCCATCAGGTGTCATATAGATGATTTCATCGTATTGACGTTCCTTTTGAAGTGCCTCAATGCAGCGAGCGATAGGCTCGATTTGCATGACCATTCCTGCTCCTCCACCAAATGCATAGTCATCGACTTGCTTTTGCTTGCCTGTGGCATAATCGCGAAGATTGTGAACTTTGACGCTGGCGATTCCTTTATCTTCTGCCCTTTTCAGAATAGAATGAGAAAAAGGTCCATCCAGCAAGCCCGGCACTACCGTGATGATATCAATGTGCATGGATTAGTCTTCCAAATAGATTTCAAGTAAACCATCGGGTAGTTGGCAGTAAACTTTTTTAGCTACCTTATCCACCTTGGAAATAATGCCATCCTGAATTGGGATCAGCACTTCTTTGCCCTGGTGGGTTACTCCGAGGAGATTTTGAGTCTCCAGATCATAAATGATCTGAATAGGTCCGATCAATCCTTTGGTCTCATCAAAGACCTCAAAACCGATCAATTCGTGGAAATAATATTGTCCTTCTTCCAAAGGAGCAAGTGATGTGATCGGAAGATAAATTTCTGATCCTACAAGTTGCTCCACTTGCTCGATGGAATCCAGCTCTTCAAATTTTGCCAAGGCCTTATTTCCTGGTTGGAGGACAAAGTGCTCCAAAAAGAAAGGGACCAATCGGTTTTTTTGAGCCAGAAATACGTGCTTCAGATCTTCATAATCCTCTGGAAAATCCACATCCAGCACGATATTTACTTCTCCACGAAGTCCATGAACTTTGGCGACATAGCCTAATTGAAAGCACTGATCCTTGTTCATGGGGTATTTTTCTGATTATGCTTTAGGAGCTTCGCCTTCAGCTGGAGTTTCTTCAGCTTTGGTCTCAGTCGCAGGAGCTTCTTCAACAGGAGCCTCTTCTACCGCTGGAGCTTCTTCTACTGCTGGAGTTTCCTCAGCTGCTGGAGCCTCTTCCACTGCTGGAGTTTCTTCAGCTTCTGGAGCTTCTTCTACTGCTGGAGTTTCTTCAGCTACAGGAGTTTCTTCAGCTACCGGAGCCTCTTCTATTACTTCTTGTACAGGAGCAGGTTTGTTTGCAGCTTCAGCAGCAGCTAGGAGGGCCTTTTGCTCATCTTCTTTTGCTTTAAAAGCATCCTTACGAGCCTGATTTTTTGCAGTCTCCGCATCCAACGCTTTCTGACGAACATCTGCTTTTGCTTTGCTGATTGTATCTGACTTACCGGCGATTTTTGTGTCTTTTTCGTTCAACCAAGCTTCGAATTTAGCATCTGCTACTTCTTGCGTGATTGCACCTTTCAATACACCAATTTGAAGGTGTTTCTTCAGCATGACACCTCTGTAAGAAAGCATTGCTTTCACAGTGTCTGTGGGCTGAGCTCCGTTCAACAACCATTTAAGAGCGCGCTCATTGTTGATGTTGATTGAAGCAGGGTTCGTGTTTGGGTTGTAAGACCCGATTTTTTCGATGAAGCGTCCATCACGTGGAGCTCTTGCATCAGCTACAACCACGTCGTAGATAGCTAATTTTCTTCTACCTCTTCGTGCTAATCTGATTTTTACTGACATAAATTTTAAATGTATTTAGTGAGTGGATGGAACCCGTCCATCCTAATTTTGGAGTGCAAAGATACGTTAATAGATTGGAAAGCCATAAGTTGCCCGCAAATATTTGTGCATGAGAACGGTTTTATTTTAACTTGCTAACTCATTCAGAAATTAAGGACTGATTCAGTCATTTTGGCCCCATAGTTCAACGTCAGCCTGACAGGAACCGCTCCAGCAACAATGACAGTCTTATAGAGGTAGAACAAGCGTTTCCTAAACGCTAGATCTAGGTTCCCTGCCTGCCGGCAGGCAGGGATTCACAGCGGGGCTACAAATGAATATGATATGTTTATTGTGTACGCTTTGAAAAGTGAAAAGGACGGCAGGGTATACGTGGGGTTTACTCAGGATCTCTCCAGAAGGCTAAAAGAGCATAATTCTGGAAAGACGAGGTCAACAAAGGGATGGCTTCCTTGGAATGTAATCTACACCGAAGAAGTTG
>Ga0136560_1001321_pt1 | contig 12738 bp, 12 predicted proteins | sample AntRauMeHopE1497_FD_104925 | JGI IMG/M metagenome (GOLD analysis project Ga0136560, IMG submission 104925) | Saline lake microbial communities from Rauer Islands, Antarctica - Metagenome Hop E1 #497 | ecosystem: Environmental > Aquatic > Non-marine Saline and Alkaline > Saline | place...
AAAGCTGTGGGCGAGCCGTAGCGATGGCGAAGCATAGCCGTAGCTACGGTTTATAATTTTAACGACGGCAAAGGGAAAAAGAAAGAGACAAAAACTCGGGTTTTCATTTGGCAGGAGTATAATCTAAATCACGGTAGTACCAGTTGACAGAAATATTTAAAAGTTGACGCAGCACCTATTAAAAGAGATGAGTAAAAAAAAGGCATTTGCATTACGGGTAAACGAAGATATACTCAAGGCCATAGAGAAATGGGCCTCGGATGAGGTCAGGAGTACCAATGGCCAAATAGAATGGATGTTGATGAAGAGCTTAAAAGAAGCCAAACGTGAGCCAAAACAGAAGAAAAGCGATTAGTTTTAATATTTTTTTAACGATGTAAACCCCTAAATTTGAAAACAAGCTAATTCAAATCAAAAAATGACCAAGGTTCTAAGTGTTCTTGCACTTTTCTGTCTCTCTATTACTGCCTTTGGCCAAAATTCAGAAAAATCCTTTACGGTTATATATATTTCGGATACCCTACAATTAGATGGTGTTCTAAACGAACCCGCCTGGGAAATGGCCGAAAGCGCCAATTCCTTTCAACAGTATTTTCCTACAGATTCCGTGGAGGCTATTGCCGGCAGCGACATTAAAATGCTTTATGACGACAAAAATCTCTACATAGGCATACGGATGGACGCCAAAGGAAAAGACTATGTGATTCCTTCCTTGGAGCGCGATTTTAGAGCTGGCGGCAATGACAATATCAGTTTGCTCTTTGATACTTTTAATGATGGAACCAATGCATTTTTGTTCGGCATAAACCCTTATGGGGTCAGGCGCGAAGCACTGATTACCAATGGAGGGGCGGGCGATGATGGTTTTACCACCTCCTGGGATATAAAATGGAAGGGGGAATCCGTTATCTATGATACCTACTATACGGCCGAGCTGATCATACCCCTTACCTCATTCAAGTTTAGGGAGGGCGAAACAAAATGGCGTTTTAACAGTTACCGTTTTGATATGCAGACCAACGAAAGAAGTACTTGGGTCCCTATACCACAAAACCAACTCATCTATAACCTGGCCTTTATGGGCGATATGGTCTTTGAAAAGCCTTTGGGCAAGTCCAGAACACCATTGGCCCTAATTCCTTACGTGAACGGCATTGGGGCAAACGACTTTGAAACCGGTAGCAACCTCAATAATTTTAAGGTAGGTGCGGATGCCAAAATATCCGTAGGAAATAGTTTAAACCTGGACCTTACCCTAAATCCCGATTTTTCTACCGTAGAGGTCGATAATTTTATTACCAACCTTACCCGATTTGAAATAGCCTTACCGGAGCGGCGCCAATTCTTTATTGACAACAATGATCTTTTTGGGGGCTTTGGCGGCGGGCGGGATGCCAATCCTTTCTTTTCCAGGCGGATAGGTATTGCCACGGATACCGCAGGCAACACCATAGAGAATCGTATTCTTGGCGGACTTAGGCTCAGTGGTAAAATCAACAACGATCTTCGCTTGGGCTTTCTAAACCTACAGACACAAGAGGATAGCGATAACGAAATACCCTCTAACAACAACATGATGTTCTCGTTGCAACAAAAAATGTTCTCGCGCTCTAATCTAGGTGTTTTCTTCATAAATAGGCAAGCGGTTAGGGCAGCTGATTTTTTACCCGAGGATGAGGAGTTCAATCGTGTTATGGGTATCGATTACAATTTGGCCTCCGAGGACAATAGTTGGACGGGGAAGTTCTATGCCCATAAGTCCTTTCAACCAGAAGACAGTGAGGGCAATTATTCCTTAGGGTTTAACCTGGGCAAGAATACCCGAAATTTTTCGGCATTCGTAGATGCCGTTAAAATCGATGAAGAATTTAACTCGGACCTAGGTTTTATACCTAGAAAGGATGTTTTTAAGCTCGTTAATGTCTTTGAGGCCCGCCTATGGCCCAAGAAAGGAAAAATAAACAATTACGAAGTACAGCTTTTCAATGAAATTATTTGGCGTCCGGGATTGGATTACGATCTTACGGACCATGGAGTTTCGCTAGAGACCACGGCAGCATTTAAAAGCTTGGAGGAGGTACGTGCCGAATTCTCCAGAAGGTTCATTTTCCTGACAGAAGACTTTGAACCTACCGGAAACGAGGGTGCAATTGCCCTGCCCGGCAACCGGGGATACACCTTCAATAGCTTTGAACTCGCCTTTGCGTCCGATCAGCGCAAGATATTTTCATACCGTATAGAACCAGAAATCGGTGGATTTTTCAACGGTAACCGTTACTCTCTGGAAACCGGTTTTGATATACGGTTGCAGCCCAAGGTACGTATAGGATTTGATATGCAGTATGATAAAATTGTGCTGCCACAACCCTATTCCAGCGCGGATATCTGGTTGGTAAGTCCGCGGGTGGGAATTACCTTTAGCAAGTCTATCTTCTGGTCCACCCTCATCCAATACAGTAATCAACGGGACAATTTGGGCATCAATTCAAGATTGCAATGGCGTTTTGCCCAACTGTCCGATCTTTTCATCGTGTACAATGACAATTACTCCGTAGACCTTCTGGCACCCAGGTTCAGGTCGATCAACCTAAAGCTCACCTATTGGCTAAATATCTAAAATGAACTATAAAGTACTTTGTTCCGACTTGGATGGAACGCTGCTTTCCACAAAAAATGACGTTTCCGAGTACACGATAGCGGAAATTAAACGGGTCCGCAAGGCTGTTCGGGTAATTTTAGTCTCCGCAAGAATGCCCAGTGGCATGCACTACCTACAAGACCGATTAGGAATTAAGCACCAGCCTATGATCTGTTATAATGGTGCGCTGATCTTGAATGGGAACAGGGAGCTATTCTCCCATACCATTCCTTCCAATATGCTATGGGAAATATATGGGATAAGCCTACCATTGGAAGTAGATTTGGGCCTGTATGTGCAGGATGAGTGGTTTGTTCCCAAAACTTCGGAACGGGTAGCAAAAGAAATGAAGTACACGAAAACCCGCCCTCAAGTTCAGGAAACCTATAAAACCCTGAATGCCATAACACAGCGTGGCGCACATAAGGTAATGCTCATGTGTACCAAGGAAAGTGCGGATAAGCTTATGCTACAACTGAAAAGTATTTTGCACAACGAGCTCCATATCTACCGCTCCAACGACACCTTGATAGAACTAGCTCCAAAATTGGTTTCCAAGCGTTCCGCTATAGCACAACTATTACAACCAAGGGAAAGTATGAAAGATGTTATGGCCTTTGGGGATAATTACAACGATATAGAAATGATGCAAGCGGCCAGATGCGGTGTCGCCGTAGCCAATGCCCGAGCCGAAGTAAAAAGAATTGCCGACCATATCACCTTACCGAATACCGAAAATGGGGTGGCGCACTTTATAAGCAAACATATAATTATTTAAGAGTGCTACCATTATTTCTGTAAATAGGAATTATAGTTCTTGGAATATGACGTAGGACAAAAAAACGTATGAATTAGGATTTTATGGGTTTAACATGTTATCATTTCACTAGGTATAGGGTTGTTTTTCTGGCAATCATATTTGGTCTTACGTCCTACATCAACAAGTCCAAAGTCTGTATAATTTAATAGTTCATTTCCATAACATTACTAGTAGCACCTATTTGACTATATTTGAAAAACCTCTATTTTGACCATGGATAACACACTTCCACAACCATTTATCACAAACGATACGGTTGCATTTGGCCTTTTGGCATTGGTGCTAGGCTTCATTTTTTATACGTCCAGCATCAAAACGGGTTTTTGGAAAAAGTTTTATTCCATAATCCCTGCCGTACTTATGTGCTATTTATTGCCCGCGATGTTGGCAAGTACCGGACTCATTTCCGATGGCACTTCCAATCTCTATTTTATGGCAAGCCGATATTTGCTTCCCGCAGCCTTGGTACTCATGACCTTGAGTATAGATTTAAAGGCCATTGCAAATTTAGGTTCCAAAGCATTGATCATGTTCCTTACGGGCACCACAGGCATAATCATAGGTGGACCCATTGCTATTCTAATTGTTTCAATTTTCTCCCCGGAAACAGTTGGCGGTAATGATTTTGATGCCACATGGCGAGGGCTTTCCACCATAGCCGGAAGCTGGATCGGGGGTGGCGCAAACCAAACCGCCATGCTTGAGATTTTTCAGTATAACCCCGAAAAATACGGCGGCATGGTCTTAATAGACATTGTAGTGGCTAACGTTTGGATGGCCATTATACTTCTTGGCGTCGGAAAAACCGAACGCATAGATAAATGGTTAAAGGCCGATACCTCTACCATTGAGACCTTAAAGTTGAAAGTAACCGAGCTGACCGAAAAAATAACTAGGGTACCTACCTTAAACGATTATATGATCATGCTGTGCCTAGCGTTTACGGCTGTTGGCGTGGCCCACTTTTTTGGCGATGCCATAAGTAACTATCTAGCCACCAATATTGATGTAATAAGCGATAAAAAAAGCTTCCTCTCCTTCTTTGGCTCCAGTTTCTTCTGGATGGTGGTCATCGCCACAACGGTCGGCATAGGATTATCGTTTACCAAGGCAAAAAACTATGAAGGCGCAGGTGCAAGTAAAATTGGCGGTGTATTCATCTATATCCTTGTAGCGACCATAGGTATGAAAATGGATTTGGGAAAGGTTTTGGAGAATCCGGGACTCATCGCCGTTGGCTTTATTTGGATAAGTATACATGCCGGCCTTATGATTTTGGTGGCCAAATTGATAAGGGCACCTTACTTCTTTTTGGCGGTCGGCAGTCAAGCTAACGTGGGCGGTGCCGCTTCTGCACCCATCGTTGCGGCAGAATTCCACGCTTCACTTACATCGGTTGGAGTGCTATTGGCCGTTCTTGGATACGTAGTGGGGACCGGAGGTGCCTTATTTTGTGCCTATTTGATGGAGGTGGCATCCCATTTTTAATTCGTAACTAAACGGATTGGAGCAGGCAGATTTAAAATTATTTTATGGATATTTGCGCACTAATAAAATAACATGAAGCAATTTTTATATTCCCTTGGCATTCTACTTTTGGTGGTTTCCTGCGGTAGTGAGACTGAAAACACCATGACACTGACAGGCAATATCAAAGGACTTAAAAAAGGTACATTATACCTACAGCATGTGCCGGACACCCTTCTTGTTACGGTGGACTCCTTAGAAATTGACGGAGACGGCAACTTTACGTTCAAAACCGAACTTGAGAGTCCGGAGTTGTTCTACCTGTACTTGGACAAAAAAGATAATAACGATATCAACGACCGACTTTCCTTTTTTGCCGAACCCGGACTAGTAACCATCAACTCCCATTGGAACAGCTTTGACAGCAAGGCCAAAATTACCGGCTCCAAAACGCAGGAAAAGTTAGAGGAGTATCTGAACGTGATGTCCAAAAATAATCTAAAGGGACTAGAATTGATTCAATTGCTATCAAACCAAGAAGGCCAGTTCAACCAACAGGAATTAGATTCAATAGATCAGCTCTACACCAGAAGCATTCAACGAAATTATGTCTACGCCATAAATTTTGCCATTAACAATAAGGATTCATACATAGCACCATATATCGCCTTAAAGGAGATTCCTGATGTCAATATTAAATACTTGGATTCCATAGCTTCCGTACTTCCTGCCGAAGTATCCAATTCTAAATACGGAAAAGAACTCTTGGCGTTTTTAGATAAAAACAAGCAATAAAAAAAGCATCCGCCAACGGATGCTTTTTTTATGGGCACATTATATTGTGATTAACTTAATTTATTAAGGTCATCTACCAAACCTTTTGCCTTGGTTTCCAATTCCGAACGCACCGCGTTTAAATGCGACTTCCTATTTTCAACTTTTTTGTTGTTAACCTTCGCAATTAAATCATCAAAGGTAGCGATAGCACCATCAATAACTTTTGCACCCTCTTTGGAATCCTGTTTGCCATTGGCCGCTTCCACTATGTAAACCGCCTCAATGATATCACCTAGTACGTAATTGATATCTTTTTTTAAATCTCGAACACTTGCCATTTTACTATATTTTTTTACAAAAGTACAACTTTAACATTGTAAAAATAAGATTACGATTAAATAGTGACTTCCAATAATTTAGCTCCTTTTGTCTTAATGTGTATCTTCTTGGCTAGCGCCGCAACCAAAACCGTTTCACCTTTTTTTATAGGTACTTCGCCCTCCTCGGTTTGTACAATCGCCTCACCTCCAACACACATAAAAATCGTAAACGAATCCCGCAGGATGGTATCCTGCTCCAAATCCTTTGTTAGTTCGAGAAAATTGGTCTTAAAATAAGGACAATCTACCATTTTATTGGCGCTATCCAGAGAAGTATCGTAATGCACCTTAAAGTCGTCTTTCCTTTCAAAATCTATGGCATCCAAGGCCATTTCTGTATGGAGCTCCCGCAGCTTACCGTCCTTATCCTTTCTATTAAAATCGAACACACGGTAGGTAATATCGGAGGTTTGCTGTATTTCTGCCAATAGTACACCCGCTCCTATGGCATGTATCTTACCTGTATTTATAAAAAAGGTATCGCCTTCGTTTACAGTTTCGTAATTTAAAAGTTGCAACAGGGAATGCTCCTCCAAGCTCTTAGCGTACTCTTCCTTGGTTACATTTTTGTTAAAACCAACGATAAGTTCCGACCCTTCGTCCGCATCCATGACGTACCACATTTCGGTCTTTCCAAAGGAATTATGGCGCTTTTTGGCCAATTCATCATTAGGGTGCAATTGAATGGATAGATCTTGTTTGGCATCAATAAATTTAATCAGAATGGGAAATTCTTTCCCAAAGCGCTCTACTACACCTTTTCCCAAGAGCTCTTCGGGAAATTTACGTATCAATTCGCTTAAGGAAGTATTCGCCAAATTTCCATTGGAAACAACGGAAACATCTCCAGAAACGGTGGAAAGTTCCCAACTTTCTCCCGTATTATCGGCCATTATTGATTTGTTGAGCACGTCCCTTAATTTGGTGCCGCCCCAAAGCCTTTCTTTTAAAATAGGTCGGAATTTTAAAGGATGTATGCTCATAAATGTCTTATATTCTAAGTCAATTCTTACCTAAAGACAAGGCTTTTAAGGCTCTTTTCATATGTTCGGAGGCATTTATACTATTAAATACCATAATAATGGTGCCGGTCTCATCTACAACGTAGGTTTCCCTACCGGGCAGCACCAATAAACTGTTCTGTATTTTAAACTGTTTGCGGACTTTATTATCCTTGTCCGACAATAGAATGAACGGCAGCTCATATTTTTTAACAAAACGCTCATGACTCTGGGCGGAATCCGCACTTATGCCTATGACCTCCGCGCCTAGCTCCTTAAAATCCTCATAACTGTCCCTAAAATCACAGGCTTCCTTGGTGCAGCCTGGTGTATTATTTTTAGGATAGAAATAAATGACCAAGGCTTGTTTTCCTAGTACATCCTGAATAGAAAAAGGATTTCCATCACTATCCGGCAACGTAAACAGTGGTATTTTAGCTCCTACTTTTAAACCCATTATCCGTTAAATGTTACAAAGTTTCTAGGTGTTTCGTACAACACCACTTCCAATTCGCTATTTGCGTCAATATGTGGCCTAAGCTTGTTCCAAGTGACCACAGCTATATTTTCCGCAGTCGGGTTTAGCTCCTTAAACTCGGCAACCTCCTTGTTAAGGTTCTTGTGGTCAAAGGCATCTTCAATTTCTGACTTGATCAAATCCTTTAGCACCTTTACATCTATCACAAAACCGGTTTCCGGGTCTATTTCCCCATGTACACTCACAATGAGTTCATAATTATGCCCATGAAAATTTGGATTGCTGCATTTTCCAAATATTTCAAAATTCTTGGCATCGTCCCAATCTTTCCTGTACAACCTATGGGCAGCGTTAAAATGCGCCCTCCTACTAACTTTTACTTTCATTTTTTTTCGATATTGTCCAACAGATGTTGGTAGAATTTCTCAAATATTATTTTAAACCAAGCCGTATAAATATGGGGATTGTTTTTCATATCCTCCTTTATGGCCTCGGGTGTCATCCATTTCCAACTGGCCGCCTCGTCCGGATTTATAAAAGGCGCTTCATCAGAATACCCTACCATTACATGATCTAGTTCATGTTCTGTTAAGCCATTATCAAAAGGTGCCTTATAAATAAAGGAGAAAAGCTCTTTCAGGTCGGTAGAAAAACCCATTTCCTCTTGTAGGCGTCTTTTTCCGGCCTGTATATTGGTTTCTCCTACGCGTTGATGACTACAGCAGGTGTTGGTCCATAATAGGGGCGAATGATATTTGTGTCCTGCGCGTTGCTGGAGCATGGTCTCCCCTTTTTTATTTAAAATAAAAACAGAAAAAGCCCTATGCAATACCGCCTTTTCATGAGCTTCCATTTTAGGCATAGTACCTATCTGCTCATTATTTTCATTGACTAAAATTACCTCTTCTTCCTTCATGATGTAAAAATAACATCTTTACACAAGCTAGGGTACTTTAGGTCATAAAATAAATAGATAGGCGTATAGGATTTTAGCCTTGGTCGCTAAAAGAATCTGGGCGACTTTAGATTATCCCTGATCGATAGAAAATCGTACCGTAGAATAACTTCAAAGGAACCATCATTGAACGTTGCCCCTCCCAGGGCGGTAGTTTCGCGATCATAGGCTATGCCGATAAGAAAATTATTGGAAATGTTAAATCCGACCAGAGCACTGACGGCGGCATCCCACCTGTAGGCCGCCCCAAGGATAAACTTTTCATTGAACATGAAATTGGCGGAAAGGTCTACCTGTAACGGTGCCCCTTGGGTGATCTTACTCAGTATAGTTGGCTTAAACTTTAAGAAAGGATTCACATCCCAGACGTAGCCCGTCATCAAATAAAAATTCATTTGCTCTTTTGCCGTGGATAAGGTTGACTCATCAAAATGTGATGTTTCTAAAAATCTTGGTACAGAAAGACCTGCATAAAATTTAGTCGTATGATAGTATATTCCCGCGCCAAGGTTGGGAGATAGTCTATTGTCTATATCTTGTTGAAGGGTCTGGTCCGGTGCGAACTGATTTAGTTCCGAAAACCGAATATCCAATAAGTTCGCGCTTCCCTTTAGACCAAAACTTAGACGCGATTCCCTAGCTAGTTGAAGGGTATAGGAAAAATCTATATCGAAATTAGTTTCCGACGTGGGCCCAATTTTATCGTTTACGACAGAGAAACCCATTCCCACCCCCCTATAACCGATCGGAGAATGTATATTCAGGGTTTGCGTTACCGGAGCGCCATCCAAACCTATCCATTGGGACCTATGCAGGGCAGCTATACTTGCGTGCCCGCGAGAGCCTGCATATGCCGGGTTGATGCTTACCGTATTGTACATGTACTGCGTGTATTGCGCATCTTGTTGCGCAAATACGGCGACACCCATAAAGAGGAAGGCACCAACAAATAGGGACTTCATGCTTTTTATATACGTTATTGATAATTTTTTGTATGGCATCCTTTTTATCTGTTTATGTATAAATAGCCCGAAAGTGATTTCGTGTTGCCATTTGGTTCTTTGTAATCTATAAGATAGAAGTAGGTACCTACCGGCAACTGGCTATCCTGACTTACGGTTACCCTTCCTTGCGAAGTGCCATCAAATACATTACCATCTGTGCCGTAGGCCTTAGTTGTAAAGACCGAAACACCCCATCTATTATAAATCCGAACCGTATTATCAGGGTAATTTTCCAAGCCATCAATACGAAGTACGTCGTGTACGTTGTCCCCATTTGGTGTAATCACATTAAATACTTCAACCGTTTCTCCTTGTACCCCAAGATCTGGATCCAAGTAATTTGGGATACCGTCGGCATCGGAATCGTCATTAAGGTAGTTACCGTCCCCGTTTAAGTCTTCGTCAACGCTTGCTATACCGTCGTCGTCATCGTCCGTATCCCTATAATCGGATTCCGCGTCATTATCCGTGTTGGGCAAATCATTTATTGGGTCGTCTATTTCATCGTTCACATCCACATCCACCGTGCTACTGCCCTCGTAACCATCATCAAGGCCATCATTATCGGCATCGCCACCTGTAAACAATATATCCGCTATACCATCGCCATTGTTGTCATGGGCCTCTATGTTATCCGGAATATTGTCGTTATCACTATCCTCATCCAAATAATCGGGCAGACTATCGCCATCGGTATCTATAGGGAACAGGCCTTGCAATCCTCCAGTTTCGTAGGCATCGTCCAAGCCATTACCATTTGCATCTTCTCCGCTTGGCCTCGTATATCCAGCAGTAGTCTGTGCCTCTACATTGTCCGGAACGCCGTCGTCATCACTATCAATATCCAAGTAATCGGCTACACCATCGCCATCGGTGTCCGTAGCATCGGTAACCGGATTATTATCTCCATCAAGGTTCAAGTCTTCAAAACTGTTTAAAATACCGTCGTCATCGCTGTCCAAATCTGCCCCTGCAGCACTCACAATAAGAGTTACAGTGGCCGTATCGCAATTTCCGAGCGTATCACAAACCGTATACTCAAAAGTATCTGTACCTATATAATTATTGTTAGGGAAATAGTTGACAATATCATCGGACGGGTCATTGAGCGTTGCATTATCATCTATGGTCAAAGAGCCATTGGAAGGTTGTGTTGCGCTAAACGTACCTTCAGTAGGCAAATCGTTATCGTTTGTTTGCCAGTTATCGATATTGATGATTTCGTTTACGTCTATGGCAACTAAGTCATCATTTGTATCTAAGATCGGTAACACATCTATAGTAACCGTAGCCGTACTACAATCCCCTGAGGAATTACAGATGGTATAGTCAAAACTATCTGCACCATTAAAATCAGGATCCGGAGTATAGGATACCGTATCGTCCGTTGGGTCGTTTGGTGTTCCACCATCATCAATGGTTACAGTTCCATTCGCTGGGTCGGTTGTTGTTAAATCACCTATTACGGGTAAATCAGAATCGTTACCAAAAATGTTGATAACTGCAGCATCATCTTCATTTACTGCGACTAAATCATCTACCAAAGTAGCTGCTTGCTGTAAACAAACTACTGTGAAGTTAGGTAAGCTACTATCATTACCAGCTTTAGTTACTGTAGCTGTATATCGTACAACGGTTTCCGTAGCTGTAATTGTAGGCCGTAACTGGTCTCCAGGTACTACAGGATTCCAACTGACCGATGCTCCTGAAGTAACATTGGGGGCAATATCCATGGTCACTTGATTATCCGGTGCGTTACAATCTGTTACTATAAAATAACCTGTTGCATTGGAGCCACATATAGTTCCGTCATAGGTTGCATAATAGATTCCCGGAGCGGTAACTTCTAGAAAAGAATCGGTTCCCAGTACGGTAGCCCTATCAGAAGCCTCGTACCATTGGTAGTTATTCTGATCCGTGTCGTCAGGTGCCTGCAATAAAAATTGTGCATTGGAAACAAGTGTCCCAAGCATTGTAAAGACAATGCCAAGGATTAAAGCTTTGTATGTAAGGATATGTTTCAAATCGATTTTGGGTCGTTTTTGGTTTGATTACTTAACTACAAAGACTACGTTGATCAAGGAATTGTAATCTGCGGGAAGGTTGAATACCTGATAGGATAAGATACCTGTGGCACTGACTGACATATTTTGAACTATGGTTCCATTGCCAAATACATCTGGATCGGCAAAGGTTACGTGGTAATCCAGTTCATTAGCTAAATACGTAGGAATGGTACCTGCACTACTCACTACCGGGGAACCAAATTGAGCAATGTATTGTGCATATAAATTTACCGTAAAGTTACCCGTTGCAGAGGCATCTATCGCTATAGAGGGTGGGTAGAATACCTTAGAGGCTTTTAATGAATTTACCTTTCTTAAGTTTCCATTGGCATCAGCTGTTACCAGTTGATCCGTATCGGCACTGGCTGGAAGTGTTCTAACCCTTGTATTTCCATTCACATCTAAATTGGTAGATGGGGCAGCTGTACCTATACCAACCCTATTATCATCCCCACTTATTACCAAAGTATTCGCATCAAAGTTTAAGTCAAAGCTATCTTGGGTTACGGCACGGTTACCCCCCAAAGCACCGTTTGCAGTATAAATATTAGCTGCATTTACCGCACTTAAATTCACAGTTTCGGGTCCCGCCCCATCTTGGGTAAGTGTTAATGTTGTGCCATCAAAAGCTAAACCTGTAACAGATTCGTTTCCGATTATGGAATCCGCATCTTCAACATTGTCGATATCGTCCGCAAAACCGGCAGGGATACTGGTAATGTTCGTCCAGTCCGGTGTGATCGTTGATCCGTCCACGGAAAACGTTGTTCCCGTTAGATCAAGTCCGGCACCTGCGCTGTACGTAGTATCGTCATCACCGTCGGCCAGTCCCGCAGGAATGTTCGTCAGGTCTGGGAAGTCTCCGCTAAAATCGTCCGTGGCATCCGTATCCAGATTTGGAAACTCGCTGTTCACTGCCGTTGCTACTTGTGCATCGGTCAACTGTGTATCGTTATCGATATCGTCCGCAAATCCCGCAGGTATGTTCGTAATGTTCGTCCAGTCCGGGTTCAGTTCCGAATCGTTTACGGCAAACTCGGTTCCGATCAGATCGATTCCCGTTCCGGCGGTATATTCTGTATTCGTATCGGTGCCAGCGGCAATATCCGCTAATGGAATTGTTACCGTATTCGTATCACTATCGGTCAAAAC
>Ga0136560_1001322_pt1 | contig 12736 bp, 19 predicted proteins | sample AntRauMeHopE1497_FD_104925 | JGI IMG/M metagenome (GOLD analysis project Ga0136560, IMG submission 104925) | Saline lake microbial communities from Rauer Islands, Antarctica - Metagenome Hop E1 #497 | ecosystem: Environmental > Aquatic > Non-marine Saline and Alkaline > Saline | place...
CCGAGAGGGCGAAAGAGATTGTTGAAACCACCAGGGGGGCGGGCACTCTTGATGCAGTGGGAGGGAGGGGCCCAGTTGTTGCGCCGACGGAGTTTGCCCCGCCACTGCTTCGAGAGGTTCAGATGGCCTCATTGGGCCGTGCGACGGCCGGTAGGGTGCAGGTTAGGTCTGTGAGCACTGTGCATTTGAACGGCGGCGAGGACGAACTTGATCTGTCTGGCGTGGAGCAACTGCGTGACATGTCACAGACTTAGGCAATCATGGAAGGGGCAAGAGAACTTGCCAAAGGTGCTGGTGGCCAAGGGAGTGGCGGATGGATTGGCCTGCGTCAGGCTTTGGAGTAGCTCGAGCGTCGCATAGATTTGGAGGGTCTAGATGTGCTTGCACCGGGGAGGTTCAACGGTCGCATGGCGAGGCCTCGACGCTTTGAGCTGGCAGCAGCCCTTGGGAGGCTGCGATGTGGTCAGATGAGATCCACAATGGCCCGGGCCCCTACCACTGCGCCACATGTTGTCCCTGTGGCTTCATCGTCAAGTACTGGGCCAGCGGTGGGTGGAGGAGGCTCAGCATTGGCAGATGATGGGAGCTCTACCCCCATGGACTCAGAGACTTGAGGTCGCTGGTGCTGCAACTAGACCTAAAACATGCAAGGCCAGCTGCTGCTTTGCTGCTGCTGCTGTGGGTTTATCTATGGGTCCAGCGCCTTGACCTTACTTGATAAGAGGCGGCTATGGCTGTGACAAATATCGTATCATGATAGTTCCATAGAGGAATTTGCCGAATCGGGTACGAAAATGGCACAGTAGTGTTCAATCATACGGCGCTCATGTGAGAGACTCGGGCTCCGCAATCACGGCAGAAGCGTAAGGGGCTAGCGAAACCCCGTCATCCTCATCACTTACCACCTCAAGCGAGAATGGTCCTTGCTGGCCGGGATCAAAGGTAGCACAAAGCACGCAAAGGTCTTTTTCGGCGCGCGCTACTGAGCCCCACGGCACGGACAGCGTCGCCTCGCTCTCCTGCGCCGGCATAAACTGTGCCTTCATCAGGAGTCCATCCGTTCCGTCGCACTCCCGCGAGTCACGACCTGCATTCACAGTCACCACATAGGCTCCGTGCATACATGCTGCCTCGTCCTTTGTGATCGCTCGCTTCCATGCCTCATGCGGCCGCCGCATGATCAGGCTGTACCGTACGATCGGCTACTGCTCTTCATCTGGAGACGGCTCAGGATCCAATCCAGGCGGAACCTCACCCGCCTCGATTGCAGCCTATCGAGTAGCCTCATGCGCACGGCGGTTCTCCTGTGCCCTTCTAATATCATTCAGAAGTGCCTGCACGCGTGGACCCGGGACAAGCTTGAAACCAGGGTTGTGTGTCCACGTGGAGTGAAGATGGCTGCCTCCCGCAGTAGGTTCTGCTCCCTTGACCCACGCAGAAACATGCCTTTGCTTTCGGCTAGACTCAGCAGCCTCCGATACAGGATTCACCAGAAGCTCTGGAGCATCATGAGACGTATAAACCCGCAAACTATAGCTCCCTTCGGTGCCTGGTAGTCGAAGCATCGGATGGATGCATATCCCGCCCCCATGCGCGGGATCAAGCCAGGCACTCGGTACCTTGACGGTGATTACAGCCTCCGCTGCACTATGGAACGAGCTGGACCACACCCAAGCATCCTTCGCTAGGCCCCACCTGCGTGTGAAGAGGCATGGGCTAGATGATACGACTACAGTGCCTCCCATCACAGTCGGAGACTAGCCTCCTTCACCCCCCGCGGCAGCCTGTCGCCGAACCAACACTTCCACGTCGCTTGACTCAGCTAACGGCAGACCGCCACCCCCACGCCTCTGCGAGCGCTTCGCTTGTCTCAGCCGCAGAGCATCCGTTTCGGCACTCACTGCCAGGGCACGAGTGAGGACCAGCCCAACACGATTTTTCGTGCCATCAGGCAGATCATCCCGCCCAAGGCCGCGATCATTCCGCCGGAGAACTATTTTAAGTGTAGTTCGCGAGCCTGGTCGAGCTGCCAGAGCCTCCGGTGTCCGCAGCATACCGGTGGCTCCCAGAGTCGCAGTCATGCCAGCTGCAGCGCCACGCCCCCCGCGCGGTGATGACGTCCCAACCCCGAACGTGCTGTCCAAACCGGTGCCATGCATCTGCACCCCAGTGCTCTGCTGGCCCTTGCTTTCGCTTGTGCCGAAGCGTGCTGTAGACGGCAATGGCATCGCAAACTATGCTACCCACTGTGGGCCCATCCACCAGTTGGGATTCGATTTGCCGTTCGGAAGCACTGGAGCGCCTGCCGCTGTAGCAGTTGCAACCTGCCATCTGCCTCTGATCTGCACCTCGGTAGGAGCTGGCAATGGCTATATTCGGATGGGCAATCGACTGCCATCTGCTTTGGCATCGCCACGGCCAGCACCACTCTGTTTGGCAATCGTGCTGGCAAGCGCACTGATGGCATCGGCGCCGCTTTCTGTAGCAGCAGCTGCGGCTACAGCTGATCCTCGTTGCTGCACCGTAGGGTCCTATTCCTCGTCGGCTCGCAATAGGTACTCTGGTGATGAGGGGGGGCACCACCACAGAGATTCATGGGGGTCTTTCGCATCTGAGGCTGCGTTTGAAATGCGAGGCTGGGGCACCGGTGGAAGTGCCTCGTTGTGCCTGACAACCAAGATATACGATGATGTTGGATCCACATGCAGCTGAGGGAGCGAGCAGTCTCTCGGGGCACCAATACCTAGTTGAGACAACCTGGCAGCTTCTCCTGTCTAGTCTCCCTCAAAGTCCCTGTCCAGTGCAAATGGTGCGTCTTCGCTGGTGCAGATGACTTCTTGGTCTCCGCATTCGAAAGCAATCGATCTGGCGCCACGTGGTCTCCTTAAAACCGTGATACCAGCCCGCAAGTACCTCCTCCATCGCTCGTCTTTCCAAGCTGACGTGACCTCAGAGGCCGTCCCAGGAGACGTACCCGGGAAGACGGATTGGGCTTCTAGAGCTTGGAGGGCAGCACCCACCCTCGCTCCACGAGCGCGCACATCCTCCTGTGAGAGAGTCAGCGTAACTGCACGACTTGGCGGGGCAGCTACTCCCGGGGGTGGCAATGGCGGGCACACCATTCGGTACTGAGGGTGAAGGAAGAACTGGCTGTCCCCGTCCAAGTGCATCCACGCCTCAGGGACAGGACTTACACCACCAGCACCTTCACCTACCAAGCTGATCGGTCTCTGTTTGCCTCGGACGGGAGGACGGTCCAGTTTGGCGGCTGGACGGGGAGCTTTGGGTTTCGCCGACTGCCTCTTACCACTGTTCCCTTTGACTCCTTTTGCGTGCGTCGTGCGAGCTGTACCTTTGGCTACAGCAGACATTGGATGATGGTGGCCCTGGGCTAGCTAGGAGGCATCCGCAAAGGCTCTCCACGACACCCCAGCCAGAGCTCCTCCAGGAGCTCTGAACAGAGAGGCATCAGCCTCGCTGAGTGGTACTGCGCGGTGTTGCCGACCTGCAACAGCCTGTCGAGAAAAAGACCCGACCATCTCCGTAGGACCCGCTGGGATTGCAACCGTGGCTGTCCCATTGCGTTCGCTTACTTTCCCTTCAGCAGTACCCGGGGTGCGTACCGTCCCGATCAGAGCTGGAACTTTACGACGATTACGCACGACCTCTAGCCTGGCAAAGACACGGCATGTATCCTCCCATGCCATCCAGAAATAGCCCCGTTGCCCACGTTCGAACTCAGCATCTGGATCCTTGCGGAGCGCTGATTCTACCTCGGGCTGCTCAGCCCATGCATCGCTATCGTCACTCCAATCACCACTCCACCCTGCGCCTGCAACATCGCTCTATAGTACCCATGGATCCCGCAATTTCACAAGCCTGACCCCCCGGCGCACCTCCCTTGCGTATACGATGGGATAGCCGTGCCTGCGCAACAGTCCACTCTCCATATCTACTCTAAGACCATCTTCCATCTCCATCCCAAGGGCACCTGCACCAGATGGAGGCAGCGGCCTGCTCTCAGCACGTCCATGCCCATGTCCAGAAATTGAGCCTCGCGCACGAGACCCGGCTATGCTTGCCCCATCACCTCCAGAACCTCCCACAGATGGAGACACGCCTTGGCTTGCATCCAGCGCACCCAGGGCAGGAACGGAGGCGACTCGATCGCGCAATCCCAGCCCCAGCCCTAGCCCCAATCCCGGCCCTGTAGGCCCATTCCCGTCCGGCCTTGCTCCCCCACCACTTTTCTATACATCTGTCCCGGATACCCCAGACACTCCTGAGAGTCCGCGTGCCGGAGATACTGGCCCAGTGGACATAGCCAGCGAGGCAGCACTAGGGGAAGTAGGGATAACCTGTGCAACTGCCCCCTCTGCTCCTAGTGCAAAGTCTTCCTATCCACCTCCATCTTCTTCTGAGAGCGATCCATTCGGTCCCCCTGCCACAGCCATCACACGATCACCTGCAGAGAGTGATGCTTGCAGAGTGCTCCATAAGGACCCTGCCCTCTGTGAGGACCAAGCAGCCCATGTGGGAATACCCGTCACTCGCATGGCAGGAGCACCATCCCCTTCCGTTCCTGCATCCACCACAACCCCACCCTCTGCTCTCGCCGCCACCTCTGCTGCCTCCGCTGAACGCCTCGAATCCAGCTCCATCTGCAGCAGTCGCAGCGCATGCGGGCCTCGAAGCAGCCATGTCTCCGTCACACAACCAGACAAGTCTGCCAACACATCGCTTACACTAGGTGTACTCCATGATAGAGCTGGCCATGGCTTGCCCAGTCCTGGGGCCCCAGGAGCACCGCAGTGCAGTGCTCTGTACCCCGTATGCACCATCGCCCTCAGCTGTGCGACGGTCTGAGTGGCTGCTCGGGCCCGTGCCCGCCTGCGAGATGCAGCGCGATCCCGCGAACCAGTTGCCGGCGTACTTGTTCCATCTCTATCGGCACCAGTACCAGGATGCAGAGCTCCATGCGGTGGCTGCGGCACTGCCCACAGAGCTGCATAGGCCTTGTGCAGTAGAGGGACCCACGGCTCGCCAGCGTCTCGGCTTCGAAGGAGAGCAGGCGCCATAGGCGTACCACGAGCGGCCCCCAAGGCAATTGCATCGCACGTAGGTGTGGCAAGCTCGCCGCTCTCAGGATGTGTGTCGGGCATCGGATCTGATGGTGAGGCCTCGCGCACGGCTTTCAGGTCTGACATGGGCAGCCTGGAGTCAACCACCGCACCTTGCCAGCTACCATCTCGCCAAAACTGTGCAGATAGGACGCCTGTGTTGAGAACATCAGCATCAGGGGTCAACAAGAGCGCTTCAGCAGCGTTTGGCGCTCCATTCAGCAGTGGAGCTCCAGGTACCGCGGTTGCCAAGAGGGCAGTAGCAGAGAGAAAACTGTTATCAGCACAGTCACCCTATACATATTCAGATAGAGCGGCATCCCCATGAGCCAGCAACGACTCTGTGCCATTAAATTGCTCGGACGGTCGCGCCCATTTGACGTCGTAACCGCGAGTGTGATCGCCCGTTGCCTGCAATTCTGATGAAGTTTTCGGGGATATAAGCAGCGTAGGCTGATAAATGGATTAATTTAAAGTGCTTGAAGTAAACACGAAAACTTACGCTTGGTGGTAAGGCGGAAGAATTTGCAGGAAACGTTGGATCGGTGTATGCGATTCCTTTAATTCCGCTAGCTCTCGAGCGCTCGACACGATCCACAATATCTTCTTCGAAAAGGGTAACTTGGGCTAAAGTAAGCCCCCGATTCTCGGCGGCAGAGCGCATGCCAACAACCAGTAGGGTTAAAAACCCAAGGCGTATTGTCCTGGGGATCCCTCAACGGATGTGTTGTTTTATCGGAGTAACGTGGCGTTATGCTCAAAGTGCGGAAACTGAAACTGTACCCGGAACATCGGAGTCCGGCTGGGAGTTCTTGGAGACCACTCTGTGTTCCCGGTGTCTGGCCCAGCAGGGCCTTGCTGGCAGAGAGGCCAAGGCTGTAGATGTAACCGTGCGCTTTTCCCACATCATCGTGTCTGGCGGAGTGGCTGAACTCTAGGAGTCCACGTTCTTCAGTCCGAATCTTGAATCTTGATAGTCTGCGATCTTGACTGGCCATTTTCCGTCATCTAAGCGCTTAGGTAGTCTAGATACTCCGAATGGGATCCGAGACAATGTGCTTGCATCGTGTATGTTGCAGTGCAGACCCTGACGAGTCAGTGACGTCACACGGGTAGCGCTCCTACTCTCGGTGTCAACTGAGTGATGCACTGGCATGACACCGATTGATCACAGTGCGATGATGTGATGCAAGATACTGTGTAATGCAAGATATGGTGTGATGCAACTAACCATCCCTCCTCTTCAATCATCCTCTGGCACTACTACTTTGTGCTGTGGATGCCCCCCATACCTCTCCCTGCCCCTGGGACGACAGGCTCCCCGCGGTCGTAGGACTAAGGAGGTGCCGATCACATCTGACAAATATTGGCGTCTCCCCACCCTCCTATCAGACCGTCGACTGCGCCGTGATCCACAATCGCCGGCAGCGCCCATTCGAATGCTGCCCTTAGAGACAGACTCCACTCGTGCACGCTTCCCCCTGGTCCTATCCCATGTTCTCCCACTCCCCTCTTCATCCATGCTCGCGTCATCTGGATCGCCTATGTTGCTGATGGGGCTATTTTCCGACGGTTGTTCACCGAGGCTAACGCGGGCATTATCCCGTCCGATGATGGGATGCTGCTGCTAGATATTCACTCTTGGTCTGAGGCTGCTTCGTGCAGCCACGGCACTGAAAGCTTGGGTTGCTCCTGACAGACCCAGGCAGGGCGAGCTGGTAGTTTGCAGACCGGAGCTCCTCGGGCGCGACTGGAATGTCGAGTCTACATCCCCAGCGGCCCCTATCCAGCTCGGGGCTGCCCCCAGAACAACCATCGGTACAACCCCGGGGATGGATTGCATCCCTTCCTATCGATGCAACTGCGAGTCAGATGGTCCAAGGAGTGCCCTACCAAGCCTTATACTGCCACTTGGCTCGCACGATGACATGCCTTCCATCTCGGCACCACGAGACTAGCGTGAGTGGCTTCCGATCGAGACAAAAGAGAGGGCTGGAGAGGGCGAGCACTAATTCATCCCCGAACAAATACTGCTGGAGCTACTAGGCCAAGTGGGCATACCTGAAAATCCGGTTTCAGCTCCACTTGTAGTTGTTGCCGCCGCGGCAACCGCATTCCGTGACGAAGAACTTGGCCCAAAACCAATTTGGGTACCAGTATCAAGTCCTGCGGCCTTTCCGGAGTCTAAGCGGTCTCGATAGGCCCCATTAGATCTGCTTCGAAGTGACGTGCGACGCTCGTGCTAGAAAGCTTGAAGCATCGCTACTGCTGCGTCCATCGATGGAACTGATTCTGCGTGCTCGTCCTAGGGTATGCTTTGTATCAGAGCACTTCGGAGCTGGTGCCTGCTGATGTCTGCGAGAATTAGGTTGGAATATGTGTCATCTTTATTCGAATCGTATGCTCACTGAAACCTGAAGCAGTTGCTCCTGGAACTTATCTCACGTGGAAATCTCGATTTCAACCTACAAATATCAGTCTACAAGAGCCTAGTCGTCGAACAGAAGCCACTTGCTTGCACTAATGGGTCTCGTCGAGTGCTGCTGTCCGCAAAAAAGGACATAGCTAACTCAGTGCCGTGGGACCACTACCTCCTTGGTCGCTTCCTTGCTACAGGACGGTACAGAACCTCTCGCACTCCTGGAACGGCCACCGGTTTTTTCTCTGACACATATACAGCTGTGGACGAAGCTGTTGCATCGTCCAGCCACGGGCTTGAAGCAGACGCCGCTTGAGCCACAGAAGCTTTTGAGCGACTTTTTGAAATCCTGTTTCTATTGCCACCAGGGCTCGTTTCTTGCATAACTATGACACTTTCAGAATCCATACTTAAGACGTAACAATGCTACTTTTAAAGTGTGTAAGTGTATGGTGTGTCTACACTGAAGCTGCTATGATTTGAGATCGCTGTTCGTACGACGAGCAATTGCGATTTCGTCGCTGCGCTGGCGCCGCCGCCGGGCAATAGCCATCCAGCGGATCTAATAAAATGATCGTTACATTGAATAACAAACAAGAGTTTCACAGGCCGATTGATTGCTTCTTAGAACGAAGGCTTAAAGGTGAGTCAGGCAATTGAAGCTTAACTTTCAGAATATTGATGTATTATTGATGCTGCCTACACGAGCCTGATTCAATACGGGCCAAGTGCGCCAGTGTGCGTGTGATGATGCGTTCATTTTTCGAACTGTTCACGCTTGGCATAAAAATGCACATCTATTTTGAAGTATCCCACGATTTGAGCTGCGATATTATTTCGAATTTCAATTTTGCACCGGTTGTATTCCCAGGTATGGCGTCTTCTATGGAATAGGTACCTGAAGGTGCAGATGCAGCTGAGCAGTCATCTGGCTCCGCGCCAAGGGCTAGTCCAGTGATTGGTGAGGGTTTTATTTAAATCTATTCACGAGCAAATAGTTGGTTTTAGTAGATAGGCTAATTAATAGTCTGCATACTCTTCCCATCGCGCAAACGCCGCAGATGACGACGAAATGGCTCTCATATCTGAAGCAGTTGATGATGGCGACGCCGGATTCGACGAGGACGATGGGGTCAAATTTTGTGTCAAAGCTGATGTTGCGGACGACGACGATGATGGTGCAGGCTCTGGTAGCGGAAGTTGTGGTGCTGGACCTTCATCCTCGTCAGATTCTCTGCATGTTACGTCTCCCAAACGCGCCAAAGCCGAAGAGCGTCGAAGGATAGTGAAGGAAGAAATGGATCGACAGAAATCACTTCGTGAAACCTAGAAGCAGCGCCTGTAGGCGTTAAAAGAGCAGCAGCAAGCTGCCATTGAGGAGGACAAGGAAACAAAGAAAGCGGCCCGCCTTGACTTCCTCACCCAGCAGGTTGAAGTGTTCTCGCATTTCGTTACCGGAGCTGTCGGAGCTGGACCCGGAGCGGCAGCAGGTGGTGGTGGGGATCCAGCGAAGAAGAAACGGGGCCGCAAGCCCAAAGTCAAGAGCGGCGCTGCGAAACTGGCTGCAGATGCAGAAGCCAGGGCGTCCTCTGGTGCGGGTGGAGGTGGAGGTGGCGCGCGAAAGCATCGCATGACTGAGGCAGAGGAAGATGAGGAGATGCTGGCTGCCAGCCTGGGGGGTGCTAGTTAGTCTGTGCGAATTGAGTCGCAGCCTCGCAGCCTCGTTGGAGGTACGATGCGTGACTACCAGCTGGAAGGACTCAATTGGCTCATGAACCTGCATGACTGCAACATCAGTGGCATCCTTGCTGACGAGATGGGACTAGGCAAGACCATGCAGAGCATCAGTTTGCTGGCATATCTCAAGGAGGCCCGAGCCATATCAGGACCACACTTGGTGATTGTGCCAAAGTCCACGCTAGGCAACTGGGTGAAGGAGTTCAATCGATGGTGCCCTGCCTTCAAGGTGCTCCGCTTACAGGGCCCCAAGGAGGAGAGACAGCGCCTAGTCAAAGAGGAACTTATGTCTGGGGAGTATCATGTCGTGGTGACATCGTACGAGGTTGTCATCATCGAAAGAGCGGCCTTGCGCAAGTTCTCGTGGTAGTATGTCATCATTGATGAGGCGCACCGCATCAAGAACGAGAACAGCGCTCTGTCTAGAGAGGTCCGACAGCTCGACAGCGGCCACAGACTTCTGCTCACGGGGACCCCGCTGCAGAACAATCTCCATGAGCTGTGGGCCCTCTTAAACTTCCTGCTGCCTGACGTCTTTTCGAGCGCAGAGGATTTCGATCACTGGTTCGCAGGTGGTGATGCGAACAAGTAGGCGGTGGAGCAGAACGCAGTCGGCAAGCTCCATGCCATCCTAAAGCCGTTCATGCTGAGAAGGGTAAAGCGAGACGTGGCTACTGAGCTGCCGCCCAAGATCGAGACCAAGCTCTTTGTTGGGCTCACCAAGATGCAGAACGAATGGTATCGTAAGCTGCTATCCAAAGACGCGACATCTCTCAACCAGGTAGGTGGTGCGGACAAAGTACGCCTGTTAAACATCCTCATGCAGCTCAGGAAATGCTGTAACCACCCGTACCTCTTTGATGGGGCAGAGCCGGGGCCCCCATACGAGGAGGGGCCTCATCTGTGGGAGAACAGTGGCAAGATGAACCTGCTGCATCGATTGCTGGTCAAACTACGGGCGGGTAAGCACCGGGTGCTGCTATTCTCGCAGATGACCCGGATGCTGGACATCTTTGAGGACTACTGCCGGCATCTCGAGCTGCCATACTGTCGAATCGACGGTAATACGGGCGGCTTAGATCGAGACAACATGATCGAGGGGTTCAATGAGCCTGATAGTGATAAATTCATCTTTCTCCTGTCGACGAGAGCTGGCGGTCTTGGCATCAATCTGGCCACGGCTGACACCGTCATCATCTATGACTCGGATTGGAACCCGTAGATGGACCTGCAAGCGATGGACCGAGCCCACCGGATCGGACAAAAGAACATTGTGCGCGTGTTTCGGCTGGTGACTGAGCAGACGGTCGAAGAGAAGATCGTCGAGAGAGCAGAAAGGAAGCTATACTTGGATGCTCTCGTTATCCAATAGGGGCGCTTGGCCCAGAAAGAGAAAGGTCTCTCTAGAGGCGAATTAGCCAACATGGTGCGATTCGGTGCCGACGAGATATTCCGGTCTGGTGGATCGGACGGTATCACTGATGATGACATTGATGCTATTCTGAGGCGGGGAGAAGATCGAACTACGAAAGATAAAGAACGCATCTAGAGGGACATGCAGCACTCGCTGCAGAACTACTCTATGGATGACAGCAAAGGAGACATGAGTATTTACATCTGGGGTGGGCAGGACTTCGCTGATCACAAGCCCAAAGTGGGCCGAGGCCGTGGCAAGCGGGGACTTTCTGGTGCCTCCATGGATGTCGGCATGATGATCAATCTGCCTCAGAGAGAACGCAAGCGCAACTATGACATCGACCAGTACTACTCGGAAGTCATGGCAGGCGGTGGCTCTGTGGGGGCAGATGGCAAACCTGCGGCCCCCCGCGGCAAGCCACGAATGTTCAAGCCTCCTCAAATGCTTGATTTTTAGTTTTTCGACAGAATCCGTATCTCTGAGATCGTCGAGAAGCAAAACGATCTTTTGCTTCGACGTCGTGAGATCAAGGCGGAGCTGAAAGAATTGGAGCAGGAGGAAAACAAAATGGATCGGCGGTGGGCGAGAAGGCGGAAGGACAGGCAGATGAACGAACGGAGAGCGGCCCGACTGACCGAGCTGCGCACCAAGATGGCGGCACAGGGCATTGAGCCTTCGTCAGAACAGGTCGTAATCATGGGCAAGGCAGCCAATGCAGCGGCGGCAGCCGATGGAGATGTGGACGCAATGACAGAGGACCCGGACACATTGTTCGGAGACAGTGCGGGTGCAGGTGCTGCCCCGGCTGACGGCAGTGGAGATGGATCAGGGTCCAGTGAGGGCAATGTACAGGCCGCATCTGGAGCTGGAGCGGGAGGGTCCAAGGCGATGGAAGAGGAAGAGGAGGATGAGGATGATGATGATGAGGATGAGGACGATGAGGATGAAGACGATGGCGATGAAAGTGATCTCAAGGCGATGGAGGGCAAACTGCTCAAGAAGCGCAGAGGCAGGCAGCGCATCGAGGCCGACATCAATGACGCTGTTGAAGCCGATCTTGAAAGGCGACGAGAGGAGCGAACTGCGCAAGGAATCGGGGCGGCGAAATTGCGCGCAGAACTTGATGCGTTGGTTCTCTCGCCAGAGGAAGAGGAAGAGAAGGAAAAGCTTCTTTCTGTGGGGTTCCGAACCTGGACGCGACGAGATTTCCGAGCGTTCATGTCTGCGTGCGAGCGACACGGACGCAGGGCGAGGCGGGCCATCATCGCTGAGGTGTCTACAGCGACGGGCAAGGAGCCGGGCGAGGTGGCACGTTACTTCACTTCCTTCTGGGGGGAATGGAATCCATCGGCGAGGGATTTCACAGGAGGAAGGTGCTCAGAGCTAGAGGACTGGAAGAAGCTGGAGGTTAAGATATCCAAAGGTGAGGGGAAAATTCAGCGGCGGGATGCGGTTGAGCGGGAAGTGGCGTGGAAGGTGCATCGATATGGGAACCCGTTCCTGCAACTGCAGGTGCCTTATGGTGGGTCTGGGAAACCAACTAAAGGCTTTAATGAGGAAGAGGACAGATTTTTGTTATGTATGCTGAACGCACTCGGATACGGAAGGTGGGATCGGCTGCAGCAGGAAGTCCGTCGAGCGCCTATGTTCCGATTTGACTGGTTTATCAAGAGCAGGACAGCACAAGAACTGAGACGTCGGTGCGACCAGCTGGTCGGCCTTATAGAGAAAGAGAATTGCGATATGAGAGGGGAGGAATACAAGCCAACCAAACAGAGGAAAGGCCGCGGCAAATCTACGAAGCCCAAGGCAGCGAAAGGCACTTCATCGAAGGGCAATCGGAAAGGAGGGGCTGCTGCTGCCGAGGGAGACGAAGAAGAGGAAGAAGAGGACCAAGATGAGGAGGCAGAGGCAGGCGATGGTGAAGGGGCCGAAGGTAACAAGGCGGGCAGTAAGAGGCCGAGGGCGGCATCAAGGAGCAAGAAGGGAAAGAAAGCCCCGGCTGGTGGGCGCAGCGGGAGTGCGACTAGATCCAAGAAGAAA
>Ga0136560_1001323_pt1 | contig 12732 bp, 6 predicted proteins | sample AntRauMeHopE1497_FD_104925 | JGI IMG/M metagenome (GOLD analysis project Ga0136560, IMG submission 104925) | Saline lake microbial communities from Rauer Islands, Antarctica - Metagenome Hop E1 #497 | ecosystem: Environmental > Aquatic > Non-marine Saline and Alkaline > Saline | place...
GAGGGCGGCGCGGAGGGCGGCGGTGAGGTCCGCGGCGGCGAAGCCGAGAGACGCGGCGGCCTTGGCGACCACCGCGGCGGCGACGTCGGGGCGACGCGTGGCCTCCCTGCCCCCTGCGGCGTGCTGGGCCGCGGCGTGAGCAGTGGCCGCGTCGACGAGGAGCGCCCCCACCGCCCGCGACACCCCCGCGCGCCCCATCGCCCGCCTGACGCGGTCGCCGTCCGCCGGCCCCCGCTGGGCCACGATCAGCCGCGCGGCAGTGGTGACGGCGTGACGGCGCGCCGCGTCGCTGGACGACGCCATGGCCGCGGCGAGCGGGGCGAGTGCCGCCGCGAGCTCCTCGTCGCCCGCGGCCGGGCCGTGGCTCTGCCCGTCGCGGGTCCCGAGGCACGCTCGGATGTGCTCCGACGACGCGGCGAAGGGGGCCCCCGGCGACGCGTCGCCCGCCCGCCCCGGGACGCCGGCGCGCGGCTGCTTCACGGCCGCCTCCGTGGCGGGCGGCCGCCCGGGCACGGCCCCTCGGATCTCCGCCTCCGTCGGCGCCTTGTCGGTGTGCCCCGGCGACGACACCGACCCCGAGTCGCTCGAGCGGTGGGCGATGGTGCCCGCGGCCTCGACAGTGCGCCTGGCGAGGGCGGGGACCGCGCCCTTGGGCGCGGCCGAGTCTGCCATCACGTCAAGCACGGCCGCCCCCGTGCTCTGCGCACCCGGGCCGGGGCCGCTCCGGGCAAACGCGGCGAGCTCAGCGTCGGTGGCGTCTTGCAGCAGCGCGGTGGCGGCGGGGAGACCGCCTCCGGGCCCGTCGCCGCCCCCGACGGGCCGGAACTCAGCGACGAAGCCACCCCCAAGGTCCGGCATCGGCGGCACGAGCGCGGGGCCGAACTCCGAGTCCTCCGGCTTCTCCACGTGCGCGGCGAGGCCCCTGCCCGTGGTGAGCGCCGAGGCGACGCGGCGGAGGAGGACGGCGAGCTCGATGCGCGAGCCCGCGTGGCCCAGCCTGGAGCTCGGCTCCGCGGACACGCAGTGGTGCTCGATCTCGGGCTTCCCCACCAGCCGGAAGCGCATGGCCACGTCGGCCGAGTCCCCGCGCAACGGGACCGAGGCCCGGAGCACGAGCGACTTTTCCGAGGCGTCCACGCGGACGGCCGCGCCCTCGAGCGCGAAGGAGTCCACCAGCCCGTGCACCACGTCACGGGTGGACGCGAACACGTGGATGAGCATCGTGTCGGGCACCCTGGCCTCCTCCCCGAGCTGCACCACAGGGACGACCTTGGTCGACAGCGCCTCGTCTGCGTCGACCGAGCAAACAGCGCAGGCACGGGTGGCGGCGAGTGGCGCAGCGCTTCGCGGGGGGCCGCGCACACCCGAGCAACCGATAGCCGCCGGGAACAAGGCGCGGGGCCGGCCACGAGGCGGAACGAACGCCCGGCGCCGAGGAAGCTTCCGCAGGCAACCGGCGCCGCCGCCCGGCGAGCGGGCCGAGGCCAGCGGACGGCCGGGACAGCACGACGCGAGGGACACAGTGCCCGTGCCCCGTAGCCCCGTCGGTCCTCCCGGCGGGGGGCGTGGCGGACGAAGCGGGCCGAGCAGTGCGGGCGTCAGACGGGCAGCTGTGCTCACCGATCACGGAGACTGCCTGCCCAAGCGGGAGCATCCTGGCATCGGCGCCCAGGCGAACCGCGTCCGACGCGGCGTCCACCCGCGCCTTTGTGGCGGCCCGGGCCAGCTGCTCGGCGGACTCGGCGGGGAACGATCCGGCGCGTGCTGCGGGATGCTTCGCCACCAGGCCCTCGGAGGCGCGGCTCGGCGCCACGACGCCCATCCCGACGTCCCGATAGGCAAGCGCCGACGGGTCCCTCGAGTCGCCGGGGTTCACCACGCCGGCGGGGATGCCGCCCACGGCCGCGGCGCCCTCAAGCTCCGCCAGCCTCGCCGCCGCCGACGCCCCCACGGCGACGGTTTGGCCGCGCTGGAGCGCTGCGCGCAAGGGTGCCCTGGACCTCGACATCTCGGCCATTGCTGTCAACCGAAGCGCTCCTGGCGATCCCGAGGGTGTGAGCGGAATGCTCGCGGAAGGTTTCTCGGCCGGCTCTGCAAGGCGCTGCAGGTCTCAAGACTGTGAGTGTTGACATTCACGCCCGTATTCAGAAGACACCAGGTGTTCAACGAGGCGCGAGCACACGGCCGAACCGTCCAGGTCCGATGGTGAGAGCTCGCGGAAGGCGCCACAGCGCTCGATCCTGTTGCACCTGTGCCCGAGCCGCCTTGCCGGCCCGTCGGCACTCTGGAAGCCCCCACCCGTCGGGCGGAGGCGCCGGCCCAAGCAAACGACGATTCTCGCCGAGCAGCCCGGGGGCGCCGAGATTCGCCTCCGCCCGAAAGCCGGCCCCGGGCGGTCCGAGTCGCGCTTGGGTCGGTCTTCCGCACAGTTTGTGCCGGAACGGGCCCCCTCTTATCCGGGCGCGGGCGCTCCAGGCCGTGGCGAGGGTGCCCCTGCCGGCCGGCCGTCCGCCCGCCTTGGCCGGTGCCCGGACCAGCATGCGTGTCGAGCCCCCGTGGTGCGCGCCGCTCGGTGCCTCCTGGACGCCGGCCACCGCCCTCCCTGCGCCGTCCGGCCACCCGCCTCACCGCAGCCAATCTTTTACGCGCTCATCGCGCGCGCCACGACGGTGCTCGCCGAGTACACGCCCCGCACGGGTAACTTCCCCACGGTCACGCGGACGGTGCTCACGCGGCTGGGGACGAAGGACACGATGGCCTCGTACGCCTACGACGGCTCGGTGTTCAACATCCTGATCGACGACGGCATCGTCTACATGTGCCTCACGGACGAGGGCGACAAGCGCCGGATCGCGTTCGCCTTCCTGGAGGACATCAAGGCGAAGTTCCGGTCGGACTACGGGGAGCGGGTGCACAGCGCCATCGCGTTTAGCATGAACACGGAGTTCCAGCGGAACCTGCAGGACCGAATGGAGTTCTTCAACGACGACTCCTCGGACGCCATGGGCCGCGTGAGGTCGAAGCTGGACGCGGCCAAGTCGGTGATGGTGCAGAACATCGACAAGGTGCTGCAGCGCGGCGAGAAGATCGAGCTCCTCGTCGACGAGAGCGACGCCCTCACGCGGTCCGCCAACCGCTTCAAGAGGGACGCCCGCACGCTGGAGCGGCACATGTGGTGGAAGAACCTCAAGGTCTGGCTCTTCATCATCCTCCTCGTCCTCGTCGTCGCCTACATCATCGTCGGCGCCACCTGCGGCTGGGCCTTTGACTGCCTGGCCTCCCACCCCGACAAGGAGGCCGGAAAGCGCAGGATGCTGCTCCGCGGCGCGGTCGACGCGGCCGCGCCCTGGCTGATCCCGGGCCTCTGACCGGGGCCGGGGAGGGGGGAGGGGCGCGCTGGCCCCCCCTTGCGTGTTCGTTTGCGTGACAACTATGCCTGTGATATGTGAAGCCCGCCGCCGCATCGGCGCGGTCCCGCAAGAACCCCGGCGTCGTGGCACGAGCACCCGCGCGCCGCCTGGCACGCGCGGGCGGCTGCCCTCGCGCCCGAGGGCAGAGCGAGCGCCACGTGCTCGCGCGCCGCCCGGGCGCCCCCCAGGGCCGAGCATCGGTGCACTCCCGGCGGCACACGCACGCCAGTCCGTCCCGGGCGCCTGCCATGGCCGCCTCCCGCGGCGCGACGCTGCCACCATCCGGGACGCCGTCGCCGCTGTGGTGGGCCAGCCTTTGGGCCGGCTGGGGCGCCTGCATCGTCGTCATGCTCGCGGTGATTCTCGCCACGCTGGTGTCCCTCGCGGTTCGCGCGAGGCGGTGGGCGCGCTCCCGCCCCGTGGTGGCGTTCTTTCACCCGAACAGGTGCGAGAGAGGCCGGCCGCCGCCGCTGCTCCGTTCCTGGCTCCCGGCCGCCGAGGCCGCGGCGCCGCACTGCCACGTGCGGTCACTGTTTGACGGATGCTTTGCCACCCCCTGCCTCCGCAGCAACGGCGGCGGCGGCGGAGAGCGCGTGCTCTGGCTCGCCATCAAGGCGGTGGCCGACCTGCTCGCGGCGGAGCGCTCAGCCGCTCGCATCGTCGTGTACAGCGGCGACTCCGACGTGGGAGCGGCGGCGATCGTGGCCAAGGCGCAGGAGCGGTTCGGGGTCGACCTGTCGTCGGCGGGCGTGGAGTTCTGCTTCATCGGCTCGCGCACCCTGCTCGACCCGGCCCGCTACCCCGTCATGACCATGGTCGGGCAGTCCCTGGGCGGCATGCTGTGCGTCGCCGAGTGCGTGGCGAGGTGCCCGCCCGAGGTTTTCATCGACACGATGGGGGCGCCGTTCGGGTACCCCGTGGCCGCGCTCCTGGCCGGCGCCACCGTGGCCACCTACACGCACTACCCCGTCATCACGGAGGAGATGACGCGCGTCGTGGCCAGCCGGCGCGCGGCGCACAACAACGCGGTGTCCGGCTCGGCGCTGCGGACCTCGCTCAAGCTCGCTTACTACCGGCTCTTTGCCACGGCCTACGCGCGGTGCGGCGCCTTTTGCGACGTGATCATGGCGAACTCCTCCTGGACGGCGGGGCACCTGCGCACGCTCTGGTCGGGGGGCGGCGGGGACGGGCCAGGGGCCGCCGGCGCGGGACCTCGCGGCGCCGGGTCGGCGGCCGCCCCGCCCGGCGCGGCCGCGGCGACGGAGGACGACCCGTCGAGGCAGTCCATGTGCTGCTGGCTGTGGAGCGGCGTCTTCGGCCTGGACGACTGCGTCAGCGGGGAGGTGCGCGTCGTCTTCCCGCCCTGCAACTCCGAGGCCATGGCCGTGCTCCCGCTGGCGGCGGGGCGCGCCCCGGCCCCCGCCCGGCGTCTGCCCTGGGTGGTGTCCGTGGGACAGTTCCGCCCGGAGAAGGACCACCCGTCGCAGCTGCGGGCCTTCGCCGGGGCGCTGGAGCGGATCCGGGAGGGGGGAGGGGGTGCCTGGGCCGCGGACGTGAAGCTCGTCCTCGTCGGCGGCGCCCGCAACGCCGCCGACGCGGCCCGCGTGGACGCCCTCAAGGCCCTCGCGGCGGAGCTGGGCATCGACCACCGCGTGGAGTGGCGGGTCAACGCCCCGTTCAAGGGCGCCGGCTCGCTGTGCGAGGCCCTGGAGCTCGGTGCCGCCGGGCTGCACTGCATGTGGAACGAGCACTTCGGCATCGGCGTGGTGGAGAGCCAGGCCGCCGGGTGCGTCATCGTGGCCCACGACTCGGGCGGGCCCATGCTCGACATCGTCGTGCCGTTCCGAGGCAAGCGCACGGGCTGCCGCGCCAGGTCCGTCAAGGGGTACGCCTCCGCCCTCGCCGCCGTGCTCCGCGCGTCTCAGGAGGGCGAGGCCGAGTACACCGCGCACGAGGAGGACGGCGGCGACGGCGAGGCCGCCTCCCTCTCCGCGCCCTTCCCGCTCCCCAGGCGGCCGGAGACGCTGCGGTACGAGACCGTGCAGGTGGCGGGCCGAGAGGCGGCCCTGCGCTTCGCCGACGTGAGGTTTGAGCGTGACTTTGTGGGCGCCATGCGGCCCGCGCTCGAGCGCGTGGGCGTGCTGGCAAAGACAAAGGCAGACTGACCGTCACGGCCCACGACGGAGCGCGCCGCCGAGCCACGTCACGCTGGTGCGCGGGGTCTCTGCCGGCTCTGCTTCAGGCAGGGCTGCCGGTCAGTCAGCCTCGGATCACGCACTCTCCAACTGCCCTTCCCCCGAGGTCCGCAAGCCCGCCTTCGCTATGGTTCTCACCGTCGCCCGCACCGCCATCTCCCGCGCCGCTGCCCGCTCGATCGTGCGCGCGGCCGCGCCCGTGGCTCGCGTCCCAGCCAGGCTGATGAGCGGCCACAACGCCCCGTCGTTCAACCCGGAGACCTTCACGATGGGTCCTCCCACCGCCGTCCTCAGCTTCATCCTTGGCGTCCCCACCGTGGTCGCACTGGTGCTGTGGAACACCCAGATGGGCCGCTTCCAGAACTGAGCGCGTGATGCCGAGCCGGAGTCAGCGGCCCATCACCGCCGGGTCGTTTCCGATCCGGGTCATGGAAGCCTCGGCCTTCGGCGACCGTCCGCGCCCCGGCCCGCCCCACGAGTGCCACTGGCAGCGTGGTGGCAGGCGCGGGGCATCATGTGCATGCTTGCTTGTGTCTTGTGCGTGGGCTCCGCCCGCGCGAGCCATCGAAACGGACGCCGTTTCTGCAACAGTCGCCCATCAAGCACCACCGCACCGAACACCGCGCTCGCCACGGGCGGATGCCTGAAAGAGGCGAAACATACACCGAGCTGTGGGGGCGAGCGCCCCCCGCTCAAGCGGCGCCGGGCTTCCTTCGGATCGCAAGAACAATCGGCAGGACCACGGCGAGAACCATGGCCGCAAGCACGAGCCATGCCAGGTGGAAGTTGAGCGGCCACGCGCCGTTGTTGGACGTGCTCCATGCGAGCAGTGAGGTCATGATGGGCGGGCCGGTGATGCGCCCGAGCGCGCACAGGCTCTGGCCGAGCCCGTTGACCGACGCCCGGTCGTGGTCACTGCCCGCCTCCGAGATGAGCACAAAGGTCGAGATGAAGATGGGCACGCGGGCGAGCGTGGAGATGACGTTGACAGCGATCGCCGCCGCCCACCTCCAGCCGGCGTCGGCCCCCGACGCGACGGACACGAACGGCGTCAGCACGAGGCTTGCCGCGAACGCGACGGTGCACACCCGCATGGTGGTCAGCAGCCCGGCGGCCCGGACCATGCGGGGATAGGCCACCACCTGGAAGAGCAGCAGGGCCGGGCCCACCGCCGCGATGGTCGCGCCGATGTCCGCGGGACCCATCCCCAGTCCCCCGTGGGCGGCGTCGCCGAGCAGCAGCAGGGGCATGCACTCCTGCGACGCCAGCCCGATGAAGCCCAGGGCCCCGTACAGCGACGTGCTCAGCGCCACGTCACGGCGCAGCAGCAGCCTCCATCGGGACCCGGGACCGCAGCACCCGCGGCCCGACGCCCCGACCGGCGCCCCCGCGTGCGCGGCTGCCGGCCCCTCCCTGCCCGCGGGCGCCTGGCCGCGGGCCGACTCGGCGTCACTCCCCATCGCCACGAGGGACAGCGTCTCCGAGCCGCTCTCGGAGCCCCGCGACGACCCGGGGCTGGCGCCCTTGACGCTGCCCCCGCCCGACCCCTCCGAGGAGGCGAGGCTGCCGGCCCGGGTCGAGCACCCGCTCGGCGTCGCTGCCCTGCTCCCGGCGCCGCGGGCCGGGGGCGCGCCCGGTGCTGCCGCGAGCTGCGGGCCGGTCCCCCGCCGCTCCCTCGCGGCGGCGGGAAGCGTCTCCTCGAGCAGGCAGAACCCGGCAGCGAGGGTCAGGGCGGTCATGCCGGCTGCGGCCAGGCACGGCAGGAGCACGGGGAAGCGGCGCCACGCCGGGGAGTCGAACGCGCCCCCGATGTGCTCCGCGGGCATGGCCAGGACACCCCCGACGCTGGGGCCCACGAGCCGGCCGAAGGCGCCCACCACGCCGATGGCCGCAAAGGCCGCGGTCTTGTGCTCCTTCCCGCTGACCTCGGCCAGCATCGTCTTGGAGACGCCGATGTTCGCGTTGAGCAGGCCCCACAGCAGCCTCGCGCCGAGCGCGAATGAGTACGACTCCGCGAGCCCGAACGCCATCGCCGACACGATTGTGCCCACCAGCCCCGCGAGCATGACCGGCCTGCGTCCGTACCGATCGGCCATGGCCCCCCAGGCCACAGCGCCCAGGAGCTGGCCGACGTGGAACGCGCCCTCGAGCGCTCCGCTGGCGTAGCCGATCTCCTCCAGCGGCAGGTGCGGCAGCCACCGCCTGACCATAAACGGCACGCTCGGCACCAGCAGCAGGATGGAAACGGTATTTGAGCCGATGATGCCGCAGATCACCGCCACCTTCAGCCAGGGGAACGCTTCTGACGTCGTCCCTCCCCCGCCCTCGTCGTCGGCCCGCGCCACTCCGCTCGCCGTTGGCAAGAGCTCAATGCCGTCCTCCGACGCGTTCGGACTGCCTGACTCGCCGATTGTCTCGTCTGACGAGCTGTCATCGTTGGCCTGCGTGGAAAGGCGCGAAAACCCCGCCCGTCCCGGCCGGGCGACCGACATCGCACGCCGCGGCACACGACAGTCCCTACGCTCAGAGCAGCCCGGGTAACAGCTGGGCGGGGCTAGTCACGGGTCGCGAGTGTGCGCGTCGGGCCGTCTTTCGGACAATGCTTGCAGCGTCACTCGCGCATTCAGTACCAGTCTCCGTCGTCAGCCAGGCTCGACCGGGCCGTCAGCGGGTCCTTCGGCGCTTCGGCGGCGGCAGCCGGCGCCCCGAGCGCGGGGACCTCGGGCTCAGCCTTGCTTGTGCCCCCCAGGAAATCGTCGTCGTACTCGTCGTCAAAGTCCACCTCAGCGGCGGCGGCGGCGGCGGCGCTCCCACCGGCCTCTGCTGCGGGAGCAGGGCTGCTGCCGGCGGCAAGAGCGGCCTCCGGGGCCGGCTTCGCGGCGCCATCGGGCCCCGGGGCACCCGCTCCAGCCTCTCCCTCGGCCTGCTCCTCTTCCTTCTCGCGCGCCCACCCGTCCGAGTCCTCGGCGTCGTCGGGTCCTCCGACGGCCGACGGCCCCGCCCCTGCCTCCCCCTCCGACACCCCGCCAAGGCGCTTCCCGCCCTGGCCGGCGTCCGACTCTCCCCGTCCTGTCCGTCCGGCCGCTCGTGCGGCCCCCGTCTCGCCGGCATCGGACGACGGGGCCGCGGGGGGCGGGCTGCCGCCCCGTGCCGCCGCAAGGGCTCTCGGGCGGTCGGGGCTCGCAGGGGCTTCGGACAGCGGAGCCACCGGCATCGGCGCGCTTTGGCCCACGCCCCAGCTCCCTGTCCCCCCGCTGCGCTGTGGCGGGGCCTCCTCCCTCCCGCGCGCCGCGGCATCGCGCATCGCCGCCGAGCCCCCCGGGCCGCCGATCGACACGTGCATCGTGACGTGCGACCGCCCACGGCCGAGCCGCTGCTGCGAGCCGCCGCCTCCGCGCATGCCGAGGCCAAGAGGCGCGAGCCCGGGGCCGCTGCCCCCGCCGCCACTCTCCGAACCAGACCCGTCCACGTACCCGTCGTAATCCTCCCCGTCCCCGCCGTGCCCCATGCCGTACCGCCTGCCGCCATCGCTGCCGTACGCGCTGCCGCGGCCCCCGACGCCCCGGCCGCCGTCGCCGTCTCGGCCGGAGTGGCCGCCGTCGCCGTCTCGGCCGGAGTGGCCGCCGTCGCCGTCTCGACCGGAGTGGCCGTCGTCGCCACCCGCGTAACGGTCGGCGCTCGCACCGTCGGAGCCTCGCCTGCCCGCACCGTCGCTGCCCCTGCCGGACCCGTGCCCGCCGTCGTCGTACCCGCGGTGGTCCCCGCCCCCGTCGTGGCCGTGGCCCCGGCCCGCGTCCGCTCGGCCGGGGGCGACGGACGCCACGACAAGCCGCCCTCGTCCCAGGTGCGTCTGGGAGCCAGCGTCGCGCACCAGCCGAGCCGCCCGCCTCCCGCCCTCCGCAGCCACGTCGGCCCCGACGCCGCCGCCCTGCCCCGGCCCGTGCTCGGGCAGCTGCCCCGACTGCTCCGACCCAGCCGACTGGGCGGCCCGCTCCGCCTCGGCCCTGACGTGAGCCTCGGCGTGCCTCCCGACGCTGGAAAAGCCCTCCCGCGCGATGTCCAGCCGCTCCTGCGACGCGTCGTCGGTCATCCCGGCGACCGGCCCAGCGGCGGGCTCGCTCCGGACGGCGCCCGGCGCCCTGCGACGCGCCGGGCCCCCGTCGTCCCCTGCGCGCCGGCGCGCCCCCGAGCCCGTGAAACCGAGCTGCCCGGGCAGGAGGGACGCCACCATGGGGTCCGCGGGCGACAGCGGCCCACGCCCGGCCCGCCGGCCGCCCCCCCCCTCGCCGGCCGGCTGCGAGCCGTGCCGGGCGCCCGCGCCGCCGGCGGGCACGAGGTGGCGCCGCACCCGGGAGCGATGGTCGGACGCCGGCAGCGACGGCGCCGAGCCGTCGGGGCCCTGCCTCCTGATGACGTCATCCACTGTGAGGAGTGCGCGGTCGCGCAGGTGCGTCGTCGGGGACCGCTCTTCCCCCGCCGCCCGCTCCAGCCCGGGCCGGGACGCGCCGCCGACGGGTCCCTCGCCGTGCGAGGCCGCCTCCCTGGCCCGCCGGGTCCGGGGCCCGCCCCCCGGCCCGCCTCGTGGCGTTTCGCGATGTCCGGGCGCGGGCGAGCGGCCGCGGAAGCGGCGGCCGGACCCCGGAGGCGACGCCTCGAGCCCCGCGCGGCCCGGCGAGCCCCTCACCGTGTACCGTCCGCCGGACTGGGACGGTGCCACGCTGGGGGGCGGGGACGTCGGGCGGGAGGGCGAGTCGAACACCTCTTTGTCAGCCCTGCGCGGCCGCATGCCCATGGTGAAGCCGGGGACGGAGGGCGCGGCGCGGAGCCACGCCCCGCGGGGCGGGGGCCGGTTCGACGCGCTCCGCTTGCCCGCGCCCTTGCGCCGCGCGGGCCTGGCCGCCCCCCTGCCGGACCTCGGGGCCGCGGACCCCGCGCGGCCCGGGGCGGCGTCCCCCTCGCGGACCTTGGGCCGGGCCATGCGCGCGAGGCGCCGCTTCGACGGCGGCTTCACTCCGTCCCCGATGCGGTGGGGGGGGCGGTACGGCTTCCGCGCGGGAGGGCCCCCCCTTCGCGGAGCGCCGGACGCGGCCTGGCGCCTCTGCCCGGTGCCGTCGACGCTCACGCCCCTGCCCTCCGACCCGCCGACGACGCGCTGCCCCCGCCGGTCCGTCGGCCCGTACGCCTCGCTCAGCAGCCGCAGCTTCCGGCCCCCCGGCGCGAACCCTCCGGCCCCGCCGCGCTGCCGGCGACGCCGGCCCGCCGCGCCCGCAGCCTTTGACCCGGGCGACGCGTCCAGTCCGCCGTCCCCTCGGGGCGCAGCGCCCCTCCGGCCCTCCAGGGCGGCGGCCTGCGCCTCCATCTCGGCCACCTCCAGGGCGAGCGGGTCAACGGCCCTCGCCGGGGCGCCCTCGATCTGAGCGCTGGAGAGCGCCGAGGCGGGGTCGTCGGTCAGGGTGCCGTCCGAGCCGTACGCGGTGGACGCGAGCCCGCCGTGCCGGGCCGGCCCGCGGCCCGCGTCGGCGGCGAGCCGGTGGGCATCGCCCGCGGAAAAGTCGAGCCGTGTGATCCCGACGGACCCGCCATCGCCGTGGACGACGCCGTGGCCGGCGCGCGCGATCGCGCCGCGCTTCGGCTCGCCCGCCCTCTGACGCCGCCTCGCCTGCTCCGGCGACGATCCCACCGTGTCAATCGACCGCAGCGCCGACGCCGAAGAGGCCGCGGCGTACGACAGCTGAGCCTCAAGCTCCGCGAGGGAGAGGTCGTCGATGGCTGTCGGGTCCGTCAAGCTCAGGATGCGGCGCGCCGCCTGCTGGGCGGTGACGGTCTCCATCACCCGGGTTTGCGTAGGCCTCGTGCACACGTGGCGTGAGACGATTCCTTGGCGGTGGCGATCTCTCTTGGGGACGCCGGGTGTGGCCTGCGGGGCCGCCGTCGAGCGAGGCGTCGACAGAGCGCGGCCGTTTCCGTGGCTTCGGCAGCCTCCGTGCGCCCGCGACGCCCCGTCCTGCAAGCCGCGGCGCCCTTTACAGCGGCGTGCGTGGCGTTTCAATGGTGGGGCCCCGACTTGCGAGGCGTGGGTCGCTCGCCCCGGGCTTCGACCGGCGCGGAGGCTGTCAGACCGCAGGGCATCAGGACGGCCCAAGCTGATTTCCTCTGCGCATCGAGACGTTTGTGGCGTGCGGCGTGCGCGCCGGCGCCGCGTGTGGGGGCATGCGTCGGGTGCTAGACCGGGTCAATGTTGGCACAAGCGCGCTCGTCCCCATTCGGGACGGCAGGCGGAGGCTCGGCAGCGCTGGGACAAGAAAACGGGACGGCAGCCGGGCTCAGGACGGGACGGGCCCGGCCGGGGGCGCAAGCCGCGGCTGGAGCGTCGGGCACCCGTACGGAACGGGGCCCGCGCTGCCGGGGGGCTGCGCAACCCACGGGCTGCGGCCGCCCGCCAATTCGCAGGCGGCCGCAGCGGGCGCCGCGGGCCGGACTGGCCCGGCCCGCGGCAATCGTTAGAACCACGAGGAGCGGGCGGATCCGAGTCGAGGGCGGGGCAAGAGGACGGAGGGGCGAGGGGGAGGCGGGATCAGGGCCGAGGCTCGGCGTCGCCGGCCGGGGCGGCGTTCGCCGCGCGCTTCGCCCCGGACACGGGCCCCGGGACCGCCCCGGCCTCCGCGGCGTCGCGGGGACGCTTCGAAGGCCGGACGGCGGGGGCATCGTCGGAGGTGGAGGAGGGCAGGCCCGGGGCAGGCATGTCGCCGCGCGGCACCTCTGGCGGCGGCAGCGGCGTCGCGCCGTTGAGGGCTACGAGCATGGACACGGTCGGGACGACGACGACGGTTCCGGCCGAGCCGATGGAGGGAGGGGGCGGTGCGGGGGTGGAGGCGACGGAGACGGCGGGCGTCGGCGCCATGTCACCCCTGGCGATGCCGACGACGGGGAGGACGAGCGAGGACGCCCCGCCCATGGCCTGCAGCCGGCCGGCGGCCAGGGGCTTCCCGGCGCCGGACCCGATGCGCTGCCGGCGGCGTGCCGCCGCGCCGGCGGCCCCAGCTGCCTCCTCCTCCTCCTCGTTTTCCTCCTCCTCCTCCTCCTCCTCCTCCTCCTCCTCCTCCTCCTCCTCCTCCCCCCCCCCCCCC
>Ga0136560_1001324_pt1 | contig 12721 bp, 9 predicted proteins | sample AntRauMeHopE1497_FD_104925 | JGI IMG/M metagenome (GOLD analysis project Ga0136560, IMG submission 104925) | Saline lake microbial communities from Rauer Islands, Antarctica - Metagenome Hop E1 #497 | ecosystem: Environmental > Aquatic > Non-marine Saline and Alkaline > Saline | place...
CGGCAGAGCAGGAGGAGGCGGAGGAGGAGGACGAGGAGGACGAGGACATGGGGGGTGGGGAGGAGGAGGAGGAGGAGGAGGAGGGCGCCGGAGGGGGGGGGTTCGGGCCGAGGCGGGGCCGTCGCTTGCAGGGCGGCGGGCCCTAGGCGACGGCTCAGCCTCGTCGGGACACAGGGGACACGCCTCTGGGTGCTGCTCGGCCCCCCAGCCCCCCATGACGCGCAGCCCCGCTGCGGGAAGTCCCCCCACACACCGCAAGCGGCCGTGGGGCTGAGATTGATTTTCGATTCCCGGGGTGCTTGGGTTTGCGCGGCGAATGCCGCCGAGACGAGCGCCCGTGCTCGCTTTGAGCACAGCCGCTCGCCGCCAAGGCCCCCGTTCACTCGCGGCGGCGCGAAGTGGCCACGCCACGCCCGCCGGCGCCGGCCCGGCCCGGAACTCTGCAACTCCCGAAGCCGCACTCCCGACGCAGCCCGCGGGCGCCATGCCGCGATGGGCGCAGTTTGGGCTCGCCCGCGGCAAGGATCCGCGGCGCGTGGCGCTAGGGGCGGCCCCGGACCCGTCCGCGCCGGCGTCCGCGACGGACATCAAGGAGGCGGGCGCCTCGCTGTTCGCGGCGATCGACGCCCGGGACGCCGAGATCCTGCGCCAGACGCTCGACTTCATGCGGGACGGGGCCGGCGGGGAGCCCCGCGCCGTCCTCCGGGACGCGGCGGGCTGCCGCTCCTTCTGGACGGACCAGACGCCGCTGCTCGCGGCCGTGGACGCCGGGCGCCTGGACCTCGCGAGGCTCATCCTGGACGCGTGCCCCGATGCGGCCGGCGCGTGGGACGCGTGGGGCGCGGGGGCGGCGCTGCTCGCGGTCCGCGGCGGCACCCGCGACACCGAGCCTGACGTGGTCGCCTTCCTAGACGAGTGCGCCCGCCTGTACCCCGAGGCCATGGCGGGCGGACCCGCAGTGGGCCCGCCCGGCGCCGTCCCTGTGCTGGACGGGGCGCCAGGCGGCAAGCGGCGCGCGAGCGCGGCGCCGAGCGTCCGATCGCAACACCTCGCCGGGCTCGCCATGGCGGCGTCCAAGGCGGGCCTCGTCGCCGTCCTGCACCGCATCATCGAGATCCACTACCAGTGGCACCCCGACGAGGCGGCAGCGGCAGCGGGGCCGGGCGGTCGAGGTCCCGTTTGCGGCTCGTCGCTTCGCTCGACCAAGGGCGCCACGCCGCTGCACACGGCGTGCCGGAACGGCCGCGCCGGAATGGCTGTGTGGCTCGCGTGGTGCCACGGGGTGTGCCCGCGTGTCCTCGACTCGTCGGGCCGCGATGCCGCGTCGATGCTCGGCTCGGCCCGGCTCACCTGGGACCTCGGCGCGGTTTCACGGCCGGCTGCGGGGCCGGCGGGCATGGACATGCTGTCGGAGCTCGTGCGGCGGGGCCGCGAGGACGCCGAGGGGGCGGGCGGGGGCAAGGCGGCGCTCCGCCGGCTGCTGCAAAGGTGTCACAACAGGTGCAGCCGATGGTGCCTCCGGTCGCGTCTTGTGCTGTGGCGCGCCGCGCCGTGGTGGACGTAGCCCCGCGGGGCGCGCCGGAGCGCGCCTGGTGCGCGGGGTGCCGCCCGGCGGGCGGTTGGTGAGGTGGCCGTGCGTTCGCTTCCTCAGTGCAGGCGCTGACCCCGATGGCAGGACCTCGGAAGGCTCAACGGCCCTCCTGGCAGCCCCGTTACGATCACCTGGACGTGGTCGATGCGCTGCTGTCGTCGGGCCGGTGCAAGGACCTCGACACCACGGACGCGAAGGGCCGGACGGCGCTGTACTGGGCGGCAGAGTCTGGGCATGCGCCAGTGGTGTGTCGTCTGCTTGAGGCAAGGGCCAAGACGACGGCAATGTCGAATGGCGATATCACGATGCTGATGGCGGCAAGCAGTGGCGGTCACCCGGGCGTGGTCAAGGCTCTGCTATCGACTGGCAAGAGCATCGATCTCGAAGATGTCGATTGGCTGGGCCAGACGGCGTTGTTCATGGTGGCCGGCAATTGTCACGTGGATGTGGTTCGCCACTTGCTGGAGGCCGACGCCGATGCCGGCACCAGGGACAATGACGAGGCTACTCCGCTCATGGCTGCTAGCACTGGCGGCCACCTGGAGGTCGTAGGGGTCCTGCTGGCATCAGGCCGGTGCGGAGGCCTCGACGACAGGGACGAGAACGGCAGAACAGCAGTGTACCTTGCGGATTCGAATGGACACTTCCCTGTGGTGCGTTGCCTGCTCGAGATAGGCGCCGATTGTGGTGCCGTAGCTTCAGATGGCATGTCGGCTCCTGGGGCCGCAAGCTTCGATGGCCACGATGGATGCTGTGCAAGCGCTGGGGTCGCAGGGAAGACCCGGCGTCCCCGGGGCCAGGGACAGCGAGGGCCGGACGGCGCTGCACCTCGCGGCCGAGCATGGTCTCGTGACGGCAATGCCTCGTCTGCGGGCGGTAGGCGCCGACTCCGTTGCCACGGCCGACGACGGCTCAGCGGTCCTTTCAGCCGCCGCCACATCGACCCCCCCTGTCATCTTGTCGGCGATCAACGCCAGACCACCTCGCTAACTGGAAAGCTTTCGGTGGCACGACGACGGACGGCGGCACCTCGTGATGTGGCGTTCGGTCTGTGTGCGCGTCGAGTAGCCCTGCACTTTTGACGATGAGCCCGGTCTCGCATTCATGCTGCCAGAGTCCACTCAACGCAGACCGCCTCCGCTGCCCCGACGGCAATGACCACCCTAGCGCAGCCAATTGCATGATCATTTGGAAACAACAACGGATTCACTCACCATCGGTGATCCATCACATCTGGCTGCGCACTAGCTGGGTCGGGTCCTCGGCCTCCGATGTATCACGCCGTCAGACCATGCTAGGGCTCCGACCTTGGCCGCCGACCTGCCTCTTACGTCGAGGCGCCCGGTGATCCGCCCGGCGCCCGTGTGCCTCGTCGGGCAGCCGTCGGCCTATCGACACTCCTCGCCCTTCTGCCGCCATCAGTCCCGGCGGTGCGGGCGCTACCTGCCGAGGCAGCACCACAACCACCATGCGCCACGTGTCTGCTGCTCTCCCCGGCCTCAGCTTCGCGGTTTCACGCTCCTGCAGCAAGCCCTCGACCTGCAGCCGCCTGGGCCATCGCCACAGCGCTGGAAGCCTCTGGCCTTCTCGAGCTGGCCTTCCCGCTGCAGTGCGGGGCGCTTCCCGGCTCGTCGGACCAGGCATCACGCGCGGGGCGGCCTGCAGCACCGCCCAGGCGGCCTGCAGCACCTCCCAGACGGCCTGCAGCACCGCCCAGGCGGCCTGCAGCACCGCCCAGTCGGCCGGGTCGCCGCTCAGACACGCGACGCGACGACGCACCTCCCTCCGGGCACAGAATGACCGTCGTGTGCTCGGCCCAGGCCGTGGAGGGCTGGCTGCCGTTCGGCCCGGGCCGGGCCGCGCTGTCGTCGGCCTCATCCCGTCGTCGTGCGGAAGACGGGGCACCGCCTGACGTCGTTCCCGGACAGCTCTACCGACGGGGAGTCGTACAGCAGGATGCCGCGCGCGAAGGAGTCGCTCACTCGGCTGTCCCGCACGGCGCCCTGGGCGACGTGGAAGAGAGCGATGGAGTCGTCCCCCGTGCCGACCGAAGAGTGGTTGGAGACCGTGACGTTGTGCACCGCGGGGTCTCCGGGCTGCCCGATCTGGGGACCCCCGCCCGGCGTGGCGAGAGCCGGCGCGCGGCCGAGCACGGGGGACCCCCGCTCCACCACGCACCCGTCAAAGAGGACGTTGGAGATGCCGCCGCGGACCACCCCGCGGCTGTGCCGGAGCCACTGGACGCGCTGGAACGCCACGTCATCGCCGCCGTCGAAGAAGTATGCGTTCTGCTGATGCTTGGACTTGACCGCAAGAAGCGCGCCGGCTTGCCACGGCTCGAAGCGGCCGCGGAGCGAGAGCGACCACACGCCCGGAGAGACCTCTCGGGGGTCGTCCCACGCGGCCTGGGCGTTGCGGGTGGGCGGCCAGACCGTGCCGTTGTTTGCCGGGTCGACGACGAGGCGCGGGTCCGTCGCGCTGTCTGTGTATGCCCGGACGTAGCGCCCCTGCCCCGACGAGGCGTCGTAGATGGACAACGGGCTCGGGAAGCCCGGCGAGATCTCGAGCACGGCGCGGTCGGCGGAGCAGGACCGGACAACGCCCTGCGTGACGGTTCTCGACGAGCGCGAGAACGTCAGGTCCCGCACCGACACATGCGACGAGGCGCGGCTGAAGACTGTCACGCCCAGGCCCGACGTAACGAGCGTCGTGGCATCCATACCGGCGCCCCGGATGACGAGGCGTCCGGGGTGCTTCGGGGTGATCTTGTCCAGGACGAACAGGTCGCCCGTCTCATTGACAGAGTGCACGCCGGGCCCCAGGTACAGTTCCACCTCGCTCGTCGCGTCGGTCGCGAGGGCGCGCTCAGCGGCCGCCACCGCGAGCTTGATGCCGCCCGGGGTGACGCCGAACTCCTTTGCGATGTCGATCACGACGGTCTTTGCGGGGCAGGGGCGCGCGGCAAGGAGCGCGAGCGCCAGGAGCGCTGATCGCATCGCTCGTGGCGTGCCGAGCGGCGTTCCGAGTGACAGGAGGCGCGGCGGGGAGGGTGGCAGATCCGGGCGCGTTTGGCGGGAGCCGGGCCCGAGCGAAGCACACGCACGCATACATACAGAGTCCCGCTCCACCCAGCGCATCGGGGGGCGCGCTAGGGCGCCATGGAGTGCGTGAGGAGGGTCTGCGCGGCGGCGGACCTGGCCTCTCCAGCCGCCTCTCGCATGCCCTCCTCCCCCTTGCCCCTGTACGCCGAATGCGCCCGCAGGTACGCGATGGCGTTGACCGCCAGGGCCATGGCCCAGAGGCCCGTGGTGACGGCGACGACGAGCTTGTCGGCCTCGTCGGTCCAGTCTGCGATGACGTCGACCAGCGTGACGACACCGCACAGGTACGTGCCCGTGATGCCCACCACAGCGAGTCCCTCGAAGCCCAGCATGGCCCCGCCGCACAGGAAGAAGCAGCAGTAGCTCCTCGCCGCGTCCCGCTGAGCGCCAACATACAGGTATTTCAGCACCCACCAGCCGAGCACAGCGCTCAGAAGCACGTAACCGGGCCCTGCCAGGAGGCCCATGGCGTCGCCGGTCACGCTGGCGTCGCTTCCCGAGCTGGAGCCGCGCCTGGCGAGGAGGATGATGCAAGCGACGGCGTTTGCGAGGGAGGCGGCGAGCAGGACGAGGAAGCCCGCGTACGCGATGCGAACGGTCGTGCGGTGCCGCTCGGGGATGTCCTCCGTGATGGCCAGGCGCAGGCACGGGCGGCAGCGCGGCCAGTTCGCGGCGTCGGGGGCCAGGGAGCCGACGGTGCTCGGCGACGCGGCGCTCCCGCCGCCGCCCTCGGGCGGGTCCTCCGTGACCACGAATGGGTTGCTCGCCGGGACGGCGGGCTCGGAACTGGACCACTGGTGCGCCGCGGGAGCGGGCGCCGGGGCCGGCGCGCGCGGGGCAGGCTTGGCGACTGGGGTCGGGTCGGCAAACGGCGACGACGACCGCCGGTGAGGCGCGGGAGCCGGCGCCGGCGCCGGTGCGGGCGCGTGGTATGTGGAGGGGGCCGGATCCGCGGCGTCGTCGAACGGGTTGGTGTCGTCGTCCAGGAACGGGTTATGATCCTCGTCCATCGTTGCAGTCGGCGGCGTACGGCGCCGCGCGGGTCCGCCTGGGGGCCTGGAGGCCTGTACGTGCGGAGCGCAGGCGGAAGTCGCGCGGTCTTGCGTGGGGCGCGGCTTGATAGCGGGGACGGGTGCGCGCCGGCGGGCTTGGCTGTGATCGATCGTCGAGCAAGTTCAGGCGGCGCAGTCCGCCGGGCGGCCACACGCCCACTCACGGGCGACCCACCGCGCCTCCGTCGCGGAAGGCAGTCATGGGCTTCGGAAGGGGTCTGGGAAGAGGCAGGGGTGGGGAGACCTTTGCCTTTGCGGTCGGCGGATGGTGAGTGCTCAAGGCTTCCGCGCCCGCAGGCCGGCCAGAAGCGGTCTCCGTGCACCGCGCAGGCCGGGCACGCGCACAAACGAGTGTTCGCCACCATTCGCCAAGGGGAGCGTGCGCCTTGCCGGGCCTTTGTCCCCGCCCGCGCCGCCCTGAGCCGGTTTCCGTCCAACAACCCCCCTGCTCCGCGCTCCCGCCCCGCAGCTGCGCGTGCGTCCTCCTCGTCGTCAGCATCTCGCTGCTTGCCGCCAGCTTTGGAATCGTGGAGCCCCAGTGAGCCGCGGCCCGGCCGGCAGACCGCACCACCACGCCAGCCGCCGGCCTCGCGCTCGGCCGCCGAACGCCGAGGCAGCCCCCAACACCCCCCCACCGACTCCACCTCCCCCAATCCCGCCCCTCCTTACAGCGAGTACGCCCTCCGTTACAACGGCGTGGCGTTCCGGGTGGACTCGGACGTGTACGAGAACGGGAGGCACTTTTACGGCCTCGGCTCGTCGTTCGTCAAGTACCCGCGGAAGCTTCAGTACGTCGAGTTCTCGTCCTCGAGCGACGGGGGCTCCAGGAACCCACCCCTGAGCGTCTGGAGCCAGGACGGGCAGGAGATCCAGCTGGAGGCCGGCTTTTACTTTGGGCTGCGGAAGGCTCGGATTACCGATCTCTACTACAAATATGAGCAGGGGTACTTGCCGGTGATTGAGGATGTGGCTGCGAACGCGATCCGCGACGTTGCGACGCGCTTCACGACGCTCCAGTTCTTCACGAACCGCTCGGCCATCGACACGCTGATGCAGTCCTCGCTGGCGGAGCGCGTGGGCTCGTGCTGCTTCGCGGACATTCGCGTTTTCAACCTCCTCGGCATCAGCGTCCCAACGCGCTTCCGCACCGCCGTCGAGAACGTGGTCATCAACCAGCAGGAGCGCACCACCCTCGAGGTCCTGCGGGACGCGATCGTCCTGCGCCAGTCGATCCGCGTCGTCGACGCAAACGCCGACCGCACCATCACCGTCGCCAAGTCCACCGCCAACGCCGCGGGCCTCGTCACCCGCCGCCAGGCCGAGGCCGACGTCCTCGTCGCCGTCGAGGGGGCGCGCACCCAGGCGCTGTACAACCTGTCGACCAAGCTCGGATTCGGCGCCGCGGCCGGCGCTGCCGTCAACACCAGCCAGCTACTGACCTACCTGTACGCCGACGTGGTGAGGAACGCGCGCGATGTCGTCATCAACGTGCCGCGGGCACTCGTCAGCGTCTGAGCGAGCCGGGGCACGGGCTGGAGCGCCAGGGCGGGAGCATCGACGCCGCGCCCCGCCGGGGCACGGCTCGCGGCACAGACGACCGCTTGCAAGACTGAGGCACCATGCACGGACACGCCGCGCGGGAACAGGGGTCGGGGCAAGAGCCGGAGCAGAGGGCGCGGCTGCCCGGCGGATTGTGTGGTCTTGTCAGCGTGCAGCCAATCCTTCGCGCCGCGAGCCCACGCACTCAAGCCGAACCATGGCATCCGACGCACCCGCAGCCGGCCTTTCCCTTTCCCTTTCAGGGGTTGACGCGACCGAGGAGCGCGAGCGCGAGCGCGCCGACGCGCGCGGCACCGAGACCGAGGTGAGAGCGCGCTGAGCCTCAAGTGAAGCCGACGCCGCCGCGCCCGTCGTCGCGACCCCTGGCCTCCTCCCCTCCGCTATCACGGCGCGCAGGTCACGTTCGTGCTCCCAGACGGAAGCTCGGTGTCCCACTCGGTGAGGCTGGGCCGTGGTCCCGCAGCCGGCGCGGGGACAGCCTGGCCCGCCGTCGGCATTGCATTGGCCGAAGCCACTTTTCAACGGCCCCGTCCCCACAATCGTCGTTGCGTGGTCCGCTGCAGTTCGGCCAGGGGCAGGAGATTGGCGCCCTCAAGCTGTGGCTGGTGGAGGAGTCCTGCTTCGAGCCGGCAACGCTGGTGAGCTCAAGTCAGCTCGCCGCCTCATCGCATCGGCTCCGGTCACCACGCCGCGCCCCCATGCCGTCGTGCCGGGCGTAGGTGTGCGCGTCCCGGGGTCATGCCGCCCGCTGCCTGCCTCCGCCGCGCAGGTGATCAAGTTTGACGGCAAGGCGCTCATTGACATGTTCTCGCTCGCCGACGTGGCGGGGCTCGCCGGCGCCGAGAAGGCCGACGTGACGGTGGAGGGGTCCGTGGACGAGGAGCGCAAGGCGGCCGTCGCGGCCGCGGCGGCGGCCCGTGCCGCTTCGGGCGTCGCGGATGTCGACGACGAGGACGACGAGTGATGCGGTGCGTGTGCATGGCGCGTGGTGTGGGCAGGAATGCGCTTCCGTCCGCTTCGTTCGTTGTGGCGCGCGGCCCGGGGGGGGCGCACGAGCACACAGGCTTGGCTGCTCAGAGGCGGCCGCCGGCACCGGCGAGGCCCTCCACCTTGCCCTTCTCAATGTCGGCCTCGCGCTTGACGGCGGCGCCGGTGTCCTCCTTGCCCGAGCCGTGCACGTCCATGAGGCGGTCGAGGTCGAACTTGGGGCGCTTGACCATCTTGACCTTGCGCACGAAGACGTCCTTGAGGGGGTAGATCTCGTTGCAGGCCTTGGTGATGTCGGCGCCGATGGCCTCGGGGATGAGCTTGTCAAAGAGGGCGCGGAGGTCGCCCGAGGCGGCGGTGCGGCGCATGATCTCGACCATGCGCTTGCGGATCTGGCGCACCTGGGCGGTCTGGGCGTACGAGGTCTTGGACTTCTGGGCGCGCTGGCGGGCGGTGAAGGCGATGACGAAGAGGCGGACGACGTAGCCGTCGGTGGTGCGCACGTCGACCGAGGCCTCGATCGTCGTCTGGCACTTGCGGAAGAGCGACGCGAGCTTGTCGCGGGTCATGTCCATGCCGTAGAAGTTGCACAGCGCGTCCTTGCCCTGCACGTCCTCGACAACGAGGCGCATCTTGCGGAAGTCAGCGTCGCTGTCCTTGTTGAGGTCGCCGAGGCTGATCTCGAACACGCGGCCCTTCATCTCCTCGGAGGCGATCTTCTGGCCCGCGGTGCGGTTGATCGGCGTCTTGCCGGCCACGCGCTTGGAGAACAGGGAGGGCACCTTCACGTCGTACCACTCCTTGCGGGTGAACGGGTCCACGCTGCGCGACAGAACACGGCACGGGCAGCACAAAACAGTGAAAAACCAGTCATGGCTGCACGCAGCGGGGGCCGGCTGCCGGCTCGCGGGCCGGGCGGGCTCGGGGCGCGCGAGCCCAGGAACCAGCTGCCGCCGCGGGAGCTCACGGCTTCTTCTTGCCCGTCTTCTTCTTGTTGACGCGCTTGTTCTTGCCGATAGCCATGGCAACGGCCTGCAACGGCGGGGAACAGACCACAAGGCGGAGTGATAGGCGGGGTGAGGCCGAGGCGCTGATCGCTTCAGCCGCGCGGCACGCGGCAGCACTACCCCTGGCGGGACAAGCCCGGCCCAGAGCCTTGGCACAGCAGCGAGCAACGACGGAGGGCGGCGCGCGGGGGGCTCACCCTTTACCCCAGGGACGGAAGCTGTGAATCGAGAGCCCTTGACGGCTGAGCCCGATCGACGTCGACTTCGAAGGCTCTGCCGACCGATGGCCCAGTGTGTTGCAACAACCGCGCCTGCCACCACTTCTCGGAGCAACGGGCAACGTGGATGCATGATTGACAGCCTTCGAGGCAGGGCGGGCGGCCGCACGGCGTCCCACGAGCGGTCCCTGCTCCTCGGTGCGTCAGGCGGCTCGGCTCTGTCGGAATCGGACGGCAAGCAGTCCCGTGTGGCCGTGGCGGGCAGCAGCACACCCCGTCTTCCGTCAAACATCGGCCGCAGCATGCGCCCCGAGAGCGAAGACGACAGCTCGACCGGTTCCGGCGCCCTTCGCGGCCGGGCGGCCGCCCACAACCCCGACGACGATGCCAAGCCCGAGTCCAGCGGCTGCTGCCGCCTCACGTGGCCCTGTGCCGGGCGTAGCTTGGCGCTTCTTGCCATCATCGGGCTCGCGGCGTACGTCGTGATCGATTCCATGACCACGATGCATCTCACTCGCTGGTACGAGGGCTTCCTGGAGTGGCTCAGGGAGTGAGAACGAGCGATGGAATCGATTCCCGTCGCTGCGCGGCCGTGGGTGCGCGGGGAGAGCGCTCGGGGCGGCGGTTGCAGGGGCGGCGACGTGGCACGGCCGGGGGTTGTTGCTTACCTGGCTCCCGCCTCGCGCCGCCTCAGCGCCCCGCTTCCGAGCCGAGCTGCCGCCGCCGCTTGCACGCGTGGTATATCAAAAGCGCACAGCTGCGCTGCTGGGCTCGTTTTCGGCACACGGGCCGCCCGCCAAGGCGCTTGTCGCCCGTCGCACCTTTGCCCCGCAGGAACCTCGTGGCCGGCGCGCTCGCGTACGCCCTCCTGTACGTGGTCGCCACCGTGGTCTTCTTCCCGGGGTCCATCCTCACCCTAGGGGCGGGCTTTACCTTCTCCGCGGCCCTGGGGCAGGGCGTTGGCATCGCCGTCGCGACCGCCGTCGTGTTTGTGGGCGCGAGCATCGGCGCGACGCTAGCCTTCCTCCTCGGCCGCTACGTCCTCCGCGACAGCGCCAAGGCCTGGGCCGCCAAGTACCGCATCCTCTCGGCCGTGGACCGGGCGATCGAGCGATCCGGCGCGCGCCTCATCCTCCTCCTCCGCCTCTCCCCCGTCGTGCCCTTTTCCGCCTTTAACTACGTGGCCGCCGTCACCGGTGTCAAGCTGAGGGACTTCCTCATCGCTCACTTCGCCCTCATCCCCGGCACAGCGGCGTACTGTTACTTCGGCTCACTCCTCTCCTCGGCAAGACAGACCGCCCTCGGGGAGGTCCAGGACCCCGTCCTCCAGTGGGTCCTCCTCGCCGTCGGTCTCGTCGCCACCATCGCGGCCCTCGTGCTGATCACTTTCTACGCCAGGCGCGAGCTCAACGCCGCGCTCGTCGACACCGACGCCGAAGCCGCCGAAACCGAAGCGGCAAAGGACGACGGCGAGGCGCACGACGTCACGCGCGTCGCGAGCGCGCCGGCCGCCGCCCCCGTCGACGCCAAGGGGGCGGCGGCCCCCGCATCGGCCATGGCCTGAGCACCCGAGCCCGGAGCAGGCCGGGGCGACGGACGCGCGCGCAAGGGAGCGGGGGAGCCGCGCCGGCCTCCCCGCACCGCGCGCCGCCCGTCCGCCCTGCCTGCGATCCGGGGGACCCGATCGCCCCGAAACCGCCACTGCTGCGACGCGAAATCACGATTGTTTGTCTGACTGAGCCGATTGGCGCCGCCCTGCAATGAATCATAGCGATGCGAGTGCAGCCGCGCGTGCCATCGCACACCCTCACACCAGCGGACACGCAACAACAACAACAACAACAACAACGACAGCCCTGGATTCGTCGGGGAGCGCCATCACGGCCGCCGCGGCCTCGCCGCCGGGGCGAGCCACGAGTCCATCATCAGCTGCGTGAACTCTTCCATGTCCAGCCCGTTGCTTCCGTCGTCGTCGTACCTCTGCAGCACGCCGTCGAGCACCGAGGGCCCGAAAATCGTTTCCACCGTGCGTGCGTTGTTCGCAAACGCCGCGCGGATCTCTTCCATCCCCAGCACGCCGTCGCCGTCCGTGTCGATGGCCGCGAAGACCGCTCCGATCTCCGCCCGCTGTGCGCCGGTGATCCTCGTCCCGGGCGCCTCGACGTCGCGCGTGGACCGGACCACGACGTGCTTGTGCGAGGCCGTGACCCGGATCATGCGCGCCACCATGGCGCGGTTCGCGAGCGGGAAGATCAGGCCGAAAACCTCGGCGAGGGTCACGTCGCCGGACCGATCCTGGTCCATGGCCTCGAACATTGTCACCAGGTGGTCCGGCCCGTACGAGGACGACCACTCCGGGTGGTCCAGCATCTCCTGCAGCTCTACCGTGCCCGAGCCGTCGAGGTCCACGCTGTCGAAGAGCTGCCGGACGCGGATGACCTCAAGCGTTGAGTAGGGGCCAAAGCGGGCGGGGATGGCGACGCCGTCATCCTCGGTCTTGCCGCCGCCGTCGTGCCCGGCCCTTCCCGCTGCGGCCTTCTCCCGCCAGCGCCGGGCCTGCCGCCGCAGGGCCTGCCGGATGGGCTGGGTGATGCGCGTGGGCGCGCGCGCCGCGGCGGACACGGCGCCGGCGGGGCAGTGCGGCATGGGTGCGAGCTCGTGCGTTAGCTCGTAAGCGCGGACTGCGCCGCCCCCTCCGCCCTCGCTTCGCTGCCGGACTGCCCGGATGAGCGCCGCGGCGGCCGCGGCGGAGCCGACGGGGTCCGGGGCGGGGGCCGAGACCGCCGCACGGGCCGGCACGGTCCAGCGCTCCGGCACTGCAAACGCCAGCGGCACGGCGGCCCCGGCGCGAGGGCTCGCCGTGGCGGGGCCCGTGGCGTCGTGCAGCCCGCGGCCGGGACCCGGGCCTCTCGCCCGGCGGAGCGGAGACACGGGCGGCAGCCTCGGCGATCGCGGCGGGCCGGCCAGGGGGCGCGCTCGCAGCGCCCCGGCCCTGGCGCGGCGGCGACTCTGCTCCGCAGCGAGGAGCGACTCCACCCGGGGGTCTGGCTCGTCGGCGGCCGTCGCCGCCTCGACCGCGGTGCGGTGGGCGGTTCCGGGCTTGCGGTCCGCGTCCCGTTTGTGCTCTCCCGAGAGGCTCGCGTACGCCTCCCGCAGGCGTTTCGGCGCCGTGCGCATGAGCCTCTCGTGGTGGGCGACGGGCTGC
>Ga0136560_1001325_pt1 | contig 12720 bp, 15 predicted proteins | sample AntRauMeHopE1497_FD_104925 | JGI IMG/M metagenome (GOLD analysis project Ga0136560, IMG submission 104925) | Saline lake microbial communities from Rauer Islands, Antarctica - Metagenome Hop E1 #497 | ecosystem: Environmental > Aquatic > Non-marine Saline and Alkaline > Saline | place...
TGCCATGATTCTGAAGCTAAATACAATGCACGATATGCAAATGAAATATCCATTAGCTACATAAACCGAACCGATCGCGCCATTCAATGTCTGCGTAGCCAGCCAAGCTTCCCATTCAACCTGGTTAGCTGGGCGGCACACAGCCGATCGCGGCAAACGATTGGCGTGCAAATTGCAATCACGCACACCCGCACCCGCCCCCCTCTGTAGGATTCACCAGGTGCCCTGCTTCGCCTCGCCAAGGTGATGCTGCTGTTGCTCCCTGTAGACCTGGCAGACGGCCGCGTGACGGATGATCAGCACTGCATCAGCACCGGCAGCAGCAGCTCCTCACATGGAGACGGTGGCCAGGGTGGAGTTCCACATCCAGTTCATGTCGAAGCGCACGAAGGGCTGGTTATATGCCTTATTATCCTTGAGAGCCTTGGCTGCTGCCACCTCGCCGTGCGTTGCTGCGATCGACGAGGCGTTCGTGGGAGCAGCGTTTGCCACGTACATCTCCTTGGCGTTGAAGTCATAGATGGCAATGTGCGTGTCGCCGGTTTCAAACGCAGACGTAACGTACACGGTCGACATGGCGTCGAGAGAGCCGTACAGCTGGTGCATGAGGTCGTTGAGGCAGGGATGGCCGGATGGCTGCACATGCTTATCGACGAAAACGAGGTCCTTGAAGCGGTCGTGGTTCTCGTACGTGGGCCCGGTCCTCCAGTTCCAGATATGAACGTGCTCGTAGCCGTACTGAATGACCTTGAACTCGTTGTTGAACTCATCACCAAGTCCAATGAAGATGGAGCACGTCCGGTTTGCCGAGGCAATGCGAGCAAGCGACTGGTCGGTGTCCAGGTCATGCCTGAGGATGTCCTCAAGGAGGAAAGTGGCGGGGATACCCACGATGTTCTCTAGGGAGTCATATGAATCCCACACCTTCTCGGAGAGGGCCATGCCAGCAGAGGAGTACCCTGATACGGCGCCGAGCAGGCCGACCCAGCCCACCACGGAGTACGAGTGCAGCGTCTCGTTGGTGCCGGCATCGGCGGTAGGGTGGTAGTTGATGACAGCAGGGAACTGTTGGGCCGGGGAATCGGAGTCCCAGTCCAGAGCACGAAGCTGGAGGAGCTCCGTCCCATCTGCGGTTGCGTCGTTCCATGCTCCGTACATAGAGCAGCCCATCTTGATGAGCTCAGGAAACAGTGCCAGCTTCAGCACGTGATCGCGCTCGAATCCGATGGTGTCCTCGATGGCGTGGGCCATCTCGGTGTAGTGCTCGGGGATGAACTCCCTAGTCGCATCCAGCGTGATGTTGAGAGCTACCCCTACTCCCCACTGCTCTACGGCCTTCTGAATAGCAGGGGGCAGGAATTTAAGGTACTGTGCAATCTCGCCTTCGACGTAGGCATAGAACTCCGGTACGATCTTTTGGATCTCTGCGCTCGCAAGGTTTGCATAAGCCTGCGAGAATGGAGATTGAATCCCGGATCAATGCATGCACCTTGGCGTGAGTTCGAGCGAGCCAACCCCACAAGATTGCATGCGCATCATGGAGTAATTGCGCAGTTTCAATACATTTGACAGTCCCGCACAATAAACATTGCTGAGAAAGTCAAGCCGACGTCCGACAGCAAGAGGATGCAATCTACGAAGTGCAGTTGCAGGTGCACCAATTCATGACGAACCAATAGCTGATAACTTACAACTCCCATCTCAGCCGATGTCCCAGACAAATGAAAAATATTCAATGGAACCTTCATCTCTGGTGACTGGATCGCCCAGCGAGTGCCGTTGCCAGCACGTGCAACGAACTTAGGTTCCGAGGAATCTACTGGAATCGTGTTTGGGGTTCCAGTGCAGCTTGCAGGCGGCGTAGGGTATGACGATACCATGGCCATACCAGCAAGTGCTACAGAAAGAAGTCCAAATGATGTCTTCATTGCGTTGACAAGCACGAACAAAGTGAACCCGGGGGTCGAAAACTGGCCTGCCCTGTGTGGTATCAGATATAGTATTCGTTACATATGGTAAAACCGGAAGTCTGGTCTTGATGGGTCGATCGATTTGTGATAAGTCCTGTAAATCACAAGCGAACACTTACTTCTGCGCATTGCGCCTCGCGATCGGCTTCTTTCATTAATTTTGCAGTCAACGCATTTGGTCTGTGAACGTCTGCCACAGGCAAGCAACCTGGTATATCTAGTTGGCGGTATATTGATTCTCCGCCCAGTTGTATTCATCGTATAACGCAAGCTCACAGCTTAGTACACGGTTGAAGGCAATGAGTAACCGTGACACATATTGTACATGTAGCCCTACAATCGTTGTACATGCATTGGAGAGCGCTTTTGCGTCCTATGGAACATTCCTAGGCCGGGCTACCAATTGTACTCTTTTGGCGATCATCGCATCCGTGACGTGCATTGTCGGGATTCTCGGAGGTGGCATGGCGCTGCTCACCAGCAATAATGACAGCGAGTTCTTGTTTACTCCTGTCGGTTCCTAGGCCCATTAGGATCGTGATGTTCTGCGGGAAACGTTTCCGTTCAACGTCTCCTCGTTTGCGCTTGTGACGATATTCCGCAACGATCGTGGCAACGTCTGGACATCAGAAGGAATTCGGCTCCTAAACGAAATCCATAGCCATGCTTTAGGTTTTGAAGCAGTTGTGGATGATTCAATTATCACCTATGAGGACGTATGCGAGCGCTCTGCTAGCGGGACATGTGATGTAAGTCAGTGCTCTCATACGGACATGCGTGCATTTTATCTCATTATGCGCAAAAGCAGTCTCGCAGCATGTATTGAGTGAAAGGGTGCAGTGATTGTTAGGCACTTGGCGCACAGCTTGCCTATCCTGTTGGATAACGAACAGAGAAAGACATCAGCGGCGAAACGAAACCCCGCTCGTGACCCTCCTCCTTTCCATTCATCCCGCAGGTCTAGATTCCAATGCGCTGCCTTGCGCAGTGGGGCACTGACCCTTCCTTCGTTCCGAACGATACAGTGCCGCTCCAGTTCCCTGTGTGCATAGATCCAGCTACGGGTAGCGGATTAATCGTCCCAACCAGGCTTGGGAATCCTACTTTGTCAGCTGACGGACAGTTCGCTGTTGGGGCAGAATCCTTGCGAGCCACATATACTCTAAGCTATGACCGATAGGATGAATCGGCTGAAGAGCGGGCGCAGGAGTGGGAACTGGCATTCACAGACGGCATCGAGGCATGGATCGAGGACGCGAAACAGGCCGGCACGTTTCCAGGTGGATTTAAGGTGATTCGTTACTCGGATCGATCAGTGGATGACGCCCTCTCTGCCAGCACCTCAGGAGATTTCCTCTTCATCGCTCTTACTTTCATCCTCATGTGTGTGCTCGTTTCAGTGCTCTCCTTCTCTACCGACCCGGTAAGGAACAAGAGCATCCTTGCTCAGGCAGGGGTGCTTGCCACGGGCATCGCCATACCGGCAGGATTCGGTCTATGCTCGTATATGGGCATGCCGTTCGTCTCTATCGTCGGCGTTGCCCCGTTTCTCCTGCTGGCACTCGGAATAGATAATGCTCTCATCCTGATCGCCACGTTCCTGCGCACTCCTTCGAGACACTCCGCGGAAGTTAGGATGCGAGAGACCATGCGTGACGCGGGGTAAGTCATGCAGCCTATAGTACCTGCCAATGTGATGGCAACCTGTCTGTAGTATAGAATCTGCTACTAGTATCAGTCGATTAATTCCTGCTACCAGTGCCATGTGTTTGTTGCCTTGTCCACACCTCGCAGTGTGGCCATCACGTTGACCACTATCACCGATGTGCTCGCATTCGGTCTCGGTGCCATCTCACCATTCAACTCTGTCCGGCTGTTTTGTGCCTTCACAGGGGTATGCCTGCTCTTTGCCTACCTCTCCATGATCTTGTTCTTTGCCCCTATCATGGTTCTGGACGCAAGACGAGAAGAAGCGAACATGTCTAGTCTCACCTGCCAAGTTGTTGGCCTCAGCGAGCCCGGTAAATCAAAACAGTCGGAATCTGTGCCAGCTGTCGCCAATACGGTCAATGTAGCCGGTGGATCCAAACAATGTAACACAGAACCAGAAGACGTTTCAATTGCTCACATGCGAGCGGACATTGCCGAAGGAAACGACCGTGAAAAAGTCCACGAACGGGTTGGGGCCTCTGTCGGGGGAGTACCCGGCGATGGTGAGGCATCGACTCAATCGTCTGCAGGTGCTAGTGCTCCTACTGCACCTGTGAAAGACATGACTACTGATAGCTCAAATTATGTGGGAGCGTCGTGGGACATAGCGTTTGCGGAGTACCTTGGCCCAGTGGTGCTGTCAGTGCCTGGGAAGGCGGTGGTATTTGCATTGTGGCTAGGAGTGCTCGGAGCTTCAATCTATGGCTTCACATTGGTGGAGCAGGGCCTTGATCTGCAGCTGCTTGCTCCCAATGGGCACTACTTCATAGATGCCTAGGATTCCGAAGTCGAATTCTACAACCTCGGCATACCGTTCGGCGTTGTTGCGCCGAACCCCAGACCGGGGCAGTCAAAGCACGTGGACTATGGCTTAGCCGCAGTCCGCGGAGCGCTGGACTCCTTAGGCCCTGCAATCGTAGCCAATGATAGGTATGGGGCTAGTTCTGATACCATATGGATTGGTCCTTTCCAGCAATACCTTGAATCTGAGGAGGCTGGTCTCTCCTCTGAGAACCTGACCAAAGATGTTCTCCTGGGACACATCGCGGCGTTCCTTTCTTAGCCTCAACTCAGCGGGCGGGTACTGGAATCCATCTCCTTCCGAAATCCTAGCACCGGCATCGTGTACAAGCCGGTCGCAAGCACGGCGCAAGTCATCGCAGATATACAGGCAGGTGTGCAGATCGAGATAGCTGGGACCCTGCTGACCGTGAGATCCACCGTGCTGGACGGATCCTAGGAACAGGCAGATGCAATGATCTCACTGCGTAAAACAATTGATAGTCAGACAAGTAGAATCCAACGGGAGGCAGGTGCCAGCATAAACGCAGATAACATAGCTCTCGTACTTGAGTAGCTGGTGTTCTTCGAGCAGTTCGCTATCATTGTTCCCAGTACCCTAACGACGATTTTCCTCGCAGTTGCTGCGATTCTTTGCGTTGCTGCTCTGTTGCTCCCTCGAGTGAATGCGATTGGGATCGTAGTGATCGCGCTGAGCTCCATCCTGGTCATGCTATTTGGCTTTATGCGCGCAGCTGACATTAAGTTGAACTCTATTTCATCCATCAACCTCGTTTTGGCGATCGGGCTGTCTGTGGACGCTGTCGCGCATGTGACGCATGCGTTCTTAACTACTGGGGGGAACCACAAGCATGTGGATGCTGGTTCCATTTCGGGGTAGAAGAGCGTGGCGATGAGGTGGACGGAGGAGCCCTGGATTGGTGGCACGATGCGATACGAGCGAGCCCTGGTGGCGCTTAAGGAAATGGGACGCCCAGTCTTTCAGGGTGGCATCACTTCGCTGCTGGGTTTGGCCCTGCTATATGCAGGTGCTTCGTCGTACATCTTCGAGGTGTTTGCGCAGTTGCTGGGGGCAGTCATCGTGCTTGGATTGCTGCACGCGATCTTCGTGCTTCCTGTGCTCCTCTCACTCATCGGACCTGGTCCTGTGCTGGTGGAGGAGGAACCAGTGGCAGATGATACAGGGGATGAAGAAGGCGGCGATGAGCTGAAAGTAGAATTGCCGACCAATCGTTCGGATCTGGCGAATGCGGCAGAGCACAAGGGGCAGGCACCGCGTTTGGCAGAAACCGCGTGAAGGAGCAGGGGAACGATGGAGAGCTCGCTAGACGGATGTACAGATGGCGTGGCGATTCAATTCGAATGCAATTGACGACAGAGCTGTGATTTTGACTACCTGGACATTTGGCTATCAAGCAATCACTGCACCGGGCAACCGATCACCGAACTAATGCACGACACGATATGATCACGTTGTGCTTTCGTCGGGGCCCGGAAATCGAAAGCCCTCTCCTCTGTGTGGATGCTGAAGCATAAGAACTCGTCATCCTCTGGGGCACTCGATTGCAGCAATTCAGTCGCCCGGCCAATTGTAATCTTTGACACGTGCGACTGCTTGACGGCGCTGTCCGGCTCGGTCGGTTTAGTGAAACCTCGCCCCCTAGACTTCGACAGGACGTGCCTCTGCTTGTCGATATCGTCGGCAATGTCGGCAATGGATGGATCTGGTTTCGCCCAGCAGACTCGTGTCACGGCCGGCGATCGGTCTAGCCATAATAGCCTAGGCTTTGACTTGTGCCCGAAGAAGCTACTCCAACCACCAGCGTCATACTTTCGCACCAAGTACCCCTACTAGAACTCTCTGAGGGCATCCGCTTGTGGCAGCTACACGATCTTCCGAGTGGGAGTAGACGCACTTGCTGGAGATCGCGCGGTTCCTGTTACCCCGTCCGTCCCTCCTCCACGTGCTTGGCTCGGGCTCCCCAAAGATCGACCCGCTGCCTCCCTCTCTGTCTCAGCGCTGCCGTTAGGTGCTGTGACCACTTCTACCCCACCACGCATGACGGTTGGCGGCGGTGCTTCGATCTCCATTGCAGGGGCTAGGACCACTCTGCGTGGATGCGCAGAACCGCCATCTCTTACTGCATCGGCCACAGGTCGTTGCAGTAACCTTGATGAGCCCGCCGCTGGTTGTTCGCGATCCCTGACTCTGCTGGAACCAGGGTCTATCCCCCCTTCGGCAACTAGATGGATTGCATCTTCAGCTGTACGACTGTGACTATGAGATTGCGTCGGATCTGTGAGACCCTCCTGCTCGATTTCCCTCCAGGTATGTAAGTTCCGTGGTCCTTTTGCTATCCACATGGCGGCATCGATCAAAGCGATACTCCAGGAAATCAACACGAATTGTGCTGGGTCCGTTCTCGGGTTGCAACTTTTCGGATCAGTGATATAGCTACGAACATTCTTGGTTGAGATCAGTTTTGCGATTATGCCGCGCGCCTTCGCTGGGATCTCGTCAGGATGAATGTCCACTAGGGCTTCCCGAATGCCTGCTCGGTCGAGAAGAGACTGAGCATTTTTCCAACTCGGTGGCTCGTTCTGCAAGAGGCACAGGGTCCCGGCAAGAACGGCGATCGCATCGTTGATGTTCCTGCATTTGCGCAACTGCTAGACCTAGTCAGGGGTCAGTTGATACACGAGATTCTGCCAGTACCGAAGCTTTGTCATTCGTGACACGGCTTCCCGTTGGGATGGATCAGGTGGTGCATGGCCGTGCGCAGCTGTTGCATTCAGGGAATGACTAGAAAGGGGTTCCGAATGCGGTGCTCTCATCAAGCTATGTGACCCAATGCTGTCAACTACCGGACTGTGCACTTGCGGCATGGCATCTCCGAGAGACTGCTACTGCTCAATACCAGATATGGTCTGCAAAGGAGTGCTCCAGACAGTTGGGATTGGTCGACGTGGCTCGGGAGACGAGTCTACTGGGCGAGACACTCCCTACTCAGCCTCTCGTTGTCCGTCTTCGTCGCTGCTTTGACCCCTGTCACTGAGGTCCGAAACGGCTGAACGGCCGAATGCGCTTTGCGATCTCCCACTCTAGAACTTGTCATCGCTACCCGGGGTCTTCGCAGCAGATCTTTCTGGAATTGAGCGGCGATTGGATGTACTAGGACGTGCCGGGGTTTTGTTCCCAGCAATACGATTCAGGGACTATCCGTCGCTAGTTGGACCTGCATCATCTTTGTCCTATAAGTCACTATTCTGAGATCCGGCTTCCAGTAGGTAAACTGGCTTGTCACTTTCTGCTTCTACAGGTGGCGGCTCCTTCGAATGGCTCACAGTTAGCAAGCTGGGCGCGTCCGTTTGCTGGTCCGAATCCTCGCTCTCGTCAGACCCGGAATCGGACGATTCTGAGATAGAACCGCTCTCGTCGCTGGCACCACCGCTGCTGCTGCTCGTGGTGCGCATGACAGTGCCACGAACATCGCGATTCTTGCTCCGAATCGCAGACCTGCCAGTCCCAATTGATCCCGGGGAATCCTCCTCCCTCGAACCTACTACCACCAGACCTGGTGCATTGCGAAGGATCTGGGCAGCCGCAGCCGCAGGCTCCCCCGCTAGCCTTTTGCGACCATGTTGCTTGTCCTCAACCGGAGACCTGAACGATCCGTGCGCCGTCGATGGGTCATGCCCAGCTACCGGTGATGATGCGGAGGCAGAGCCGGAGCCCTCGCTAGCTGAGGCCGACACAGGGATTGACTCTGATGGCTGGGACCTCGCAATGGAGGCCAAATCGCTCGGTGATTGACCATCGCGCTCAGGCGTGTGCTGTCCTGCATTGACACTGCTTGGACCCTAGCGGCTGTTGCATTCATCATCCTCGTCCCAGTCGCTGAATTCCGCCTAGCTTTTGTCTCTGTCTGTTCTGTCTCTGCCGATAGTTTGAACACCCGGGTCTCCTGAAGTATCACGCGCAGGACGAGACACCCCCCTGATGGTAACATCTAGATGCTTTTCCACTAGAGCTTCCAGGCTATCGTCGTTGGAAGGACCCGCCCGCACTGTGAGCTTACCATGGTCTCTCGGCGAAAGTTCGAACGCTCCTCTTGTTGGACCACTGCCACTGCCACTTTCGCTCTATGACCGTGATTGTGAGTCTGACCAACCAGAACCCTGCTTCATCCGCATGGCCACAGAGGGCGAGTTGAAGCTGGATTCATCGTCAGAGCTCAGCTGCATGGAATCTGCCCTTGGTACTGCATTGCCCTGAGTGGTCGCTGATGCTTCGGTAGACTCTTGATGCTCCTGCTTCATATTCGAATGGCCCAAATGCCGCGCCAGGGGCGAACCAGCTGAGCCAACCCCGACTGCTTGGACTTTTGGCTATTCGTCGTCGAAACTTGACTCGTCCCACGAGTTCGCAGGGCTAGCCACTGCAGTCGCTCCAAAGATACCCCTAGTACCATTCGTATCACAGTCTTGTGCGGAGCGGTCAGGAGTGTGTTGAGGCATGGAAACGGGCGTTTTCGGCAGGGTGTTGTCTCGCGGAGCACGCGGCTCCATGGGGGTATCCCATGCCTTTGATCGAGTAGGCGAGTCATGGTCTGGTGAAATGATGGGGGGTGCTTGCTTGATTTCGCTACTGCGACGTGTCACCATGTGCGGCCGTGGAAGGAGGCGAGTCACAGACACTAGCGGATCGCGCCGAATATTTTCCAGCTTCGCGCGCCTCGAGCTACTAAGAATGGATTCCCTGGCGCGAGAACGGATGCTTCTATCTTGAAGTAGTAGCGTTAGAGCTGCAGCACGCTCAGCGGCTGATGAGCTAGGGCCATCATCAGCACCAACATCTGATTGGAGTTCTATGTTCAAGCTGCTAAGGGCTTGTTCTGCTGCTGTACAAAGCTAGTTAGACGTGCGTTCCATCATAGATACCTCGGTTTTGGCTTGCGCCAGTTCTTGTTGCAATGTGTCGACGGCAACTGATGCAGCTGTTGCGTCCTTGCGCGCCTGCTCTGCCGCAGCAGCTTTATCGGACAAGCTATTCCGGGCTTCGTCTGCCTGCCTGTTGGCTTCCACGAGGTCTTGCCTCAATGCCTTCGTATCTGTGCTTGCTGTATCTGCCTCCAGCTTTAATGACTCGATCTTCTACTCGAGCTGCTCGTGCTCCATCTCGAGCTCGGCTAATCGACGGGCCTGGTCTCGCTTGTGCGTGGCCAAGGCTCGCTTACTTTCTTCCGCGGCATCCATCGCCTCGCGTTTCGCGGCACGGATTTTTACAGCTTCCCGCTCTAGCGTAGCTATCTTTTCAGCGGATGCTCTTGCCGTGACTTCCAGTGCATCGAGCTGTGCCTGCACTTGCGCGACGTGGCTCTAGGACGCTGCGGAAGCAGAAGCTAGCTCGGCAACTCGAGACTTGAGCTAATCCGCCTCTTGCACGGCATTATTTTCTGCCATCTTTGAGCTAGCGAGTTCCTCTGAAAGCTCGCGAGTTCGATCTTGGATCTCCGAATTCTAATCTTCCTGCAAAGGTGTTTCGTTCTACCTCGTACTGCGCTATGACGCGCTGCTACTGGATGTGTTCGAGGAGGCGCTGGAGGCAGACACTTCACGAGTTTCGTAACCTGCAATTCGAGCCGATAATTGCACGCCACTAGTGCTCCAACACTGGGAAATACCTAAACGCGGAGCGCTAGCACCAGGTGATAGGGCCCCGGAGCTTGCCGGCAGCTCGGCGCTGACCGTTGCACCGGCAGGCAAAGCACTGCTTAAGTCGTCGATCACCTCGTGTGCCGTAGGAGCAACGGAGCATGCAGTCACGTCGGCATCGCACGCAAGCTGTACATGACTAGCACAACGTCTTGCAGCACCTGGAGGTCCGGTGTACCTGTTCGGCGATGCATCTGTAGGCTAGTCCTCGGGTTCGCTTGTGGTCAAGCCCACCGGTGAATTGTCATCAGACGATGATTGCGGCCTTGGGGGGGTTGCGGCTCGCATCAGCTGATGTTGGTCATTCAACTGCGCCTGAAGAGCTGCTTGCTTCTGCTGCGACGATCTAAACTCACGGGAAGAAGATTGCAGTTGCGCCTGCAGATGCTCCAACTTGGCTTTCAGCTCTGTCGATTCGGCCTTTAAGTCTAACGCTTGCTACTTGAGCTTCTCTGACTACTCGTTGGATTCTTTGAGACGCTCCTGCATGCTCTGGTTGCTGCATTCCATCTCAGCAACAGTCTCTGCTGTGCTTGCTGCTTGTCCCTCCAACGCTTTCTCGAGTCGAGACACTTCCTCTTTGCTTGCGCGCAATTCATCAGCCATCGTGGCGACATTCATTGTGGCTTCATCCTGGTGAGTGTCAAGCTATCGAGCGTATTCTCTGCTGGCATCGAGCTGGGCCTGAAGGTCGGAAAGCTGAGATTCGCTTTTATCTGCCTGGGCCTCGCTAGTCTTGATCGACTCCTCTGCAGCACTAAGCGCAGCTTGCAGCTCTTTCATACTCTCTCCACCCTCTGCACTTGCCTTGCGCAGTCGATCTTGCAGCGCCGATATCTCTTGGTCATGTTTGGTCCGTGTGTCGTCGAGTTTAGCCTCCAACGCTGCCATGCCGTCGCTCGCCTGTTTGGTCGCAGCCTTGGCCGCCTCCAGTTCGGACAGCAGTGACTGTTTCCTAGCTTCCCATCCTCTCTCAGCTACTGCCTTGGCATCATGTGCCCCAGTAGTTTCATCCTCCCTGCGGTCCGCAAGATCTGCAGCCTCTCGGTGGGCAACCTGTTCCTGACGGAGTTCGTCACGAAGCGTGGTACAGCGAGCGTCCATGGATTGATTGCCATGTTTCAGTGCCTCGCATGCGGCATTTAGCTCTTCAATCTGACGCTTGGAAGCAGTCAGCTTGGCCTCCGTTGCGAGATCCGGAGTGGACCGTGCGTCCAGAGCCTCCTGCCTAGCAGATGTGGCCTCTTCACGGGCAGCATCCAGCTGCTGCTGCAGCTGCTCTCCCAGCTTCTTCTAGAAATCCAAGAGCGAATGTGCTTCCTACAATCGGCTTGTAGCGACTGCAGCTGCAGTGGCAGCGGAATGTTTCTCCGACACAAGCTTCTGAATCTCAGCATGGTGCTCCTCGATCTGTCCAGAGGCATCCGTCAGATCCCGGCGAACGTGCTGAAGCTGCTATTCGAGCGAAACCACCTGCTATTTCTATGCATCGCGCTCTCTCTATGCAGCAACGACATCATCCCGCGCCTTGGACAACATTAGTTCTACTTCCCGCCTTGCTGACACGGCCTCCGCTGTCCGCCCATCAGCTTGCTACAACCGCTCCTGGTGTACCTCCTCCAGCCTGTCCATCTTATCCCGTATCACGTGCGCCTACTCCTTGGCACCCTCCGTGGCCTTCTCAGCAGCAGAAGCGCGCCTATCTGCTGCCTACAGTAGCTCTGACGCATGGTCCTTCTCCTCCTCGCGAGCACGAAGCAACTGCTCCTCCAGCTGTCGGCAACGGGAATATGATGCCTCTCTTCGCTCCTCCGTCGCTGCGACACGATGTTGTGCATCTGTGACCTTCGCCTCGCTTTCAATCGCTTCCCGCTACGCAGCAAGTCGCACTGCAGCCACTTCTCTCTCTCTGGCCGACTTGGACTCGGCCAATTGTTCCCTGAGCATTTTCACTTGCTGCTCTTGCCTTGCGATTGCCGCCCTTACCGCATCCTCAGTCCGCCGGTCGTACTCGCGTGAGAGCTCTGCCCGCCGCACCGGCCAGCGGCGATCCGAGTCCTCAGCCTCTCTCCTGGCTTGCTCAGCCTCTCTCGCAGCTCCCTCGGCCGCCCTTCGCTACGAAATTGCCTCGCGGCTGGCTGCATCCCTCTCTGCGAACGCAGACCGCGAAGATTCCTCGGCTACTGCAAGGCGAGCACGAGCATCTGCAAGCTCACCTTGCAGCCGCTGCAATGACGCTGCCGCCTGTGCTCGATCTTCAGCATCCACTGCTTGCGACCTCGTCGTAGTCTTTGCGACCTTCTCTGCCGTGCGAGCACGCTCGCGCAATGATAATGCTGCTCGCCTGACAGCCTCTTTTTCCTCTTTAAAGGCTGCTGCTTTTGCTGCTGCTTGCTTTCTCGCATTGCGTTCGCGGCTGTACTTTGCTTGCATGTCGGTAAGCGAAGCTTCAAGCTCCGTCAGCCGTGCCCTCGTGGCCTGGGCTTCGCGAGCAGCTGCTTGGCCTCCAGCTATGTTGCTCAAA
>Ga0136560_1001326_pt1 | contig 12715 bp, 12 predicted proteins | sample AntRauMeHopE1497_FD_104925 | JGI IMG/M metagenome (GOLD analysis project Ga0136560, IMG submission 104925) | Saline lake microbial communities from Rauer Islands, Antarctica - Metagenome Hop E1 #497 | ecosystem: Environmental > Aquatic > Non-marine Saline and Alkaline > Saline | place...
GACCATCGGTATTATTAGAGGGGAAGAACTTCACGATAATTGGCAGGGAAACCCAACTTTGGAACACGCGTACAGCAATGGTATGCGGTTTAAATTTGTGAGCAGGCAAACCTATAAGGAGAAGGAGAGCTCGGAATTTATACTGAAATTGAAGCAGCAGTTCGGGGATTTTTACTTGGTACCGGAGGGCGGAACCAATGCCTTGGCGGTAAAAGGCTGTGAAGAGATTTTGACGGAGCAGGATGCCGAATTTGATTTCATCTGTACCTGTGTAGGCACGGGCGGAACGGTAGCCGGACTCATCAATAGTTCTCATGAACACCAGCGGGTATTTGGCTTTTCGGCTTTGAAGGGCGATTTTTTAAACAAGACGATTGCCGAAATCACCACAAAGGATAATTGGCGCTTGATGACGTACTATCATTTTGGAGGCTATGCCAAGGTTAGTTTGGAATTGATTCAATTTATAAATCGGTTTAAAACGGATACGGGCATTCCCTTAGATCCTATTTATACTGGAAAAATGCTATTTGGGTTGTTCGATATGATTAAGAATGATAATTTTGCTAAAGGAACTAAGATCTTGGCCATACACACAGGAGGTATACAAGGGATTGTAGGAATGAACACCGTGCTGAAGAAGAAAAATTTACCTTTGCTTGAATTATGAAAAAGAAATTTCTGCTCTTACTGGTCTTTGGTTTTGGTATCTCTTTTACGGGATGTAAATCCAAAAAGTCATATTCCGATTCTTTACGCACCAAGAATGTCCTTGCCGAAAGCCAAAGGTCGAAGTCGGATTCAAAGGTTCCAAAATATGTGACCGACACTTCATTGCCTTCCGATACCGGCAGGTTCGAGCGTTTTGAAATTAACGACATGTCGGATTATATAACAACCTTTGCCGAAGTAGCGCAACGGGAAATGAAGGCCTACGGTATTCCCGCAAGCATAAAGCTGGCACAGGGACTTTTGGAAAGCGGCTACGGACAGGGCGAATTGGCGCAAAAGACCAATAATCATTTCGGTATCAAATGCCATACCGGTTGGCAGGGCGACTATGATTTTCATGATGACGATGCCAAAGGGGAATGTTTTAGAAAGTACAACCATCCCATGTATTCCTACAGGGACCATAGTCTTTTCCTGACCACCCGCAGCAGGTATGCATTTTTATTCGATTATGATACCACCGATTATAAGAACTGGGCACAGGGGCTGCGTAAAGCAGGCTATGCAACCGACAAAAAATACCCGCAAAAGCTAATCTATCTCATAGAGAAGCATCAACTCTACCAATATGATAGCGATGTGCCCAGATCGGTCTACGAAAAAAACAAGCCGGTAATTGATGAGAATATTGCCTTGCATATCGTTAAAAAGGGCGACACCTTGTATTCCTTGTCCAAGAGATACTATGTCTCTATAGATGAATTAATGAAATTGAACAGGCTAAGGGATGCCAATCTTTCCGTTGGTCAAAAATTGATGGTCAAGACGGCCAAATGAACACGTGATCCATGATATACAAAAGAAGTAGCGCCCTGTTCGCGGAGGCCAAAAAATACATACCCGGAGGGGTCAATTCCCCGGTAAGAGCGTTTAAGGCCGTAGGTGGAGATCCTATTTTTGTGAATGAGGCAAAAGGTGCCTATTTGTATGATGAGGACGGAAACAGGCTGATTGATTATATCGCATCTTGGGGTCCTATGATTTTAGGTCACGCTTATGAACCCGTCATCAATGCCATCATAGATAAAGCCAAAAAAGGCACCTCTTTTGGAATGCCTACCGAAATTGAAACCGAATTGGCCAAGTTGGCGGTATCCATGGTGCCAAATATTGATAAGATACGTTTTGTAAATAGCGGAACAGAGGCCTGTATGAGTGCCGTACGTTTGGCACGTGGCTATACAGGCAAGGATAAGATCATAAAATTTGCCGGATGCTATCACGGCCATTCGGATTCCTTTTTGATACAGGCCGGTAGTGGCGCCATGACTTTTGGCAGCCCTAATAGTCCCGGTGTGACCCAAGGTACGGCCAAGGATACGTTATTGGCAGCCTACAATAATCTTGAAGAGGTGCAATCCTTGGTAAACGCCAACAAAGGCGAAATAGCTGCTATAATAATTGAGCCGGTGGCCGGAAACATGGGTTGTATTGTTCCAACCAATGCGTTTATAAAAGGCCTGCGAGAATTATGCACGGCAGAAGGAATTTTATTGATTTTTGATGAGGTCATGACCGGCTTTCGATTGGCAAAAGGTGGTGCGCAAGAAGCCTTAGGTGTTGCAGCCGATATGGTCACTTTTGGTAAAGTCATTGGTGGTGGCTTGCCTGTAGGCGCCTTTGCCGCAAAAACCGAAATCATGAATCATTTGGCACCGGACGGCCCTGTCTACCAAGCGGGAACCTTAAGTGGAAACCCCTTGGCGATGAGTGCGGGTCTTGCAATGTTGACCGAACTCAATACAAATCCCGATATTTTTGAAAGTCTTGCCAAAAAAAACGCCTTTCTTCATGACGGTATTGGCAAAGCTTTGGAGAAAAAAGGAGTTCCACATCAAATCAACCGCTTTGGAAGTATGATTTCCGTACACTTTACGGAGCAACCTGTAGTAGATTTTGCATCTTCCGCCAAAGGAAATAACGAACGTTTTAATGCCTATTTCCACGGAATGTTAGATCAGGGAATATACCTGCCGCCATCAGCATTTGAAAGCTATTTTCTTAACGATGCCCTTAGTTATGCCGATTTGGAGGAGACTATTGATGCTGTTGGGAAGTTGAGGTTTTAGGGTCTACTCCTTTTTGTAGTCTCGTTTTACCTTTCGTCGTTAGATAGGTTAAGGTTCAGTTGAATGCATGAAATAATCAGAAATATATAACAAATAATAGGTCAGATATAAGCTTACACGCTTTTAGCGATTTTTGTTACCTCAGCTATATTAAATCTTTAAGCGAGATAAAATCAACATTGGAAAAAAATAAGAGTAGATTATTCTATTCTTGTCCTATTAAATCCTTAGCCATATTCGGGTCATTTGCGAGAAATGAAGGAGATGAAAATAGTGATCGGGATATCATTGTAGAATTCAATGATAGGATTGGGGTTCGGTTCATTGATTTGGCCAACGAGCTTGAAAAATTGATGGAATTAAAAGTTGATCTTGTTTCTAGAAAGGGAATCAAAGAAAAATACCTTAAATCCATTGAAGAAGATTTAATTTATGTCTAAAAGAGCTAATGAACTTTTGTTTGTTAATGGATATACTTTAAAATCCTGAAATATACTTCAAAACTTAACTACCATACATTCTTGGAAAACGAAATGGTAATTGATGCTGTGGCACGAAATTTTGAGATTATAGGAGAGGCAGCCAACAGAATAGATTCCGATTTTAAAATTGGACACCCACAAATTGAATGGCTTAGAATAACAGGATTTAGAAATCGGCTTGTTCATGAATACTTTGGCATCGATTACGAAATCATGTGGGCCATAATAGAAGATAGTATCGCTGGATTAATTTACGAGCTTAAAAAGTCGATAAATTAAATTGGTATATGTTTCAATCTGTAGAATAGCATAAAAGTAATTATTGTCTACCTAATTGATGATGAAAACATATTTCAATACATCAGTTTAAAATGTCCAAATAAGCTAAATTTGGACATTTTTGTTATATTTGTTTTAAATAGTTGAAAGATGAATATTAGTTTTACTAAAAAGCAGGAGGAATATATAAGCGAACAGGTCGCTTCCGGAGAGTATCAGAATAATAGCGAAGTGATTAGGGATGCGTTGCGGTTACACGGTATTTATCGTGAAAAAGTTATTAAAGACCTTAGAAGGGAAATCGAGAAAGGATGGGATGGGCCGGATAGTAAACTATCAATGAGCCAGATAATAGCGTCCAAAAAATCGACATGAACTATTCTTATGTGCTCTCTGAGGAAGCAATCATAGACATTGATGAGATTTTTGAGTTCGGCGAATACAAATTCGGTAATGCCCAAGCTATAAAGTATTTGATTGGTCTGGAAGAACATTTTCAAAAGTTAAGTGCCAACCCCAATATTGGGCGCGCTAGGAACGACATCAAAAAACATCTTTATAGCTTGCCTTACATTTCACATATTATATTTTACCGCAAACTTAAAGACAAACTTCGTATTGTTAGAGTTTTATATGGTGGCCGTGATTTGATTAGGTTCTTGGAATAAATTTCAAAGTGAGAATTGAAATTATACCGGTACTTAAGAAAAAGTATAACCATTTCTTGCTAGTTCAGCTTTAGGAGGCACAGACCTCTTTTTCTAGAATAATGTCACTATTGGAATAGAATGACGTTTACCGTATTGATGTAACACTTTTATCCAGCAGCCATATGTACTCAATTGAGTTTGATGAATGGCCTATGAGAAAATGTTCTTGGCCAATGACTAGTTTAAATATCTTGAGCTTGTGGTAAATCCGTTAAATGATATTTCCGAGACCTCATTGGTGCCAAATCCCACATCTAAAATTTTTTTGGACAGCCGTTAAAACGACAATTAATGGTAATGATGAATAAAGGTTCAAATAAAGTAGTACTATTCTATAAACACGCTATTTAAAATTCCAATATTTTAGTTATATTAGTCTAATAATTTTTTATAAAATATACAAAAATGTTAGATATTATTTACGGCTACCAAAATTTACTGGATAACATTAATAGCTACATAGAGCGTAGTAAGTTCAAAAAAGAGTATATCATAGCGGAACTCGGTATCTCTAGAGCTACATTCTATAATAAAGTCAAAAAGAGGAATTTCACTATTGATGAAATGGTTGTTTTGAGCAAAATTCTTTTCCCTGATGATGCAAAAGCTTTTGAAATAAAAGAAGCACTCGGTGCTAGTCGAAAAGATAGCGCCGCAGGAAGAATTAGAACCCATGAATCAGTACTGAAGGATGTTCGTAAAAAGTTGCGTTCATGACCGTAATTTGGACGCATAAAGCCGAGAGTTCCTTTAATGATATAGTGGATTATCTGTTGGTTTTATGGTCTGTTGAGATTGCGACCAACTTTGTGGATATCGTAGAACATACCATAGATTTAATCGTACAGCATTCAGAAATGTTCAAGGTGTCAGAATATGACAAACAAAGTAGGGAAGCCTTTATTATCAAACATACGACCATGTTCTACAGGGTAATGGATGATAAAATAGAGATAGAATACTTTTGGGGGAATTTTGATAATCCCAATAAAATTAAGGGTTTGCTAAAGCCTAATTAAAGGTTATAAATTGCTCAAGTTCACGGGAAATCGTGAACTTATTGTTCGCTTAATGAAATTTTGTTCACATATACCTTGCTTCTATTAGCAATGTGGTTCTACCCTTATTTTTGTGGGTAGGTCATATAGCCCTTGGAACTTGACATAGGACGAAAGGACTTAAGACGTATGACTATTGTTTGACTAATGCTTTTAGCATATAGATAGTAACAGCATTGTTGTTTTACTAGATGACGATATGAGGTCTTATGTCCTACGTCAATAAGTCCTACGTCAATAAGTCCTACGTCGTTCTGGTTTATTGGTTCATTTCCACAATATTCGTGGTAGAACCAGCAATGTTACTATTGGTTTCGCTTTTAAATAGTATTTTTAGGATTACTTTTTAAAGAATTTTCAAACCAATAACCACATGTCAGAAAAACAAAAAAAGGCTTCGGCCTACTGGAAAGAGAACGTTAGGTATCTCTTTATTCTCCTAGCTATCTGGTTCGTGGTCTCTTACGGCGCGGGCATCCTATTTAAAGATGCCTTGAATACGATTAGTATTGGCGGTTTTCAACTCGGTTTTTGGTTCGCACAACAAGGGAGTATTTATGTATTTGTCATTTTAATTTTTGTCTATGTTCGGTTAATGAACAAATTGGACAAGAAATACGGCTACGACGAATAATAACCAACCACTAAAACTTACACTATGAATGATGTTCAAATCTGGACCTACGTCCTTGTTGCGTTAACGTTCAGTCTCTATATCGGAATCGCTATTAGGTCGCGTGCAGGTTCTACCAAAGAATTTTACGTTGCCGGTGGCGGTGTTTCCCCTTTAGCGAATGCCATGGCCACCGCGGCCGACTGGATGTCCGCCGCTTCCTTTATTTCCATGGCCGGTATCATTTCGGTTGCGGGTTATGATGGCTCCGTCTATTTAATGGGCTGGACGGGTGGTTATGTGCTGCTGGCCTTGCTACTTGCTCCTTATCTGAGAAAATTCGGGAAATTCACGGTGCCAGACTTCATCGGAGATCGCTACTATTCCAACTCCGCCAGAATGGTGGCGGTTTTTTGTGCGCTACTAGTGTCCTTTACCTATGTGGCGGGCCAAATGCGCGGTGTAGGCGTTGTTTTTTCTAGATTTTTAGAGGTAGATATCAATACCGGTGTTATTATTGGGATGGTCATTGTATTGTTTTATGCGGTGTTAGGAGGGATGAAAGGAATTACCTATACCCAAGTAGCACAATATTGTGTTCTGATATTCGCCTTTATGGTGCCAGCAATTTTTATATCCATACAAATGACAGGAAACCCTATTCCGCAATTGGGAATGGGTACAACCGTGAATGACGGTTCTGGCATGTATTTATTGGAAAAACTCAACGGACTTTCCACGGAACTTGGTTTTTCGGAATATACATCGGGTTACAAAAGTTTGGTAGATGTATTTGCCATCACCTTGGCGCTTATGGTGGGTACGGCAGGTCTACCGCATGTAATTGTCCGATTTTTTACGGTGAAGAAGGTTAAGGATGCCCGTAAATCTGCGGGGATGGCCTTGCTGCTCATAGCAATTTTGTACACTACGGCCCCTGCGGTTGCGGTATTCGCGAGAACCAATATGATAGAGACTGTAAGCAATCAGGAATACGATAGCATGCCCATCTGGTTTACAAATTGGGAGGAGACCGGATTATTGGCGTTTGATGATAAAAATGGAGATGGTAAGATTCAGTATGTCGCCAATGTCACTCAGAACGAACTGACCATAGATCCCGATATTATGGTCTTGGCAAATCCCGAAATCGCCAATTTGCCGGCTTGGGTCATTGCCCTGGTCGCCGCTGGTGGTTTGGCCGCCGCGCTATCCACCGCTGCCGGTTTGTTATTGGTAATTTCATCCTCTGTTTCCCACGATTTGGTAAAGAAAATCTTTGTGCCCAATATCTCCGAAAAAGGAGAGCTGTGGGCGGCTCGTGGCGCTGCGACCGTGGGCGTTATTATTGCAGGCTATTTTGGAATAAACCCGCCAGGGTTCGTGGCCGCGGTAGTAGCGCTCGCCTTTGGGTTGGCGGCGGCTTCCTTTTTTCCGGCTATAGTACTAGGCATTTTTTACAAGAAAATGAACAAGGAAGGCGCGGTTGCCGGTATGGTCGTAGGAATTCTATTGATGCTTTTTTATATGTTGAAATTCAAATTCGGCATTTTCGATGGAGGGAAGGAAGCAGTTGCAGGTTTACAGGATTCTTGGTGGTTTGGGATTTCCCCAGAAGGTTTCGGGTCCATAGCTATGTTGCTCAACTTTGTGGTGGCCATAGTCGTCAATAAATTTACGCCTGAGCCGCCCAAAGAAGTGCAGGAGATTGTGGAAAATATCAGAATACCTAGCGGTGCAGGAGAATCATCATCACATTGATAGATTGTTACGGGGCAGGAAAAAAAAGGAAGCTCCTTATGTAGGCTGTTATTTTGTGATTATATTTGAGATTGAGTTTTTTTTAGTTTTTCAGTTTGAAGAAAAAGAATTTAATCCGGAAATTAAGGATAGAAGAAACAACATCCCATAGGATAAAGGCGCGAGGAGATAAATCAAAAAAAAATAGCATACATGAGTAATTACCATATCAAACATTTGGAAGAGTACTACCAAGTATATCGCAAATCCGTTAGAAATCCTGAAAGTTTTTGGGACGAGATTGCAGAGGAACATTTTTTGTGGCGAAAAAAGTGGGACAAGGTCTTGGACTGGGATTTTTCAAAGCCTGAAGTAAAGTGGTTTGAAGGTGCCAAGTTGAATATTACCGAAAATTGTATAGACAGGCATTTGCATATTCGGGGCGATAAAACGGCCATTCTTTTTGAGCCCAACGACCCTAATGAGGCTGCGCAACATATTACGTACAAAGAGCTAAAGGAGCGTGTTTGTAAAATGGCCAACGTGTTGAGTGATAAAGGAATTAAGAAGGGAGACCGCGTTGTTATTTACCTACCCATGATTCCCGAGCTGGCAATTGCTCTTTTGGCCTGTGCCAGAATCGGTGCCGTACATTCGGTTATTTTTGCAGGATTTTCAGCCACGGCTGTAGCGAGTAGAATCAATGATTGCGGCGCAAAAATGGTCATAACATCCGATGGCTCCTTTCGGGGCACAAAAACAATAGATTTAAAGGGAATTGTAGACGATGCTATGCATCAATGCCCGGACGTGGAACATGTGCTGGTCGTAAAGCGCACCAATTCGGATATCTATATGAAAGAAGGTAGGGATGAGTGGTTGGCACCTTTAATGGAAGATGCCTATGCCGATTATCCGCCAGAGGTCATGGATGCCGAGGATCCGCTCTTTATTTTATACACCTCCGGTTCTACGGGTAAACCCAAGGGAATGGTGCATACCACTGCCGGATACATGGTGTACACGGCCTACACCTTCAAAAATGTTTTCCAATACCGTGAAAACGATATTTATTGGTGTACCGCGGATATTGGATGGATAACCGGTCATTCGTATATAGTTTACGGACCCTTGGCCAACGGTGCGACCACGGTCATGTTTGAGGGCGTGCCGTCCTATCCCGATTTTGGTCGTTTTTGGGACGTGGTTCAAAAACATAAGATTACACAGTTTTATACGGCGCCAACCGCCATTAGGGCCTTGGCCAAGGAGCATCTGGATTTTGTGAACAACCATGATCTTTCCAGTCTTAAGGTATTGGGTACGGTTGGGGAGCCGATCAACGAGGAGGCCTGGCATTGGTATAACGATCATGTGGGCGATAAAAAGTGTCCCATTGTAGATACATGGTGGCAGACCGAGACAGGCGGAATCCTAATTTCTCCCATACCTTTTTCAACGCCTACAAAACCCACCTACGCCACTTTGCCCTTGCCTGGTATACAACCGGCGTTAATGGACGAGATTGGCAAAGAGATTACCGGCAACCAAGTAGATGGCAGGTTGTGTATCAAATTTCCTTGGCCCTCCATTGCCCGCACTATTTGGGGAAATCATGAACGCTATAAGGATACGTATTTCTCCGCTTTTAAGGGGATGTATTTTACGGGCGATGGTGCCTTGCGGGATGAGGTAGGCTATTACCGCATCACGGGTCGTGTGGACGACGTGATTATTGTATCGGGTCATAATTTGGGAACGGCACCTATTGAGGATGCCATCAACGAACACCCTGCCGTGGCCGAATCTGCTATCGTCGGTTTCCCCCATGATATTAAGGGCAACGCGCTATACGGTTATGTGATGTTAAAGGAAACGGGCGAATCCAGAGATCGGGACAATCTGAAGAAAGAAATAAACCAAATGATTACGGAACATATTGGCCCCATTGCCAAATTAAATAAAATTCAGTTTGTTTCCGGACTTCCAAAAACGCGTAGTGGCAAAATCATGCGACGTATCTTAAGGAAAATTGCCTGCAAGGAGACCAGTAATCTTGGGGATACCTCTACCTTGTTAAATCCGGAGGTGGTCGAGGAAATTATTAAGGAATCCTTATAAGAGGGAATTCCTTACCAAAACCTAAAAAGCCTGTCCCGTTTCAATAGTTCGTTGAGGGTGGCGGGCTTTAATTTTTCCAAAATCCGCAGAAAGGCGATTGCCGTAATATAGGCATCGCCCAGCGCGGTATGACGGTCGTTTTGTGAAATATCATAGACTTTCGCCAAATCATCCAGCGTGCTATGACCTTCCGATTCTTTTTGTTTTGTCCTACTAAGCGTTTTATGGTATAATCTGGAAGTGTCCAGCGTCTTGTTCTTTAGTTTCGGTAGTCCGTTTCGTTGTAGCGCATTGTTGATCATGGCAAGGTCATATCCCACGTGGTGCGCGACCAAAACCCCACTTTTAAGGGCTTTAAGCGTTAGTTTTAAGGCTTCTAATTCTGTTATAGTTGTTTTTTTTCCACCTTTCAATATCCCATGGATTTTAGCGGTGTCTTTGTTATAGTGTTCTTGGGCCACAAAAACTTCAAAGGCTTGTTTGGGTTGTATGCATTGTTGTTGAAGCACTAAGGCTCCTATGCTCAAAATCCGGTCTTTTTTGACATCGAACCCTGTGGTTTCCGTATCCAAGACCACAAATTTGTTGTCCTGCACTAGATTTGGTAGTCCATTTTCAAATGAATCGGCATAGTCGTTCCAGAAATCGGGATACGTTTTTTTTGTAAACATATCAACGCATTCTAGAGGTCATGAATCGAAGAGATAGTACTTCTTGAATATCCTTTATGGATGAAAAGGTCCTTTTGAGTTTCATACGTTCCTCCTTGTTAAGTGTTTCCAACGAAATATAGCGCCCAGAATCGTTGTGCAACAAGCCTTGGCGCGTTCGGAACTTCAAGAGGGCCTTACTGGCATAGGAACAGGAAAGGTACAATTCTGCATTGTTGGGCTCCAATATCGCCAGTTTCTCATAGCGTTGCCATGTGTTATTAATTCCTTTGACGTTGTGCGATAGAATAAGCACCCTAGCGGCATCAATCAAAGGCATTAAAGCCCTTCGTTTTAAATCGAAAAAATCCTTATGTGCGCCGTCCTGCTCCACTAAAAATTTTCTAAAAAAGCCCGAAGGGGGAGGGTTTTGCAAAGCCCCACTCGCCAAATGGGTCAAAAAAATAGGATAATGGGCTACGGTTTCAAATATGTGGAAGGACAGTTCATCGGTCAGGTCCTTGTTGCCATAGGCGAGATTATAATCAAAGAAAATGGAGGACAAAAGCACTTCTTCAGGTCCCGGATTGGTAATCCATTTTGCCGTGGTCTGTTTAAACTCGTGAACGCTTAAACACCATTTGGGATTAGAGGCCATCATATCCGCGGGGCAATAGGCATATCCTATTTCATGGAGTCCTTTTGTGATCAACTTGGCCAACCGCAAAAAATAGTCGCGCGTCTCTTTCAATTTATCTTCGGCAACAGATGCAAAGACCAAGGTATTGTCTTGATCGGTATGCAAAAGCTGTTCGCTTCTTCCTTGGCTGCCCATGGCCAACCAGGCAAACTCCGTCGGAGGGGGTGCATCCATCTGTTTTAAGCAGAGCCGAATGACCTGTTTCGTGCAGGCGTCGTTGAGTTCGGAAATTATTTTGGAGGTAAGGCTCATGGGGATATTTTGTTCCAGATATCCCTTTAATAAGTTCATGACGCCTTTTCTTATGGGCTTTAATTCGTCTATTTGCTTACAACGTTTTGTGGCCTTTACCAAAACCGCGGGATTATTGCCCAAGGAAAGCATGACATCGTGTTTGGAAAGTATGCCTATCGCCTTTGTGTTGGATGTGCCGTCCTCGGTAAGCACCAAGTGACTAATACCGCTCTTCATCATGGCCATCTGTGCTTGGGTAATAGTCAGATTACTGGGATAGGTAATTACGGGACTGGACATGATCGTTTTAGCCTTGGCCGTAATCGGGAACGTCCCCGTGACCACTTTATTCCTAAAATCCTTATCGGTAATGATGCCCAAGGGGAGTCCGTCTTTTTCTATCAACATCGCTCCGATACTTTTTTCGGACATTTTTTTGGCTATCCGTTGTATCGCCGTGCCCGGTTTGGTGCTGGTTATCTTAGTGCTGTACTCCACTTGCTGCACGTCCAACAATCTAGATCCGGAATTATTGGGATTAAATTGGACCGTATCCCCCAACAATTGTCCTTTATGCGTGTTGGAGTAGGGGTTTCTGGTATTGGAGGCAAAGCTTTCCACCAAAAAGCTGCCTACGTCAACATTTTGCTTTATAAGGGGCTTAAAGAGTTCAATGGGGATGGCATATAAAATACTTTCTTCTTGCGCCTTGGCTTCCAGTTTGTAATTTTCATTGGCCATCAAGGGGCGTAAACCAAAAATATCGCCCTCGTCGCAAATATCCAGAATGATACCATCCTCCTTGCGAATGAGTCCGATCGCGCCTTTGTGTACAACGTAAAAATAGGGGTGAGGGGCAGCGTCCCGATCAAAAACTATAGCATCTTTTTCCTTGTACACTATGGTAATTTCCGGTGAGAATGCTTGAAGTTCCTCCAGTTTTAAATAGGAAAACGGAGGAAATTTTTTAAGGAAATCGGCAATTCTGTCGGAAATGGAGTTTTGCATATCCCAAAGTACTACATTCGGATTTTGATTTGAAATTATTTGATAGGAAATATCCATTTTCTTTGCGGTGTTTTCCGATATATAGGTCGATAAGATTAATTACAGTTGAGCAGTTGGATAGTAATTGCTAGTAGTATAGATTGATTTTGAATCTTCAGGGCTGATCGTATTATACTCCTGCCAAATGAAAACCCGATTTTTATCTCTTTCTTTTTCCCTTTGCCGTCGTTAAAATTATTAACCGTAGCTAAGGCTATGCTTCGCCATCGCTACGGCTCGCCCACAGCTTTCGCTGTGTCGTGCCTAGGCAAAGAAAAAA